>Ga0187879_10000559_pt1 | contig 24867 bp, 25 predicted proteins | sample June2016WEW_19_1_FD_132423 | JGI IMG/M metagenome (GOLD analysis project Ga0187879, IMG submission 132423) | Peatland microbial communities from SPRUCE experiment site at the Marcell Experimental Forest, Minnesota, USA - June2016WEW_19_10 | ecosystem: Environmental > Terrestrial > Soil >... | reverse complement strand
GGCGATGGTGGCGACGGGCGTGCGGCACTTCAGGCACTGAGCTTCGCGCGACTCGGGCCTACCCGAAGCAGGCCTGCCGCTATTTGATCCATCGCGGATGGCGTGCCTTCAGCTCGTCCATCTGGCTGCGAAAGCCGTCCTGCTCGCGCCGGGCCTGCTCCCATAGCTCATCTATTTCCTGGCGGCGAGTGGCCCGTTCCTCGGGACTGAGTGTGGAGTGCTCGTCTTGGACTTCGCCCATCAGCGCGTTGATCTTCTCCTGGGTCTCGTTCGCAGCCCGCAGGTGCGGCGTGGAGGCCCGCATAGCCTCGGCAACGTCCTTTAGAAGTCCCGGCAACGGCAGCTTGCTCACCGGGATAGCTTGGCACTCCAAGCGACGGTGACGCGATACTTGGGCGGTGCCGCGTGAAGACCATCCCGCGGGGCTGGCCTGGTAAAAGGCCGTGACGAAGCGACCGACGAGTACACTCGCGCGATGCGACTGCTTCGTGCGGGGCTCGCGATAGGTTTCGTCGCCGCACTCATCGCGGTCTTCTACGTGGTCTACCTCCAACCACCCGTCAGTTGGGCGGAATGGGCACTCCTCACCGTCGGCGTCTCAATCTTGGGTGGCATTGCGATCGGCAAGCGATGGGCCGTCGGCGTGGCGTTCGCGGTCAATGCCCTCCTTTCGCTGCTTCTGATCGCCACAGTCGCCCTGTTCTTCGGCCATGTGGGGCACCCTGCCTTTCTACTCGTGCAGGTGCTCGTCAGCACCGGAGCGACTGCCGCAGCCGTTCGGCTCCGGAGGAGTTTCGCTAGCCGCTTCGCGAGCCCCTCCTACCACTGACCGTTGCGGTCAGTGGCGGCACATCGTCTACGGCAGTCCATGGACGTGGTTAATTAGCGATCTGCTCGAGCCGTGTGGGACAGGGGCCAGCCTACGCCGCGTGCGACCGTCAGCCTCGCGAACTCGCGTGTCGGGCTGATCTCGGGCCGATTGGCGATCGGCGTTCCGAGGACGCTCAGTAGCCGCGTGATGCCGGCGTCTATCTGCAGTCGTGCCGAGCTGGCCAGCCGCGCTCTGGGAGGACGTGGCGGCTCCAGCAAGAGTACGTTCGGCCTTTCACGGGCGGCGTCGTCGACCAGGTCGACGAGGTCATCGGCGATTCGCGTCACCTCGCCCATCCACCGGGCGCAGGCTACCGCCGGCTCGGCGCCGACGCCCGCCAGCGAGACAACCCGCCCCAACAGCCCGAGATTCAACCGTGCGATCTCTGTTCGCTGTACGGCGGGGTCGGCGACCGCCGAAACATCCCCAGGATGCCCATCTGCGCCGAGCTCGCGACGCACTATCTCACGGATGTCGTCGCAGATCCGCTCCCAGCCGGCGTGCGAGCCGTTTCGCGTCGCCATGCGGTGAGCGCTCAAGACAAACGAGCACATCACGCCGAATACGGCCCGCCAAGAGGCGTCGCTGCCCAGCGGTCCCTCACTACCTAGCTCCCATGGAACGCGGCCTTCGAGAACCGCCTCGATGTTCGCCAACGACAATTGCGCCCCAAGAGTCGGTCCGCTGGGTGTCTCATCGATGAGGTAGTCGAGCGCCGCAATCACGGCGAATAGTTGTGCAGCGAGGAGGCGAACCTCGTTCGCCTCCCGGTGTTGGCCATGGCTCTCGATCTCCAGCAGGACCGAGCCGAGCTGCCATCCGAAGGCGGCTGCCCACGACAACGTTTGCAGAACTGGGCCACTGCATGCCACTTTGCTGGTGGCCGACCGCGGCATCGAGAACGGCGTCGCGAGGCAGCCGAAGCGGGTCCCCAACCAGCGAGCTTGTTGGGCTTCGCGCGATACGAAGCGGGCGTACGCGGCGGGAGCGACCGCGAAGCCCCTCGCACCGAGGGCGGCGTGGATCTCTCTTAGATGGACGGTGCGCAGATCAGCAGGGGCGCGAGTGGTGCCCATTGGTAATCCGTTGGCCTGTGGTGCCCTGGGAGGCACCAGACCGGTGCCGTGGGCCGAACACTCACCATCGCTGCCAGAAGCCGGGTTTCGGACTTACTCTCGAGGGGTTTTCGAGCGCGACGCCGAGAGTCGTACACTCTCCGGCCGGGAGCGGCGGCACGTCGATGACCTGTGATTGGAACCAATTGCCTCCGTTCACGTTCGAACCGACTTCGACGCTGGTCGCTTCGTTCGGGGCAACCAAGAGTTGCCATTCGGACAAACCGATTTGCGACTTCCGCTCTTCGGTCCCAAGCACGACCCGTACAAAAGATTCCAAGACCGGGCCACCGGCCTCGAGGTCCGTGATGTTGACCGTGATCAGCGCGAAAGCCAGCGTCAGTGACACGTCGTAGACGTCCTCCGCGGGTCCCGTAGTGACAACCGCGCTCAGAAAGTCCTGGGTGAACACCTCCAGTTCGCTCCCGGGCTCGACATCCAACAGGTATTCGCCGGGTGCGATTTCACGAGCAAACTGAGTATCGGGCGCCCCGACCCAACCGCCGTTCAGAACAGCGAACTCGGCACCGACAATAACGCGGCCCGGAGTAGTCGTAGAATTCGGGCACGGCGATCCGTCCGTGACGGTGATGAGAACCAGCATCTCAGTCCCCCTCGCCGCTAGCAAAGCCAACGCGATCCCGGTATGCGGCGACGAGCTTGCGCACCAGATCGTCCTCCGACGCGACGGGAAAGAACTCCCGTGGTACTCTCGCCTCGAGCGCAGCCAATGGTGTCAGGGACCCCCTCACAGCGATCGCGGCGCTACTGCCCCCAAAGCCGTTCCGAAGTGCCTCGAAGCTCTCGAGCGGAAACTCGCACCGGCCGGACACTTGGTCGACGATGAGCAGCATGTCTGTCGCCACAGCGATCGTCGTCGGCAAGGATTGCGTGACGCCCGCCTCGCGAAGCTGTAGGCGGATGTCGTTGAAATGGGACTTACCAGGCACCTCCACCCCCGTCTCAAGTAGGTCGTAGCGACGGCCACGGCGAGCAGCATCGACGCGCGGTTGCCCCAACCTCATCGCGCGGCCAGTTTGCTCACCGCTCTACTTCGCTTCTACCATATCCGGCGACGTGGCGAAACCCGAATAACGTAATCTTCACAACAATCAGGCGCACCGGTCGGACCGAACCCGAGGTGCTCGGCGATCTCGGCGAGCGATGCTCCGGCACGTTCCAGTGCTGTGCGGGCTGCGCCGGCCGCTCAGACTCCAGCGGTCGTGCTTTGGGTGTGCGCCATCGCGTCCGCCGATGGTTCGCTTGACCGCAGGCCCGTCTCTCCCGGCTCAGACGCCAGCCTTCCGGTCGACGCGCCCCTCGGCTGTGCCCCCCGCGACCTCCTTCAATGCCCGATCCTCGACCAAGGCGGATAATTCCGCACGGCTGCCAGAAGTAGCCGCACCACGATCCTGGCCCTGTCGACACATTCGATAGTCGGCGATTATCGTCGCTTGGGCCTGTTGGCGGTCACTGCCTTTAGCAGGGGCCTGGCAGCGGCGGCTGTGGCGTCAGGGGTGTGACATCGAGCTGTCCGGCAGGCACCTGATCGTGTCGACGGTCTTGCCGCTAGGCCCGGCGATCTCGACGAGGAGCGTGTCGTCGTAGACGCTGATGACGGCGGATATCCTCGGCATCTGGGTCCGGGTGGGCGGCGATGATCTCCGGCTTGCTCGTGCCATCGGCCGCCAGCCCCAACACGGCGGCGACGGTGATACGCAGGCCACGAGTGCAGGCACGCCGCCCATTTGGTCCGGCTACCGTGATTCGCGCGAAGGGCATCAGGTCCAGCGTACACCTGCGGAGTCCTCTGGCCGGCGGCGGCGCTGAAACTGGGCTCCGCAAACCATCGAGCATGGCAGCGCTATGGCCCGGCCCTGAACCACACCAGCCCAACATCCGGCGCAAGGAGGCTACGCGCGATTCAGCTATTGCGTAAAGTTCGCGTGTCGATGATTGACCTCAGCGAAACCAGTGGCCTATGCCTAAAGGCCGGCGACTCCCGAGCGAGTGCCCGTAATGAATCTATACGATATTTCGGGTGACATCGCGAACTGTGCTGTAGCGGGAGTTAGTCTTAGCGGTGCAACGTGGGGTCTGTGGCGCTGGCATTACAGGCCACGGTTTCTCTGCGGAGTGCCACCTCTAGGGGTTGACCCGGCACACCCTGAGTCGGTCGGCAGGCGTTCAGTGACACGTGGCTTTGTTCACCATCCACGAGTCTTCGCCCAGCCGATTCGTGGCTCGCAGGCGGACCATGTCTCTCCGCGTTTGTACGAGTCGCTGAAGGCTAGCGATAGTTGTCGCCGCGTCCTGGTAGACGAGGACGGGACGCTTGAACTTCCCGTGCTACTTGAGAACCATGGCTCCCGCAGCGCGCTGAATCTTGCAGCCAACATTGTTTTTCTACCTGACGACAAGATTAGGCTCCGCGATGCAGTCGCTGAGTCGCTGCCTATGATCGTCTACGCGGCTGACTCGGAGTCACTTTCGCCGAGGGCACGGGTAATGAACGCGGACCCGAGCATTCGGGCAGCCTACGGCCAGCATCTGCAACATGGTTTCGTCGGTGATGGCGTGTGGTTGCGCGGCACCCTGAGCGCAAACTGCTGGGAGATGGTCGTGGTCAAACTTGCAGTCGCCGACAACTGCGACGAGCTCCTAGTGATATATACGATCGAGTCCACGGATGGGTTCGTGCGGGCACGTACCTGGGCGCAGCTTTGCACACTAGTGCGATCTCCCGAGTCCGTCGGTCGCCGGCAACAAATATCGACTAAGAAGCTGGCTCCACCAGCGACAAGCCGTCGATCACTAGCACCTCGACTCAAAGGCCGACTATAGAGGCCGGCGCTCCGTGCTTTCGATGCCATGAGTCCTATTCTCGACTGTCACCTGGGATTGTGTCCACATCAATGTCTCCGCGTGCCGCAAGGATGACGTCGCGCGGTCCGCGATGGACCAAGCGCGGGGCTGGCTCGAAGTCGCCGTGCAACACAAGGGGATCGAGGTCAGCACCGTTGGGCCACACGACGGTTCCCAGCTCGTCGTCCACCCGAACCTGCGCAAAGAAGTCTGGGTCGGCGAGTGGGTCAAAGGCAGGGCCGTGCAGCCCTCCTGTGAGATCGACAGGCCGCATGCGGCCTGGTCATCGAGTCGATCAAACGATATTGTTCCTGCATGGCGGAGTTGGCCACCAGGCCGGCGAGGGAGGGCGAGGAGCAGGGGGCGGCCGTCCACCGGTGGATGTCGTCGAGCGGTTCCTGGCTCTGCTCTGCGCGAAGGACACCGATGGCGCCGCTGACCTGCTGGCGGAGGATGTCGAATACGTCAACGTCGGGCTGCCTGCCGCGCACGGCCGCGAGCGCGTTCGGCGGCTCCTACGCGCCACGCTCGGCCGGGCCGGCGCGGGGTTCGAGGTGTACACGCACACGATCTCGGCGAACGGGCAGTCCGTCTTGACGGAGCGCACGGATGTCCTGGTGTTCCGCCGGCTGCGCATCCAGTTCTGGGTCTGCGGGCGCTTTGATGTCCAGAGCGGGGAGATCGTGCTCTGGCGCGATTACTTCAGCCTGACGAGCTACTCGGCTGCGACGCTGCGGGGATTGCTCGGCGTGGTCATTCCCGCGGTGCGCGCCAAGCCTCCGGCGTTCTGACCCCGTCTTCTGCGGCGGCATCCAGTCCGGCAACTCTCGGCCAGCGGAGATCGTAAGCGACTCGGCTTGCCCGCGCCGAAGGCGCCGCAAGACGATCGATGACGATCGAAGCATAATGTCCCTACAATGTCCCGCACACGCGACATAGAGAGGACACATGACTGCTCAGCTGACATATGAGGAGCGGCTTGGGAGGATCGACCAAGAGGTTGGGAAGCTGCAGCAGGGGTTCATCGAAGCCGTCGAACACCTGCGTGGAGCCCCGGAGGCCGACGATTCCTTCGAGGATCGCTGGGAGGCGATTGCTCAGCGGATGAAGGATCTGCGTGAGGACATCAAGCCGGAGGACTTCGACAAGGAGCAGCTGGCAGCGCTCGCTGGGACGCTGCTCGACATTCGTGATCAGCTAGACCAGGGCGGCGCCCGGGGCAACCTGGACGTATGTGACCAGCTGATGATCATGCTCGAGCGCATCCGCCACGTTGTGCGGGATGCCCTCGATGAGCACGTGAGCGGCGTCACCGGTGATGTTGGGACGGTCATGGCCGAGCTCGACCGCTGGCTACCCGATGTCCCCGATCAGACCATCGCGAAGATGATCGGCGTAGATCGCCGGACGCTCTCTCGGTGGAGAGGACAGGCAGGACAGCCGCGGCGCAATCTCCGGGTCTTCGCACGCCTCGTGGCAATCCTTCGGCACAGCTGGGACGAGGAGGGCATCATCGCGTGGTTCGGACGCCCGCGACGCGAACTCGGCGGCCGCCGCCCCGTCACCCTGCTGGGTGATCCCAACGCCGAGGACGCGCTCATAGGCGCAGCCCGATCGGGTCGGAGCCAATATGCATCGTAGGCGCAGTCCGACCTTCGTCCGGCGCACGTGCGTGGCCTACCGAGTGACCTCCTACGACGTGCCGCTTTGGGTCGACCCAAATCGACGGAGCGGTCGCTGGAACATCGCGGGCTGGGAGCCCACCCAATACATGGCGCTCGACACCGAGGCACCGTTCGCCGAGGTGCTCCGGCACGAGGATCTTCGTACAGAGGAGGCCGCCTCGCACTTCTCCGCGACGGAGTGGCAGTTGCAGGTCGATGACGCCATGCTCGTGGACTACTCCACGTTCGAGCTTGCCGACGCGGCAGGATTCGACGCCCAGGCGCTCGTTGAGGATGACCATGAGCGCTGCCAGGCCGAGGCGCAGTGGCTCCTCAGCGAAGGTGCCCGAGGGGTACTCTCTCCGTCGGCGGCGCTGCCAGGGAGCACAAACCTGACACTCTTTGGCCCCCGCGTACGTGTGCCGTGGGGCAGCGCGGCAGGGCTCGCCTCCTCGATTCCTGCGCAACCGCTCGTAACAGGTCATCCGCCGCGCGGCCTGACGGCGCGCGTACGTTACTTCGGGCAGCCGGAACCGCTGGTGGAGGCGTATCTGGAGGTCCGTCGCAACGGCTGACGACGGGCGCATGCGCCCGTCGCGGGGCCGCACATGTGCGGCCCCGGACCAGGCCGCATGCGGCCTGGTCATCGAGTCGAAAGGTCGTTCCCCCGCGGCGCGAGCCAAGCCCCCGGGCCTTCCAGACCCGCTTGTAGCCAGACCAGCCCGGCAAACTGGGCCAGCGGAGATCGCAAGCGACTCGGCTTGCCCGCGCCGAAGGCGCCGCAAGACGATCGATTACGATCGGAGCATGTGTAGAAACATCCGCAACCTAAACAACTTCGACCCCCCGGCCACGGACGAGGAGATCCGCGCCTCGGCGCTCCAGTACGTGCGCAAGATCAGCGGCTTCACCAAGCCGTCCCAGGCCAACGCCGACGCCTTCGAGCGCGCGGTGGACGCCGTGAGCGAGATCTCCGCGCGCCTGCTCGACGAGCTGGTCACGAACGCGCCGCCGAAGGACCGCGAGGTCGAGGCCGCCAAGGCGCGGGCTCGCTCCGCGCAGCGCTACGCGGCGTAGGGCTGGCCGGCGAGGATCCTCGAGTGGCCCGCAGGGTGCGGGTGGACTTGACACGCCTGCTGTTACGATATATCGTGTAACTACTTTGATGGCTCAAGATAGGGAGTAGATATGTTTGGGAATGCGATTTACTCAACGGGCGCAAAGCCCGGTTGCAGGTCCGCTCGCCACGGCGGCGAGCACGGCCGCGGCGCCGCGTATGGCATGCGCGGCGAGTTCGGCGGCGGCCCGTTCGGCGGCTTCGGTCCGGGCGGCGGCCCGCGCGGACGCGGCCGCAGGGCGCGTCGCGGCGACATCCGCACGGCGGCGCTGCTGCTGCTCGCGGAGGAGCCGCGCAACGGCTACCAGATCATGCAGGAGGTGCAGGAGCGCAGCGGCGGCCTGTGGAGCCCGAGCCCCGGCTCGGTCTACCCGGCGCTGCAGCAGCTGGAGGACGAGGGCCTGATCCGCACCGAGGAGAGCGAGGGGCGCAAGCTGTTCGCGATCACCGACCAGGGGCGCGCGCTGCTGGCCGAGCGCGGCGCCGACCGGCCGGCCCCGTGGGAGCAGACGGGCGACGGCGCCGGTGGAGTGCACGAGCTCGGAAGGCTCATGCGCGAGGTCGCCTCCGCGTTCATGCAGGTCATGCGAACGGGCAGCGAGGGTCAGATCGCCAAGGCCGCCGGCGTGCTCGCGGGAACCCGCCGCGATCTCTACCGGATCCTCGCCGACGGCGACACCGGCAGCGAGAGCGCTGAGAGCGGCTCCGCTCCCGACACCGGCGCGGATGCCGGTACGGTGGACACGGACAGGTGAACGACACCGCGACGACAGCAGCCAGCCCCGCAGCCGAGACGGCGCCCGCATGCGCCGTCTCGGTCAAAGGCCTGGTCAAGCGCTACGACCAGGTCGAAGCGGTGCGGGGCATCGACTTCGAGGTCGCGAGCGGCGAGATCTTCGGCTTCCTCGGCCCCAACGGCGCGGGCAAGTCGACGACGATCAACATGCTGTGCACGCTCGTGCGCCCCAGCGATGGATCCGCGCGCGTCGCCGGCCACGACGTTGTCGGCGAACGCGACGAGGTCAGGCGCAACATCGGCCTGGTCTTCCAGGACACGACGCTCGACGGCTACCTGAGCGCCGAGCAGAACCTGCGCCTGCACGCCGAGCTGTACGGCGTGCCGCGCGAGCTGGTGGCCGAGCGCATGCGCCAGGTGATGGAGATGGTCGGGCTGTGGGAGCGGCGGGACAGCTGGGTGAACACGTTCTCGGGCGGCATGAAGCGGCGCCTGGAGATCGCGCGCGGGCTGCTGCACTCCCCGCGCGTGCTGTTCCTCGACGAGCCGACCGTGGGACTGGACCCGCAGACGCGCAGCTCGATCTGGCGCTACATCCGCGAGCTGAAGGCGCGCGAGGACATCACGATCTTCCTCACCACCCACTACATGGACGAGGCCGAGTACTGCGATCGCATCGCGATCATGGACCAGGGCCGCATCATCGTGCTCGACACGCCCGAGGCGCTGAAGGCGGAAGTGGGCAAGGACCGCGTGCAGATCGAGACCGACGACGACCAGGCGGCGATCGCGGTGCTGCGCGAGCGCTTCGGGATAGAGGCGACCGTCGCCGAGGGCGCGGTCACGTTCGGCGTGGCAGACGGCGGGCAGTTCGTGCCGCGGCTGTTCGATGATTGGGATCCCGCCCACCCCGCGATCCGCTCGGTGAGCGTCGCGCGCCCGTCGCTGGACGACGTGTTCATGTCGCACACGGGCACCACGATCCGCGACGCCGAGTCGACGAGCACCGACCGCATGCGCAACGTCGCCAGGATGATGGCCCGCTGATGGCGACGGAGGCGACAGGGACGACGCGGGCCGCCGGTGGCGCGGGCGCTCCGGTATCCGACGGCAACGGCCGCACGCCGGCGCCGGGCACCCCGCACGAGATCGCGCGCGTGCGCGTGCCGACGCGCAGCGCGCGCGGGGAGCTGCGCGCGATCAAGGTCGTGTGGAAGCGCGAGCTGATCCGCTTCAGCCGCGACCGGCTGCGCATCCTCACGTCGCTGATGCAGCCGTTCCTGTTCCTGTTCGTGCTCGGCTCCGGGCTCTCCTCGCTGGTGTCCGCGAGCACGCACGGCGTCAGCTTCAGAACCTTCATCTACCCCGGCGTGCTGTGCATGGCGGTGATGTTCACCGCGATGTTCTCCGCGGCGTCGATCGTGTGGGACCGCGAGTTCGGCTTCCTGCGCGAGATGATGGTCGCGCCCGTGCGGCGCTCGTCGATCGTGCTCGGCAAGTGCTGCGGCGGGGCGACCGTCGCGGCCTTCCAGGGCGTGATCGTGCTCGCGATCGCCGGCCTCGTCCACGTCCCCTACTCGCTCGGGCTGCTCGCCGAGCTGTTCGCGCTGATGGTGCTGCTCGCGTTCTCGATCACCGCCTTCGGCATGATGGCCGCCGCGCGCATCACCCAGATGCAGTCGTTCATGGCGATCATGCAGATGGCGATCATGCCCATGTTCTTCATCTCCGGCGCGATGTTCTCGGTCGTGCACCTCGAACGCTGGCTGGCGATCCTCAACCGCATCGATCCGCTCACCTATGCGGTCGATCCGATGCGCCGCGCGATCTTCGCCCACCTGCACGTCAGCGCCGCCACGCGCCATGCCCTCGCCCCGGGGGTGACCTGGTGGGGCTGGCACGTGCCGAGCCTGCTCGAGGCGGCGGTCGTCGCGCTGCTCGGGCTCGTGATGCTGACGGTCGCGATCTTCGAGTTCGGGCGCGCCGAGTAGCGCTTCCTGGCCGCGCGGCCAGCCGGCCTGGTAGGGTCGCGCCATGGCCTCGCTCGATCCCTGCACTCCGGCGCTCGAGCTGGCCGGAGCGCTGCGGGCGCGCGAGCTCTCCGCGGTCGAGCTGCTCGACGCGTGCATCGCCGCGATCGACGAGCGCAACCCCCAGCTGAACGCGGTCATCTGGCGCAACGACGACGACGCCCGCGCGGCGGCCGCGGAGGCCGATCGCCGTCTGGCGGCCGGCGAGCACGCGCCCTTCCTCGGCGTGCCGCTGCCGATCAAGGACCTCACGCCGGTCGCGGGATGGCCCGTCAGCTACGGCTCGCACGGCGGTCCTCCCGGCGTGAGCGAGGAGAGCGAGCTGGTCGTCGATGCGCTCGAGCGCGCGGGGTTCGTGCTGTGCGGGCGCACCAACACCCCCGAGTTCGGCGTGATCACGGTCGCTGAGAACAGCCGCTACGGGATCAGCCGCAACCCGTGGGACACGAGCCGCTCGCCCGGTGGATCCAGCGGCGGCGCCGCGGCGGCGGTGGCCGGCGGGATGTTCCCGATCGCCCACGCCAACGACGGCGGCGGCTCGATTCGCATCCCCGCCTCCTACTGCGGGCTGGTCGGCTTCAAGCCCAGTCGCGGCCGCGTCCCGCGTCTGGCGCAGAGCTGGCTGGGCGCGGTGGTGGAGGGCGTGGTGGCGCGCACGGTCGCGGACTCGGCGACGGTGCTCGACGCGATCGCCGGCCCGGACCCGCTCGCCTGGTACAACGCGCCGGCGCCGGAGCGTCCGTTCGCGCAGGAGCCCGGCACGGGAATCGAGCCCGCCCACCCGCTGCGGATCGGGCTGATGGCGCAGGCTCCGCTGGGCATACCGACGGATGAGTCGTGCACGGCCGCCGCACGCGCGGCCGCGGCGGCGCTGGAGGAGCTCGGCCACAGCGTCGAGGAGGTCGAGGTGCCGACGATCTCCGAAGAGATGGTGCCGCCGTTCATCGTCCTGACCCAGGGCGGCCTCGCCGACTACGAGGGCGTCGACTGGTCGGCCGTCGAGCCGCACATCGCGCACCAGCGCAAGGCGAGCGGCGAGCTCGGCGCCTACGACTACGTGCTTGCGGCGCGCACGCTAGAGCTGCTCAGCCGTCGCGAGGTGGCGCGCTGGGGGCGCGACTTCGACGTGCTGGTGACGCCCACCTCGGCGATCCTGCCCCCGCGGGCGGGGGCGATCCTCGAGGCGCAGCACGCGGCCCCCGACCAGCCGGTGATGGACGTCGTGGCGAGCGTGTCGTTCACCGCCTTCGGCAACGTCACCGGCCTGCCCGCGGTGAGCCTGCCGCTGCACTGGAGCGAGGAGGGGCTGCCGGTCGGGGTGCAGCTCATCGCCGGGCCGTGGCAGGACGGCGCGCTGCTCGCGCTCGCCGGGCAGCTGGAGCAGGCGCGGCCGTGGGCCGGGCGCCGTCCAGCGCTCGCGCAGGTCGCCTGATCGCGCCGGCTACGCGGTCGGCAGCGCGCGGCGCCACGCGCCAGCGCGCACAGGATCGAGCGAGTCGGGTCCCGGCTCCGGAGGCGCCCCGGGCGCCGTCCTTTCGGCGACCAGGCGGCAGAACACCTCGACGAGGTGCGGGTCGAACTGCGTGCCGGCGCAGCGGCGCAGCTCGTGCAGGGCGTCCTCGAGCGACATCGCCTGCTTGTACACGCGGTCGTCGAGCATCGCGCGGAAGGAGTCGCAGATCGTGATGATCCGCGCGCCCAGCGGGATCTTCTCGTCGGCGAGGCCGTCGGGATACCCCTTGCCGTCCCAGCGCTCGTGGCTCGAGCGGACGAGCGGGCCGATCCGCTCCAGAGACGGCCCGGCGGCGGCGATGATCTGCTCGCCCATGAGCGTGTGCTGCTTCATGAACTCCCACTCCTCCTCGGTGAGGGGGCCGGGCTTGACGAGGATCTCGTCGGGGATGCCGAGCTTGCCGACGTCGTGGAGGTCCCCGGCCTTGACGATCAGGCCGACCGTCTCCTCCTCGAGGCCGATCGTGCGGGCGAGCAGCTCGACGTCGCCGGCGACGTCGTCGGAGTGCTCGCCGAGCTCGGGGTGACGCTGGGCGAGCGCCGCGTGCAGCACGGCCGTTATGAGTTCCGCGGCGCCACCGTGGCCGGTCGCCTTCTCGCGGTACATGTGCTGGTCGGCGAGGCGCAGGGCGTGCATCGGCTCGCTGGTTTCGCGGGGGATCTCGACGGCTCCGGCGGCGCAGGTGACGGTGAAGGCGCCGCCGTGTTCGCTCAGCGCCGTGCGCGCCTGCAGGAACAGCGCGTGCGGATCCTCGACCCGGCCGGTGACGAGGGCGCAGAACTCGTCGCCCCCAAGCCTGTACACGGAGCCGTGGGGCTCGAGCACCCGGCGCAGGCGGTTCCCGAGGCGCGCGAGCAGGCTGTCCCCGGCGAGGTGCCCGAACGAGTCGTTGTAGTTCTTGAAGCCGTTGAGGTCGAAGAACCAAAGGTATGCGGGCTCGTTCTCGCTCGCGCGCTGGCACACGCGCTGCAGATCCTCGATCAGCGCGCGACGGTTGCGCAGGCCGGTGAGCACGTCGGTGGAAAGCTCGAGCACGGCCCTGCGGTTGGAGACGACAAGCCCAGCGATCGAGGCGAGCAGCCCGAGGATCGCGGTCGCGAGCACCGTCAGCAGCCCCGGGCTCCAGGCGTTCAGGAGGCTCGGGTCGGGGGCGCTGTCGGTCGCCGCCACGGCGAATTCCTCATGGGTGCCGGCGACGTTCATCGGCAGCGCGGCCGCCATCGCGCGATGGCCGGCGTTGACGGTGGACTGGGGACGCTGCCCGAGCCCGGCGCCCACGGGCAGGGTACGAGGCGCCGCGTGTCCGCTCGCCCTGGCGATGGTCGCGGGGCCGCCCAGGTAGACGCGCCCGTGGGCATAGCTGGCCAGCTGCAGGTGCACGTCGGGGGTGTCCGCGACGAGCAGGCCCGACCCCTGCGCGGTGACGATGTCCATGTCCATGTGGACCAGGCCGAGCAGGCGGCCGCCGATACGGATCGGCGCGACGAAGGCGACGGAGGTCTGCCCGTTGACGGGCGAGCGGAACGCGCCGCTGCCGGCGCCCGTCGGGGAGCGATCTGCGACGGCGACGAACTGGCGGCCGAGCCTCAGCGGGAAGCGCACCGGCTGCGCGGTGGGGGCGCACATGAGCTGGCGCCCATCGCCATCGTCCAGGCACACGGCCGTCAGCGGGACGAAGGAGGAGCGCTGGATGATGGCGAGGCTCGCGGCTGCGTCGGCGAGGTCGCCGCTGCGGGAGCCGGCGGCGAGCGAACGGCCGCCGAGCAGCTCCCGCACCGCCGGGTTGACGAGCATCAGCGACAGCGCCGTCGCGGTCTGGCGCTCGTCGCCGGAGATCAGCGCGAGCTCGTTGCTGACGGCGGCCTGCAGCGCGCGGTCCTGCTTGTTGCGCCGCGCGCTGACGTTGTCGTTGGTCTCGAAGATCGCGACGCCGCCGAGCATCAGCGAGACCACGAGTCCAAGGATCCCGATCAGCCGCATGGCGTCTGTTTCGTCTCCCTGGCGGAGAGCTTAAATATTGGATATGCCAGCCGGCGGATATTTGCCTGGGTCAAGCCGGCATAAGACCACCCGGGGCGCCGATGCTCGCGAGCTGCACGCGGGATCGTGAGGTTAGGCTGGCCGGGTTCGTGTGCGGGCGGGCGCTACAGCGCCAGCGCGCGCTCGACGATCGCGGCGCCGTCGACGCCGCGCGGCAGATCGCCGAAGGCGAGACCGCGCGTATCCAGGCGCCCGGCGCAGAACGCATCGGCGACCGCCGGCGGCGCGTGGCGCAGCAGCATGCTGGCCTGCAGCGCGAGCGCCATGTCCTCGACGAGACGGCGCGCGCTCCACTCGGCGAGCGCCGGTTCCGCAGCCAGCTCGGCGAGTCCCTCACGCACGCGCACCATGTGGGCGTCGAAGCGCGCGTCGGCGCCGGCCGCCAGCTCGCACTCCGCGAGGAACGCGGGCGCCCCCTCGGGCTCGCGACGCAGCGCGCGCAGCACGTCGAGCGCGATCACGTTGCCCGAGCCCTCCCACACGGTGCCGATCTGGACATCGCGGTAGAGCTGCGCCATCGGCGCCTCCTCGACGTAGCCGTTGCCGCCGAGGCACTCGAGCGCCTCGGCCGCGAGCGGGGCGCCGCGCTTGCACACCCAGTACTTCATGACCGCGAGCGCGAGGCGGCGGAAGGCGGCCTCGTCGGGGTCCGCGGAGTCGAACGCGCGCGCGATGCGCATGACCGAGGCGGTGGCCGCCTCGGACTCGAGCGCGAGGTCGGCGAGCACGTTGACCATCGCCGGCTGCCGGGCGAGCGGCGCGCCGAACGCCGTGCGGTGGCGCGCGTGCCAGATCGCCTCGGCGACGACCCGGCGCATCATGCCGGCGACGGCGGTGAGCGTGTCCAGGCGCGTCCAGATCAGCTGCTCGACGACGAACGCCGTGCCGCGCCCCTCCTCGCCGAGGACGCGCGCGGGCAGGTGGTCGTACTCGACCTCCGAGGAGGCCAGGCAGCGCCCGCCGAGCTTGTCCTTCAGGCGCTGGATGCGGAATCCGGGATGCGGCCGCTGCGCGACGAAGCACGTGATCCCCGCCTCCGTCTGCGCGAGCGTGAAGAACACGTCGAACACGGGGTGCGTGCAGAACCACTTGTGCCCGGTCAGCTCGAACCAGCCGTCGCCGATCGGCTCGGCGACGGTCGAGTTGGCGCGCAGGTCCGAGCCGCCCTGCTTCTCGGTGAAGACCATGCCGGCCTGGGCGAACCCGTCGTAGTCGGGCAGCGTCAGGCGCTGCTCCCATTCGCCCGCCAGCGCCGCGTCCTGGCGCATGGTGGGGACGGCCGCGTAGTTGATCGACATCGGGCAGCACGGCCCCGTGTCGAGCTGGTTGAAGAGGTGGAACATGCCCGCTCGCACCACGTGCGCGCCCGGCCGCGGCTCGCGCCAGGGCAGCGAGTTGACTTCGCGCTCGACCCCCAGCCGCAGCATCCAGTGCATCGACGGGTCGTAGTCGATCTCGTCGACGCGGTTGCCGTAGCGGTCGTGCGTCCTGAGCACGGGGACGTTGCGCTGCGCGCGCTTGGCGTGCTCGAGCGCCTCCGCGGAGGCGACGACGGCGCCGAAGTCGCGGACCCGGTCGAGGCCCCACTCGCCGCCCTCGCGCACGAGCGCCTCGCCCAGCGCGGGATCGCCCTCGAAGGCGTTGTGGTCGACCAGCGGCGGGGGCTGGTTGAGGACCTCGTGCGTGGCTGAGCGATCGGTGCGACTCGCGGTTGACATCGGCGCCTCCCCTGGGTGCTCTCGCGGTTGTTGTGACCCTAGCGCGACAGCCGAACCTTGGCCTGGTCAGTCGATCGATCCGGGGGCCGATGGCCGGAGAAGACCGCCGATCGTGCTGCAAGGATTGTTCCGCGACGACGGAGGCGCGTTAGGCGGGGATGCTGCTCGCGCGCGGTTCCCAGCGATGCGTCGGCCACAGAGGCGGCGGAACTCAACACGGGAGGATCATCTGATGTGCACATCCATCTCACGGCGGGGATTCTCGACGCTGCTCGCCGTCAGCATGCTGCTGCTCGCCGGCCTCGGCACGGCACCGCAGGCCGGGGCAGCGACGATCTACGTCTGCGCGAAGAAGAAGACGGGCGCGATGCGGCTGGTCTCGAAGTCGACGAAATGCAAGCACGGCGAGAACAAGCTCTCATGGAGCACGCAGGGCCCTGCCGGCCCCACGGGGCCCGCAGGCCCCGGCGGAGCAAAAGGCGCCGAAGGCAGCCCAGGGGCACCCGCCCCCTCGACGCTGCCGTCCGGACAGTCGGAGAGCGGCGAGTTCGCCGCCCTCGCGTACAACACCGCGTTCCTGTACGACGCTGTCACGCTCCCGATCCCGCTCGCCGCGGACATACCCGAGAGCCATGTCGAATACACCGAGAGCGGCAAATCAACCAATTGCAGCGGTCCTGGGCACGCCAACCCGGGGTACGTCTGCCTGTATAGCTTCGCGCACAGCGAGATCGAATTGCCGGTGCTGGCGCTCAACTCGGAAGCCGCCGGCAAGAAACCGGAAACCGGCCGGTTCGGCTTCCTGATCGAATGGGAAACGGTGGGCTTGGGCTTGACGGCGTGGGACGAGGGCAGCTGGACCGTCACGGCGCCCTAGTAGAACGCCACCCGTGCGCGCGGTCTGGGGGAGGCTGAGCCCCCGGGCCGCATGCGCGTTGTGCGTCCCCGTCCCGAGCGGGGTTTGAGTCAGACGACTTTCTCACTTCGCGAATGCCCCGTGCGGGACTCGAACCCGCCCCACCGGATTAAAAGTCCGGCGCTCTACCAGATGAGCTAACGGGGCCCTGCGGCCGAACAGTCTGTCAGACCGGCTGCCGGACGGCGCGACGATGCGCGCAGAGCGCGTCCGGTGTCTCCGACGCGCCCGACGCCGCCTACGGCTGTTCGGCGGCCGCCACCTCGAGCAGCTCCTCGATGCGCGTGAGCTTGACGCGCGGGCGCCCGGCGGGCTCGCCGAGCGCGCGCTCGTGGCGGTCGATGGCCTGCCAGCCGGAGTAGGTGACGAGCTCGGGCTGGCGCGAGCGCAGCAGCGCCTCGACGGCGGCGGCGTCGGGTGTGCTGGGGACGTGCGCGGAGCCGCGCTCGGGCGCGGGTGCGCCACCATCGCCGCCGTCGCCGGACGGCGCGAGGTCGGCGAGCATCGCGTCGACGGTCTCCTGCGCGTCCTTCTTGTTGGTGCCGATGACGCCGGAGGGTCCGCGCTTGATCCAGCCGACGACGTACTCCCCGGGCAGCGGGGCGCCGCTGGCGGGGTCGAGCACGCGGCCGGCGCGGTTGGGGATGGTGGCGGAGCGCTCGTCGAAGGGGACGCCGGGCAGCGGGATGCCGCGGTAGCCGATGGCGCGGAAGGCGAGCCCGGCGGCGATCGTCTCGCGCTCGTCTGTGGCCTGCGCGCGCAGGCCCCCTCCGGGCGCGGGGACGAGCTCGTTGCGGATCAGCTCGACGGCGCCGAGGCGGCCGTGCTCGTCGGGCAGGAAGGCGGCGGGCGAGAGCAGGAAGCGCAGGACGATGCGCTTGTGATGGCCCTTGGGTGCTCGCGCGGCGTAGTCGCGCAGGATCTCGACGTTGCGCCGGGAGGTGATGTCCTGCTCGGCGTGTGGATCGGCGACGGCGAGCGCGCGGTCGAGCTCGGCCTGGTCGACGATCACGTCGGCGCCGGCGAGCTCGCCGAGCTCGAGCAGCTCGGGGTTGGTGAAGGCGGCCTGCGCGGGGCCGCGCCGCCCGAGGACGACGACCTCGGAGACGCGGCCGCGGGCGAGCACGGCGAGCGCGTGATCGGCGGTGTCGGTCGGCGCGAGCTCGTCGGGCGCGAGCACGAGCATGCGCGCGACGTCGAGCGCGACGTTGCCGTTGCCGACGACGACGGCGCGCTCGGCGGACAGGAGGTCGAACTCGAGGTGCGTGTGGTCGGGGTGGCCGTTGTACCAGCCGACGAACTCGGTGGCGGCGTGCGAGCCGGGGAGATCTTCGCCGGGTATGCCGAGCGGCCGGTCGGCCGGCGAGCCGGTGGCGTAGACGATGGCGTGGTAGTGGGCGAGCAGGTCCTCGCGGGAGACGTGCTCGCCGAAGGTGACGTTGCCGAAGTAGCGGAAGCGCGGGTGCGCGGCGGTCTTCTCGTATACGCGGGTGACGGACTTGATCTTGGGGTGGTCGGGGGCGACGCCGGAGCGGACGAGGCCCCAGGGGGTGGGCAGGCGCTCGAGCATGTCGACCTCGAGATCGATGGAATGCCCGCCCGCCCCGTCCTTGAGCAGGTGCCCTGCGGCGTAGAAGCCGGCGGGACCGGAGCCGACGACTGCGATGCGGATGGGGGGCTCGTCGGTCATCGGCCGGGTGGGGGGTCTGAGGGTGGAATGCGGATGCGGGAGGGGATGGGCGCGGCCCGACTCGAACGGGCGACCCCCTCGGTGTAAACGAGGTGCTCTAGCCAACTGAGCTACGCGCCCCTGTCTGGGGACTCAAGGCTAGCGGGACTCGATGGTTGATTCTGGGCGCGAGCGCCTGCGAAGCTGTGCCGATGGGCAGAGGCGGCCAGATCGCGGCGGGCGTGGCGGGCGCGGTCGTGCTGGCGTTGGCTCTGGCGCAGCTGATCCTGCCGCGCCTGGCGGCGAGCAGGATCTCGTCGAGGATCGGCCGCTACGGGAAGGTGCAGAGCGTTAGCGTGAGCGCGTGGCCGGCGGTGGAGCTGCTGTGGGGCCACGTGGGCTCGGTGCACGTGCGGGCGGGGAGCCTGGCGCTGAGCCCCGCGCAGGCGGCGAGCCTGCTGTGGGAAGCGCGGGGGACGGTGAGCATGGACGTGAGCGCGGAAAGCGTGCAGCTGGGCTCGCTGCGGCTGAGCGACGCGAGCCTGCGAAAGCGCGGCAGCGCGCTGAGTGCGCGGGCGGTGGCGAGCGAAGCGGCGGTGAAGGCGGCGCTGCCGCCGGGGTTCGGCGTGCAGCTGCTGCGCAGCGAAGGCGGCGAGGTGGAAGTGAAGGCGACGGGGGCGCTGTTCGGCGTGGGCGCGTCGGTGAACGCGGTGGCGGGCGCGAGCGACGGCAAGCTGGTGGCGCATCCGCTGGGGTTCCTGGTGCAAGCGCTGCAGCTGACGCTGTTCTCGGACCCGCACGTGTACGTGCAGGGCGTGGGCGCGAGCGTGCGCGGCGAACAGCCGCTGAGCTACGAGCTGACGATGAGCGCGAGCCTGCGCTGAGGCGCCCTCAGGCGGCGGCGGCGGCGACGCCGGCGACGGCGCTCGCGGTCCGGGGCATGACGACCACGGGGAGACCCTGCTTGGGGCTGATGGTGGGCATCTGGCGGATGCTCAGCTGGAAGTCGTGGGGCAGGGCGAGCGTGCAGCGGGAGAGGATGAGCGTTGCGACGGTGCGCACCTCGAGCTGGCCGAAGCGCATGCCGATGCACGTGCGCGAGCCGCCGCCGAAGGGGACGTAGGCTCCCTTGGGCAGCGCGGCGCTGGCCTCTGGCGTGAAGCGCTCGGGGCGGAACTCGTCTGGTTCGGGGAACACGTCGGGGAGATGATGGGAGGCCCATGAGCAGTAGTTGACGAACGCTTTTGCGGGGACAGTTTGGCCATGGAACTCGAAGGACTCGACCGAGCGGCGCGGCCCGATCCACGCGGGCGGGTACTTGCGCAGCGTCTCGTCGAGCACCATCTCGAGCTCGGCGAGCTCGCCGGACATGAGCTGTGAGGCGGTGGGGCGCCCGCCGGAGAGCTGGGCGTCCTGCTCGGCGAGCAGGCGAGCGAGGATCTCGGGATGGCGGGCGAGCTCGTAGAACATGAACGAGACGGTCGAGGTGGTGGTGTCGTGGCCGGCGAACAGCAGCGTCATGACCTCGTCGCGGACCTGCAGGTCCGACAGCGTGTTGCCGTCCTCGTCCTGGGCGTCGAGCAGCAGGCTGAGGATGTCGTGGCCGCGCTCGCCGGTGGCGCGCCGGCGCGAGATCTCGGAGTAGATGAGCGTGTCGAGCTTGCGCGCGGCCCGCTGCAGGCGCGCCCACGGCGAGAAGGGGCCGCGGAGGATGCGCGTGACGTACTCGGTGGCGTAGAACGACAGGGCGTCCTCGAACAGGGCGGCGGCGTCGATCGTGCGGGCCTGCTGGCCGTCGGGGTCGACGCCGAACAGCGCGCGCATGGCGACGCGCACGGCGAGGCGCCGGGTCCAGGCGTAGAGGTCGACGGTGGTTCCGGGTGTGAGCTCGTCGAGCGCGCGCTCGGTCTCGTGCACGACGGCGTCGGCGGAGGCGGCGATGTGCTCGCGGTGGAACGCGGGCAGCATGATCAGGCGCGAGCGGCGGTGGAAGTCGCCGTCGATCGTGAGCAGCCCGTCGCCCATGAGGCCGATGAGGTCGCGGAAGTGCGATTCGCGCCACGTGAAGTTGGATGCGTGCGAGACGGTGATGTAGTGGTTGGCGGCGGGCCCGAGCATGAAGACGACGTTGGCGTGGAAGATCCTGAGCGTGAAGACCGGCCCGAAGCGCTCGTAGGCGTCGAGCAGCAGCGGCAGCGGTTCGTCGGCGAAGCGGCGCGTGCGGGCGAGCGAGAAGCGGGTTTCGCCGGGCGGGAACGGCACGGCGGCGGCGCGCTCGGCGCGCAGGTCGTCGCGCATCACGGCCAGCGGGTTCGAATTGAGCAGAGGTTCGGGACCGACGAGCGCCACGCCGGCAAGCCTAGCCGAAAGCTGGCCGGCCGGCCAGCTTTCCCGGGCACGGGGCCGACCGCCCAGCCTTGGCATACTGAGGAGGCGCGGAACGTCGCCCCGGCGGCTCCGAGCATCGCGGGGGCGTAGCTCAGCAGGTTAGAGCGCTGCCCTGTCACGGCAGAGGTCGCGGGTTCGAGTCCCGTCGCTCCCGCCTTTGTTGCCTCATCGTCCGCGTCGGCTTTTGGGTGCGTGGCCCGCACCTCCGACGCGGCGGTGAAGTAGTCGGCGAACGCCGTGTTGGGCTTGACGGCCACGATCCGGTTGTCCTTGGCCCATACCTGGGCGAACAGCGAGAGCAGCAGCTTGCGTCGCTCGGCGGGGTTGGGCTCGGCGTCCCAGAAGCGCGCGAAGTCTTCGAGGATGGCGTGCGCGCAGTCGAGGTCGGGGTTCGTGGGGGGCTTGGTGCGTTGTAGCTCCTCCTCGATGATTTGGCGGCGCATGACGTATTGGGGCTTGGTGATGTCGCCCATGAGGTACAGCTCGCGTAGCCGCTCAAGCTGGCCGGTCAGCTCACGGCGCCGCTCGGCGTCCTCGCCGGGATGCCCGCCCGTCTCGGCTTGGATGGTGTCGAGGATGAGCCGGCGTAGCTCGGAGTCGGGCTGGAAGTCGTGGAGCCAGTCGATCAGCTGCTCCTCCAAGGGCTGTGCGGGCGTCATTGTTTGCTCGCAGTCGCCGTGGTTGCGGCGCGTTGAGCACTGGTAGCGGCGCATCCCCTCGCGGCCGGTGCGGCAGCCGTGCATCCGCGCGCCGCAGCGCTCGCAGCACAGGAGCTTGCGCAGCAGGTACTCCTCGGAGGGACGGCCGGGCTTGACGACCCTTGTGCGCCACGAGCGGACTTCCTGCACGCGGTCGAACAGCTCGTCGCCGACGATCGGCTCATGCAGGCCGCGGATGCTGCGGCTCTTGTCGCGCAGCCCGGAGACGTATCCGGCGTAGGCGGCGTTGCACAGCATCTCGCGCACTGTGTCCTTGCTGAACAGTCGTCCGCGGGCGCTGCGTGCGCCCTTCGCGTTCAGCCACGCGGCGAGCGTGCGGTCTGACTCCTGGCCGGTCGCGTAGCGCTCGAACAAGGCGAGCACGAGCGGCGCGCGCTCGGGGTCAGCGACTGCGAGCTTGGTGTCGGGGTCGCGGACGTAGCCCCACGGGAGGCTGCCGACGAGGTGGCCTTGGCGTGCCTTCTCCTTCAGGCCGCTGCGTGTCCAGAAGGACAGCGAGACGGAGTAGTACTCGTCGAACATCTCGTGGATCGACTCGGCGAGGAACGCTGAGGGGTCGGTGTGATCTTCGCCCATCGGCTGCGTGACAGAGACGACACGGATACCCAGCCGCTCGCGCAGGAGCTGCTTGTAGCGGCGAGCCTCGACTTGGTTTCGCGCGAACCGGGAGGTGTGGTAGACGAGCACCACGTCGAACTTGCCGGCGGCGGCGTCGGCCATGAGCCGCTGGAACTCGGGGCGTGCCTCTGACTTGCGCCACCCGGAGTGAAAGTCGCAGTACTCGCCGATCAGCTCTAGATCGTTCTCGGGCGCGAAGTTGGCGATTGCTTGGCGTTGCGCGTCGGGGGAGAAGCCTTGGCCTTGCTCCTCGGTTGACTCGCGGACGTAGGCGGCGGCGCGCTGCGGACTATCGGCCATGTTGCGCGGGGTCGGTGAGGTCGCGTCCGCGGCGCAGCCACCAGTCGGCGAACCATCTGGCGAACGCTTGGAGTTCGGGGTCGAGGTTGCTACGGGAGTCATGGCGTGGGCCTCCTTGCGGCGGGGTATCGGTCCCGTCGATCAGACCAGAGCCGCCCTTCGATCTCAAGCACCTGACAGGTGCATCGGGCCGCGCTGCCGCTCGCCCGCCCTGTGGGTCACGCTTGGCGGATATGGCTGGTGGCAGGCTCGATGTCTTGCGATGTGATGCGGTCAAAGCGATGGGTGTCGGCGAGAAGGACCCAAACGCTTAAGGAAGGTCGGTTTTTGCGCCGTTTCGGTACAGGCTGCCGTCGCTTTCAGTCCCACCAGTCCGGTTCGGTATGCCTGAGCGCCGTCGTGTTGGCGTCGCCGGGCTGGTTTGTAAACGACAACGGCACGTTGTCGCGTCTAGGCGAAGCCGTGATTTGCAGCGACTTTTGCCGCAAACCGTCCTCGCTATTAATGCGAGGGGTTATTCGAGGGGGAAAACGAAGTACAAGGCGAGGGGTTATTCGAGGGCGCATCGCACCGTGACGGCGATGCGCGTGCTGAACGAGAGTGCCGATTCAGTTGACAACGTACCGTTGTCGGCCTCATCCGAGATGCAGATTTGCAGCGGTTTTACCGGCGGAAGGCCCTCCCTTCTAAAGCGGAGGTTAGATCGGGGGAAAGAACGGAGGAGAGAACGGAGGACAGAAGCTCCTCCACTTCGGCCATGTGGCCGTCGCTACAACGGCACGACGATGTCGGCGAGTCAGCCGGCGAGTGCGAGCGCCAGGTCGGCTGCCGGCACGCGGCTGGGGATCGTCAGCTTGATCTCGCCGTCGCGGTCGAGCAGCCATTTGGCGTTGACGATCGTGATGGCGATGACCGCGCCTGTCTCGTCGTAGCGGATGTTGTGGCCCTCCGGTGTGCCAAAGGACTCGGCTGGCATCCTGGGCTCGCCGACGCTCAGGTAGAGCACGTCGGCGTCCGCGTCGTACTCGACGCTGTCGAACGAGAGGGTTCCGATCGTGATCGTCATCGCGGTAGGCCTTCCGGGTCGTTGTCCTGCCCAAAGGCGGTGACGAAGCGGTCGGCGTCTCCTGCAAACTCTACAACCACCCGCATCCACCGGAAGGGGAAGGGCGCACGGGAGCGCAGCCAGTAGCGCTCGCGCCCGGGGCGCGGGTCGGGCTCCTGAAAGTCGGGCTGGCGGATCGCCTCAAGCAGCGTGTCCTGGCGCCCGGACATCTCGACGTGGCGCTGGATGTAGCGCCAGCGCTCCTCGGTCAGCTCGACACTGCGGCCTTGCGGCGAGACAGCGCTCGCTATCACGGGGCTCTCGGTCACGGCGCCAGCTTGCCAGTCTCGCCGGTCGCACCGTTGCGCCTCGCCAGCTGCGCAACGATGCGGAGGACGGCGGGCATCGCAACATGCCCGCCGTCCTGTGTCAGTGCTCTGTCAGCCAGCGGTCAGTAGTGGCCGTGCTCACGCTGTCGCCGTGGGAGCGTCCGCGCAGCCGACGCCTTGCACGGGAGCGATGAGGTCGTCGGCGAGCCTGGCGAGGATCTCCGGGCACGCGACGGTCGCGTCGCTCAAGTGCGCCACGGCCTCATCGACCAGCTCGTCGGGCTCGTTGTTGAGCGAGGCGACGGCCGACCAGTAGACGCGCTCGATGATCGGCCGCAGCTCCCGTGCGGGCATCGTCAGCTCGAACTCGTCAACGTCGGGCTCTTGCTCCCAGCCGAGATCATCGAGCAGCTGAAGCTCAGCCGCGAAGCGGCGGTGCAGTCGCTGGGCGTGGGCGGGTTCGTTGTTGTGCAGGTGGCTGAAGATGTCGCCGATCGCGGTGAAGTCGGTCATCAGGCCGTCGTATAGCGCGTCCCGATACCTTCGGTTGATGGTCAGGCTCATTGTGCTGGTGCTCCTTTCGGTCGAAGCACCGCAGGGGCACGCGCTACGGTACGCACGGCAAGACCAGCCGTAGAGCTACGGTTGGGCGTGGCATCGAAGGGCATGCTCCTTCGGCGCTAAGGCCGGGGCGGGTGCTCGAACACCCGTCTCGGCCGCTTGGTTTTGGGGTTGCTGGCGATCAGAGCAGAGCCCCCGGCGGAACGCCAGACGCCATTAGGTCCGCGCCGGAACAACCGGGACAAGCGTGCCCAGCGGACGAGACCGGTGCGTCCGGTCCCGTCCGCGATCTGCTCCTACCGGGCTACGCGCTGGATTGCGGCGCTCGCTCGGCTCCGGACTGGATCATGTCGAGCACGGAGTTCGCGCAGTTGCTCGTCGGGCCGGAAAGCAAAGAACCAGGCGATGGGCTAGGGCTCGGCCTTTACGTCGGCGCGGCTTGCGATTGTGTAGGTGTGTTCTCCCGCCCCGATCCACAAAGTTTCACCAAGTTCGCGCTTTCAGCCGGCGTGTTCCTGCTGATTGCGGCGTTCCTGGTGCCCGCGTTTGTTCTGCGGGAAACAAGCGTCCTACGCATCTCGGAGCACGAACTAACGACGCTAACGCCGCTGGCACGCGCAGAGCTGGAGCGACGTCAGCGTATAGCTCGTGCT
>Ga0187879_10000554_pt1 | contig 24923 bp, 17 predicted proteins | sample June2016WEW_19_1_FD_132423 | JGI IMG/M metagenome (GOLD analysis project Ga0187879, IMG submission 132423) | Peatland microbial communities from SPRUCE experiment site at the Marcell Experimental Forest, Minnesota, USA - June2016WEW_19_10 | ecosystem: Environmental > Terrestrial > Soil >... | reverse complement strand
CTGACGCTGCTGCTGCCCCACGGCTACGAGGGCTCGGGGCCGGAGCACTCCTCGGCGCGCCTGGAGCGCTTCCTGCGCGCGGCGGCGGAGGGCAACATCCGCGTGGCGAGCCCGACGACCCCGGCGCAGTACTTCCACCTGCTGCGCCGTCAGGCGCGCATCGCCAAGCAGCGCCCGCTGGTTGTGATGACCCCGAAGTCGCTGCTGCGCCTGCCGCAGGCGGCGAGCTCGATCGCGGACATGGCGGAGGACACGCGCTTCCACCCCGTGCTGGCCGAGCCGGGGGTGCAGGACGAGCAGGTCACGCGGCTGGTGCTGTGCACGGGCAAGATCTACTACGACCTCGTCGGGCACCCCGAACGCGCGGCGCACACCGGCCTGGCGGTGGCGCGGGTGGAGCTGCTGTACCCGTTCCCGGAAGGCCAGATCCTCGAGCTGATGGGCCGCTACCCGAACCTGCGCGAGGTGCTGTGGGTGCAGGAGGAGCCGCGCAACATGGGCGCGCGCGCCCACATGTTCCCGCGCCTGATGCAGATCATGCCCCAGGAGATGCACTTCGGCTACATCGGGCGCCCCGAGCGCGCGAGCCCGGGCGAGGGCTACCCGGCCGCGCACATCGACGAACAGAACCGCATCGTGACGACCGCGATCGACCTGCGCCAGCCGATCTCCCAGTACCCGCGCAAGACGCCGGGAGAGCGCTGATGCTGATCCTGTTCAAACGGTTCCTGCAGATCCTGAAACAGCGCAAACGCAAGCGGCGCGGGCTCTAGCGGCCTTTCCATACGGGCTCGCGCTTCTCCTTGAACGCGGATGAGCCCTCGCGGGCGTCCTCGGAGATGAACACGGGTCCCGTGATGGCGGCCTGCTTGTCCCACATGTCGCTGCTGGACCAGTCGAACTGCTCCTGCAGAACCTGCTTGGTGGCGATCAGCGCGAGCGGCCCGTTCGTGGCGATGGCGCCCGCCAGCTCCAGCGCGACGTCGACGGCGGCGCCGGGCTCGGCGAGGCGGTTGACGAGGCCGAGGTCGTGGAAGCGCTCGGCGGGCAGCGGATCGCCGGTGAGCGCGAGCTCCATGACGACGTGGTAGGGCATGCGCCGCGGCATGCGCAGCAGCGCGCCGCCGGCGGCCACGAGCGAGCGCTTGGCCTCGGGGATCCCCATCCTGGCGCCCTTGGCGGCGACGATCAGGTCGCAGGCGAGCGCGATCTCCATGCCGCCGGCGAGCGCGAAGCCCTCGATCGCGGCGATCAGCGGCTTGCGCGCGGCGCGCTGGGTGATGCCGGCGAAGCCGCGGTCGCCGAACCACGCGGACTCGCCCTTGACGAACGCGCCGAGGTCCATGCCGGCGGAGAAGAAGCCGCCGGTGCCGGTGAGCACGCCGACGGACAGGCCGTCGTCGCCGTCGAGCTCCTCCAGCGCGCTGGCGAGCCCGGCGGCGAGCGCCGCGTTGACGGCGTTTCGCACCTCGGGCCGGTTGAGCGTGATCAGCAGGACGTTGTCGCGTCGCTCGGTGAGGACCACCGCGGTGTCTTGATCGTTCATGCCGGGGACTATGCCGCAAACAGCTTCAGCTCGGGCTCGCGCTCGCCGCGCAGCACCTCGGGATCGACCTCCACGCAGTCGATCCCGCGCGACTCGGCGAGCACGCGCGCCTGCGGCTTGATGCTCTGCGCGGCGAGCACCCCGCGGCAGGACCCGAGCGCGGGGTCGAGGCGGATGCGCTCGAGGTAGCGGGTGAGCTGCTCGACGGCGTCGATGGTGGCGACGCGCTTGATCTCGACGGCGATCCACTCGTCCTCGCCATCCCTGCACATCAGGTCGACGGGCCCGATGTCGGTGGGCCACTCGCGCCGCACGAGCCGCAGCCCCTCCCCGCACCACTGCGGCGCGTCGGCGAGCAGCTCCTGCAGCTCGCGCTCGAGCCCCTCCTTCTCGAGCGAGGCGAGCGCGTCGAGCTCGTGCTCGACGTCGGAGAGCACCTCGGCGATCGAGATCTCGAGCAGCTCCTCCTGGCTGCTCTTTCGCACGCGCAGCCCGCGCAGGCGGCCGTGCTCGTCGGCCTGCTCCTCGATCACGGTCGGCGCGGCCATCCAGTTCAGCGGCTTGACGGCGGAGCCGCCGCCGTCGGCCCACACCATGAACGTGCCGTCGGCCTTGAGCATCAGCAGCCGCACCGCCTCCGGCAGGACGGTGCTCAGGCGGCCGGAGTAGGACACCTCGCAGCGGGCGACGATCAGGCGCACCATGCGAACCTAGCGTGTGGGGCGGACCTCGCGGCCCTCCCCCCGTCAGCCACTGACACTGATGAAGGTCGCGACGCCTTTGGCCGAGGGAGGGCTGATGCTGCGCAGGAGCGCACCGCCGGCGCCGAGCCATTCGATCTTGGTCGGCTCCGCTTCGGCGAGCGCCCGCTCGAGCCGCTTCTCGAACGCCAACTCGATGCGCCGCTTCTGTGCCTTGGTCAGATGCTTGGCCTTGGCGGGGCGCCCAGGCTCGACGGCACTGAGGATCTTCTCGAGGTGCTGGGTCAACAGCTTGGGAGGGGTGAACACGAACGCGTTTTCGCCGACCGTCGCCACGACGGGAGCTCCCGTGCGGTAGAGGATCCGCACCGATGCCACGCCGTCGGGCACGAGATCGACGATCGGCGCTTGGGAGAACGCGGACTCGAACACCCTCAGGCCCTCGTCGACTCCCGCGAACGGCTCGCATTCAGGGCCGCCGAGGTCCGCGCCGCCGCCGACCCGAACGATGCAGTAAACCGGCTCGGACGCTCGCTTACGCTCCTCTTCGACCAGCTTCGGTCGCTGTGATCGCAACGACCGGGGCAGGCACTGGGCCGGCGGAATGATCTCGGGCCGTTCGAATGCCGGGATCGCGAAGTAGCGACTGCCGTCGGGGAGCTCGAGCAGCTGACGCACGTAGCCCGGGTAGTAGCTCGAGAGCTCGCTGTCGAGATCACTCCCGGCCAAGCTCAGCGCGGGCAGCTGATCGCTGGGCTGGGCCGCCCGGCGAAACACCGCGAAGCTGCTGAGTATGGGCGCTTCCAGAGGCCCGGGAAGTTCCTTGGGTTCGGCTTCGCGTTCGGGTCCGAGCAGTCCGCCCACGGACACCACCGACGAGCTGCAGGACGAGGGCCGCCCAGGTGTCTTGGCCGCGCCCGCCGGAGCGGCCCCGAAGACGCCGATCAGGCCGGCGATGAAGATCGGCGCCATCAGGCGCCTGAGGGCTGTCGCGAAGGCCATCGGTGTCGAAACTACCAGGCGCACCGCTTCCGGCGCGGCCCATATGGCGCGTCGGCTGGATCTGCCACGGTGCCCGCCGATCACCTCCGACCGGCCCCCTACCCTCTCGGTTCGTGGCCGAAGCATCCGCGATCCAGCCCGGTCGTCCCTACCCGCCGCCGGCGAGCGCGGAGGCGTTCTGGCCGGTCCAGGCGACGGTGCTGGTCGCCATCGGCCTGCAGATCGGGCTGTCCGAGCGCCTCACCGTGGGGCCGTCGTGGCTGGTGCCGGCACTCGAGGGCGTGCTGCTGATCGGCCTGTCGGTGGCCACGCCGCGCCAGCTCGAGCACGAGCACACCGGACGCCGGCGGACGGCGCTCGCGCTCACCGCGTTCGTCAGCGCCGCGAACGTGTTCTCGCTCGTAGAGCTGACGCACTACCTGCTTCACAGCAAACTACCCACCAACGGCCCCGAGCTGATCGTCTCGGGCATGCTGATCTGGCTGACGAACTTCCTAATCTTCGCGCTGTGGTACTGGGAGATGGACCGGGGCGGGCCCGGCCGTCGCGCCGCCGGCCACGACGGACCGCCTGACTTCCTGTTCCCGCAGATGTCCGACGACCGCATCGAGCCGCTCTACTGGCGACCGCGGTTCATCGACTACCTGTACGTGTCGCTGACGAACGCGACGGCGTTCTCGCCGACCGACACGATGCCGCTGACGCCGATGGCCAAGAGCATCATGGGCGTGCAGTCGATCGTCTCGCTGGTCACGATCGGGCTGGTCGTCTCGCGCGCGGTGAACATTCTCTGAGCGTCGCCACGATCCGCAGGCGGCGCGAGAGCGAGGAAGCTAGGAACGGGCTCAGCGGGACCAGCGGGACCGTTGTGACTCGCTGCCGGGTCGGTCGCCGGCCTGATAAAGCGTCCGAAGATGCCCTGCCAGCCCATGCCGTAGATAACCGCGTCCTTGATGGTTGCCGCTCCCGTCAGCCAAGCCGCCGCCGCTCCCGAGGCGAGCCAGATGGCAAGCAACGCCACCAGCCCGGAGACCCTCTGCAATTCGGGCGTCCATGTGATCTGGCCGTGAAATGCTTTCCAAGCAAGCGGCAGGCCATATACGACGAGCACCCAAATGAGGGCGCCTCCCGCGCCGGCAAGCGCTATATGTGCGTCAGATGGAGCGGCTGCCACAAGCCGACGCCTAGGTCGCGCGAGATTAGAGCGCGGGAGCGTGTGCGGGAGCGTCGTGATGGCCCCTGGAGCTCTGGCGCTCATGTGCAACAAGACTCAGGCCGGCAGTACCGGCAGCGAGTTCTGCCTGTCTCCTCGAGTGACCCGTCCGCGACGCAATAGCGCCGGCAATAATCCGCCCGGCGGAGCCGGCGGCAGCGGCCGAAACCGCGAAGACGATTGGCACAACGATTCCCATAGCCGCGATTGTAGCTTTCGATCCGGTTGGTATAGCGGCGCCGAGCTGTATCGCGATGGCTACACGGCTCAGAGACCAACGCCAGCCGGTGTAACGCCAGCCGACGGGTCAGCCGGCCATGCTCGGCTCGATCGCAAGCGCCTTCGCGACGAGCTCGTGCACGTCCTGGCCGGCGCCGAGCGCGAGCGCGCGCCTGAGCGCCTCCAGCGCGCCCTCGCGGTCCATCAGCGCCAGCCGCAGCCGCCCGAGGCGCTCCCACGCGCCGGCGTCGGAGGGGCCGCGCTTGGCCGCGCGCTCGGCGGCCTCCTCTGCGAGGTCGATCGCGCCCATGTCTTCGTAGATCCTCGCGGCGAAACGGTGGGCGGCGGGGCGGCGACCGTCCACGCGCGCCCAGTCGCGCACCGCGCGCGCGGCCTCGTCGAGCTTGCCGGCGTTCCAGAACGCGAGCGTCATCAGCCGCAGCACGGCGACGTTGCGCGGCTCGGCGTCGCGGGCGTAGATCAGGCGCTGGGCGGCCAGCAGGTACTCGCCTTCGGCCATCGCCCGCTGGGCGGCGAGCAGGAAGCGTTCGACGCGCTCCTCGGCGGGGTCGGGCTTGGAGAAGTCGACGAATTTCATGCTGCCGGCGGGCACCGTGCGGATGCCGTGGCTGAACTTCACGCGCGCCCACTGCTGCACCTCCTCGCCCGCTCCGACCGGATCGGAGGAGAAGTAGATGCCGGCGACGGTCCCGACGCCCCACTCGGGGTAGGACAGGCAGCGCGCGTAGCGGTGCACGACCGAGTGGTCGGGCACGCGGCTGCCGAACGGGTCGTTTTCGGCGCGGTCCTTGGCCATCGCGCGCGCGCGCTGTTCGGCCTCGTACGCGCGCCTGCCGGCCTCCTCGCGCTCCCTGCGCGCGGCGGCGGCGCTGACCTTGACGGCATTCGCCGTGACTTTCCCGCCCCGCGAGCCCTCGGCGAGGCGCTCCAGCTGGTCCGCCGCCTCGTTGATCGCCTTCAGGTGGCGCTCGTGCTCGAACTGCCGGCCCTGGGGTGCGACGTCGGGGTGCCAGCGCTTGGCCATGCGCCGGCGCGCGAGCTGCACGTCGCGCTTGGTGAACGGCGCCTCGAGCTCCAGCAGGAGCAGATGCTGCTCGACGTCGAGGACCGTGGTCGGCATGACCCGACAACGTTAGCGAGGGCGGGCGGGATTCCTCTTCCGCTCTATCCTGCGTGCGAATGTCCTCTCAGTACATCTTCACGATGCACCGCCTGTCCAAGCTCCACCCCCCGGACAAGACGGTGCTCGACAACGTCTCGCTCGCGTTCTACCCGGGCGCGAAGATCGGCGTGCTCGGCTACAACGGCGCGGGCAAGTCGACGCTGCTGCGGATCATGGCGGGGGTCGACCAGGAGTACCGCGGCGAGGCGGCGCTGGCGCCGGGCGCGACCGTGGGCATGCTCGAGCAGGAGCCGCAGCTCGACGAGAGCAAGGACGTCAAGGGCAACGTCGAGGACGGCGTCGCCGAGACGAAGGCGCTGCTCGACCGCTTCAACGAGCTGGCGGCCAACTACTCCGACGAGACGGCCGAGGAGTTCGGGGCGATCCAGGCGAAGATCGAAGCGGCCGACGCGTGGAACCTCGACACGCAGCTCGAATACGCGATGGACGCGCTGCGCCTGCCGCCGCCGGACGCCGACGTGAGCACCCTCTCCGGCGGCGAGCGCCGGCGCGTGGCGCTCTGCCGCCTGCTGCTGCGCGCGCCCGACCTGCTGCTGCTGGACGAGCCCACGAACCACCTCGACGCGGAGTCGGTCGCGTGGCTGGAGCAGCACCTGTCCGAGTACAGGGGCGCGATCGTCGCGGTCACCCACGACCGCTACTTCCTCGACAACGTCGCCGGCTGGATCCTCGAGCTCGACCGCGGCAAGGGCATCCCCTATCAGGGCAACTACTCGAGCTGGCTGGAGCAGAAGCAGGCCCGGCTGGCGCAGGAAGAGCGCTCGGAGAAGGGGCGCGAGCGCACGATCGCCGCCGAGCTCGAATGGGTGCGGACGAACCCCAAGGGCAAACGCGCGAAGTCCAAGGCGCGCCTCGCGCGCTACGAGGAGCTCGTCTCGGAGGAGCGCAACGTCAAGCTCGAGGATGTCCAGATCCACATTCCGCCGGGTCCCCGCCTCGGCGACAAGGTGCTGACGGCGACCGACGTCTCCAAGGGGTTCGGCGATCGCCTGCTGATCGAGTCGCTGTCGTTCGACCTGCCGCGCGCGGGCATCGTGGGAGTGATCGGCGCCAACGGCGCCGGCAAGACGACCCTGTTCAGGATGGTCACCGGCGAGGACAAGCCTGACAGCGGTACGCTCGTGCTCGGCGACACGGTCAAGCTCGCGTACGTCGATCAGTCGCGCGACTCGCTGGATCCCGAGAAGACCGTTTGGGAGGAGATCTCGGAAGGGTACGACCACATCAAGGTCGGCGATCGGGAGGTCAACTCGCGCCAGTACACGGCCGGCTTCAACTTCAAAGGCTCAGACCAGCAGGCCCGTATCGGCAAGCTCTCCGGCGGCGAGCGCAACCGCGTGCACCTCGCCAAGCTGCTGCGCAGCAACGGCAACCTGCTGCTGCTGGACGAGCCCACCAACGACCTCGACGTGGACACGCTGCGCGCGCTCGAGAACGCCCTGCTCGAATTCCCGGGCTGCGCGATGGTCATCTCCCACGACCGCTGGTTCCTCGACCGCGTGGCCACGCACGTGCTGGCCTTCGAGGGCGACTCGCAGGTGACGTGGTTCGAGGGCAACTTCGAGGCCTACGAGGAGCACCGCCACGCGCTGCTCGGCGCCGCCGCCGACCGCCCGCACCGCATCACCTACAAGCGGCTCGTCCGTGGCTGACCCGTCGTCCGGCAGCTCGTCCGTCGACTCCGGCGGCACGTCCGTCGCCGACGAGCCGGCCGCGTCGCTCGGCAAGTTCGACCGCGACACGGCCGTGTGGCGCGAAGACGGAGCGGAGCGGGCGGATGCCGGCCGCCAGACGGTGTTCGGCGCCGAGGTGGCGCCCGACTGGCGCGCCGGGCGCGGGCCGCACGGCGGCTATCTCGCGGCGATGCTGCTGCGCGCGCTGGTCGAGTCCGTCGCCGACGAGGACCGCGCGCCCCGCTCGCTGACGATCCACTACGCGCGCGCGCCCGAGCCCGGCCCGGTCCGGATCAGCACGGCGATCGAGCGACAGGGACGCTCGCTGAGCACGCTCTCCGCGCGGATGCACCAGGGCGAGGAGCTGATCGCGCTGGTGCTCGCGGCGTTCTCGCTGCCGTGGGGCGGGCCGGAGCGCTCAGACGTGCGGATGCCCGACGTCGATCCGCCGGATCCCTCGCGCGAGGGCATCAAGCTGATCGAGCACGGCGGTCCGGAATTCGCGCGCCACATCGTCCTGCAGCCGCGCATGCAGGGCCAGCCGTTCGCGGACGCCGGACAGCCGATGGAGATCCGCGGCTGGATCGGCCTGGCCGAGCCCCGCCCGGTGGACGCGCTGTCGCTGGCGTTCTTCAGCGACGCGCTGATACCGGCGCCGTTCATGCACCTGACCGAGCCGGAGGCGGTGCCGACGATCGACCTGACGGTCCACTTCCGCGAGCGCACGCCCCGCCCGAGCGCCGACGGGTCAGAGCCCGACCCGCTCGAGCTGTGCCTGGCGATGACCCGCACGGAGCTGATCCACGACGGCTTCTTCGTGGAGGACGGAGCGATCTGGGCGAGCGACGGCACGCTGCTGGCGCAGTCGCGCCAGCTCGCGATCGTGATCCCATTCTCCAAGTAGTGAGCCCGCGTGCGACGCGGTGAACCGGTCAGCCAGGCGGCGGCCCCGTTCCCGGAGCGATAGGCTCTCGCGTCACCGATGGCCGACTACACCGCCAAGCGCATAGACGAGATGGAGGCCGCCTTCGGCGGCGGCTTCGTCAAGGCGAGGGCAGAGCTCGGCGTGAGCTCGTTCGGCATGCAGGTCATCAGGATGCCCCCGAGCTACGACGACTACCCCGAGCACGATCACGCCGCGGACGGACAGGAGGAGGTCTACGTGGCGCTCGAGGGCTCCGGATGGATCGACGTCGAAGGCGAGCGCGTGGAGCTAGACAAGGACACGTTCGTGCGCATCGGGCCGGGTACCAAGCGCCGCGTGCATTCGGGGCCTGAGGGCCTGCAGATGCTCGTGATCGGCGGCTGCCCCGGCGAGCCGTACAAGATCGCGCCGTTCAGCGAGCTCGGCACCGCAGCCTAGCCCTGAGCGGCGAACGATCTCTCGGAGTCCAGGCGCAGAGCCGCGGCGGCGATCAGGCGCGCGCACGCGCGCACGTCCTCGAGCTGGACGAGCTCGACGGGGGAGTGCATGTAGCGGATCGGGATCGACACGAGCCCGGTGGGGACGCCGCCGCGGCTGATGTGCACGGCGTCGGCGTCGGTCCCGGTGGCGCGCGCGGAGGCCTCGACGGTGAACGGGATCTTCTCGGCCTCGGCGGTGTCGTGCAGCAGCTCGAACAGCCCGGCGTTGAGGTTGGAGCCGCGGCTGATGACCGGACCGGAGCCGAGCTCGTGCTTGCCGGCCTCCTTGACGTCGATGCCGGGGGCGTCGGTCGCGTGGGTGACGTCGATGACGATCGCCGCGTCGGGCTCGAGCGCGAACGCGCTGGTGCGCGAGCCGCCGAAGGTGGTCTCCTCCTGCACGGCCGCGACCGCCGCGATCTCCCACTGCGCGCCGCCGGCCTCGGCCACCAGCCGCGCAGCCTCCAGGGCGACGAACGAGCCCAGGCGGTTGTCGAGCGCGCGCGATGCCAGCCGTCCGTTGGGCAGCTCGACGGGCGCGGCGTCGATCACCGCGACGTCCCCGATCCGCACCAGCTCGCGCGCCTGTGCGCCGTCGCGCGCGCCGACGTCGATGTGCAGCTCGCGGATGTCGGCGACCTTCTTGCGGTCCTCCTCGCGCAGCAGGTGGATCGGCTTCTTGCCCACCACCCCCGGCACGGCGCCTGCGCGCGTGTCGAGCACCACCCGCTGGCCGACGAGGATCTGCGCGTCCCAGCCGCCGACGCCGCGAAACCACAGGTAGCCGTCGTCGTCGATGTGCGTGACGATCAGCCCGATCTCGTCGATGTGCCCCATCACCAGCAGCCGCCGTGCGGCGCTCTCGTAGCCGTGCCTGGGCTCGACGAGCGCGAGCGGCGTGCCCACGACGTCGCTGCTGACGCTGGCGAACGCTCCGGCCGCCGCGCGCCACACCTCGGCCGGCGCGCTCTCGTAGCCCGAGGGCCCGCGCGCGGCGAGCAGGTCGAGCAGCACCTGCGGCACGCCGTCCGCGGCCGGGCCCCCGCCGGCGGCTGCCCGCGCGGCGTCGCTCATCGCGCGAGCAGTCCCCGAAGCACGTACTGGAGTATGCCGCCGTGGCGGAAGTACTCGGCCTCGCGGGGGGTGTCGATGCGCACCCGCGCATCGAACTCGACCGCGCCGTCGGAGCCCTGCCCGTCGCCGGGGCCCCTTTCGCCTCCGTTGCGCTCGGCTCGCACGCGCACCTCGCGCGGCGGTCCGCCGCCGGTGTCCATCGCCTCGGCGAGGCCGGCGGTCGAGAAGGTCTCCTCGCCGGTGAGGCCGAGCGACTGCGCGCTCTGTCCCTCGGGGAACTGCAGCGGCAGCACGCCCATGCCGATCAGGTTCGAGCGGTGGATGCGCTCGAAGCTCTGCGCGATCACGGCGCGCACGCCGAGCAGCTTGGTGCCCTTGGCCGCCCAGTCGCGCGAGGAGCCCGTGCCGTACTCCCTGCCGGCGAGCACGATCAGATCGATGCCCGCGTCGATGTAGCGCATGGCGGCGTCGTAGATGGACATCTGCTCGTCGGAGCCGTCGGCGAGGTAGCGCGTGAAGCCGCCTTCGGGCAGCGGCTCGAGGCGGCCCGGCCCGCTGCCGCTGCCACCTCCGCTGCCTTTGCCGCCACCGCCGCCGCCCCCGCCGCCGCTGCCGCTGCCACCACCGCTGCCGAGCAGGTTGCGCAGGCGGATGTTGGCGAAGGTCCCGCGCACCATCACCTCGTGGTTGCCGCGGCGCGCGCCGTAGGAGTTGAAGTCCCGCGGTGCGATGCCCTGCGCCTGCAGATAGGCGCCGGCGGGCCCGTCGCGCTTGATCGACCCGGCCGGGGAGATGTGGTCGGTGGTGACGCTGTCGCCGAGCAGCGCGAGCACGCGCGCGCCGCGGATGTCGCCGACGGGCTGCGGCTCGGCGGGCATGCCCTGGAAGTAGGGCGGCAGGCGCACGTACGTCGAGTCGGCATCCCAGGCGAAGCGCTCGCCCGCGGGGACCGGCAGGCCGCTCCAGCGCTCGTCGCCGGCGAACACCTCGCCGTAGCTGCGGCGGAACATGTCCGCGCGCACGGCCTCGCCGACGGTCTGCGCGACCTCGTGCGCGGAGGGCCAGATGTCCCTGAGGTAGACGTCCTCGCCGTGCTCGTCCTGGCCGAGCGGGTCGTTGACGATATCGACGTCCATCGTGCCCGCGAGCGCGTAGGCGACGCACAGCGGCGGCGAGGCGAGGTAGTTCATCTTGACGTCCGAGTGGATGCGGCCCTCGAAGTTGCGGTTGCCCGACAGCACCGAGACGACCGCGAGGTTCGCGTCGTTGACGGCCGCGGAGATCTGATCGGGCAGCGGGCCGGAGTTGCCGATGCAGGTGGTGCAGCCGTAGCCGACGAGGTTGAAGCCGAGCGCCTCCAGCGGCTCGGTCAGGCCGGCGCGGTCGAGGTACTCGGTGACGACCTTCGAGCCGGGCGCGAGCGAGGTCTTGACCCACGGCTTGGAGCGCAGGCCGCGCGCGAGCGCGTTGCGGGCGAGGATGCCGGCGCCGACCATCACCGACGGGTTGGAGGTGTTGGTGCAGCTGGTGATCGCCGCGATCACCACGTGGCCGTGGTCGAGCTCGAAGCTCTCGCCGTCGAGCGTCACGGGCGTGGCCGCGCGGCAGCGCTCGAGCGTCGTCGCGGCGTGCGCGGCAGCGGGTTGCGCCGCTGCGCTCAGCGGCTGCGCGTGCCCGGGCGCGCCGTTGGCGGGCGGATCGGAGGCCGGATAGGACTCGGCCACAGCCTCGTCCTGAGCGTCGGCCTGCTCGCCGTCGCTCGGGACGTAGTCCTCGAGCGAGCGCCGGAACGCGCCCTTCGCGTCGCTCAGCGAGACGCGGTCCTGGGGCCGCTTGGGGCCGGCGAGGCTCGGCTCGACGGTGGCGAGGTCGAGCTCGATCGTGTCGGTGAACGTGGGCTCTTCGGAGTGCTCGTCGTGCCACAGGCCCTGCTCCTTGGCATAGGCCTCGACGAGCGCGATCCGCTCGGGCGAGCGGCCGGAGAGCTCGAGGTACTTGAGCGTCTCGGCGTCGATCGGGAAGATCGCGCAGGTCGAGCCGAACTCGGGCGACATGTTGCCGATCGTGGCGCGATCGGCGATCGGCAGGCCGGCCAGGCCGGCGCCGTAGAACTCGACGAACATGCCGACGACGCCGCGCTCGCGCAGCATCTGCGTGACGGTGAGCACGAGATCGGTCGCGGTCGTGCCCTCGGGCAGCTGGCCGTGCAGGCGGACGCCCAGCACCTGCGGGATCAGCATCGACATCGGCTGGCCGAGCATCGCCGCCTCGGCCTCGATCCCGCCGACGCCCCATCCGAGCACGCCGAGCCCGTTGACCATCGTCGTGTGCGAGTCGGTGCCGACGAGCGTGTCGGGGTAGGCCTGTCCGGTCTTGTCGTTGTCGAACACCACGCGCGCGAGGTACTCGAGGTTGACCTGGTGGACGATCCCGGTGTCGGGCGGCACGACCGCGAAGTCGTCGAACGCGCCCTGCCCCCAGCGCAGGAACGTGTAGCGCTCCTGGTTTCGCTCGAACTCCAGCTCGGCGTTGAAGCGGAAGGAGTCGCGCGTGCCGAACGCGTCGACCTGCACCGAGTGGTCGATCACGAGCTCGGCGGGCGCGAGCGGGTTGATCGCGGCCGGATCGCCGCCCATGTCGGCCATCGCGTCGCGCATCGCCGCCAGGTCGACGACCGCGGGCACGCCCGTGAGGTCCTGCATGAGCACGCGCGCGGGCGTGAACGCGATCTCCTTGCTCGGCTGCGCCTTCGCGTCCCAGCTCGCCAGCGCCTCGACGTCGGCGGCGGTGACCGAGCCGTTGCCCTCGGTGCGCAGCAGGTTCTCGAGCAGCACCTTCAGCGAGAACGGCAGTCGCATGACGTCGAAGCGCTGCTGGAGCGAGTCCAGGCGGAAGATCTCGTACTTGCGAGGACCGCCGGCGGCGGTGCCGCCGACCTCGAGCGTGTCCTTCGCGCCAAAGCTGTTCTCCGACATGGGCATCTCCCGTGCGATCAGCGTCTCTGCAGGGACTCCTGGCAGTCTCGCAGAGTCGCCACCCCGACCGGGCTGCACGGGACGTGGCCCGGGCCGAGCGGGGCGCTACCGGCCGACCGCTAGCGCCGGCGCGCCCGCGCGCGCGGTGCCGAGGAAGCGCTCGACCGCGTCGACGTCCAGCGGCTGCGAGAACAGGAACCCCTGCCCTTGGTCGCAGTGTTCGCGTTGCAGCGTCGCGAGCTGGTCGCGGTCTTCGATGCCCTCGGCGAGCGTCTCGATGTCGAGCGTCTTGCCGAGCTGCACGAGCGTGTGGATGAGCGCGGCGGACGCCTTGGAGGTGGCGATGCCGTCGATGAAGCAGCGGTCGATCTTCAGCGCGTCCGCCGGGAACTGGCGCAGATAGGCGAGCGAGCTGTAACCGGTGCCGAAGTCGTCGATCGCGATGCGAACGCCGAGCTCCTTGAGCCGGTGCAGGCGCGCGGCGGTCGCCGCGGGGTCGCGCATGAGCGTGGTCTCGGTCACCTCGAGCGTCAGCGTCGCGGGATCGAGGCCGCTGTCCTCGAGCGCCCGGCGCACGTCGTCGATCAGCTCGTCGTCGTCGAGCTGGCGCGCGGACACGTTCACGGACATGCCGATCCGGTGGCCGTGGCCGTGCCAGATCGCGGCCTGCCGGCAGGCCTCTTCGAGCACCCAGCGTCCGATCAGGACGATCAGCCCGCACTGCTCGGCGATCGGGATGAACTCGTCGGGGGCGAGCACGCCGCGCGTGGGGTGTCGCCAGCGGATCAGCGCCTCGACCCCGATGACGCTCTCCGAGCGCAGGTCGAAGGTGGGCTGGTAGAGCAGGAACAGCTGCTGGCACTCGAGCGCCTCGGCGAGGTCCATCTCGAGCGTGAGGCGATCGCACGAGGCGGTCTGCATGCTCGACTCGAACAGCGCGAAGCGGTTGCGCCCGCTCTCCTTGGCCTTGTAGAGGGCGAGGTCGGCGTCGCGCAGCAGCTCTTCGGCGCTGGGGCTGGGCCCGACGGCGATGCCGACGCTGGCGGTGACCGACAGCTGGCGCCCGAGCGTGTCGCTCAGGTCGTACGGCTGGCGCAGCACCTCGAGCAGGCGTTCGGCGACAAGCTCGGGACCGGCGTCGATCGGGGAGCCCTCGAGCAGCACCACGAACTCGTCGCCGCCGAGGCGAGCGGCGGTGTCGCCCTCCCGCACGATCGTCATCAACCTCTCGGCGACGACGCGCAGGAGCTCGTCGCCGGCGGCGTGCCCGAAGGTGTCGTTGACGTGCTTGAAGCCGTCGAGGTCGACGTACAGGGCCGCCACCGCCGTCTGCTGGCGCCGAGCGCGGGCGAGCATCTGCTGGGCGCGGTCGAGCGCGAGCACGCGATTGGGCAGGCCGGTGAGGGCGTCGTGCAGAGCCTGGTGGCGAAGCTGTCCGGTCTTCTCGTGCACCATTCCGAGCGCGTGCTCACGCGAGCGCGAGAGGACGAGGATCAACGCGAACAACAGCGCGCTCACGATCGCGCCCGCCAGCAACACGAGAAGGCTCTGGGCGGCGGCCGACATCGCGCCGATGGGCGCCGCGCCGGACACCGTGGCGGTCCACGCGCCGTCAACGTCGATCATCCGCGTCTGCGAGAGCTCTCCCGCGTGCGCCGCCGCGCCGAAGCGGTCGATCAGTTCGGTGCGACGTCCAGGATCGCTGTGGAAGAGCAGGAGGCCGAGGCCGGGATGGTGTGCCATCGCCAGCCCCACCAGCGCTTGGATGTTGACGGAGCTCAGGACCCATCCGGCGACCGCGGCACGGCGCTGCGCGGCGGTCGCAAGGCTCGCGCCGAGTCGGTAGAACGCTGTTTGAAACACGGTCGTGTCGACGCCGTCGGTGGACACGGGCAGCACGAGGATCTGCCCCGTGTCGGTCGCCGCCCGCAGCAGCGGCGCCTGGGAGACCCCGATCGGCGAGCTCGGCGAACACCAGTCTCCCTCGACCAGGCGTGCTGCCTGCCGGCTGAGCCCGCCGAATGCCAGGACGCTGGCAGTGAGCAGGCAGTGGCGACCGCCCGCATCGGGAGCCACGCGTTGGGGGTCGCCTCCCGAGAGCGCGCGGAACGTGGGATCGTCGTCGCGCCGAGCCTGGAACGACGCCAGCTCGGCGGCAGCGACAGGTTCCACGACTATCGCGCCCAGACCGCCGACCAGGCGCTGCCGACCCTGGAGGACGGCAAACCACCGGTTGAAGCTGCTGTCGCTCATGTGCGGGCGCATCGTCAGAACGGCGCGCAGCGTCGTCTCGAAGTCGGCGTCGCGGCTGATCAGGGTTGCGAGCGTCGCGTTCACGTCCGACGCGGTGGCATCGAATGTCTGCTTTTCGTGCGTGCGCACGCTCGAGCGCCACAGCGCGGCGCCGCCGAGCGACAGCGCGAGGCCGACCACGAGCAGCGCGCCGGCGAGGAGCGTCCACCGCGCGCGACTGCGGCGCGACGCCGCCGGCGGCGGCCCGTCCGCGTGTTCGTCCGGCCCGTGAGTCTCGTCGAGGGGCGCACTCATGCCAACTGGATCGGAGCGCCGCGTGGCTAGAGGGACCGTAGTTCCCCACAACCTTTCTGACTGATTCAGACCAGCTGAACTACTGCGGGGCGCTGGCGAAGCAGGGAGGCGCGGTCAGCGGGCGACCTCGGAGGCGCGCGTGACGCGTCCCTTGCCCTGGCGCTTGGAGCGCAGCAGCGCGGCGTCGCAGGCTTCGAGCAGCTCGTCGGTGCTCATCGGCGCCCGCCATTGCGCGACGCCGATCGACGCCGATACGCCGACCCCGACGCCATCGTGCGCCGGGATCGCGCGCAGCCGCTCGAGCGCGCGCGTCGCCGCCGCGGCCGCGCTGTCGAGCTCCGCGTTGGGCAGGATCACGACGAACTCGTCGCCGCCGTAGCGCGCCACGCGGTCGAACGCGCGGAACTCCCCCACGAGCGCGTGGACGACGCCACGCAGCATCGCATCGCCGGCCTGGTGACCGTGGCGGTCGTTGACGAGCTTGAAGTCGTCGAGGTCGATCAGCAGGCACGACAGCGGCCCCCCCGTGCGCGTCGCGCGACCGATCTCCTCGTCGAGTCGCCGGCGCATCGCCCGATGGTTCATGCAGCCGGTGACGGCGTCGGTGCCCGCCTCGGCGCGCGCGCGGGCGAGCGCGAGCGCGGTCCCCGCCTGCTCGACGAGCGCACCGGCGAGCTCGACCTCTGATGGGGTGAAGACCTCGGACTCCCGGCGCACGAGCACCACCACCGCCTCGACCTCCCCGCGCTCGGCGAGCGGCAGCAGCAGCGCACATCTGATCGCGCCCGTCTCCGCCAACCGCGGGATGCCGGCCGCGAGGCCGTCGGAGTCGGCGGCCAGGAAGCTGCTGCGGGTGCTGGCGACCCAGTTGACGCCCGGCGGGCGCTCGGCGCGTGGCTGCAGGTAGCTGAGCCGTCCGATGCCACCGAACAGGTAGACGGCGACGAGCTCCTCGTCGCTCTCGCCGTCGACGGCGAGATGGTGGATGTGCACCTCGTCGGCGCCCGGCACCGACAGCAGCTCCCGCGCCAAGGCGCGGAACAGCGCGTCCGCGTTGCTGGAGCCGTCGGCCAGCGCGGTCAGCTGACGGATGCCGGCGAGCAGGCGATCGACGCCCGTAGACGACGTCGAGGTATCCGTACCCGTTACGACATCCATGCAGACAATGTACGGCATGCGCCGGCCCGTGTGGCGTCGCGAGCCCGTTCTGCGCCGACGCGGGCCCGCGCCGGGACCGAAAGATACGCGGGGACGGCCAAGCCGCCCGCCCCCACGTGACCTTGGAGCCTGCTAGTCCGTTAGCGGAACGACACCGTCACGGTCGCGGACGAGTGGGCGCCCTTCTTGGGCACGAACCCGACCCGCACCTTCACCTTGAACGGGCGGCGCCTGCTCCGCCCGCCGCTGGAGAGCGGGATCTTGAGGGTCACCGTTTTGTGCGCGGCGTTGAGCGTGCGGTACCTGGCCGACAGGCCGCTGCCGCTGCCGCTGATGCGGCCCGCGGAGAACGTCTTGATCGTCAGGTAGACGGTGTTGCCGATCACCTTGTGGCCGACTATCTGCACGCCGCAGCCGGTCGGGGAGATCGGCGTGTTCTGTTTGATCTGCTTGCCGTTCTGCCCGGTGATGATCGTGGGCATCACGAGCGTCGAGGCGCACAGGTTGCCGTTGGCCGCGAGCGCCGAGTGCGGGCCGAGCGGCAGGTTGACAGTGACGCTCGAGACGGGGACGTCGGGGGTCGTGGCGAAGTTGGTCGTCGTGATCCCTTTTTTGATGTCCGTTTTGCCGGTGACGATCACGCGCACGCCGTCGCCTTCGAGCACGAGCTCGAGGGCGGGGAATTCTTCGCCGCCGTGCGAGACGAGGAACGCCGGCCCTTTCATGACCCCCGGAAGCGTCGGCGTGACCGCCGTGGCCGTGCCCACTTCAGATCCCGGCGATTCTTTCGCGCAGGCGAGCGGGTTCGCTTCGAACACCTTCGCCAGACACGCTTTCTGCAGCGTCGTCAGGCGCGAGGGCAGCTGCTTGGGCAGCGTCACGAACACCGATTTGATGTTCGCCTGACCAGACGGCTGGGTGATCGTCGTGACGAGGCTCGCGCCGTTGGCTTTCGACGGTTTGCCGCTGGTGGACACTGTGAACGTCGGCTTGAACGCGAGCGCACTGCAGCCTTCGGCCTGGAAGGGACTCTTCAGCCCTTCCTGGATAGTCCCGAACGTCGATGTCAGGGTCGATTCGGTCGCCTCTTCCGAGCAGCTCGTCGGGTTGAGCAGGAAGCCCTGCCTATTGACGTCCACGCTGATCGACCTCAGTCGCAGCGGCACGCCCTTGACGATCGTCGGCAGCGTGCTTTCCGCCGTGACGCGGGCGCTCGTCTGGTTGATGTTGATCGTCGACCTCGTGACAACCGTTCCGAGGTTGAACGGGCCGGCCACGGCGGGTACCGCTATCGACAGGCCGAATGGCGCGCCGTTGTAGGGCCCGGTCATGTACACCGGCCCCGTGAACGAGTACGGGGCGCTGCCCGATCCGGCCGTCACGGTCGCGGTGCCGATCTTGCTGGCCGCCGAGCACGTCCCTTCGGCTGCCTGCGGTTCGCCGCAGAGCGTGACCGCTGGGATCTCGCCGATCAAACCCGAGGGCAGCGTCGTCTTGATCTTCTGGAGGTACTGCTGGCCTTCGGCGCGCGCCAGGTTGAACGTGTAGGAGGTATGCGCGCCGCCGGTGGCCGGTTCGTAGTTGATGCTCTGGCTGAGCGAAAACGGAATAGATGCAGCACAGCCGGTGATCGCAACGCCGAACGGGCCCCCTGCGGCCGGGACTCCTTCCGTCGCCACCGGCGTGAAGCTGGTGGAGCCTTTCGGCGTGCCGCATATAAGCGGATTTGCTACAGATGTGAGCGCGCCGCGGTTGAAGTGCAGCGTCAGGCTGCTGAACGGCTGTTCAGGGTTTTCGTTGAACACCGTCGTCAGCTGGCCGGTCACTTCATTGGGAATCACTTCACCTTTCAACCTGACCGAGACGCCGTAGCGTGTCGAGTTGGCGACGACGTAGATGATGTAGGGGGGACCGGTGATCGGAGCCGTTTCGGAGCCTGTGACCGGGCCGCCGAGGTACATCGTGCCGGTGAGCGAGCCCGGGGGGAGCGTCGGCACTTCAAGGCTCACGGTGCCGAGTTCCGAGCCGGCGGGGCATGCCACGCCGAATGTTTCGCTGTGGATCCTCGCCTGTGCAACCGTGCAGGCTTCGAGCCCGGCGGCAGCGGACGGGTTCAGCGTCATGCCTTCCGGCAGCGTGACCGATGCTGTCTTCACCTGCGAGCTGTCGATTTCTGCTTCTTCTCCGGAGAATTGCGGGAGGCTGAATTCGGTTGTGATCGGGTCCGCTTCATCGCTCCCGCTGGCTCCCGCACTCAGGCTGAAAGTCGGTTCAAAGGGGACTTTTTTGCATTCCTGGAGACCGATCAGGGTTTCGTACGATTTTCTTTGGACTTCTCGCACGCCACTTTCTACGCTTTTTTTCACTTCTGCTTCGCTACCGAGCGGGACACTTTCCAAGGTCAGCGTGGTGGTGTGGTTACCGGGACAGTTCGTGCCATTGGTGATAAACGCCCCGTTACCGGCGCGGCCATAGTCGAGCTGCCGCGACCTGACAAGTGGAAGCGCAGGCGAGACATTGACTTCGAAGTAGTCGTGATAGTCGCCGGCGTCGGTGCCCTTTGCTTCCTTACCCCATTCGACGTTGCCTTCGATGAGCGTGTGCGCGTAGTACTGCGCTTCCGCGATCCCCCCGCTTAGGCCGTGAGCTTTGAGCACGAATTCGCTAAATGATTTCGGCACTTCCAGCGCCGCGCCATACAACGCCGCGCGCGCCTTGGCCGGCGGCTTGGGAGGTACGAGGTTGTAGAGCACGCCCGCCAGCGGAAGGTCGCCCGAGCCGTCATACACGATCGCCTTTTCTGCTCCGATGACCGTGCTTTTGGATCCAGTTTCGTGCGGTCCAGCTCCCTTTTTGCATTTGGGCGCTTCGTAGAAGCCAAATGCCACGACCGGGCTCGTTTCCCCGAATTCTTCCATCGTGCACTGCGGCACATTTGCTGGGCTGGTCGCGAGGCCGGGCGCAACATCCACCCTGACGTGCGTCACAATGGCGTTCGGGACAGCGGTGCCTGCTTCGATGCTCCCTCCATGGGAGACAGTGAAGTCGGTCACGCCGAAGGGGACATGTCCGCCAGCCTGGGTATAGCCTTCCGCTTTGGACTCGACGATTTCTGGTTCAACCGTTTCGCCGAACGGCGATTTGCCGTTTTCGCCGCACGTTTCGGCGCTCGCCTTGCAGTTGATCCCGACGAACTTTTCGATGCCGAGGCTGGCCTGCGCAGCCGACGCCGATAGGAGGACGAGTGCGCCCACTATGAGCGCAACCAGCGAAACACGGACGTGAGACCTCACGGCGACCTCCCCTATTGAGACTGGCGGCATCGACACATGGCTATACCCCTCGGGACTCCGAGCAGGCGAAAAAGTTGCGGTTGACCGATGGACCTATTAGACGATCCCTCCTCTACTCCTCCAAGTTAGGGGCGACGTCGGACATCTCCGGCCGCGTTCGACGCATGTTGCCCCGCTGGGAATAGCAGCGCCGGCCGCGCTTGGATCAGCGCTCGAGGACTGGCCGCGCGGCCAGTCAGCTACTCGTCCGACCAGCCCGGCGCGAGCTCCACGGGCGCGCCGAATCCCACACGCAGCAGCGCGCCGCCGCCGGGGGCGTTCTGGGCTTCGGCGAAGCCGCCGCACGCCTCCGCCGCCTGGCGCACGATCGCCAGGCCCAGGCCCGAGCCGGGGAGGCTGCGCGCGTCGCGCGCGCGGTAGAAGCGGTCGAACACGAACGGCAGGTCCGCCTCCTGGAAGCCCGGGCCGTGGTCGCGCACGCTCAGCACGCCGTCCTTCAGCTCCACCTCCACCGCCGCCCCCTCCGGGCTCCACTTGCGGGCGTTGTCCACCAGGTTCGACACCGCGCGGCCGATCCTGTCGGCCTGTCCGCGCACGATCGTCGGCTCGACGCTCAGCTCGAAGCCGACGTCGCCCCTCCTGTCCGCGCGCCGGCGCGCGCGGACGACCACGCCCTCCACCACCTCGTCCAGCCGCACGTCGTCGACCGAGCCATCCGGCGCCGCGCCGCGCGCGAGCTCCACCACGTCGCCCACCAGCGCCGTCAGCTCGTCCAGCTCCGCCACGATGTCCCCGCGCAGGCTCTCCTGCTCCTCCGGCGCCAGCCGCTCCGCTTCGCCCAGGATCTGGATGTTCGCCCGCAGCGACGAGATCGGCGTGCGCAGCTCGTGGCTCGCGTCCGCGATCAGGTGGCGCTGCGCCCGCACCGAGCGCTCGAGCGCGTCCAGCGTCGCGTTGAAGCTGTCCGCCAGCCGCGCCAGCTCGTCGCGGCCCTCCACCTCCAGCCTGCGCGACAGGTCCAGGTTGCCCGTCAGCGACTCCGTGCGCTGGGTGAAGCGCCCGATCGGCGCCAGCGCCGTGCGCGCCACCACCGCTCCCAGCAGCGCCGCCAGCACCACCCCGCCCGCGCCGATCAGCGCCAGGATCAGCAGCAGGTGGCTCAGCTCGTGTTCGACCTCCGTCAGCGGCTGCGCCACCAGCACCGCGCCGTTCGGGCCCGTGCCCAGCGTCAGCACGCGCAGCCTCGTCCCCGCCACCGTGCGGTCGCTCAGGCTGCCGCCGCCGCCGCGCGCCGCGATCGCCCGATCGCCCGCCGTCGGCGCGATCTTCCGCGACGACGAGCCCTGACCGCCCGGCACGTACACCTTCCCCTGCGGCGAGATGAACTCCACGTAGCCCGACGCCGCCCCGAACGGCGCAGGTTCCACGCTGCCCGGGAATCCGCCCGGACCGCCCGCTTCGCCCGGTCCACCCGCGGCGCCAGGTCCGCGGCCGGGCCCGGGCGGACCCGCGAGGGCTCGCGCGCGCGAGCGCAGGTTGCTGTCGATTTCGCCGCGCAGGTCCGAGCGCACCGCCGCGTACAGGCCGATCGCCGCCGCCAGCACCGCCAGCGCCACCGACACGCTCGCCACCGCCGCTATCCGCGTGCGCAGGGTCATAGCCGACGCGCACACGTGAGAGGCCATGCGGTCACGTCGTCCCCCGGGGTGCGATCACGTCGTCCTCCGCGACCGTCGCTCACGGCTCGCGCAGCGCGTAGCCCACGCCGCGCACCGTGTGGATCAGCTCGCGCGCGCCCGCCTCCTCGAGCTTGCGGCGCAGGTAGCCCACGTACACGCGCAGCGCGTTCGACGTCGGGCCGAAGTCGTAGCCCCACACGCGGTCGTAGATCAGGCTGTGCGACAGCACCCGCCGCGGGTTCAGCATCAGCAGCTCCAGCAGCTGGTACTCCGTGCGCGTCAGCTCCACGAAGTTCTCGCCCACCTGCGCGCCGTGGCGGTTCGGGTCCAGGCGCACCTCCGCGAACGACAGCGCGTCCGGATCCTCCTGCGGATTCGCGCGACGCAGCAGCGCCCGCAGCCGCGCCTTCAGCTCGCCCACGTCGAACGGCTTCACCATGTAGTCGTCCGCGCCCACGTCCAGGCCGTCGATGCGGTCCGCCACCGCGTCGCGCGCCGTCAGGATCAGGATCGGCACGCGGCTGCCCACGCGACGCACCCGCCTGCACACCTCCAGGCCGTCGATCCCCGGCAGCCCCACGTCCAGCACCACCGCGTCCGGCACCGCCTGCACGATCTGCTCCAGCGCCGCCTCGCCGTCCTCCACCAGCTGCACCTCGTACCCCGCCAGCGTCAGCGTCCTGCGCAGGGCTTCGCGCACCGCGCGGTCGTCGTCCACCACCAGGATCCGCATCGGCCTGATTGTTACGCGCCCGCGCTCGCCAGCTCCGCCGCCCGGCCCCTGCAGTCGTACACGGTCGTCGCCGAGCCCGACGCGCTCGACGTGCCCGTCGCGCTGGACGTGCCCGACGCGCTCGACGCGCCAGAGCCGCTCGAGGACAGCGTCACCGCCTCGCACTCACGCGCCACCGCCGCCATCGCCGTCTTCGCGCCCGTGCGCGTGTCGCCCCGCAGGCCCCCGCCGGGCGCGCCCGAGCTCTGTTCGTCCAGCACCCAGCGGATCTTGCCCGAGCGCACCTCCTGCGCCAGCCACGACACGCTCACCTCGCTCTCGCGCCCCGAGAAGCCGCCGATGCCCGCCACGTTCGCATCCTCGTCGAGGATCGACGAAGCCGCGTTCGACTGGCTCGCCACCGCGATCGTGCCGCCGCCGTGCTGCTTGACGTAGGACAGGATCGCGCTCGACACCGTGCCACCGATCGGAGCGCCGATCGCTCCGCCTGCGCCGCCACCGCCTGCGCCACCGCCGAAGCCCCGCGCGCCCGCGCCTGCAAGGCCCGCCACGCCGCTCGGGGGAGCGCCCGCCCGGCCCGAGCCGGAGCCGGAGCCGAACAGCTGCGGCGCCGCGCCCGCCGCGCCCGTTCCCGCTTCCGTGCCGCTCGGGGGGCCGCCGGCCTGGCCGGGCGCGCCGCCGGGCCCGCCGAAGCCGACGCGTCCGCCGAAGCCGCCCGGACCGCCGAAGCCGCCACCCGGGCCGCCGAAGCCGCCGCTCTCCGCAGACGCCGGGCCGCCCGCCGGGAACGTGCCGCTCGTCGCGTGGCCGAGCGTGTCCAACGCCCACACCGCCGGCGCCGCCAGCAGCGCCGCCACCGCCGCGCCGACCGCCGCCATGCGCACCGCGCGCGAGCTGAGCGCCACCAGCGCCAGCACCGACAGCGCGCCCACCACGATCAGCACCGGTCCCAGCCACGTCAGCTGCCCCGGGTAGTCCGCGCGCACGACCAGCTCCACCACCACGCCCGCCAGCACCGCCAGCGGGGCGAGGATGCGGGCGACGCGGCCGCCGCCCATCAGCACCGCCGCGCCCGCGCCCACCAGCGCCGCCGCGAACGGCGCCAGCAGCGACACGTAGTACGGGTGGAAGATGCCGCTCGCGAAGCTGAACAGGACCGCCGTCGTCGCAAACGCGCCGCCCACCGCCAGCAGCCAGCCGCTGCGCGCGTCCGTCCGGCGCACGCGACTCGCCGCCACGATCGCCAAGCCGCTCACCAGCGCGAAGCCCAGCAGCCAGCCCGCCTGGCCGCCCAGCGCCGAGTTCAGCAGGCGCAGCGGCCCCGGCGTGCCGCCGAACATGCTCCCGCCCGTACCTCCCGGACCGCCCGCCTGGCCGTCCACGCGGCCGACGCCGTTGTATTCGAAGATCAGCGACACGATGCGGTTGTCGCTCGTGCCCGACACCCACGGGCGGTCCGCCGCCGGCGTCAGTTCCACCAGCAGCGGCCACGCCCCGCCCACCAGCAGCATCGCGCCGCCGCCCGCCAGCAGCTGGCGCAGCGCATGCAGCCGGCCGCGCGCTGCGGGCGCCATCCACAGCCACGCCGCCGCGATGCCCGGCACCACCACCAGCGCCACCAGCATCTTCGTCTCGAAGCCCAGGCCCACGCACACGCCCGCCAGCACCAGCCAACGCGTGCGGCCGTCCTCCAGAGCGCGCACCGCGCACCACAGCGCCGCCACGCAGCACAGCACCAGCAGCGCGTCCGGGTTGTTGTGGCGCGAGATCGCCACCGCGATCGGCGTCAGCGCCAGCGCCAGCCCCGCCACGAAGCCGCCCACGCGCCCGAAGCGGCGGCGCACCACGTCGTACACCAGCGCCACGCTCGCCACCCCCATCAGCGCCTGCGGCGCCAGCATGCTCAGCGAGTGGTAGCCGAACACCCGCACCGACAGCGCCTGCACCCACAGCGCCAGCGGCGGCTTGTCCACCGTCATCACGCCCGTCCTGTCCAGCGACGCGAACAGGAAGTCGTGCCAACTCGAGCTCATCGAGCGCACCGCCGCCGCGTAGTACTCGTTCGCCCAGCCGTTGCGCGCCAGCGCCCACAGGTTCAGCAGCGCCGCAAGCGACATCACCGCCGCCAGCTCCGGGTGCGGCGCGCGCAGCGCCAGCGCCCGTGCCCGCGTGCGCGCACGCGCTCCCCGCGCAACGCCCGCAGGTGTCGTGACCGGCGCCGCCGACGCTGTCGCAGACGCGGCCGAACGTGTCTCCCATCGATAGCTCATGCCGGCAGCTTCGCCGCTCCGTGTAGGACCAGCGTGTGCCCAACCTCAAAGTTGCATAAGCGCCCTTAGCGGGGGCCCCCGCTCAGTCGATCAGTCGTTTGCCCAGCTGCGCGATCGCCAGCCGCCACATGATCAGCGCGAACGCCAGCAGCACTGCCGCGTGGCCGATGTCCGCTGTGCCCAGGGTGCCCAGCGACGCGTCCCGCACGAGCTGCACGCAGTGGTAGAGCGG
>Ga0187879_10000550_pt1 | contig 24989 bp, 17 predicted proteins | sample June2016WEW_19_1_FD_132423 | JGI IMG/M metagenome (GOLD analysis project Ga0187879, IMG submission 132423) | Peatland microbial communities from SPRUCE experiment site at the Marcell Experimental Forest, Minnesota, USA - June2016WEW_19_10 | ecosystem: Environmental > Terrestrial > Soil >... | reverse complement strand
GACCAGTTCGGAGATGGAAAGTCCCGAGGCGAGGATCTTGCCCTTCAGGTCCGCGATGTCCTTGGCGTCCATCAGCTTGTGATCGATGGCGGGAACGGGGTCCTGCCAGATCAGCTCCTCCGCAGGGACCTCCGGGCCGAGATAGCGTGCGCGCGGACCCATGTCGCGGTGCGTGAGCTTGAACCACGCCCGGGCGAAGGCATCCGCGAACTCATCCGGATGCTCATAGAAGCGCCGGGAGATCTTTTCGTAGACCGGATCGATCCGCAAAGCGAGGTCCGTGACCAGCATCGTTGGCGCGTGGCGCTTCGACGGGTCGTAGGCATCCGGAATCGTCGCGGCGTCGCCTTTCGCCTTCCATTGATACGCGCCGGCCGGGCTCTTGGTCAGTTCCCATTCGTAGCCGAACAGGTTCTCGAAGAAGTTGTTGCTCCACTTAGTCGGCGTCGTGGTCCAGGTGACTTCCGGGCCGCCTGTGATTGCGTCTCTGCCTTTACCTGTGCCGAACTTGCTCTTCCAGCCGAGGCCCATCTCCTCAATGGGCGCTGCCTCGGGTTCTGGGCCGACTAGCTTCGCATCGCCAGCGCCATGGGTCTTGCCGAAGCTGTGTCCGCCGGCGATGAGCGCGACGGTCTCCTCGTCGTTCATGGCCATGCGCTTGAAGGTCTCGCGAATGTCGATGGCGGCGGCGAGCGGATCTGGCTTGCCGTTCGGCCCTTCCGGATTCACATAGATGAGGCCCATCTGCACGGCGGCGAGAGGATTCTCGAGGTCCCGGTCGCCCGTGTAGCGCTTGTCGCCAAGCCAGGTGTCCTCCTTGCCCCAGTAGACGGCTTCGTCAGGCTCCCAGACATCTGGGCGCCCGCCGCCGAAGCCGAATGTCTTGAAGCCCATCGACTCGAGCGCGACGTTGCCGGCGAGAATCATCAGGTCGGCCCAGGAGATCTTGCTGCCGTATTTCTGCTTGATCGGCCAAAGCAGCCGGCGCGCCTTGTCGAGGTTCGCATTGTCCGGCCAAGAGTTGAGCGGCGCGAAGCGCTGTTGACCGGCGCCGGCGCCGCCGCGGCCATCGCCGATGCGGTACGTGCCCGCGCCGTGCCACGCCATGCGAATGAAGAGTCCCCCGTAGTGGCCGAAATCCGCCGGCCACCAGTCTTGGCTCTCCGTCATCAGCGCTTGGAGGTCCTTCTTCAGCGCTTTGAAGTTGAACTTCTTGAACTCTTCGGCGTAGTTGAAGGCCTCGCCCATCGGATTGGACAGAGACGAGTTCTGGCGGAGAATCTTGAGGTTCAGCTGATTCGGCCACCAGTCGCTGTTCGACCTCATTCCGAGGTTCGTCGTCCCGTGCACGACCGGGCACTTGCCCGCGTTCTCGTCAGTCTTTGCATTCATAATTTCCTCCGATCATGGCTGAAATTTTCCTCAAGTTATTCCGTATAGAATTATCGCGGCAAAGCTCAGGCCCGGCAACGTCCACAGTGCCGACGGTACTATCATGGCGGTTCTGCTCGGCCACGATCATCTCGCTTAGTTGACGTCGCCGCGCCATCAACTCGCTGAGCCGCCGCTCCTGCTTGTCGGCTAATCGTGTGCACCTCGGCCGGACGGCCGCGGCGAAAGCTGCAATCACTTTCGCATCCGTACGATCAGTCTTGGCAAGCCTGCCGGTTGCTCGTGCGAAGTCGCGAATCTGGCGTGGATTCACGATCGCCACCTTGAGACCGGCGTCAGCTAGAGCCGCGGCAACCGCAAGATGGTACTTGCCCATGTGTGGCGAATTACTGATTTCCCCAGAATCAGCAATTCGCCACACATAGCCCAATTTGCATCTCTCGCGGCACCAGAGACAGGCGAGTTCGAGCCACACCGCGGGGATTTCGGCAATTTATCTCTGTTTCGAATTTCGCTGGTGCCGCGAGAAAACGTGGCCCAAGTTACGGGCTCTACGGACCGCCCCCTTGCTCCACCGCCCCGCCTGAGGAAAAACTTCAACCGACTCTACTTATAATGTATCCAAGTGGTCAGCCTCGCGCGCGCGTGAGCCCTCCGCATAAGCTGCATATCTGCTGCCGGATTTTTACTCCGGCGCTACCGGTCTATCCGGCCGCTTCACTGAGGGATTTTCTCTCCGGCGCTTACACACAGCTCCAGAAAGTGGCTCGTGCGTGGGTTCGAAGCGTCCAATGCCCGATCCGATACATATCTTCTCAATTTAGATTCTGAAGGAAGCCTGATCTGCTCCGGGCGCAATCTCGCCCGCCACCCGTGCCAGCCCTGCTTCACTTCATTTTCGTCGAAGGCCTTGTTTACGTACTTCTCGGTAACGTGCGGTATGCCTAGAAACTGATAGTGCAGCATCGAAAAGGATTTTGGACACAGGCTCAGCCCCGGAAACCGAATGCGGTCCCCTCCGGACAAGGCAAGCCCGACTCGACTGGTTTGAGCCTTCCATGCGCGCATACCCCGTACCGGCTCGGGAAGAAACGGGTAGTACCACAGCATTGTTTGCCTGAAATCGGCATGGTCGTGATCGGGCGACTCTGCGGTTGGAATAAATGTGAATTCTTGAAAATTTATGACATTGTAGCCTTCACGCTCCGCCGCCTCGAAAGTCTCAGGCAGTGTCCGGTAGTCTGCCAGCGGCAGGAAATACTCGTCGGCGTCTAGGTGTATCAGCCATTCGGCCTCGATGGACTCTGCCAACTCTTCCTTTCGTTCCATCTGCCGGCGCAGCGAGAAGACACCATCGCGTGGCAGCGTTTCGATACCGCAAACGCCGTGCCCGTGGTATCTTCGCGCTATGTCCAGCGTGCCATAGGTCGAGCAGTTGTCGAGCAGATAGATTTCAACGTTCTGATCGGAATAGTGGCGAACTAGTTGGTCAATAAACCGGGATTCATTATAAGTTGCCAGCAATGCAACTACACGCATATCGCTCCCCCGCTGATCATATCGGAACGCATGGCCTACGCACCACTTTAGCCTTGTCCTCCCTCCATCCAGTCAAAAAGCCTCGAGTGCGCGTGCATCACGCGAAATATCAACACTCGTTGTCCGTGAGGATACTCCGTCACATTCTCTATAGTCCAGCCCAGATTCTGCAAACGCGAAGTACGGGCTCTGCAACGCTCTCCAGCCCTTGCTTGAGCCTATGAGCCGGAAGGTCGGATCCAGGCACCCCAGCAATTCTTTTTCATCGAAGGACTTGAACAAGCTCTCGATCGGCTTGGCGGCGCGCATACGGAATTATGAGCAGCCACAAGCTCCCGCAGCCGCATCCTTAATGCCGTCTGCGGGTCTCTGCGACTCCGATAGCGCAGCGTCGCCAGTTGGATCGGCAACAGCCTCGACACCCTACGCTCGCTCACGACAAAGGCGGCTTGCGTCCAGCGCCCCAGCTCGCGCCGGTGGCGAGGCCTTACAGCTTTTTTCGGATGATCTCCTGCAGCATGTGCCGGTCCAGCGACAGATCCGGCACCAGCCGCTTGAGCTTCGAGTTCTCCTCGCGCAGTTGCCTGAGCTCGCGCAGCTCGCTCAGTCCCAAGCCCGCGTACTTCTTCTTCCACGCGTAATACGTGGCTTCGCTTATACCGTGCTCGCGGCACAGTTCGCTTACCCTTGTGCCGCCTTCGGCCTGGTGCAGCGCCCGCAGAATCTGCTCTTCCGTGTGACCTCGCTTCGACATCCTGGTCCTCCTTCTTCGCGCTCAGAGGACCATACCAAACGCCGTTCCCTCAACTTATCGCTGTCCTAGTTTTCGAGTTTTGGGTCACTGGCACTCGATAAACTTTCCGCTCTTCATTACCACGTCGAGATTGGCGCGATGCTGCAGCACCGCAACGTCGCGCACCGGATCGTCGTCTATCCCCTTAGTTCCTTGAGCAGTGCCATGGCGTCCGTCAGATCGGGGGTGTCGAAGCCCTCGGTGAACCATCCGTAGATTTCCGTGAGCATCGTGCGCGCCTTGTCACGCTTGCGCTGCGTCGCCAGCAAACGCGCGAAACTCGTGGTTGCGCGCAGCTCCCATGACTTCGCGTTCTGCTTGCGCGAAATTTCGATCGCGGTACTGAAAGATTTCTCCGCTTGGGCGGCATTCGTTGCGCTCTTGGCCAGCAGCAGTTCGCCTTTCAGCCGGTGCACTTCCGCCTTGTAGTGCCGCTGGCCGGTTCTCTCGATGATCGGGAATGACTCTTCGATCGTGCGAAAAGCTTCATCGAACCGCGCCACCTTGCCCAGAGCGGTGGCAATCAGAGCTAGATGATACGCCGCTGCCACCTCGAAGCCGCGAGCCCTGAGCTCCGACAGACGGTGTCTCATCCGCGCGATGCCGCCCTCGAGATCGCCGGCCAGCGCATCCGCCAACCCGAGGTAAAATTCGCTCAGAGCGCGGCCAGCGGCATAGCCCGATTCGATAGACAGCGCGAGTCTCGCTTCTGCCCTCGCTTTCATCTGCTCAGGTTCGCGGCGGAGCTCAGAAATGTAGGTGGCGTATCCGTGTATGTCCGCCAGCATTGTCTTTGTCCCTGAATGTGCGATAGCGGTCGCGACGCTCACCCGCTCCAGGGCCCGATCCGGATAGCCCAGGAACCATAGGTTCCATCCCGAGAGGGCGCGGTTGTTTTGTTGAGGCCCCTGCCGCCATAGGATTGTCCGGGTTTGCGGCATTTGCCCGCCGCGCTTCTTTGCCAGACTTGTTGCCGGCTGCGCTATGGATTCCAGCAACGCCCACCCTCGGTCGAAGCCTTGAGCGGCGAGCTCGAAGTCGCCCGAGTACATCCTAGCGCACGCCAAATATGTCCAGGCATCGCCAAGGTGTTCCGCGCTCCCGTGTTCCTCGGCGATTGCAACCAGCTCAGCGGCTGTTTCGCACGCCTTGCGCAGGTCGGGACGGGTCAGGTGGACGAACAAGACTCCATAGACAGCGTCCCACGTCCTTTCCCACTTGATCCCCGGCCTCCGGCTAAGCACCATTGCGCGCGTATACGACTGCTCGGCCTCAAGCGAGGCGAAGCCCTTGCTATCCCCCAAGGCCCCACCAGCTGCGTTCCTAAGGTCCAACTCCAGCTTTGCGCGCCGGTCATCATCTGGGAGTTCGAGCAACAGTTCGAGCCCGCTCTCGAACTGCGCGATTGCTTCGGCATTAGAGCCGAGGTCCGCGAACCGCAGGACAGCGCGCACGCAGTATTTCACAGCCTTATCAGGATTGCCTCCGCGCGCGTAGTGGTGCGCCAGTTCAGCGACGTGGTCGTCCAGGCTTCCGCGGTATTTCGATTCCGCTGGGGCGGCGCAGGTTTGCTCGATCGCGTCGGCTACCTCGAGATGAAGGCGCTGGCGCCGCGCCGCCGACAGGCCGCCGAGGACGGCTTGGCGAATAAGCTCGTGGGAGAACTGGAACCGGGCCCCGGAACTCTCCGCGACCGAAAAAACCAGTCCCGCCTTTTCGGCTTCCTCGACGTGCTCCAGAATCGAATCCCCATCGGCTTCGCTCGCAGCCTGAAGAATTTCAAAACTGAAGAAGCGTCCGATCACCGCCGCCGTTGCGAGCATCTTCTGTGTGAGGTCGCTGAGCCGCGCCAGTCGCCGAGCGACGACCAGCCGCACGCTCGGCGGCGCCTCCAGTTCAGTGATCTTGAGTTCGGAGCGAAACTGACCTGACGAATCGTACAGCCGATTTTCCTCTTCGAGATGGCGGAACAGTTCCTCGACGAAGAAAGGATTGCCTTCCGTCTCGGCGAATATCTCGCCAACCACGGCGGCCGGGGGCGATTTTCCGCTCAAGCTATTCAACATCGCGGCCACTTCATCGCGTGGCAGGCCTTTGAGCCTCACGCGAGTCGCAAGCCGCTCCCGGAGTAAATCTTCCAACGTCTTTGCCAGCCCGCGAGTGACATTGAGCTCCGCGTCGCGGTAGGTGCCGATCACCATCAGAGGCAGATCGGAAAGCCGCTGTGTGAGGTGATCGAGCAGCGACAGGGTCGAATCGTCGGCCCAGTGAAGGTCCTCAAGGATCATCAGCGTCGGTTGTACTGAAGCGATTCGAGCAACGAAATCGAAAAAGCAATTGAACAAGTGGCGCCGCGCCTGGGCCGGCGGCAAATCGAGCGGCGGCGGAAGCTTCGGCAGGATGTTCTTGAGTTTGGGATGCAAGCGCGCCAACTCCGGTGCCTGCTCCCCCAGCGCCGTGCGAAGAGTGTCCGCGTTTGATGCGCGATCGACGAAACTCTCAAGGATTTCCACGAATGGCAGATAGGCAACGGCTTCGTCCTGCTCGGAGCAATGCCCGACCAACAGCGCCATTCGCTTTGCGTCAGCGACAGCCGCTACCTCATCCGCCAACCGGGTCTTGCCGACACCGGGTTCGCCGGAAATCAGGAAGAGGCGCCCGCGCCGGGCGGCCGCATCGTCTAGTCCGCTCAGCAACGATGCCAGCTCGCGTTCGCGTCCCACCATCACACCCGGCAGCCGAGCTCGAAATTGCTCAGCTCTACTTATCTTCGGCGCGCGAATCTCGGCGAGGAATCGATAGCCCCTGGTCGGCACGGTAGCCACGAATCGCGGCATCTCGGGATTGTCGGACAAAGCCCGCCGGAGCTTTCGGACCGCAGTGTTGATGCTGGTCTCGCTGTCGACGAAGACGCCCTTGCCCCAGACGCGCTCGAGAATTTCCTCGCGCGTAACGAGCTCTCCACGGCGCTCGACCAACAGGCATAGCAGCTCCAGCGGAATACGCTGGAGCGGAACGACCACACCGCCCCGGCGCAGCTCATAAGCGCCGCGGTTCAGCACAAAATCCTCAAACTGTAAGAGATCTTCGGGCATTTGCTCCGATCGCGGATTCTACTGCGGTCGCAGGGAAGCGCATAGGCGCTTCACTGCAGCTGGTTCAGACAGAGTTCAGAAGGAGTTCAGCCCTGGTCCATTGGCCGGCAGCTCAGACTGCCCTAACATGCGTGGCAGCATGGAGATCACCCGGCATTACTAACGAAGGAGGCCGCTCATGGACACGATAAAGCTGATTACTATGTACGGATCTCCCTGGTCTGAACGCGTTCGCTGGGCTTTGGCATTCAAAAGCTTGTCTTACGAGAAAGAAAACTACCAGCCCGGCATCGACGAAGAAAAAATAAAGAAATTGACCGGCCAAGCCCTGGTGCCAGTCTTGATCACCGATGGAAAAGTGATTCCTGACTCGACTGCAATCCTGGAATGGCTCGAAAATACCAGGCCCGAGCCGGCACTCTTGCCGAGATCGGAGAAAGACCGCGCTCAAGTGACGCTCTGGGAGGAGCTGGCGATCGGCGTACTGGGTCCTCATGCTCGGACATTGATCATCGGGCGCGAGCTCCGTATCAGTGACCCCGAAGCGCAACGAAGCGGAAAGTACTTTGCAGAAAAGTACGGGCACTCGCCGTACATGGAGGAGCAGGCCAAGCTGACGCTGAGGCGTGTATTGCTAAGCCTCAAGCAGACGCTGAGCGGACGGCAATATTTGGTTGGTGACGCATTCAGCAGGGCAGACTTGACCACGGCGTGTATGCTGATGCTTCTGAGACCGGCCCCGGAGGAATTCTTTGTCTTCCCGCAGCAAGTGCGCCGGATCTATATGGACCCGCTAGCTGACGATCCGGCGTTCTCCACGATATTTGCCTGGCGAGACGAGATGTACAAAAGGCACCGCTGCGAGGTGGTCAAGCCGTAGGGTTACCGAACAACAACCCTAACTTGGCAACCCCCGATGCGCTGTGAGAGCTGCTCAACTGAAAATCCTCTGGGGGCGAAGTTTTGCATTCAGTGTGCGACTCCCTTCAAGCGCCGATGCCAAAAGTGTGCTTTCGAAAACCCGCCTGAAGCCAAATTCTGCGCGCAATGTGCGACCTCTCTGGGTGGGGAAGCCGGACAGCCGCCGAAGGCAACATCAAGCTCAACTCCCTCGGACATTCGCGTAGCCGTAGAGAGTTCTGAACCGCCGGCAATCGACGGCGAGCGCAAGACCGTTACCGCATTGTTTGCCGACATCAAGGGCTCCACCGAACTGGAGCAGGACCTTGACCCGGAGGAAGCCCGCGCCATCATCGATCCCGCCCTCAAGCTGATGATAGCGGCGGTGCAGCGCTACGACGGCCACGTGGTGCAATCGACCGGCGACGGCATCTTCGCGATGTTTGGCGCTCCGCTGGCCCACGAGGACCATCCGCAACGCGCGCTCTATGCGGGGCTGCGGATGCAGGAGGAGTTGCTGAGATATGGTTCGAAGCTCCAGGCCGAAGGGCGCGCACCGATCGAGATTCGCGTTGGCGTAAACACGGGCGAAGTCGTGGTCCGTTCGATCGCGACCGGCGACGGGCAGGTTGAATACACACCGATCGGACACACCACCAACCTGGCCTCGCGCCTGCAATCGCTCGCGCGCACCGGGACCGTCGCGGTAAGCGAGCAGACGCGCAAGCTGGTCGAAGGATATTTCCAGCTCAAGCCACTGGGTCCGACCAGGGTCAAAGGCGTGAGCGGGCCGGTCAACGTTTACGAGGTCACTGGACTCGGGCCACTGCGAACCCGGTTGCAACGCTCGGCGGGGCGCGGGTTGTCGAAGTTCGTGGGTCGACAGGCCGAAATGGAATCGCTAAGGCGAGCGTCGGAGCAGGCTAGGGCTGGACGCGGGCAGATCGTCGCGGCGATGGCCGAGGCAGGGGTCGGCAAGTCGCGTCTGTTCTTCGAGTTCAAGGCGGTTTCGCAGTCGGGATGGATGGTGCTCGAGGCATTTTCGGTGTCGCACGGCAAGGCGTCGGCGTTCCTGCCTGTGATCGATCTGCTGAGGGGCTACTTCAAGATCACTTCCGAGGATGACGAGCGCACGCGACGCGAGAAGGTAACCGGGCGGGTGCTCGCGCTCGACCGGTCGCTGGAGGACGCGCTCCCGTACTTGTATGGGTTGCTCGGTTTGACCGCGGAGAACAATCAGGTCGAGGAGATCGAGGCGCAAACTCGCAAGCGTCGCGCACTCGACGCGATCAAACGCATCCTGCTGCGTGAGAGCCTCAACCAGCCGCTGCTCGTGGTTTTCGAAGACCTTCACTGGATCGACAACGAGACGCAGGGATTCTTGAACCTGCTCGCCGACTCAATCGGCACCGCGCGCGTCCTGCTGCTGGTCAACTATCGGCCCGAGTACCGTCACGAGTGGGGCAACAAGACCTACTATACGCAGTTGCGGCTCGACCCACTCGGCAAGGAGAGCGCCGACGAGATGCTGAGCGCGTTGCTCGGTGATGCAAAAGGCCTGGAGCCGCTGAAGCGGCTGATCATAGAAAAGACCGAGAGCAATCCTTTTTTCATGGAAGAGACTGTGCAGGTGTTGCTCGATGAGGGTGCACTGGTGCGCAACGGAACGGTAAAACTCACCAAGCCGCTAGCCGAGTTGAAGATCCCGCCGACCGTGCAGGCGATTCTCGCGGCGCGCATCGACCGGCTCGCGCCGGATCACAAAGACCTGCTCCAGACGCTTGCCGTCATCGGTACGGAGTTCAAACTCGGGCTGGTGCGGAGAGTTTTGGACCTGCAAGCGAGAGCAGAACCCCCACGTACCGGCCGCGATGCGGCCGGCCGCCTCTCTCGTAAAATAACGGGCGAGGTATTGGAGCCGATGCTGTCCGAACTCCAGCTTGCCGAGTTCATCTACGAGCAACCTGCGGTCGGCGACATCGAGTACATCTTCAAGCACGCGCTGACCCAAAATGTCGCCTATCACTCGGTGCTGAACGAACGTCGTCGCCTCCTGCACGAGCGAATCGGCGCGGCGCTGGAATCAACTTATGTCGAGAGCCTCAACGACCACGTCGCCGAACTGGCGCACCACTACGCCTGCGGCGGTAATCCGGGTAAGGCTGTGAAATATTGCCTGCGCGCGGTCCATCAGTGCGCCGACCTCGGGTCTAATACCGAAGCGGTCGCGCAGTTCGAGAGCGGGCTCGAGCAGCTGCACAAGCTCCCAGACGACGACCGGCGCGCCGAACTGGAGTTGGACCTCAGGAACGCGGTCGGCGGGCCTCTAGGCGATAGCAAGGGCTTCGCCTCGCTCGAAGCCGAGCAATCGATTGCGCGCGCAATGGAGCTGTGTCAGCGGCCGGGGATCAACTGGGAAAAGAGCTGGATGGCACTCTACGGAATTTTTTTCGTTCAACAACTCCGTCCCAACGTGCGCAAAGCCGAGGCGATAGCCGCCGAGCTGATTGCACGAGCCGAGGAACACCGGAGGGTCGGATATCTCGCCGAAGCGGAGAACTGGTTTGCGTACTCCAAGATGGTCTCGGGCGACTTCGAGCTCGCCGACCAAGCCTTCGACCGGGCGTGGGCATTGCTGGAATCCATCGCGAAGCCGGCACCGGTTCAGGCATCGAAGTGCGCCGATCAAATGCGCCAGGACTGGAAAATAATCCAGCAGGCCGGGACTCAACAAAACAACCGCGTCATCTCAGGATGGAACTTGTGGTTCCTGGGTTATCCGGACCGCGCGCTGGAGCGAATCAGTATCGCGACCGCCATCGCGCATACCGGGCCGAAGACAATGCTGGCGGACATACACGGATTCGCCACCTACATTTATGAACTGCGTCGCGAACCTGAGCAGATGAGAGCGAGGGCAGCAGCAAGGCTGGTACTAGCGACCGAATCGGGTTTGTTCACGGGCCGCGCCCTAAGCGAAATTTATCTTGGGTGGGCGGATGTGCTGGCCGGTGATCTCGATGGCGGCATCGCACGAATGCAACACCATATGTTGGAGTTGAAAGCCGCCGGCTCCGAGTATATCAGCGACCGTTGTTTCGCCTTTATTGCCACCGCGCTGGGCCAGACAAAACGGTTCGATGAGGGCGTTCGCGCCATTGACGAGTCGTTCCCGTTCATCGAGAGAAGCGGACAACGGTACTACGAGGCGGAGCTGCATCGGCTTAAGGGCGAACTGCTGCTGGCCCAGGACACATCGAATGCTGCCGAAGCGGAGCAATCTTTACGCACCGCGATCGAGATTGCGCGCAAACAGCACGCGAAGTCATGGGAGCTGCGCGCGACTACCAGTCTCGCGCGCTTGCTGGCGAAGCAGCGCAAGCATGACAAGGCCCGTCCGATGCTCGCAGAAATCTACAACTGGTTCACCGAGGGCTTCGAGACCGCCGACCTGAAGGACGCCAAGGCACTGCTAAAAGAGTTAGGCGGGTAGTTGATTGAAACGAGGAAACATCGTGGGTGAAGTTCCGGAGAGCAGTCAGAATGCGCAGTCCCTTGCGGAAGGCGTCCTGCACTTTTGGTTCGCGCCCGAACCGGGCTTCAAGACTGACATGTTTCTATCGCGCTGGTTTGTCCCCACTCCGGAATTCGACAGGCTTTGTACGGCGCGTTTCCTTACTACCTACGAGGATGCTACGCAGGGGCGTCTTGAGGACTGGAAGAACCAGCCACGAAGTTGTCTCGCGCTGGTTCTGCTGCTCGATCAATTCCCACGCAACATGTTCCGTGGCACGGCACGAGCGTTCGCAACCGACCAAAAGGCGCGTGAACTAGGCCGCCACGCTATCGCATGTGGATTTGAACGCGAGTTGTCGCCGCTAATGCGGATGTTCTTGTACCTTCCGCTCGAACATAGCGAAAATCTAGACGATCAATTGGAGTCTGTGCGGCTTAACTGTGCGCTGGCCGCAGGGAATCCCGGCCTAGCCGAAACTCTGAAGTACGCAGAGCAGCATCTGGAAATAATCCGGCGATTTGGCAGGTTTCCGGGTCGAAACCATGCCCTAGGACGGCAATCCACGCAGGAAGAAATGGATTTTCTGAAGGAACAGAAACAGAAGTGATTGTCGTCTGCAAGCCGCAGTGACGCCGCTACTGTTAGCAATCGATCCGGAACACGAGGTGGCTGGCCCGCGTCGAGCATCTCTTTTTGGGCTCTAAGGCTGCTTGCACCGATACCCTGATAGCTCCAGTTAATTCCCTGATGTCAGCGAAAAATTCCCTGTTCTGGGAAAATAATTCCCTGATCCGAATTCTAGGGAATTTCCGAAAAAAGCATCGGTCACTGCTGTGGTTTTACAGCACGAACGTTGTCAAATCGGCTCGGAATCAGGGAAATTCCCTGTATTTTCCCTGATGATCAGGGAATTTGACGCGGAGAGCAGTTCGCATCAGACTGCTGTCTCTACAAAAAATTCCATCTGAAGCGGAATTCGAGCGCTGCGAGAATTGCTATCGAATTGATGCGCTTGAATGAGACGGCTGGATTCTGAACCACAAGCTGCTGACCCTGATGCCGATTTGGTAGTCGGGCGTGATCGCACGACCGTAAGCATGCCGACGACACGACGGCGGCCCATCCCAAAAATCCAGACTTTACGGCGCGTTCGGAGTTTTTACTAGGCACACCCCGGCAGCGCGGTTCAGCGTCCGGTGAAGCGTGGAGGTCGCTTCTCGAGGAATGCGTTCAATCCGTCCCAGGCATCGTTTGTGCGGGCAAGCCGCGCGAGACTTTGGGTCTCGAGCTCCATCTGCGTCTCATAGGGTGTTTCCGCAGAGGTCTGCAGCAGCCGCCGGATCTCCCCATATGCCCCCGTCGGACCGGCCGCCCAACGACGCGCGATCGTTTCGACTGTGGCCGTCAGATCGGGCGCGGAAACCACGAAATCGACTAGACCCGCTCGTTCCGCGGCCTTCGCGTCGAGTTGCTCATGCAGGAGATAGAAGCGTCGCGCCCGCGCCAAGCCGAGGCGGCGGGTCAGCGCCGTCGATCCGCCCATATCCATGCAATAGCCGATGGCTGGATAAGCCGCGACAAACCGCGCGGATTCGGCGGCGACGATCACGTCGCAGCCGGCGACCAGTGAGACCGCGCCTCCTGCTGCAACGCCTTGTACCGCAACGACTGAAGGGGCGCGCATACGTTGCAGCCGCGCGAGACTGCCTTGCAGCGATGCGTTCCAGCGGCGAATCTTGGCCGGCAGCTCGTCGCGTCGGGCCACCATCGCCGAAATGTCGCCGCCGACGCTGAACCACTTCCCTGTCGCGGAGATCACCAGGGCCCGAATGTCGTCACGCTCGCTGCATTTCAAGGTGGCGTCGTCGAATCCGGAGACGAAGTCGTCACCGAGCTTGTTGCCTTGGTCGGGACGGTCGAACACGATTCGCGCGATGCCTTCCTCGATCCTCAACAGCACGGCGGGTTGCATCTCGGTTGCCTCCACTTTGGCTACTTTGTCAACGGCGGTGTCTTCGCTATCAACCGCGGCGTCTTCGCTCACGTTCAGGCGGGCACCGCGCTGCGCCCAACCTTCTGGCGAGCGATGATGAGCTTCATGATCTGCGCGGTTCCGTCTCCTATCTGTAGCCCGAGCACGTCCCGCAGCCGCTGCTCGTAGGGCAGGCTGCCGGAATAAGCCGAGTGACCGTGTGTCAGGAGGCAGGTCTGGATGATCTCGGCGGCCAGCTTGGCCGCCCACCATTTGCACATCGCGGCCTCGGCCGTGTGCGGCAGATCATGGTCTTTAAGCCAGAGGGTCTTCAGGCAGAGCAGCCGCGCCGCCTCGAGAAAGGTTTCCGCTTCGGCCAGCGGGAAAGAGACGCCCTGGAAAGTGATCAGAGGCTTGTCGAATGCGCGACGGTCCTTTGTGTAGGCCCATGTCTCCTCCAGGGATTTTTTCGCGGCGCCGAGACACTGCAGACCGATCAGGGCACGACTGAAGTCGAAACCCTGCATGACCTGGACGAAGCCGCGTCCCTCGTCTCCGAGCCTGTGCGAGGCCGGCACACGGACTCCGTCGAAAAACAGCGACCCGCGACCGACGCTCCGGCTGCCCATGTCGTCGAACGCCGTCCGTGAGATTCCGGGCATGTCCAACGAAACAAGGAACGCGCTGATCCCTTTGGCGCCCGCATCGACGGTTCCGGTCCGCGCGAAGATAACGCCGATGTCGGCCTGCGTGGCAAAGGTGATCGATGCCTTCTCGCCATTGAGAACATAGTGATCGCCTTCCCGCGCTGCCTTCATAATCAGGTTGGCGGCGTCCGAGCCGCCGCGCGGCTCCGTCAGAGCGATATAGGGCAGCTTCTGTCCCGAGATCATCTGCGGCACCCATTGCGCCGCCAAATCGTCCCCCGCGTGCTCGGCGACGATTTGACCCACCAGAGACACGTTGATGGCGTGGTAGCAGAGGTTGACGTCACCGCCGCCGATTGCCTCCACAATCAACCCGGTCGTGACGCGATCCACGCCGAGGCCGCCGAGGCGTTGAGGCAACTCTGGCCCAAGGAGCCCCATCGCGCCCATCTCCTTTGCGATCTCGCGATCGATGCAGCCGGCCTTTTCGCGGGCGCGATAATTGGGTTCGAGCCGCTCGCGCGCAAAACGGGTGGCCGTCTCAACGATCGCGTTCTGTTCGGCGCTACAGGCGAAATCCATCGGTAGCCTCGCATTGATCGCCTCGGTGGTTGCTAAACCAGCGATCTTTGGGCGGCTGAGATCTTGCGCAATTGCACGGCTAGACGCGCTCTCGGCTGCTCGCGGCCAATTGGCGAATCTTATCCTCGAACTCCGCAGCGGGTGTTCCCGCAGGAAAAACGGCGCGGATCCCAATCGCTTCGAGTCGCGGGATGTCTTCGACGGGAAGCGTCCCGCCAAGGACCACTGGAACGTCCAGGCCTCGCTCGCGCATCAAGCCCAGGATCTTCTCGGCGTACCGTAGATGCGCTCCGCCAAGCGATGAGAGCCCAACCACTTCGACGTCTTCCTGGATGGCGGCTTCGACGATGGCCTCGGATGTCTGGTGTATGCCGAGATAGACCACCTCCATCCCTGCTGTATGGAGCAACTTTGCCACGACTTTTACTCCGCGGTCGTGGCCGTCCAGCCCAACCTTGGCGAGTAGTATCTTCGGCTTGTGTGTCATCGCGTTCAAAGCCTCGGCGGTGCAAGCACCCCCATCGGATCGTAAGGCTGGCCGTAAGCAATGCGGACGGTTCCCATCATCTCACCGAGGGTCGCGTACGCCCGCGCGGCTTCGATCAGCGCGGGCAGAAGGTTAACACGTTCGCCTCCCAGGGCCTGGGCATGCAGACGTTGGAGCGCTTCGGCCACCTGGCCTTGGTCACGGCCGCGCCTGAGTTCGCGAACGGAAGCGGCGAGCGCCTCCCCCTGGCCTGCGGGGGACTCGTGAATTCCGCCGGGTGTCTGGGTCTCGCGTTCGGTTTGGAACGCGTTTGTCCCGACGACAATCTTCTCGCCGTTCTCGATTTCGTTCTGACGCCTGAGCGCCGCAGACTCTATCTCGCGCAGAACCCAGCCCGACTTGATTGCAGCGACCATTCCTCCCTGCAGTTCGATCTCGGCCATAATCTCCTGAGCTTTGCCCTCGATCTGATTCGTCAGACTCTCGATGTACCAGGAGCCGCCCAGCGGATCGGCGACCCCCGCGGCTCCGGTCTCGTATGCGATAATCTGCTGCGTGCGTATGGCAAGGGTTTGCGAGGTCTCCGTGGGAAGCCCGATCGGCTCGTCGTACGAACAGGTATGGATCGACTGGGCCCCCGCCAGCACCGCGGCCAGCGCCTCGTAGGCGACGCGGATCGCGTTGTTCAGAGGTTGCGAGGGATAGAGCGATACGCCAGCCGTGTGAACCCCGAATCGGAACTGCAATGAGCGCGGATCCTTGGCGCCGAAGCGATCGCGCATGAGGCGCGCCCATATTCTGCGTGCGGACCGCAGCTTGGCTATCTCCTCGAAAAAGTCGATGTGACACGAACAGTAAAAGGCGCGCCGCGGAGCAATGTCGTCCACGTTGAGGCCGCGATCGATGGCCTTCCCGATGTACGCGCTTGCCAACGAAAGCCCGAACGCCACTTCCTGCGGGGCGTCAAGCCCGTTCTCGCGCATGTCATAAAGGTTGGCGTTGCCGGTGTACCAGCGGGGCATGCGCCGCGCACAGAACTCTATGATGTCGACTGAGCTCTTGAGCCCGAGATCGACCGGACATGAGTTGCCGTAGCCGCAGAACTGAAAATGAAGCGTGTCGTTCTGAACGGTGCCGCGCAGCGCTGCCGGGTCGATGCCGCGCTTCTCAGCCGCCGCCACATACATCGCCATCCAAGCTATGCAGTCCAGCCCCGAGATATCGAAGGAAACGCTGACCTTGTCGATGGGGATTCCCTCGAAGAGATCCTCCATGTCGCGCAGCGAGCTTACGCTTACGCCTTGGAGGCCTGCTTCCAGCGTGGCCATCGGATGGTCTGCGTCAATCGTCAGCGAGCCGTTGTTGTCGTCGATAATCGAAAGGCCCGACACTCCTTGCGAAATCTGGAACCGCAGGCGCTGGTTGGTATCGCGCGCCGAGCCGAAGCCGCACACTTCGCGCCGGGTCCAGAGTCTGCCGCGGTACATGTCGGCGTGCACTCCTCGCGCGTACGGAAACTCGCCGGGATCGTTAAGATCGCGACGGTAATCGAGGTCGGAAGCGTCGGCCGGCGAGTAGAACGGCTTGGTTGGAAGTCCCGACCACGTGGATGGCCGCTCCAGCTTCTCGAAGTACGCCCTGAGGAGTTCGTCACCCTGCTCGCTTCGTTGATTGGATGCCATGTTTAGCCTCCTGCCGCCTGCGTTGCTGACGTGCTCCTCGCCAGACCGTGTCTCGTCGCGCGCTTAGACCTTGAAGTCACATCCTGGTGCTCGATCCGCTCCACTTTGCCTGCCGTTCCGACGCCTCGAAACACAATGCGGACCAGCAAATCGGCGATCTCTTCAACCGACGATGAGCCGTCGCGGCGATACCATTCGGGTGTGTAGTTGGCAGCGCCGATGATCAGCATTCTGAGAGCGCTGCGATCCACCTTGGGATCGATTTCTCCAGACTTCATAGCCGCCCGGATCAAACCGTCAAAAAACCTTCGGTACGCTCGGAACTTGTCGTTGACCCTCTTCCACATCTCTTCGGGCGATTGGCCGATCGAGCGCGAAACGGCGCGCGCGTAGTCGCTCTCCACGAGTTGGAACTTCAGATGAGCGCGGAGAGCAGCAGTCAGCCGATCGAGCGGAGTCGCCTCTGGCTGCATCGCCTCGGCAACCGCACGCGCACGTGCGAACGACAGACGCACGCCTTCCTGAAGAACCTCCTCGATCAACTCCTCGCGTGATTCGAAGTGATAGTAGAGGCTTCCAGACTGAGTTCCAGCCTGCTGCGCGATTTCAGACAGCTGCGTGCCGATATAGCCGCGTCGCGCCAGCACTTTTGCAGCAGCATCGAGGATTTGCTTTCGCTTCAGCTCGCCGCGGGAACTCATCTGCTGACGTTTCGATTGCGAATAACCGCCCAAATGACTTGCGCTTTCTATTTTATCCAATTCTAACTCGAATTAGATTCAAACGCCAATCGAAACCGACCGGATGCTCCATAAAAATCCTCATTTCGTTGCGCATTCCTGCGGTCTCCTCAACGTTGATCTCAGGTAACCGAGGTCGGCTCGCAACAGGTCGGTCGTTAGGCTGACCAGCTCAGCGAAAAACGGCAGCGGTGTTTGGGTTTCGAGTTTGCCCTGCATGATTGGCAACCATTGTCCCGCGTGACGCTCGATGAAGTCGGCTTGCGCTCGCTGATACGACGACGGGTCAGCGCAGCGCGCGAGCGCGTCGCCTTCCCGGAAGGCGAGATAATGCAGAAACTCCAGTTCCACTGAGAGATGGTCCGGCAGTTCACGATCCTGCTGCGAGAGTGCCAGGTCGAAAAACCCATAAAAGCGAACCAGTTCCTCCATCACGTCGAGGCGTGGACGGATTCCGTATTCGCCCCCGTAGAGCGGGCATGGCGGCTTGCCCCGGCGGCTTCCAACATCAAAGAGCCGGAGGTATTCAGCACAGAACTCCTCGAAGTCGGCCGTAACATCGCTCAGCTTGTCTTCCAGGGACTGAGCGGACTCCAAGTGCGGAAGGGCATTCAGTATGCTGCGGATGGTCGCGAAGAACTCGCCGCTTTCAACAGTCTTGTAAAAGTCCAAGGTCGGGAAATTGAACGAATGCCCGACCAGCCGATAAAGCGCGCTCCGCACGCTGGCACGCCCTTCCGGGGTCATCGCATCGGAATCAAGTTGCGTCATTCGGCTACCTGCGTTTTCCAATACAACCCACCGCCTTGTGCGCAATCCTCAAGCGGATTGCGTCGGCGGTTTGACGACCTCGACTCGCGTATCGCGGTCGTTGAAGGCGGGCTGCAAGCAAATTGACATCGGCCTTAGATGGAACTGTCCGCCGGCAAGCTCGACCGGATTCATCGGCGACGGCATCACGATCTGAAATCCCTTTCGGCCTCGGAATTGGAAATTCTCCCATGCATGGTAGACGATCACCTGCCCGGGCCGCGTGGACGGCGATACCTTAACTTGAATCTCGAATGCGCCGACGTCATTTTTCACTTGTACGATGTCGGCATCGGAAATCCCGCGCGTTTTGGCGTCGGCGACGTTCATGTACATCACAGGTTCGCCGCGCTGCTCACGCAGCATCAGGGCATCATCACGCCATGCAGCGTGAATGCTCCAGCGCGTGTGACCGCCGCTGAGCACGAGAGGATAGTTGCCGCCAACCAAGGGCGGTTCCTTGTGGGTGGGCAGTTCCTCACCCAACTCTAGGTAAGTTTCATGATCGATGTAGAACTGGATCCGCCGGGTGAGTGTCGGATATACCATCTTCTGCTCGGTATGCCAGGTGAAAGGGGAAATCGTCTCGTCGGGCTTGATGTCGCAGGCATTGCCAATCGAGTTCGCGCTGTTCCCCACTGCGGTGTACCGGGCATAGCCCTTTTTCTTGAGCGCCTCCCATTCGACACCCTTGAGATTGCTCGACGTATTGATCAGCTCGCTGGCAACCTTGTTGTCGTCGGTTGGACCGTACTTGCCATTCATGCTGAAGTCGTCGTAAATCCCGTCGATGCTGAGCTCCTGGCCGTCGCGGTCTTTTACGCTATGGATGCCGCGCGCTCTGGCGCGTTCCTGGATCTTTTTCGCCAGCAGAGCAGAAATTTCCCAATCCGACTTTGCCTCGTAATAGCTCGAAATCTTGGACCCGGCGTGGATAAACGGCACCAGCGGAGTGTTCCACTTGTGCTCGTCACGCTCGTACCAAGCGGTCACGGGAAGGACGTAGTCCGAGTAAAGCGCGGACGACGACATCCGCGAGTCCAACGTCACGAAAGCATTCATATTCGGGAACAGGTGCGTGAACAGTTGCTGATATCCTCGAAGCCTTCGCACCACGTTGCTGCCGACTTCGAAGATGACGCGCGGAGGATGGCCCTGGGGGGGCGATACACTCTGCCATCCTTTGTCGAGAGACTCTTTCAGGTACTCGCTCGGGTGGCGTTTCAGGTATGGGTCCCAGTTACCCGCACCTTCGGAGAGTTCTTTGACGCCGCCGTGGATCTGCCAGAAAATCGTGCCTGACGTAAACGGCCGCCCTGTTTTCATGGCTTCGCGCGAGAACTCATAAGCGACCATCTCGTCCGTATAGCCGTGCAGCTTCAGATTAGCTGCCTTCGCGAGCATCTTGCCCATGAAGATCGCACCGCTAACGCCAGATGCGGGTGTGCTGACGAAGCGATCGAAGCCGTCGTTGCACAGGAACGGAAACGCGCTGAATCCGGCGCCCTTCTTGCCCATGTGGCCGCATAGCGCGAGTACCAGAATCTGCGACCTCTCTATCAGGCTGCCGTGGTAAAACTTGCCCCAGTTGCTGCTGGTCACGTTGGCGACAGTCCTAGCCTTGGCGATATCGCGCGCCAGGCCGCGGATTAAGTCCGGATTGGTGCCAGTGACTCGCGACGCCTGCTCAGGCGAATAGTCCTTGAGTAGTTTCTCCTTGAGAATCTCGAACACTGGGCGGACCTTGACCTTGCCTTGAAGCGTCTGAACTTCGAAAGTTCCCTCCAGGCTCGGCGCGAGACCAGCGAGCTTGAGGCTGGTCATCGGCGGCTCTTTTGGCGTGTTCGTGGTCTGGTCGAAGACGTAAAAGTGCTCGTCGCTGCCGCCCTGCTTCACGTCCTTTTCGCGCAGGAACCGCCTGGTGTCGTCGCGCACCAGCAGCGGCATATCGGTCTGTTCGCAGAGGAAGTCCCGGTTGTAGAGTTTGTCCGCTACGATCACCTGTGCGAGCGACATGGCGAGCGCGGCATCGGAGCCCGGCTTCACCGGGATCCACTGGTCGGCGTGGATCGCCGATGCGTTGTAATCGGGAGTGATAGTTACTATTCGCGAACCGTTGTATCGGGCTTCTGTCAGGAAGTGGGCATTGGGTATTTGGGTATAGAGCGGGTTGCATCCCCAGATCAGGATGATCTCAGAGTTGAAATAATCGTCAGCCGAGCGCTCTGCGATGATCTTTCCGAAACTCACGGCGGCACCGTGGTGGCCGTCGCCGATCTCGGTGTTCATGTCGAGCATGGTGTTGTCCATCAGGAAGCCCAGCCGGCAGACCCCGGCCGCCATGGTGCCCATCGTCAGCAGTGGGCCGAGGCTCCAGACCACGCGGTCGGTCCCCTCATTGGACATCGCGTCGATCATCGTGTCGGCGATCTCGGTTAGCGCGTCATCCCACGAGAGCCGCTTCCATTTTCCCTGCCCGCGTTCGCCCACGCGCTTAAGTGGGTATTTGAGGCGGGACGCATCGTACATGCGATGGCTGTAACAGGCGCCCTTCTGGCATCCGCGAGGATTGAAGTCCGGCAGGCCGGCATGGGTCTGTGGATAGTCGCCGACCTGCTCCTCGCGCCACACGATCCCGTCTTTGACGTACACATTCCACGCGCAGTGGGCCTGGTACCAGCAGTTGACGAAATGAGTGGTTCTCGCGACTTTGTCCCATTGCCACTGGCGGCGATAGATGTCCTGCCAAGCGCCGTAGGAATAGCCCTTGCTGAGCGCAACCGCGCTCTCGACCGCCTCCGCAAACCTGAGATGGGTCAGAGACAATCCGAGCGCCGCGGCTGCGCTGGTCGTGATAAATTCGCGTCGGCTGAGCTTCATGACGTTGGCTCCCCTGTTGCGTTTTGGCGCCAGTGGGCTGGAATCACCCCTAAGTCCATTTCAATGTGGCGGGGTCGTGTGTGAAATCAGGGAAGATATCGTTGGGCCAGCGATAGACGATCAGAATGTCCATCAACTCGGACTTCTCCCCGCGCTTGCGCTTCGCCATCTCACTTTTCAGGGTGTCGAGAGCGCCGTCCGTTCCGGATCCGAACAGTGATCGCAGGTACTCGATCGGGATCCGCGGCCTGGACTGATCGACACTGCCATTGCCCGCGAACCCGGCCGGCGACAGCGGAGGAACGTAATAGACATTGGGTTCGGTGCCGAACTCGGCGTGCAGCCGCAGCGCGACCTTCCATTGCTTCACGAGCTTGTGAATAGGTCCCTTCTCGTCATCAAGATAACCCACGTAGCGAAGGCGGCCCGGGCATTGGCGCGCGCAGGCCGGTGCGACGCCTTTTTCGACCCGCGGGAAGCAGAATATGCATTTTTGGCTGACTTTCTGGATTTCGTTAAAATAGATTTTCTTGTATGGGCACGCTTCCATGCAAAAGCGATAGCCCTTACACCGCGACTGATCGATTAATACTATGCCGTCGCCAGCACGCTTCTCGATCGCGCGCCGCGGACAGGCTTCCAGACATGCGGGATGAGTGCAGTGGTTACAGATACGGGGCAGATAAAAATAGTATGAATTAGGATAGTCGCCAGCGCCCTGATCCTCGTCCCAGTTGGGCCCCCACTTCGGCCGCTCGCCGATTGGTTTCAGGTATGCTTGGTCGCCCTTGCCCTGGTTGAAGACCTCGTCGTGGTTGAAATCCCATGCTGCGCCAAAGTCATTTTTGGTCGGGAGCCTGCCTCCTTGGGCTTCCGCGCCCTTGAAGCCGCCTCCCATGGTTTCCCAGTCTTTCGGCGTTCCCTGGCCAGGACGCGTGTTGACGGTGGCCCACCACATGTGTTCCATCCCTTCATGCCGTGTCCACAGGGTCTTGCAGGCAATCGTGCAGGTGTGACAGCCCAGGCACTTGTTAAGATCGAAGACCATCGCCAGTTGGCGTTCGGGTTCGGTCGATTTTCCGCTGACGACATTACCCATGCGATTCTCCACTATGATAGTGATTCGCGGCGACGCTCAGCCGCCCTTCCTCCTTATGCCTCGATCATCATCCGCTGCCATTTTTGGGAGAATGCCTTGATCCCCGCGCGTTCTGCGTTTTGTCCCTGCCATACCGCCACCCCGAAGCGTACCTCCTGCCCCGGCTTTAGCTGGATCGCTTCAGCAGCTTGATCGGGCAGGCTTAGCGGCCGGCAAAAAACCACTCGCCACACGCCGGTGTACCACGGCCAACCGCCGTTGTCCCACGATGCGCGGCAGGTGATGTGGCTTTTCTCGGAAAGCACTGTGCTGCCCAGGCCGTGAGCTACGTTGTTGCGTCCATGCTCGGCGAGGTCCGCGCGCCAGTGCCACGCGTTCACGGGATGCGTCTTGTCGCCCATGGTTAAGATGGGAGCGTCGGAGCCCATCGGGAACAACAGCGCAGCTCCGTCGGGAAACGTGCTATCGGTCAGGATATCGTTCTTTTCCGGGTCATTCCATTCGAGCCGGAAAAAAATTTCCTCGCCATTGTGCAGCGATGCGGCTTTGACGGACCTGACCTTGCCGTAGGGCCGTTGCAGCCAGCTGACCCTGATATAAGGAGAAGGCTGTGAGGCCAGCGGCGTGGGCATCATCGGAAGATAAACCTGCTCGGCGTTCGCCCATTGCGGCGCAGCAGGTTCCAGCAAACTTTCTTGTTTAGCGGCTACTTTTTTTGCCAGCATTACTACTCAGCTGCCCCATCATGTTGGTTCGCGGTCAGTTGCTATCGGCCCATCGCTTGATGCATCGCCGTGATTCACCGGAGCGATAAACAGACGGCTTTGCGGATAGGCAAGAGCAAGGAACGCGTGCGCGATGATTACTCCGCAGCTCAGAGCGGTGAGCCCTAAGTGTGTGGCCAATGAGTAATCGTTCAAGTACAGAGAAAACGAACGCGGCGATGACAGCACGATTCCGCTTGCCAAAAGTCCGATCGCCGCTGCGCTCACAAAGATGACATGGGTCAAGCGCCACGCACGCCCGGCATTATCTCGATCGCAGCCGTACCCGCGCGCGACCATCAAGCGGGCCCAAGTGCCTACTAACAGTATCGTGAGGAGAACTTGTCCCCGCCCGGACCATCGATGTACTTCCCTGATGGTACCCGAGTATCCAGACGTAAGCGCGATTCGCAGTGTGGGGTAGAAAAGCAAAAAACCCGTCGCCAAGGCTGCGGCGAAAATCGGAATCTGTGCGCCATGAAGGATTGCTAATAGTCCTCGGCCTAAGGAGGGTTCGCGGCGCTGCGATGATAATTCAGGCGACAACCTAATGCCTCGCCTCAGGAGGTCTGCGCTCACAGCAACGGCCGGTCCGTGTGAAGGCTCGGAATTGTTGTTATGGCGGTGGCCGGCACGGCTCAACCAGATGCATCAGGTGTGCCATTTGCCGAGGACACGGCACTTAGAAGATCACGGAAGAAAATCACGAGCCGGTTGGAATTTGAATTAGGATTAGGATTTGATTGCAACAACGGCATGTTGCCTTAGGCCGCAATGTGTAGCGATCTGCTCCATCGCCGATCAGATTCACGCGATCGACCAAGGCATGCAAAGCCGCGCCGACTTCGACATCCGATTGCAGGCGCTTCATCGATGCTGCTGCTATAGAGAAGATCGACGGGAGGCGACTCTCGTTATTCTTCTGTGCGCCGATTGCGCTTCCGTTCGAAACCGCAGTCTGTTACGCCTCGCTCATAATGTAATAGCCCCAGGAGAAACGCCGTGGATTTTAATATTCCCGCCGATGTCACAGCCTATCTGGCCGAGCTGGATGCGTTCATCGAGAAAGAGATCAAGCCGCTCGAACGCGAGAACGACAACATTCGTTTTTTCGACCACCGCCGCGAATGGGCACGTACCGACTTCGAACGCGACGGACTGCCGCGCCATGAGTGGGAAGCGCTGCTGGGCGAGATGCACCGGCGCGCCGACAAGGCGGGACACTATCGCTACGCGCTGCCCAGGGAATACGGCGGCAGGGACGGCACCAACCTCGCGATGGCGATCATCCGCGAGTACCTGGCGGCCAAGGGACTCGGGCTGCACAACGATTTGCAGAACGAAAGCTCAATCGTCGGCAATCTGCCGACGGTGCTGATGTTTCGCGACTTCGGCAACGAGCAGCAGAAGAAGGAATTTATTCCCAAGCTGCTGGACGGTTCGATGCGGATCGCGTTCGGACTCACCGAACCCAATCACGGTTCCGACGCGACCTGGATGGAGACGCGCGGAGTTCGCGACGGCGATCACTGGCGAATCACCGGCGCCAAGATGTGGAATACCGGGCTGCATGTCGCCACCCATGATTTCGTGTTCGCGCGGACCAGCGGCAAAGACGGCAGCCCGCGCGGCATCACTTGCTTCATCGTTCCGACCCAAAGCGCCGGCTTCAAGATCGAAGAGTATTTGTGGACCTTCAACATGCCTACCGATCACCCGCGCGTCTCGCTGACCGACGTCGCGGTGCCGGCCGACTCGATTCTTGGCGATCCTGAAAACGGGCTGGCGGTGGCGCAGCATTTCGTCCACGAGAATCGCATTCGCCAGGCGGCGGGTTCGTTGGGTGCGGCGCAATATTGCATCAACGAGAGCGTGAAATACGCCAAGGATCGCAAGCCGTTCGGAAAACCGCTGGCGAGCAACCAGGCGATTCAATGGCCGCTGGTAGAGCTGCACACCGAAGCCGAGATGATCCGCAACCTCATCCACAAGACCGCGTGGCAGATGGATCAAATGTCGAAGCCCGAGGTCGCGCTCAAACTTTCCGACAAGGTCGCCATGTGCAACTACCGGGCGAACCGGTTGGTGTG
>Ga0187879_10000548_pt1 | contig 24999 bp, 21 predicted proteins | sample June2016WEW_19_1_FD_132423 | JGI IMG/M metagenome (GOLD analysis project Ga0187879, IMG submission 132423) | Peatland microbial communities from SPRUCE experiment site at the Marcell Experimental Forest, Minnesota, USA - June2016WEW_19_10 | ecosystem: Environmental > Terrestrial > Soil >... | reverse complement strand
TCGGGCGGCCTGATGAGGGAGATGCAGCAGCGGCTGGCCACAGACCCGGACCTGCGCGCCGCGCAGCAGGCCGCGCACCGTGACTACACTGGCCGGCGGTCGGCGGCCGCCGCCGAGGCAGGGCTCGAGCCGCTGCCACCGGGCATGCAGAGCGCGGGCGGTATGCCGGACCGGGTGAAATGCCTGCACGCCCTGGTCGCGCACGAGCTGGCCGTGCCGGGCGCCAACCCGCTGGGCCGGGAGGCGGCAGACGCGGCCGGGGAGTGGTGGGCGCAGGGCCCGTGCGTCGCGTGAGTACTCAGGCGAGTGCTCCGGTGAGCGCCCCCGGGGCGACCCGGGTCGCGGCCATCGACTGCGGCACCAACTCGCTGCGGCTGCTGGTGGCGGACGTCGACCCGGGCACGGGCCGGCTCACCGACGTGGACCGGCGGATGCAGATCGTCCGGCTGGGCCAGGGTGTTGATTCCACCGGGCGACTGGCTCCCGAGGCGCTGGAGCGCACGCTGCGGGCGCTCAGCGGATACGCCAGGCTCATCGGGGACCTGTCCGCGGAGGCGGTGCGCATGGTGGCGACCAGCGCCACCCGGGACGCCGTCAACGCCGCCGAGTTCGTCCGCGGGGTGGGCGACGTGCTCGGCCTCGAGCCGGAGGTGCTGAGCGGGAAGGAAGAGGCGTACCTGTCGTTCGTCGGCGCCACCGCCGAGTTCGGCGCGGCGCCGGGAGACGGTCCTTACCTTGTCGTGGACATCGGCGGGGGGTCTACGGAGTTCGTGGTCGGCGACCGGCTGGCCACCAGGGCCACGGGACCCGCCGGAGTCAGCGCCGTGTCGGTGGACATCGGCTGTGTCCGGCTGACCGAGCGTCACCTGCACTCCGACCCGCCCGGGCCGGCCGAGGTCAGCGCGGCGGCTGCGGACATCGACGCCGCCCTGGACGTAGTGGCGGGAGCCATCCCGGTGACCGACGCCCGGACCCTGGTGGGCCTGGCCGGGTCGGTGACCACGGTGGCGGCCCTGGCCCTGGAGCTAGGGGAGTACGACCCGGCGAGGATCCACCACGCCCGTGTGCCGGCGGAGCAGGTCACCGCCCAGACGCGCAGGCTGCTGGGCCAGACCCGGGAGGAGCGGGCGGCGCTGGGGGTGATGCACCCGGGCCGGGCCGACGTGATCGCGGGCGGCGCCATGGTCCTGGAGCGGATCATGCAGCGGTTCGGCTTCGGGGACGTCCTCGCCAGCGAGCACGACATCCTGGACGGGATCGCCTGGTCGCTGGCGGCGGTGCGCTCGTGACCATGCCGGACCCAGCGGGCCTGGCACCCGGGTGGCCGGCCGCGCCAGGCTCGGGCTGGCCCGGCGACCCGGCGACCCCGGACACTCCGGTCGCGCATGACCCGGCGGAGGTCCGCACCCTGGCGGCGGGAGCAGGCACCCTGGCCGAGCTGGTGGGCCGGCAATCCGTCTGCCGGGCCTGCCCCCGGCTGGTGGAATGGCGGGAGCAGGTGGCCCAGGTCAAACGCCGCGCGCACGCTGCGGAGGCGTACTGGGGGCGGCCGATCCCGGGCTGGGGTGATGACCAGCCCCGCATCGTGATCGTCGGGCTGGCCCCGGCGGCGCACGGCGGGAACCGGACCGGGCGCGTCTTCACCGGGGACCGCAGCGGTGACGTCCTCTTCGCCTCGCTGTATAGGAGCGGGCTGGCCGCGCAGCCGGAGAGCGTCCATGCCGGCGACGGGCAGCGGCTGCTGGACACCCGGATGGTCGCCGCGGTCCGCTGCGCACCGCCGCTCAACAAGCCAACCGTGACCGAGCGGGACACCTGCGCGCCATGGCTGACCGCGGAGATCGGCCACCTGACCCGGGAACTGAGGGTCATCGTGTGCCTCGGCGCGTTTGCCTGGCAGGCGCTGTGGCCGGTCCTGGGCGACGCGGGTTACACGGTGCCCCGGCCCAGGCCGCGCTTCGGGCACGGGGTGGAGGTCGCCCTGGGCAGGACCGCCCTGCCCGGGACGGCCCTGCCCGGGACGGCCCTGCCCGGGACGGCCCTGCCCGGGACTGCCCGGCCCAACACCGCCCGGCCCGCGCACCCACCCGGCCGCGAGGTGGTGCTGATCGGCTGTTATCACCCGAGTCAGCAGAATACGTTCACTGGCCGGGTCACCCCTGGCATGCTGGATGCGGTCTTCCAGCGAGCTCGCGGGTTGGCCGGCTTGGATGCATCCCCCGCACGCTAAGGCGTAGGTAACGCTCCGTAAGCAAACGCTGTCGAACTTAATCGAAATGGTTACGCTTTGCATTCGGCGTCCAAGTGAAAATAGAAAACTCCCCCCGGGCGAAACATTCTGTATCAATTCGGCTGCCCGAGAGTCGCTCAGACGCTCCGGGGTATTATTACCCAGCCCCCGTAGCCCAAGGGAAGAGGCCGGCCCCCTAAAAGGGTCCCCAGTGTCGGTTCGACTCCGACCGGGGGCACTCGTGTGCAAGGCGCCCCCCCGAGCTGCCCTGATCTGGGCCGGGAAGGCCTGCTAGCTAAGGTATCCGCGCCGTTCGCTAGTCGAACACGGCCCGGGTATCATGGCACCCAGTGCGAAAAGGCCGCCATTCCCGCCGTTGCGGATCATGTTCACGACCTAAATCGTCACTCGGCAAAATGTGGCCATCCCTGCCATGAGCAGCACGGTTGTTGCATGGGAACTCTGATCGCGCCGCGAGCAACCACTGCTGAATCGACTTTGGCCATGGTTGCCCCATTCGGCTCGGTGGGCTGGGTCGTGATACCTGTCGCCGTGCTGACTGAACGTGGCGGTCGGCAGCCATAGCGGCGGCGGCAGCCCGGCTGGAGGGAACGGCAGGGGGCAGGCGCATCGCGGTACCGCGGCCGCAGTTGCGGTGGGCGGCGAAGATATTGCCGTGCTAGCTGGGGGGCCACGCCCGGCGCGCAGGGGCCGGTGGCGGGCGCGCAGGGGCCGGTGGCGGGCGCGCACGGGCCGATGCTGCAGGCCGCGAGCAAGGCGGCGGCGCCGGGACTAGCCGCTGATATCCGGCCCGGCCCGGGTGATCTCGATCCGGATCAGGCACCGGCGGTCCCGCACCATGGCGGCCCGGTAGTCCTTCCAGTCGGCGTGCTCACCCGAGATCAGCCGGTAGTACTCGACCAGGGACTCCATGGCCCCGGGCAGCGAAATAATCTCCGCTTTGCCCTCGACCTGGACCCACGGGCCGAAGAAGGCGTCCGTGAACACGCAGAGTGAGGCCAGTGGGTTCCGCCGCAGGTTCCTGGTCTTAACCGCCGTCTCGCGGGTGCTGATGATCACCCGTCCGGCGCCGTCCACGCCACAGCTCACCGGCGAAAGCTGAGGGCGCCCATCGGCCCGGGCCGTCGCCAGCACGGCCCGGTGGTTCACGCGGAGGAACCCCCGGGCCTCATCTGGCTGCATAGGTCAGGCGCTATTCAGCCTGAGACGGCGGCGGAACTCGTACTCGTGCACGATCGCGGAGGCATAGCCATGCGACAGGCCATGCTCGTCGGACAACCAGTGAGCCCGTTCCTCGCATCGGGAGAACGGGGGCCCGGATTCCAGACGCATGAACCACTCGCGGAGTTCGCGCCCGGTCACGGAAGGTATCCGGGCAATGATGTTCTTGTGCATCTCCACGGAGTGATTCAGGGACATGGCCACCTCCAGGGGCAGGCTGGTCTCTCTGTCGAGCCTGCACCACCGGTGAGCCGCTGACAACCCCCTGGCGTAAGGCTTCCGCAATGCCCCGGATGGTCCGGCTTCACCTCTGCTTTCCCGGGAGGGCCAGGGGTGTTCTCCGGAAGGGACCAGCAGGCCGGCTAGGACAGCCGCTCCAGGATCATGGCCATGCCCTGGCCCCCGCCCACGCACATGGTCTCCAGGCCGTAGGTCTTGTCGTGGAACTGGAGGCTGTTCAGCAGCGTGGTGGTGATGCGGGCCCCGGTCATGCCGAAGGGGTGGCCGACCGCGATAGCCCCACCGTTCACGTTGAGCTTGTCGATGTCGATGCCGAGGTCGGTGTAGGAGGGGATGACCTGGGCGGCGAACGCCTCGTTGATCTCCACCAGGTCCATGTCGTCGATGGTCATCCCGGCCCGGTTCAGCGCCTGGCGCGAGGCCTCCACCGGCCCCAGCCCCATGATCTCCGGGGACAGCCCGGTCACGCCGGTCGCGACGATCCGGGCCAGCGGGGTGATGCCGAGCTGGGCCGCCTTGACGTCACTCATCACCACGACCGCGGCTGCGCCGTCATTGAGCGCGCAGCAGTTGCCCGCGGTGACGGTCCCGTCCGGGCGGAACACCGGCTTCAAGGTGGCCACCTTCTCCAGGGTGGTCCCGGGCCGCGGGCCGTCGTCGGCGCTCACCACGGTCCCGTCCGGCAGCGTGGCCGGCGTGATGTCCCGCTGCCAGAACCCGTTGGCCAGAGCCTTCTCGGCCAGGTTCTGTGACCGGACGCCGAACTCATCCTGGGCCGCCCGCGAGATCCCGCGCAGCTTGGCGAGGTTTTCGGCGGTCTGGCCCATCGCGATGTAGTAGTCCGGGATCGCGGAGTCGTCCCGCGGGTCGTGCCAGACCGGCAGGCCGGCCGCCTCGAGCGCCCCGGACCGGGCCTCCGCGTCCGCGAAGAGCGGGTTGTGCGTGTCGGGCAAGCTGTCGCTGCTGCCTTTGGTGAAACGGCTGACGCACTCCACGCCAGCCGAGATGAACACGTCGCCCTCGCCGGCCTTGATGGCGTGGAAGGCCATCCGGGTGGTCTGCAGCGAGGATGAGCAGTACCTGGTGACCGTGGTGCCGGGCAGGTTGTCGTAGCCGAGGAGCACTGCGACCACCCGGGCCATGTTGAAGCCTTGCTCGCCGCCGGGCAGGCCGCAGCCGAGCATGAGGTCGTCGATGTCGTCCGGGCTGAGCTGCGGAACCTTGGCCAGGGCTACGGATACCAGCTGCACGGTGAGGTCGTCGGGGCGGATCGAGGCGAGCGATCCCTTGAATGCCCGGCCGATGGGCGAGCGTGCGGTGGCGACGATGACTGCCTCAGGCATGGCGGGCTCCCTTGCTGCCGCGGCGAACGTGGGCGGTCCAGTCAGATTACTGGGCAGTAGCTTAAACCACGGCCGTCCCGTCCATAATCCCCCGGTACACCGGCCGGGGATAGCCGCGCTGGTCAGCGACGGGCCAGCCGCCGGAGTGGGATAGCGTCGGTGCTCCAGAGCATGCCCGGGGCGGGCCGCCGCCCCGCAGGCATCCACGACCGAGGTGGTTGCGATGCAGGTCCATGAATCCCTGATCGAGCTGGTCGGGAACACCCCGCTCGTCAGGCTGCGTGCGGTGACGAAGGCCGTGGGCAGGGGGCGGGCCCCGGCCGTGCTGGCCAAGGTCGAGTACTTCAACCCGGGGGGCTCGGTCAAGGACCGGATCGCGCTGCGGATGGTGGAGGCGGCAGAGGCGTCCGGCGCGCTGCGCCCGGGCGGCACCATCGTGGAGCCCACCTCGGGCAACACGGGGGTCGGCCTGGCCATCGTGGCGGCGCAGAAGGGCTACCGCTGCGTGTTCATCTGCCCGGACAAGGTCGGCCAGGACAAGATCAGCGTGCTCCGGGCCTACGGCGCCGAGGTCGTGGTCTGCCCGGGCACCGTGTCCCCCGAGCACCCCGACTCCTACTACTCGGTGTCCAGCCGGCTGGCCCGCGAGATCCCGGGCGGCTGGAAGCCGGACCAGTACGCCAACCCGGAGAACCCGGCCTCGCACTACCACTCCACCGGCCCGGAGATCTGGGCCCAGACCGAGGGCCGGGTCACCCACTTCGTGGCGGGCATCGGCACCGGCGGCACCATCACCGGGACCGGGCGGTACCTCAAGGAGGTCTCGGGCGGCCGGGTCCGGGTGATCGGGGCCGACCCGGAGGGCTCGGTGTACTCCGGCGGTACCGGGCGCCCGTACCTGGTCGAGGGGGTGGGCGAGGACATGTGGCCGGCCAACTATGACCCGGCCCTGTGCGACGAGGTGCTCGCGGTCAGCGACGCCGAGTCGTTCCTGATGACCCGCAGGCTGGCGCGTGAGGAGGCCCTGCTCACCGGTGGATCATGCGGGCTGGCCGTGGTGGCCGCGCTGCGCGTGGCGGCGACCGCGGCGCCGGACGACGTGATCGTGGTCCTGCTCCCGGACACCGGGCGCGGCTACCTGACGAAGATTTTCAACGACGAGTGGATGGCCGACTACGGCTTCCTGACCGCGGAGACCAAGGAGCCCCGGGTGGCCGACGTACTGCAGCGGAAGCTGCCCGGGCTGCCGGAGTTCGTGCACGCCCACCCGGAGGAGACCGTGTCGGCCGCCATCGGGCTGCTGCGTGAGTACAACGTCTCCCAGCTGCCGGTCATGAAGGAGGAGCCACCGGTGATGGCCGCGGAGGTGGTCGGCTCCATCGTGGAACGCGACCTGCTGGACGCGCTGGTCTCCGGCCGGGCCCGGCCCCATGATCCCATCGAGGGGCACATGTCGGCGCCCCTGCCCACGGTGGGCTCGGGTGAGCCGGTCAGCCGGGCGGTCGGCGCGCTGGAAAAGGCGGGTGCCGCGGTGGTCCTGGTGGACGGCCGCCCGGCCGGCCTGATTACCCGGCAGGACGTGCTGACCTTCCTCGCCGCCACCGCCTGATACCTTCCTCGACGGCCCCCTGACAATGGCCCCAGACCCGGAAAGGCCTGCCCGCCCGCGGGACTGGAGTCACCTCTTTCTTGCGAAATAACGGATTTTCCGGGCCTGTCACTCATTCAACGATGCGTCCGCGACCGGTCCGGCAATCCTGCTGCGAATCAGCCTTCAATCAGCGTAGACACGCAGGTCGGCGTCATGCCCGCAGTGAGTGATGCTCTGGCTGGAAAGGTAATATGCATCATCGCTGAAGGCCATATTAAGGCGGCCCAAGTGGTTACCTCAATGTGAGACGGCTCTTGTTCCTCCATGCGAGGAGACCGTTATGGATCAGTCCCGGGCGATCACGCGCCGCGGCGCGCTGAAAGGCGCTGGCGCGCTGGCGCTGGCCTTCGGCGCCCTGGAGATGGCCGCGCCACTCGCCGGGGTCCCGCAGCGGACCACCGTCGCCGCCCCGCTGCCGGACATCCAGTTCGACATCGCCGCCCGGCTGGCCGCGCCGCCCCGGACGTTCGGCACGCGGGTGCTCTTCCAGATGCCGCCCGTGCACACCGTGTTCGTCACCGCCCAGCTGGAGCGCATCCCGACCGCGGCGGATCAGGCCATGCTGGCCAGCACGCTGGCGCGGCTGGAGGCCAGTTACCCCTTCGACGCCGCGCACCTGCTGACGTTCCTGTCCTACGGGGTCCCCTACTTCCGGCGGCTGCCCGGCGGGCTGGCCGGCCGCCTGGTTTCCCACCACATGCCCCGGCTGCTGTCGGACCGCAGCCGGTACGTCCTGGAAGAGGCGGTGCCGGGTCCCACCGACGTGAGCCCGGGCAATCCGGGCCTGACCAAGCTGCGTTATCAGGTGCCTGTTGCCATCGAGTCCAATGACCTGCTGCTGACGCTGCGCAGTGACTACGCGTCGGTCCTCGCCGACGTGCTCGGCTGGCTGGCTGGCAGCAATTCACTTCACGGCCGGGCGGCGGCCTCCCCGGCGTTGCGCGGCCTGCTCACGTTCACCTCCAGCCGCCACATGTTCACTCAGGCCGGCCTGCCCCGGGCGGTCGCCCAGCGCCGCGCCCTGCCGTTCGCCCGCTATATCCAGCCCGAGTCGCCGATGTGGATGGGCTTCTCCGACCAGCAGGTCAACGCCTCCGGGCCCGCGGCGATCTGCACGTTCGCGGGCAACCCCTCGGCCAGGTTCAGTACCGCCGTGGCCGGTGACTACTTCGACAACGGTTCTGTCCAGCACCTGTCCCACGACATCCTGGACCTGCTGCAGTACTTCGACATGGACAGTGCGACCTCGTCGCCCGGCGGCGACGGGACGTTCGCCGAGCGCTTCCAGTACGTGTTCCACGCGCCGGACACCGTGCGGGGCGTCGCCGACCAGTTCACCAACGGTGGTGGCCCCGCGTTCCTGCCCAACGTCAACCACGGGCCCGGGTACGCGCGCCGGACGGCCCAGGGCATCGGCACGAACTTCAACTTCGATACCGGCCAGCACGAACGCCGGATGGGACATCTGTCCTGCCTGCAGCGGTCCTCCCGGGCCGCGGACGGAACGCCGGTGCACATCCGGATGGACGGCCCCGGGTTCGACCACATGGACGTCCCCGACGGGAGCAGCCAGCCGAAGCTGCAGTTCACCGTGTTCGTGCCGTCCGCGGACTTCTTCGCGCGGCTGCGCGTCAACCAGGCGTCGCTGGACCTGCAGGCGCATTTCGGGGTGAACCCGACGAAGAATGGGCTGGACCGGTTCATCACCGCTACCCGCCGGCAGAACTTCCTCTGCCCGCCCCGCCGGCACCGGGCCTTTCCCCTCGCGGAGCTGAGCTGACCCGGCGGCCCCGATTGCCCGTGGTCGGTGCGTCCGTGGCCAGGGTGCGTGGCAGAGTGTGATCGTGACGATCAACGCTGACGGATATCCAGGCGGCGGCTTCGAGACGCTGGCCATTCACGCGGGCCAGGAGCCTGACCCGCAGACCGGCGCCGTGGTCCCGCCCATCTACCAGGTGTCCACCTACAAGCAGGACGGCGTCGGCGGCCTGCGGGACGGCTACGAGTACTCCCGGACCGCCAACCCCACCCGGCGCGCCCTCGAGGAGTGCCTGGCTGCGCTGGAGGGCGGCCGCCACGCGCTGGCGTTCGCGTCCGGGATGGCGGCCGAGGACTGCCTGCTGCGCGCGGTGTGCGCTCCCGGGGACCACGTGGTCATTCCCGACGATGCGTACGGCGGAACGTTCCGTTTGATGGCGCGGGTGCTCGCGGAGTGGGGGGTGGGCTACCGGCCGGTCCGGATCAGCGACGTCGCCGCGGTCCGGGACGCGCTCGCCGAGCGCCCGGCCCGCGTGCTGTGGGCCGAGACACCCACCAACCCGCTGCTGTCCATCGCGGACATCGCCGCGCTCGCGGACGTCGCCCACCAGGCGGGCGCGCTGCTGGTGGTGGACAACACGTTCGCCTCCCCGTACCTGCAGCAGCCGCTCGCGCTCGGCGCGGACGCGGTGGTCCACTCCACCACGAAATATCTCGGCGGGCACTCCGACGTGATCGGCGGGGCGCTGGTGGTGGCCGACCCGGCCCTCGGCGAGCGGCTCGCGTTCCTGCAGAACGCGACCGGCGCGGTGGCGGGCCCGTTCGACGCGTGGCTGACGCTTCGCGGCGTCAGGACCCTGGCCATCCGGATGGACCAGCACTCGCGGAACGCGGCGCGGGTGGCGGACATGCTGACCAGGCACCCCGCGGTCACGGAGGTGCTCTACCCGGGGCTGCCCAGTCACCCCGGCCACGAGGTGGCGGCCAAGCAGATGCGGGACTTCGGCGGGATGGTGTCGTTCCGGGTGCGCGGCGGCGGGCAGGCCGCCGTCGCGGCCTGCGGCCGGACCCGGCTGTTCACCCTGGGGGAGTCGCTGGGCGGGGTGGAGTCGCTCGTGGAGCATCCTGGCCGGATGACGCACGCCTCGGTGGCCGGCTCGCCGCTGGAGGTGGCGGACGACCTGATCAGGCTGTCGGTCGGCATCGAGACGGGAGAAGACCTCCTGGAAGATCTCCGTCAGGCGCTCGCCGGGGTGTGACCCGGGCGAGCGGGCGTGGCCGCCCGGCGGCTCAGGGCCCGCCAGGCCGGCCGCTCAGGGCTGCCAGACCATCAGGACCAGGATGACCAGCCAGATGAGGCTGACCACGCCGGCCAGCGAGGCGATCCGGCCCCGCTCCACCGTGGCCACGTGCACGCGGGCCGCGGTGGCGGTCGCGGTGGCGGTGGCGGTGGTCCCGGCTGGGGCCACCGCCGGGGCGGGCTCCACGTCCGCCGCGGTGGGCTCGGCCCCTTCCGGCACGCCGCCGGCGGCCGCTGCCGCGCCCGCGGCCGGTGCGCGCCCGGCAGCCGGGGTCACCGCCGGCGGCTCCCCGGCTGCCGCGAGGCTGCCCTCCACGGCGACGATGGCCCGGTGCTGGTCACGCATGATGAGCAGCAGCAGGACCAGGGCCACGACGAACAGGGTCAGCGAGGCCGTCACCCACGCCTTTGCCATTTCGTGCAGCGACTGCCCGGCGATGATGCCGAAGAGCAGCACGCCGAGGGACGCCGCACCGAAGATCCGGGTCATCCGGGACAGGTAGCGGAGCACGCCCACGTTCCGGGCCCGGATATAGCGCGGGGTGGACATGCTCGCGATGGTGACCGGGCCAATGGCGAAAATGACAAATCCGATATGGAACCACAGCAGCAGCCGGTCGGTAAAAGACATGCCATGATCCTAGGGGTGAGGCCGCCCCCGGTGTGGCGGGGGCGGCCCGGTGAGCAAATCGTGACCTGCGGCGATACCCTAGCTGCCGGCGCCCTTCTTGCCGCCGAAGCCGAGCCACCACGCCCCGCCCAGCAGGATCAGGCCCACGATGAGAGCCACGCCCGCGCGCAGCGGGTGGTGCCCGGACGAGTGGTGAAGGTGGCCCGGGATGAAGCTCGGCAGGGAACCAGCCTTGGTCGTCACGTAGATCAGGGCCAGGATGATCAGCAGAATGCCTACGATGGCGAGAATCAGGGCCCCGATGCGCTTCCCCGAAGAGCGCGTGCCTGATTCGGTAACAGTACTCACGAGATCCTCCTAGAGATATGCAGGCCTGGCCCAGCCGCCACCCCTTCGGCCCGCTCATAGCTGTAACGGCCGAACGCTACTACGAGATCCAGGCATCTGCGGCACGTCCGAAAAGCCCTGAAGCAAAATCTATCCCTCTTTTTCCCCGGGCCTGGGCGCAGCTCCGCGGATGCGCCCGACGCTATCGCCCCCCTCTTCCGGAGGGTACGCCGGAAAGTTAACGGCGGGCCGCGCTGCTCGCCCGGCGCACTACCGGCGCGCCGCGCTGCTCGCCCGGCGGTTACCGGCGCGCCTCCCGGCGGGTCCGCAGGAAGTCACGGACCACGAACTCGCCGAGCCGTTCCGGTACGGCGTGCAGGACCCGGCCACCGTTGCGACGTGCCACCTCGTTCACGAAGTCGGTCAGCCGTTCGTCCTCGGCCAGCATGAACACGTTCAGCGACGCGTGCCGCCGGGTCATCTTGTCCACCTCGGCCAGCGTGAGCTGGATCGTCTCCGGCGCTGGCGGCCAGTCGAACCAGGACCGCCCGTCCCGGCGCAGGTGCGCGGTGGGCTCGCCGTCGGTCACGATCAGGACCACCGGGTCGTGCTCGGGACGCCGGTCCAGGTAGCGCCCGGCCAGCACCAGCGCGTGGTGCAGGTTGGTGCCCTGGACCATGTCCCAGCCCAGCCCGGCCAGGTCGGTCTCGCGCAGTTCCCTGGCGTAGTTCGAGAACCCGATGACCTGGATGGAATCCTGCGGGAACCGGCTGCGCACCAGCGCGTGCAGGGCCAGCGCGGTCTGCTTGGCCGCCCCCCAGGTGCCGCGCAGCGCCATCGAGTAGGACAGGTCGACCAGCAGGCAGACGGCCGCGGACGTGCGCCGCTGCGTCTCGCCGACCTCGAAGTCGCGGCCGGACAGCCGGACCCCGTGCGACTCACCGTTGCGCGGTGTACCCGCCTCGCGCAGCAGCGCGTTCCGGACCGTCGCCGGCGCGTCGATGGCCTGCTCGTCGCCGAACTGCCAGCGGCGGGTGGCGCCGGTGTACTCCCCGGCCTGCCCGGCGTCACGCTGCTCGTGGTCGCCGTAACCACCCTCGGGCAGGTCCGCGAAGACCCGGCGCAGCGCGGTCTCGCCCAGCCGCCGCACCGCCTTCGGGGTGAGCTCCAGCTGGCCCGCGTTGCGCTGCAGGTAGCCCTGCTGCTCCAGTTCACGCTCGGTCTGGCGGAGCGCGTCCATGTCGTCAACGGCCTGGCGGCCCAGGGCCCGCCGGATCGCGGCCTCGTCGATGTCGTCGAGGCGCGCCCCGGGATAGTCCTGGCGCAGCTCCGACTCCAGGTCGGCGAGGTCGGCCAGGTCGGCCAGGGCGCTGGTGGCGTCGCCCAGGCCGAGCGGCTCGTCGCCGGTCATCGGGTCGCCCGACGAGGCCGCCATGTCCATCTCCGGCCTGCGGGCCCGCAGCGCGTCGGACAGCCGGGACATCTCCGCGGCCAGCCCGGCGTCCTGCAGCGTCTGCTCCATCAGCGCGGCCAGCTCGTCGCGCTGCTGCTCGGTGAGCGAGCCAAGCAGTCGCTGCGCCGCGGTGGCCCGGCGGACCAGCGAGTCGACCAGCTCCTCCAGGTCGGCCGGGTTCTCCGGGAACATCTCGCCGTGGCGCTCCATGAAGCTGTCGAAGTCCGCCTGGGTGTGCTCGCCCCGGGCGTCCGCCGCCAGCATCTGGTTGAGGTCGGCCAGCATGTCCTTCACCCGCTGCATGGACTCCGGGTCGGGCTGCTGGAGCACCTCCTTCATGCCGCGGAACTGGCTGTCCAGGACCTCGCTGCGGAGCAGGTCCTTGAGCCGCTCGAACGTCTCCCGGGCGGTCTGGCTGCGCCAGTTGTAGTCGGCCAGCCTGCGGATGGCCTGCGCGGTGTCCGACGGCAGCGCGTCCAGCTCGTCCTCGCGCAGCCGGGCCTCGTCGCTCGGGTCGGGGAACAGCTCGGCCCGTTCCTGGCCCACCGCCGTGTCCAGCAGCGCCCGCGCTTCCTCCAGGGTCCCGTCCAGCCGGCCTCGGCTGCGGATCTCCCGCTGCTGGTCGCGGACCCGGCGCAGCAGGTCATCCAGGCCGCGCCGGCCGTTCACCCCGCGGCGCAGCAGGTCGCGCAGGGCGCTGGACGGGTCGGCCCCGTCCAGCACCGCGTCGCCCAGCTCGTCCAGCGCCCCGCGGGCGTCGAACGGCGGCGCCAGCGGATCGGGACCCTCGGTGTACTCTCCGTACCGGTAGCCACTCACTGCGCTACCTGCCTTTCACTGGGTTGACCTGGTGCGTCAGTAGCCCGGCCTGCAAGCGGGGCCCCTCAGGTCCGGTAGACGGCACTGCCATCGATCATGTCCTTGGACAGCCGCCGCATCAGGTACAGGCCCTCCAGCGCGAACTCCAGGGCCGCGGCGGCCTCGCCGAACGACTCGCCGCCGTCCATGCCCAGCCGGTCCATGATCCGGGCCAGGCCGGGGACCTCGCCGATCCTGTTCAGCAGCGCGGCCGCGGGTACCAGGTCGCCGGTCTCCACCGTCCCGCCTTGCTCGAACGTGGCCAGCAGCCCGCTCAGGTCGGCGCTGCCCAGCCGGGACCGGAACGTGTCCGCGATGGCCCGCCGGAGCAGGTGCTCGAGCACCTCGGTCTCCCGGCCTTCCTCGCTGGCCTCGAACTCCACCTTGCCGCGCAGGCTGCCCACGATCGGCGGCAGGTCGCAGATCCGGGCCACCGGCTGCGCCTCGCCGGTCAGCGCGGCCCGGCGCACCGCGGAGGCGGCCACCGACTCAGCCGCGGCGATCGCGAACCGGGCCGAGACCCCGGACCGGGAGTCCACCGCGGGTGAGGACCGGACCAGCCGGGTGAACCGCGCGATGACCTCCACCAGGTGCTCGGGCAGGTCCGCGCCGGGGTCGGCGCCGTCCCAGGCGACCAGCGCCTCCTGCTGGGTCAGCACGAGTTCCTCGTCCAGCGTGAGCGGGTAGTGGGTGCGGATCTCCGCGCCGAAGCGGTCCTTCAGTGGCGTGATGATGCGGCCGCGGTTGGTGTAGTCCTCCGGGTTGGCGCTGGCCACCAGGACCAGGTCCAGCGGCAGCCGCAGGGCGTAGCCGCGGACCCCGATGTCCCGTTCCTCCAGCACGTTGAGCAGTGCGACCTGGATCCGCTCGGCCAGGTCAGGAAGTTCGTTGAGGCAGAAGATGCCGCGGTTGGTCCGTGGCACGAGGCCGAAGTGAATCGTCTCCGGGTCGCCCAGCGTCCGGCCCTCGGCCACCTTGACCGGGTCGATGTCACCGATCAGGTCACCCACGCTGGTGTCCGGGGTGGCCAGCTTCTCGCCATAGCGCTCGCTGCGGTGCCGCCACTCGACCGGCAGGCCGTCGCCCTGCTCGGCGGCCAGGCGCTGGCAGCGCGCGCAGACCGGCTGGTAAGGGTGGTCGTTGATCTCACAGCCCGCGACCGCGGGCGTCCAGTCGTCGAGCAGGACGGACAGGGTCCGGATCAGGCGCGTTTTGCCCTGGCCGCGCTCGCCCAGCAGGATCGTGTCGTGGCCGGCCAGCAGGGCCCGCTCCACGTGCGGGAGCACGGTCTGGTCGAACCCGACGATCCCGGGAAACCTGTTCTCGCCAGCGCGCATCCTGGCTAGCAGGTTGCGCCGGATCTCCTCTTTAACGGTCTCGTACTCGTGCCCGCTGGCGCGCAGCTCGCCCAGGGTGGTGGCGGCGGGGCGGGGCGGGGTTCCGTCGGCTGCATGAGTCTCGTTGTCTGGCTGCACCCTTTCGACATTACGTGCCCTATGGCGCGCTTCGCATCCTGGCCGGGTGCAACACTGCAGGCATGGCGATGACCTCCCCCTCCGTGGGCGCCGACGATGTGGCCGCCGCCCGCGACGTACTCCGCGAGATCCTGCCGCCCACCCCGCTGCTGCACTCCCGGGTGCTGTCCGAGCGGCTCGGCGGTCCCGTGTTCCTCAAGTGCGAGAACCTGCAGCGCACCGGGTCGTTCAAGGCCCGCGGCGGCTATCTGCGGATCTCCCGGCTCAGCGAGGGGGAACGGGCCCGCGGCGTGGTGGCGGCCAGCGCCGGCAACCACGCCCAGGGGGTGGCGTTCGCCGCCGCGCTGCTCGGCGTGAAGGCCACCGTGATCATGCCGGAGGGCGCCCAGCTGCCCAAGATCGAGGCGACCCGGGGCTACGGGGCGGAGATCATCACGCGCGGCGCGACCGTGGACGACGCGGTGGAGTACGCGCGCGAGTTCGCGGCCGAAAGCGGCGCGGTGGTCATCCACCCGTTCGATCACCCGGACATCGTCGCGGGCCAGGGCACTCTCGGCCTGGAGATCCTGGAGCAGTGCCCGCAGGTCCGGACGATCGCGATCCCGGTCGGCGGGGGCGGCCTGGCCGCCGGGGTCACGGTCGCGGTCAAGTCCGCGGATCCCTCGGTGGCCGTGGTCGGCGTTCAGGCCGAGGCGGTCGCGGCCTACCCGGCCTCACTGGCGGCCGGCCACCCGGTCCGGGTGCAGCCCGCCGCGACCATGGCCGACGGCATCGCGGTCTGCCTGCCCGGGGACATCCCGTTCGGGATCCTCTCCGGGTTCGGCGTTCACGTGCTGACCGTGTCCGAGGAGAGCCTGTCCCGGGCGCTGCTGCTGTGCCTGGAACGCGCCAAGCAGGTGGTCGAGCCGGCCGGGGCGGCCGCCGTGGCCGGCCTGATGGAGAACGCCGGCATGTTCGAGCCGCCGGTGGTGGCCGTGCTGTCCGGCGGCAACATCGACCCGCTGCTGCTGGCCAAGGTGCTGCGGCACGGCCTGGCCGCGGCCGGCCGCTACCTGACGTTCCGGTGCCGGATCCCGGACCGGCCCGGCGCGCTGGCCGGCCTGCTGGGCGCGGTGGCCGGCCTGGGCGCGAACGTGCTCGACGTGATGCACGAACGGGTCACGCCGCGGCTGCGGGTCGGCGAGGTCGAGGTGCTGCTCCAGGTCGAGACCCGGGGCCCGGCGCACTGCGACGACGTGATCAGCGAGCTACGCCAGGCGGGGTACCACCTGATGTTCCGGTGAGTGGCGCTGGCCGGGCTTACCGGCTGGTGCGTCCGCCGAGGGCGGCCGCGCTCGCCGGCCGGTGCGTCCGCCTACGGGCGGCCGCGCTTACAGGTTCCCGCGCCGGGCCTGCTCCCGCTCGATGGCCTCGAACAGGGCCCTGAAGTTGCCCTTGCCGAAACCGTCCGAGCCGTGCCGCTCGATTAGCTCGAAGAACACCGTGGGGCGGTCCTGCACCGGCTTGGTGAAGATCTGCAGCAGGTAGCCGTCCTCGTCCCGGTCGGCCAGGATGCGCAGCTCACGCAGGGTCTCCACCGCCACCCGGGTCTCCCCGGCCCACTCGCCGAGCGTGTCGTAGTAGCTGTCCGGCGTGTCCAGGAACTCCACGCCCGCGGCCTTCATGGCCCGCACCGAGGCCACGATGTCGTCGCAGGCCAGCGCGATGTGCTGGACCCCGGGCCCGCCGTAGAACTCCAGGTACTCGTCGATCTGGGACTTCTTCTTGCCCGCCGCGGGCTCGTTGATGGGGAACTTGACCGTCCGGGAACCGTCCGCGACTACCTTGCTCATCAGCGCGGAATACTCGGTGGCGATGTCGTCGCCGACGAACTCCTTCATGTTGGTGAAGCCCATCACCCGCTGGTAGAAGCCCACCCACTCGTCCATCCGGCCCAGTTCCACGTTGCCGACGCAGTGGTCGATCGTGGTGAACAGCGGCTGGGCGGGCGGCGCGACCATCGGCCCGGCCGCGACGTACCCGGGCAGGTAGGGGCCGCTGTAGGAGGACCGCTCCACCAGCGTATGCCGGGTGTCGCCGTAGGCCGCGATGGTGGCCAGCACGACCTTGCCGTAGGTGTCCTCCACGATCTGGGGCTCGGCCAGGCCGCGCGCCCCATGGCTGGTCGCGTACTCGTAGGCGGCCTCCGCGGACTGTACCCCGAGAGCCAGGTCGAGCACCCCGTCGCCGTGCGCGGCGACGTGCCGGCCCAGCTCGGTGCCGGACCGCACCGGGCCGCGCAGCACGAACCGCGCCTGGCCGGACTCCAGGACGTAGGCGGCCTCGTCCCGGCACCCGGTCTCCGGGCCGCGGTAGGCCACGCAGCGCATCCCGAACGCGGCTGAGTAGTAGTGCGCGGCCTGCCGCGCGTTGCCCACGGCGAAGACCACCGCGTCCATGCCGGTGACCGGGAACTCGTCGCTGGCCGTCATCGCACGCTCCAGTGCTCGCAGTGGTTGTTGTGATCAGCATCCGCCTGGCGGGCATTCTGTGCAACACTGTCTTTATTCACTGGACAGTTTGCATACTCAATAACGGTCTGTGTGCGTAAATCTGTACACCATGGGCGGAAGTTCTCCGCGGCTGGTGAGACCGGAGGTACACCGTGGTGATCGACGGGCTGGACGCGCGGCTCATCGGCCTGCTGGCCGACGAACCCCGGGTCGGCGTGCTCGAGGCCTCGCGCCGGCTCGGCGTGGCCCGGGGCACGGTCCAGGCCCGGCTGGACCGGCTGCACAGCCGCGGCGTGATCACGGGCTACGGCCCGGACGTGGACCCGGTGGCGCTGGGCCACGTGGTGACCGCGTTCGTCACGCTGGAGATCCGCCAGCCAGGCGGGCACGACCCGGTGGCCGGGCGGCTGGCCGCGATCCCGGAGGTGCTGGAGGCGCACACGATCACGGGGTCCAGCGACATGCTGTGCCGGGTGGTGGCCCGCACCAACGCCGACCTGCAGCGGGTCATCGACGCGATCGTGGACGTGGCCGGGGTGGAGCGCGCCTCCACGGTGATCGCGCTGGCCACGCCGCTGCCGTACCGGGTGCTGCCGCTGGTGCGTGCGGTCGCCCGCCACGACCCCTAGGCCGGTCTGACCGGCCGATCCCTCAACCACGGGCCGCGCCACCCCGGCCAGCTCACACGCCGTTTCGCGCGCGATGTCGTGCAGTTCGCCCGGGGCGCCGGCGTTCGGCGCCATCTTCGCCCGGCGGCTGGCCGAGGCCCTGACCTCGGTGCCGCCCGGCGTGCACCTGTCCACCAGCGGCGGCGAGTTCAACCCGGCCACCGTCCGGGCGCCGCCCGCGGCCATCCAGCACGACGTGTACCGCCGCCCCGAGCTGGTCGCCTGACCCCTCCCAACGTCAACGGGGCGCATTTTGCGCCGTATGCAGCGCAAAATGCACCCCGATGATGCTTCCGGCGTCAGCCGCCGATGTAGGGGACAGCCTCCAGGATTTCCACCTTGGCCGACCGGCCGTTCGGGAGCTGGTAGGTGGCCGAGTCACCGATCTTCTTGCCGTTGATCGCGCTGCCCAGCGGCGAGCGCGGCGAGTAGACGTCGATCGGCGAGCCGCTCTCCTCCCTGGAGGCCAGGAGGAAGGTCACCTCATCGTCGTCGCCGTCGAACCGGATGGTCACGGTCATCCCCGGCCCGACCACCCCGTCTGTCCTCGGTGGCTCACCCACGCGGGCGTGCTGAACGATGTGCTGGAGCTGGATGATCCGGCCCTCGATCTTGCCCTGCTCTTCCTTGGCGGCGTGGTAGCCGCCGTTCTCGCGCAGGTCACCCTCGTCCCGGGCGGCCTCGATCTTCTTGGCGATGTCGACCCGCCCCGGTCCCGAGAGGTGGTCCAGCTCCGTCTTGAGCCGGTCGTATGCCTCCTGGGTGAGCCAGGTGAGGCTGTCGCTATTCGTCTCGGTCACGGGTACTCCTTGCCTGCAGTGCGGACGCTCGGGATCCGCTTGAGCCATGCGCGGCTCCTCCGGGGTAATCCTTCGAGGCTAACAAGGCCTGACAAGTACGTCGCCCCTCACGAGTTCCGGGCGGGCCAGACCTGACGCCGCGGCGTCATCAGAGCCCGCCACTATACGGGAATGTCGTCGCGGGGCCAGCGCGTTGTCCTGCACAATGTTCTGTCGGCGTTCTTTCGGCGAGGTACGGCCCCGGGTGCACCCGCCGGGAAGCCCAGCCGGGGTAATCAGAGCGCCGGTCCTATTGATCTCGTCATGGTGCCGAGGGGAACTCGCTTGTCTGCCGCCACGAACGATCCGGTGGTTTCGCCGTCCGAGCCGTTGCGGCTGATGGCGGTGCACGCGCACCCGGACGACGAATCGAGCAAGGGCGCCGCCACCATGGCCCGCTACGTCCGGGAAGGCGCAGAGGTCATGGTGGCCACGCTGACCGGCGGTGAGCGCGGCGACATCCTGAATAAGGCCATGGAACGGCCCGACGTCCGGGAAAACCTGCCTCAGATCCGCCGCGAGGAGATGGCCCGGGCCCGCGAAATCCTGGGCGTGCACCAGCAATTCCTCGGATTCGTCGATTCCGGGCTCCCTGAGGGTGATCCGCTGCCGCCGCTGCCGGACGGGTGCTTCGCGCTGCAGCCCCTCGACGTGGCGGCCGGGCCGCTGGTGCGCGCGGTCCGCGAATTCCGTCCCCACGTGATCCTGACCTACGACGAAGAGGGCGGTTACCCGCACCCGGATCACATCAAGACTCACCAGGTCGCGGTGGAGGCGTTCGAGGCCGCGGCGGATCCTGACCGATACCCCGGGACCGGGGACCCCTGGCAGCCGCTCAAGCTGTACTACTTCGCCACGTTCCACAAGGACCGGATCACCGCGCTGCACGAGGAGATGCTGGAGCGTGGCCTGGAGTCGCCGTACGCCGAGTGGTTCAAGCGCTGGGAGGAGCGGGAGTCAGACCGGAAGCCGGTGGAGATCACCAGCCGGGTCCAGTGCGCCGAGTACTTCCCCATCCGGGATCAGGCGCTGCTCGCGCACGCCACCCAGATCGACCCGGACAGCTCGTGGTTCGCCTGCCCGGTGGAGGTGCAGCGGGCCGCCTGGCCGACCGAGGACTACCATCTAGCCAGGTCGGTAGTGGATGCCGAGTTCCCCGAGGACGACCTGTTCGCGGGGGTACGGGAGAGGGTGAGCCGGTGAGCGTCCTGGCCGCGTCGAGCACCGCCAGCCAGGTGTACCCCGGGCTGATCGGGTTCCTCGTGGTCGCCGGGATGGGCCTCGCCTTGTTCTTCCTGTTCCGCTCCCTGAACAAGCAGCTGCACAAGATCGCGCCGGGACAGCCGTCCAGCGCGCCGCCGGGCCGGTCCCAGCCGCCCCGCGCGGGGCTCGCGGCGTTCCGCGCCCAGCGGGCCAGGACGTCGAGCCAGCAGCCCGGTGAACCAGGTCAGGCCGGCAGCACCGGCCCGTAGGGCGGTGGGCCAGCTACAGCAGCTCCGGCCCCTGGGCAGGGCTCAGCTAGAGGTCCAAGCCGTAAGCCAGCAGGGTGAATCCCGGCACCGGGTCCCAGTCGCGCTCCGGCAGGCGGCGGAACCCGGCCTCCGTATAAAGGTGCTGCGCGGCGAGCATGGTCGTCTGGGTGGACAGCAGCAGGCGCTGCACGCCGCAGGCCCGGGCCCGGTCGGTGACCGCCCGGAGCAGGGCCCGGCCCACGCCGCGCCCGCGGGCCTCCGGGGCCACGGCCAGCGCCCGGAACTCGGCCTCGTCCGGGCCCCGGACCACGTGCTCGGCGTGCGGCCACAGCTGCAGCATGACGGTGCCCAGGAGCCTGTGGGTCCTACTGCCTTCGCCCTTGTTCCCGACCGCCACCAGGATCTGCCCGATACCGTCGTGACCCAGTGTGCGGAGGGTCTCGCCGTAGTGGGAGGCGTCGGCGAGGAACCCGCCTGCCTCGTAGGCCGCCACCCGCAGAGCGCCAATCTCGGCCAGTTCGGCGGGCCGGGCGTCGCGGACGATCACTGTGGGGGATGCCTGCGCGGCGATGGGGGATGCCTGGGCGGCCGCAGGGGGTTCCGGGGCAGCCGCAGGGGATTCCGGCCCAGACTGCGGCGCCGATCCTGCGGCACGCGTCGTCTCTGACACTGGGGCACACCGTTCTGCTCGGGGAAACGTTCGCACTCTACCTACCTAGCCCGCGGCTGCCTCAGGCACGGGCAGGGTGAGCAGCTTCCACACCCATGGCGGCGGGGGCGAGGACCCGGCCCGCAAGCTCCCGGGCGCGGTGTACCCATGCGCTGTCGTCCGGCATGACGCCAGCCTGCCGCGCTGTTCCCGGGCCCCGTGTTCTAGGGCCCGAGTGTCCCCAGTCGTTGCTACCGTCGGTCGGAGCAAGGCGCGGCCTGGTCAGGGCCGGCGGGCAGGGAGCTGCGGGCATGCTGGTAATCCACGGGATCTGGGCCCGGGGTGCGCTCTGCCTGTGGGCGGAGGACTCAGAGCTCCCGGCCAGCCCGCCTGCCCCGGCCGGCGGCCGGCCCTCCCGGGCGGCCCGGCCGCACCCGTTCGCGGCCGATCCTGATGTGCTGGCCGACGCGCTCGGCGACCTCGGCGACGGCCTGCGTGACCTGGCCGGTAAGGCGGCCGCGGACGAGCTGACTCTCTGGCTGCCGTCCCCTGGCGCGGGGCCGGCGGCCGCACCCGAGCTGATCAGGCCGGCCGACCTGCCAGGCGAGGGGGACGGGAGCGGGAGGGGCCCGGGCCGCGGTCGCCGGGCCGCGCTCGGCTCCTGGCGGATCCCCGCACTGGCCTTCGGCCCGGCCGCCGCGCTCACGATCCTGGCCGGCCTGGAGCCGGTGGATACTCCGCCGGGCGCCGTCAGCCATCCCGACATGATCGCCGGGGGCTCGGCGGTCTACTGGGCCGCCGTGGCCCGGTTCGCGGCCGATCTGTGCGCCCGCGGCCGGGTCCTGCCGGGGCTGCGCCGGGCCGGCGGCGAACCGTCTGGGGACGGACCTTCCGGCGGCGGCTGGACCGCATCCTGGCGGACGGTGCTGACCGGCCCGGACGGGCCGCGGGCCGCGGAGCTGGCCGGGGCCATGCCGCCGGTCTGCCGGGCCGGTGAACCGGGCGGGGAGCCACCCGGGCCGCTGCTGGCCACCGCGCTGGACGCGATGGCCGACGCGACCGCGCGGGCCCGGCTGGACGCGTCCGAGGGCGCGCGCCGCGCGCGTGATGACGGTGAAGCACCGGGCGGCCCGCCGGGGTGGGCCCTGCTTCCGCCGCGGCGTGGCCGGCGGCCCGCCCGGATCCCGGTGCCGGAGCGCTGGGCGGCCGCGCTGACCGGCCCCGACGCCGAGGTCGAGGTGGCCACCGCGGAGGACGAGGCGGAGGCGGCCGCGCTGGCCGCCAGCCTGGACGCCTGGCGGGCCGCTGCCCAGGCCCCGGCCGGCCCGGTGCGCACCTGCTTCCGCCTGGTGGAGCCGGTGCAGCAAGAGGACAACCCTGACGACGGCCAGCCCGCCGAACCCCCCGATGACCGATGGCATGTCGAGTTCGCCCTGCAGTCAGCCGAGGACCCCAGCCTGATGCTGGCCGCTGACGACGTATGGGCGGGCACCGGCGGCTGGGCGCCGGGCGGGATCACCCGCCCCGACGAGGAGCTGCTGGCCGGGCTGGGTGCGGCCACGAGGCTGTTCGGAGAGCTGGAGGACGCGCTGCGGGACCGGGCGCCCGCCTCGGTCACGCTGGACACAGCGGGGGCGTTCCGGTTCCTCAAGGAGACCGGCCTGCTGCTGTCCGGAGCCGGGTTCGGCGTGCTGCTGCCGGACTGGGCCCGCAAGGCCCGGCTCGGCCTGAAGCTCACCTCCCGGTCCCGGGCCGCCTCAGGCGCCACCGCGTCCGCCTCGGCGAGTGGCACCGGCGGGAGCGGCTTCGGCCTGAACGACCTGGTTGAGTTCCGCTACGACCTGGCCGTCGGCGACACCACGCTGGACGCGGACGAGCTCGCCGAACTGGCCCAGCTCAAGATCCCCCTGGTCCGGGTCCGCGGACAGTGGGTCGAGCTGGACGACCGTAACCTGCGGGCCGCGCTGACGTTCATGGAGCGCGGCCGCCAGGGCGTGATGCGGGCGGGCGACGTCCTGGTCGCCGGGCTGCGCGGCCCGGAAGAGGATCTCGAGGTCACGGCGGTCACGGCGGATGGCTGGCTGGGCGACCTGCTCTCCGGGCAGTCCGACCACTCGCTGACCCCGGTGACCGCACCCGCCTCCTTCCGCGGCGATCTGCGGCCTTACCAGGAGCGCGGCCTGGCCTGGCTGTCCTTCCTCAGCGACCTGGGCCTGGGCGGGATCCTGGCCGATGACATGGGGCTGGGCAAGAGCGTGCAGACGCTGGCGTTGCTGGACCGCGAACGCGCGGTGCGCGATGGGACGATCGTGACAGATCAGGCACCGCAGGCCAGCGGGACGTCGAAGCCCGCTGAGACGGCAGAGGCCGGAGAGACAGGCCCCACACTCCTCGTCTGTCCCATGTCGCTCGTCGGGAACTGGCAGCGCGAGGCGGAGCGGTTCACCCCGGACCTGGCCGTGCACGTGCACCACGGCTCGGACCGGCTGTCCGGCGCCGAACTGCACGCCGCGCTCACCGCGGCCGACCTGGTCGTCACCACCTACGCGCTGGCCGCCCGGGACCGCGAGGCGCTGGGCGCGGTGCCCTGGCGGCGGGTGGTGTGCGACGAAGCGCAGAACATCAAGAACGCGGGCACCCGGCAGGCCCGCGCAGTGCGCGCCCTGCCCGCCCGGTCCCGGCTCGCGCTGACCGGCACCCCGGTCGAGAACCACCTGGGCGAGCTGTGGTCGATCATGGAATTCACCAGCCCGGGGCTGCTCGGCCCGGCGGAGAAGTTCCGGGAGAGCTTCGCGGTCCCGGTGCAGCGGCACGGCGACGAGGAAGCCGCGGCCCGACTGAAGCGGCTGACCGGCCCGTTCATCCTGCGCCGGCTCAAGACCGACCGGTCGATCATCTCCGACCTGCCCGACAAGGTCGAGATGAAGATCTGGTGCACGCTCACCCCGGAACAGGCCTCCCTCTACCAGGCCACGGTGACTGACATGCTGGCCCGGATCGACGCCGCCGAGGCCGACATCGAGCGGCGCGGCCTGGTGCTGGCCACCATGGCCAAGCTGAAGCAGGTCTGCAACCATCCGGCGCACCTGCTGGGAGACGGCTCCCGGCTGCCCGGCCGCTCCGGCAAGCTGGCCCGGCTGGAAGAGATCTGCGACGAGATCGTCGCGGCCGGGGACAAGGCGCTGTGCTTCACGCAGTACGCCGAGTTCGGCCGGGTGCTCCAGCCCTACCTGGCCGCGCGGCTTGGCTGCCCGGTGCTGTACCTGCACGGCGGCACGGCCAAGAAGACCCGGGACGCCCTGGTCGCGGAGTTCCAGGAGGCGGCGGAGCCGGCCGTCTTCCTGCTCTCGCTGAAGGCCGGCGGCACCGGGCTGAACCTCACCGCGGCCAGTCATGTCATCCACTTCGACCGCTGGTGGAACCCGGCGGTCGAGGATCAGGCCACCGACCGGGCCTTCCGCATCGGGCAGCGCAAGGACGTGCAGGTCCGCAAGTTCGTCTGCGTGGGGACGCTGGAGGAGCGGATCGACGCCATGATCGAGGAGAAGAAGGCGCTCGCCGAGCGGATCGTCGGCACGGGGGAGGGCTGGCTCACCGAGCTGTCCACCGCCGATCTGCGCGGCGTGCTGGCGCTGTCACCGGAGGCGGTGCCGGAGTGAAAAGCAGAGAGGTGGTGCCCGGATGAGCGAGCGGAGCGGCCCGCCCCCCGGGGGCGCCGGGCGGGACACCTCCTGGTGGCACGAGGCGTCCGCGCCGCGCCAGGTCGAGAACGGCATCAAGGCCCGCAGCAAGCGCGGCGCCATCGGCGAGCAGTGGTGGTCCCGCCGGTTCGTGGAGGTGCTGGAGTCGTTCGGGATGAGCGGCCGGCTGTCCCGCGGCCGGAACTATGCCCGGCGTGGCCAGGTCATGGAGTTCGAGCTGGGCACGGGGAAGGTCCGGGCCCGGGTGCAGGGCTCCCGGCCCGCCCCGTACCAGGTCCGGATCGGCGTGCTGCCGCTGACCACCGCACAGTGGCGTTCGGTCACTGAGGCGCTCGGGGCGCAGGCGCTGTTCCGGGCCAAGCTGCTGGCCGGGGAGATGCCGCACGAGATCGAGGACGTGTTCGCGGCGTGCGGCACCCCCCTGTTCCCGCGGTCCGCCCGCGACCTGGAGATGAACTGCTCGTGCCCGGACTGGGGCGTTCCGTGCAAGCACCTGGCCGCGGTCTGCTACGTGCTGGCCGAGAAGTTCGACGATGACCCGTTCGCGATGCTGGCCTGGCGCGGTCGCGGCCGGGAAGACTTGCTCGGCGCGCTGCGACGCCGGCCGGTAGCGCAAGATCCCGGGCCTGGCGAGATGACCGGCCCGGGACAGGCTCCGTTGCGGAAAATA
>Ga0187879_10000543_pt1 | contig 25063 bp, 23 predicted proteins | sample June2016WEW_19_1_FD_132423 | JGI IMG/M metagenome (GOLD analysis project Ga0187879, IMG submission 132423) | Peatland microbial communities from SPRUCE experiment site at the Marcell Experimental Forest, Minnesota, USA - June2016WEW_19_10 | ecosystem: Environmental > Terrestrial > Soil >... | reverse complement strand
GGAATGCGCCTGCAGGCACCGTTGGCGCGAGCTCTGACCCTGCTCGCGGTTGTCGTCGCCTGGGTGCCGTTCCGCGCCGACGGACTGGCGACGGCGTGGTCGATGTTGCTGGCGATGGCCGGAGCGAACGGGATTGCCGTGCCGTATATGATCGTCGGGTTCGTTCCGTCCCTGGCATGGATCGCCACCCCGGTGCCGGTGTTGCCTTATCTCGGCGACGCGCGGACGTTGAGTTTCCCGGAAGTCACCGCCTGTCTTGGGCTTGGCTGGTTCATTGTCCTGGCGCTGCCCAATGTCCATGCCATGTCCGAACGCGGCCGCAGTTGGGCATTGACGTCGGGGTTTGCGTTTACCGTGCAAGCGCTGTTTTTCGCGCCCAGAGTCGTTCCGTTCCTGTATTTCCGGTTCTGACGATGCTGCGGCGGATCGTTCTGCCGTGCCTGGCGTCGCTGGCGATTTACCTAATGTTGTTCGGTCTGGTGCTTGATCGGCCACTGTCTCTGGGATTGTTTCGGGACCTGATCGACGCCAAGCTTGCACGTGGCGCGTCAATCGAGGGCCGAAAACTGGTCATTATCGCCGGCTCCAACGGGTTATATTCGCATCGTTGCGAGACGATGGAACCGTTGCTTGGCATTCCATGCGTCAATGCCGGAGTGGTCGTGGGGATCGGGCTCGATTACCTGTTCGTGCGATGGGAAAAACTGTTGCATCCGGGCGATGTTGTTTATCTGCCAATGGAGGAAGCGCAGTATGTTCGCACTTACGCCGCCACTTCGGTGGGCCCCGACGCGGCAATCATGTTCCGTCACGATTGGACCACCCTTTTTGGCCTGTCGCCCGGTCGCGTGGTGGGCGCTGCCTTCTCCTTTGATCCGCGTGCCGCGCTGATGAGCCTGATCGAGACCGCGCTGGTCCGGTCAGGCTTTCACGACCCGCGTGCAGCCGATGTGGGCACGACCAACGCCTGGGGCGACCATGTCGGCCACACCGCCGCTTTGGGCCAGGCCAACGCCGCGCACCTGGCAACGATGATGCCGTTTCACCAGTCTGCTGCGGCCATCGCGTCCGGTGATGGCACCGCCATGATTTGCGACTTCATCGCATGGGCCGAGGCACACGGCGTGATCGTGGTGGGCGGCCTGCCGGCCGGCTACGCCAGGTCCCCGATACCGGACACCACGAGGGACGCCATTCGCACAGTTTACACCTCGGCAGGCGCACGGTTCATCGACCTGCATGATCGCTATCCGCCATCGGCATTTTTCGATACGCCGGACCACCTGAACGAAGCCGCACAAATCCAGCATTCTCAGGCAGTCGCCGCGGCGCTGGCGGTCACCTTGGCGCCAGCACAGGCAGCGAGCCGGTGATCGGGCATTGCCGCTGCTGCTTCGCCTCACACCGCTCCGCCGCCGCCGTAATCGCCGCCGCGGCGCCGATGCCGCAGCCGACGTCGCACACATCCAGCTCGCCGGATCGCCAGCAGGCGAGGCCGATGTAAGTTGCTTTGTCAGACGTGCAGCGCGAGTTGTTTTCTGCGGTATTGTCGAGCCTGGGACGTTTTTCAAAATCTCGCCCCATGTCGGCGAAAACGCAGTGCTTCGGTTCGGCAGCGCGACGGGTGCAGACATCCAGGGCCCGGGATGCGACGCGCGGCGGAATATCCGGGGGACACGGCATCACATTGTTGACCGACGTATCATTCGGGTCGGGAGTGATTTGCATCCGTACCGCAATGGTATCGTTTGTCGTGAAATTGGTGACCAGATAAGTCACCGTGCAGTCCGGCGGTTTTGCCGTGTCTTTCACGACCGGTGGCAAGCCGCTCATTATGTCGGACGAACTGGTTCCTGCGCGGGCAACGTCATGCATGGCGAGACAGCAAAGCAATGCCAGGATGATCCTCGTCGCCAGGCCAGAACCCAGCACCGCTGGAGCACGAGATATCTCGTTTGCCGCCGCGAGCGCAGCGAAGCGATCTCGTGCAAGATGCGCATCGACGGCGATATTGCTTCGCTGCGCTCGCAATGACCATGGGAATCGCACGATTTACGCTCCAATGATGGTGGGTGCTAATGCTGTTGCCGGTTCGCCCAACGGTAGGGAATGAGATAGTCGACACTGGGATCGGTGACCTCCACCACCTCTGCGTTGCCGGCCCGGTAATGGCTCGCCAGCGACGCAATGCCGTCGATCGCCAGGTAACGAGCGTAAATGTCGTCGGCGGCAGCGCGCGTCGACGAACACTTGTCGTCAGGCAGCAAACGCCAGGAAATGCGGAACAGGCCCCGGTCGCGAAACAGGAAAACGATATAGCTGCCGGCGCCGGTGCAGGCAGTGTTGCCGGCCAGCGGTTCGCCTGCGGCGTCGAAGCGAACCCAGAAGTACCGCACCTCATCGGGGTACTCCGAGGCGAAGGGCAAGTCGATCCATTCCACACCTGGCGTCGGCATTGGCAGCTTCGCATTCACCTCGGCTGGCGAGAGACCGAAGACGATACCGCCGGTCAGGTTGGCAAGATCGGACGGGCCAAGAATTTGCGCCGGCTGGTCGCGGGACATCGAGTTATCCCATCGCGTCGGAGGGACGGGGAAGAGCCGCCTGGTCTCCCCCGACGCCGCCGTCAGCGGGACCACCAGCGCCATTAACCACGCCAACCTGGGCAATCGGTTCAGCACCGGGCGCAATTCCACATGTCGCAACGGAGCCTCTCTCCCATCAACTCCGCTTCCGCCCGGAGGATGCCGTTGCAGGCGTCAGAATGCCAGCGCCGTGGCCTGCACCACCAGCGGCAATGTGCGCACCATCGCCAGAACGTCTTCCGGCACGCCGTCATCCACCGATACGAGGCAAATGGCATCGCCTCCCTGATTGGCCCGGCCCAGGTGGAAGGTCGCGATGTTGATGCCGGCGCCGGCGAGAGTGGCGCCGAATCGGCCGATGAAACCTGGCTTATCCTGGTTGGTCACGTACAACATGTGCGGCGCGAAGTCGGCTTCGACCTTGATACCCTTGATCTCCACGATCCGCGGCCGCGAGCCCGCGAACAACGTGCCGGCAACCGAGCGTTCCATCCCCTCGGTGCCGATCGTGATCCGCACCAAAGTTTGGTATTCGCCTGGCCGGTCGTGCACGGTTTCGGCGACGTCGATGCCGTGGTCGCGAGCGGCGACTGCGGCGTTGACCATGTTCACGCCCACCATCAGCGGCGACATCAGTCCGGCCAGGGCAGCAGCCGTCAGGGGCCTTGTGTTGAGGCCGGCGGCGAGGCCTTCATACTCGATCGTCACCCGTTTGATCGCGCCTTCGCGTGCCTGGGTCAGTTGACCCGCAAAGCCGCCAAGCAGCCGGCACAATTCCATGTAGGGGCGCAGCCGCGGTGCTTCCTCGGCGGTCACCGAGGCCATGTTGATGGCGTTGGAAACCGCACCGGTCAGCAGGAAGTCGCTGATCTGCTCGGCAATCTGCAGCGCCACGTTTTCCTGCGCCTCAGCCGTCGCGGCGCCCAGATGCGGGGTGCAAATGACGTTGTCGAGCGCGAACAACGGCGAGTCGGTGGCCGGTTCGGTTTCGAACACATCCAGCGCGGCGCCGGCGACGTGACCCGATTTGATGGCGTCGGCAAGCGCCGCTTCATCCAACAGCCCGCCTCGTGCGCAATTGATGATCCGCACGCCTTTTTGGGTCCGGGCCAGTGCCTCGCGCGACAGAATGTTCTTCGTCGCATCGGTCATCGGGACATGCAGGGTGATGATGTCAGAACGTTGCAAAAGGGCGTCGAGTTCGACCTTTTCCACGCCGAGATCGAGCGCGCGATTGTCCGACAAATACGGATCGTAAGCGATCACCTTCATATGCAGGCCGATGGCGCGATTGGCAACAATCGAACCGATATTGCCGCAACCGATCACGCCGAGGGTTTTTGCGGTTAACTCGACGCCGAGAAAGCGGTTCTTCTCCCATTTGCCGGCTCGGGTGGAGGCATCGGCCTGCGGGATCTGGCGGGCGAGGGCAAACATCATGGCGATCGCGTGTTCGGCCGTGGTGATGGTGTTGCCGTGCGGCGTGTTCATCACGACGATGCCGCGCGCGGTGGCCGAGCGAATGTCGACATTATCGACACCAATGCCGGCCCGGCCGACGACCTTGAGGTTGGTCGCCGCATCGAGCAGTTCCTTGGTAACCTTGGTCGCCGAGCGGATCGCCAGACCGTCATAGGCCGGAATGATCGCCCGAAGTTCCGCCGGCGAGAGGCCGGTTTTTAAGTCGACGTCGATGCCCCGGCGGCGAAAGATTTCGACCGCGGCGGGGGAGAGTTTATCGCTGATGAGAACCTTGGGCATGTCGGCTCCTCGGCACAGCCCAGAGCAACCGGGCCATGATGGTATCAACTCGAGACATCACTATCTGGGCGAGAACACCGTCACAGTTGCGCCACGGTATCGTGCGCCCATTGGCACCATGGCATCAGGGCCTCGATATCGCTGGTTTCCACCGTCGCACCGCCCCAGATACGCAAGCCGGGCGGCGCGTCGCGGTAGGAGCCGATGTCATAGGCAATACCTCGTTTCTCCAGCAGCGCGGCGATCCGTTTGGCCGCTTTGCCACGCCCGTCGGCATCGAGCGACAAGAACCACGGCGAAACGATCTTCAGGCAGATCGAGGTGTTCGACCGGGTCGCCGGATCGTTTGCCAGGAAGTCGAAACAACGGCTGCCTGCAACGAAGTCCGCCACCGCTTTGAGGTTGGCCTCGGAGCGGGCGAACAATGCCAGCAAACCGCCGATGCGTTCCGCCCACCGCAAGCCGTCCAACGCGTCCTCGACACATAGCATCGACGGCGTGTTCATCGTGTCGCCACGGAAAATGCCTTCGGTGAGTTTGCCTTTGTTGGTCAGGCGGAACACTTTCGGCACCGGCCAGGTTGGCTCGTGCGACTCCAGCCGTGCCACTGCGCGCGGCGACAAAGCGAGCATGCCGTGTGCCGCCTCGCCGCCGAGGACCTTCTGCCACGACCAGGTCGCGACGTCGATTTTGTCCCATTCGATCGGCATGGCGAATACCGCAGACGTGGCGTCGCAAATTGCCAGCCCCTCGCGATCGGCCGCGATCCAGTCGGCGTTTGGTACCCGCACACCGGACGTTGTGCCGTTCCAGGTGAACACAAAATCATGCGCCGGGTCGACCGCGGCGAGATCTGGCAGATCGCCGTAATCACCCGCCAGCACGCGCGCTTTGGGCAGTTTCAGTTGGTGTAGAATATCGGTGGCCCAACCGGCGCCGAAGCTTTCGAAGGCCAGAATATCCACCGGTCGCGGGCCGAGCAGCGACCACAAGGCGATTTCCACCGCCCCGGTGTCGGAGGCGGGGACGACTCCCAGCCGCCAGTCGTCGGGCATGCCAAGCAGTGCCCGGGATCGGTCGATGACTTCGGTGATTTTGGCTTTGGTCTCGGCTGCCCGGTGATTGCGGCCCAGTAGTGCGCCGCTTAGAGCGTCGAGGGTGTAGCCGGGACGTTTGGCGCAAGGTCCGGACGAGAAGCACGGATTTACCGGACGCCGTTCCGGTGTCGGAATTTCATTCATGCCGGCTCTCCCTTTCAGAAGACGAGCGCCCCGGTGGGGGGGCGTGGCCCGGGCCGGGGTCTAGCGCCGTGGCGGCAGGGGCGTCAATTGAAAAAGCAAGCCCCGGGGTTTCACCCCGGACCCCGATCAAGGGGCGCTGCCCCTTGAAACCCCGCCAAGGGCAGTGGCCCTTGGAACCATTCATTTTGGTGGGGGAATGGGAGAGGGCTGACCGTGACATATCAAGGTCCGTGTCGGCCCTCTCCCATTCCCCCACCAATGGACAGATTGCAAAGCGCCTCGCCCTTTGCTGGAGGTCCAGGAGGCAAAGCCTCCTGGTGGGTTCAAGGGCGAAACCCTTGCGCTTTCTCTGTTCAGGCGATTGACTCCTCTGCGGTGCCCGGTGGCCTCGGCTGACAGGGCGGAAAACAGTGCTACAATCCTCCGACTGAATGAGGTCACTGGTTCTGGTGACGTTGTGCGGGATCCGGTCATCCGTCGCTGCCCTTGCCTCCGGGCGGTCGTCCTGGATTTCGCCATCGTCGCCTGACAACTGCCACCAACTGGCGAGGAAACGACAATGATGACCGTCGAAGACAACGAACTGTTGGTTCGAGTCGGCCCTGGAACTGCGATGGGGAACCTGTTCCGGCGTTTCTGGCTACCGGTTATGCTGATCTCCGAGGTGGCAGAACCTGACGGCCCACCCGTCAGGCTGCGCATACTCGGCGAAGATCTGGTTGCGTTCCGCGACAGCGATGGCCGTGTCGGCGTCTTGGATGCCTACTGCACCCACCGGCGCGCGCACTTGTTCTGGGGCCGCAATGAAGAATGTGGTATCCGCTGCGTCTATCATGGCTGGAAGTTCGATGTGGACGGCAATTGCGTCGATCTGCCCAATGCCCCGAACGGGGATCGCATCAAAGCCAATATGAAAACCCGAGCCTTTCCGACCGTCGAACGCGGCGGCATGGTCTGGGCTTATTTTGGCCCTGAGGAACTGCGGCCCGAACTCCCCGCCGCCGAAGTGTTCGAAGCGCCCGACAGCCATCGGCACATTGTGAAGCTGATCGCGCATGGCAACTATCTGCAGTTTGCCGAGGGCGATATCGATTCCAGTCACGTTTCATTCCTGCACAGCCGTTTGGATGGCGTAGCGCTCGCCGGGTCTCGGTTGAACGCGTTTGCCTTTCAGGACCGCTCGCCGCGTTGGACGGTCCGGCCGACCGACTACGGCCTCATGCTCGCCGCACAGCGGGATGCCGGGCCGGACAATTACTCCTGGCGGATCAATCAGTGGCTGCTGCCGTTCGCGACGATGGTGGCGGCGCCGCAGGACTCGCCGTTCATTACCAATATTCGGGTGCCGATCGACGACGAGACCTCCATGCAGTTCCGGGTCTGGACCCATCCGGACCGGCCGCTGAACGACACCGAACGAGCAACCGCCAACGCCGGCGTCATCTTCCCCGAGATGATCCCGGGAACCTTTGAGCCGGTGGCGAACCGTTCCAACGACTATCTCATCGATCGCCGGGATCAAAGGCATCAGACATTTACTGGTATCAAGGCGATTCCCGTGCAGGACCTTGCCGTTACTCAATCGCAAGGTCCGGGGCCTATTGCCGACCGCAGCCTTGAGAAACTTACGATGTCTGACATCGCCATCGTCGCAATGCGGAAACGATTGCTGGATACTGCCAAGGCGCTGATGAACGGTGTCGAGCCGCCCGAGGCCAGGAATGCGCAGTCTTACCGGGTAAGACCGATCGATACAATTCTGCCGCGCGATGTTGTGGTCGAGGACGCGACCCGTCCGATGACCGTCAGGTGGTAGGAAGCGGAGCCGCTGCAACGCCGCCGTTGGCCTGGATCGGCCTCGGTCGCATTGGCGCACCGATGGCGGAACGTTTGGTTGCGGCGGGATATCGTCTGAGTGTGTTCGATGTTGTGCCACAGGCGATGGACCCGCTTGTGGCCATCGGTGCACGGGCAGCGGCATCGCCTGGCGACGCCGCTGCCGGAGCGCAGGCGGTATGCTTTTGCGTCAGCGACGGTGAGGCGGTGGAAAGCGCCGCCTATGGCGCTGATGGGGTTGCGGCCCAGGCGTCCAAAGGCGCGCTTTTGATAGATCACTCGACCACACACCCGGAGTTGACCAGGGCCATGTCTCGCCGCGCTGAGGAACTGGGGTTTTGCTGGGTCGACGCGCCGGTGTCGGGTGGCACCGCCGCTGCGAAAAACGGTACTCTCGCGGCGTGGCTGGGCGGTCGTCGCGAGCATGCCGAAAGTGCGCAGAAATTCATTGCGACCTATGCCGGGCGCATCAATTACATGGGCCCTTCGGGCAGCGGTCAGACCGCAAAATCGTGCAACCAGGTGATTGTCGCCAACACGATTGCGATCTGGGCTGAAATGCTGGCTTACGCGGTCAGCAATGGTCTCGATCCTGAAGCACTCATCGATACGCTTGACGGTAGCGGAGCTGATTCCGGAGTCCGGCGCACTTTCGCGAAGGGCATCGCCAACGGCATATTTCCAGAACTTTCAACGCGCAACATGATCAAGGATCTCGGCATCATTACCGACCTGGCAAATCAGTCGAACGTGCCAATGCCGATATCTTCAATAGCACTGGGACATTTCAAGCGGGGGATTACGCGGCGGGACCACTGACCGAAGAACACGGCTAATGCCTGTCGGCGTGCCTCCCAAAGGCACGCATCACCGCGTCGTAACTGCTCGCGCGACGGTACGGCATTGACCGCAGCTCGCGCCAAGGTGATTGCAATTGGAACTTTGTTTGCGTTGGTGCTCCAATCAGGACAACCGGACCCATTGAATATCCGTAGCAAGAGCTGGTCCTCGCGGTTTCGGCCGCACAGTCCATCCGGCCTTATCCCTTCTTATCGGCGTTCATCTGCGTTCAAAATTCCTGCCTTGCCGCACCATTGCATCGTGCCAACGGGCGTTCTGTCGTGCCGAGGGGAATCCAAGATTTTTTAACACAGATGAACGCGGATGAAGAATGATAAGGACGGATCCACCGTGCCACGTCAGGCCCACGGGGCTGATTGGCGGGCGCCCGTCCCATCGAGACCCGGATGCCTCCGCCGTTCCGGCCGCGGGCCGGCGTTCTGGTTTCAAATGCAATTACCCCGGGGTCGCGCAACAACTCATTGATCCTGGGCGGTGACGTAGCCAAAGTAATCTGACATTATCTCGACGCATCCGGAACCACTGCAGTCCACTGGTGTCAGGAGTGATCATGCCTGAGCGTTTGTTTCAGGACCGGGACGCACTCGTGTCGCTGTGCCGGCGCCACGCAATACTGCGTCTGTCGCTGTTCGGGTCCGTGCTCAAAGGCACTGCGCGGCGGGATAGCGACGTCGATTTGCTGGTGGAGTTTGTCCCCGGGTCAGCACCTGGGTTGCTCGGGCTCTCGACGATCGACGCGGAGCTGTCGGCGCTTCTGGGTGGACGGCGGGTCGATCTACGCACACCGGCCGATCTCAGCCGGCATTTTTGCACCGAGGTGATGAGTACCGCGGCTGCGCAGTATGCTGCCTGAAGATCGGGTCCGAATATTACACATGCTTGAGGCCGCCGATGCGGTCGCTGCCTTCAACAGCTCGCATCCGCGGCGCTCCCGGCTCCCCAATCCTGGCCTGACCAGTCAGGTGCTATCCCCGATCCCGCCGCTCCAACGCAGCCACCTCCGAAGTCCACGGTAATTCGGACTGACACCAAATCTGATGCGTCGGCCGGAACGTCGCGCGCTGGGCGATCGTGCCTACCCGCAACCCATAACTGGTCGGATTGGTGGGCGAGGTTGCATAAAGTCCAGTGCCGCAATCGGGACAGAACGCCTGCGCCCGCTTCGTACCACTATCCGCCGTCTTGACGTAAATCTTCGGCGTTCCGCGGACCAGTCGGAACGTTTCGCCAGCGGCCTGAACGTTGGCCCGGAACAACGAACCGCTCATCGTCTGGCAATCGGTACAATGACAAATTCGCACCGTTTCCGGATCGACCTCAGCCTCGAACGCAATGTTCCCGCAATGACATGCACCGTCGATGCGCATCGCCGTCTCCTCACAAATGCAAACGGCCGGGAACGACCCGGCCGCTGCACGTTAACGTCAGAACTCTCAGTTCGTCAGATTATAGAACTTCGCCGCATTCTCGCAGGTGATCTTGTGGATGTCCTCGCGAGACAGCCCAACAAACTGCTCCTCGATATACTTCGTCGATTCCGGCCAGATGCCATCCGTGTGCGGATAATCCGAGCCCCACATCAGCGAATCGACCGTCATCAGGTTGTTCACGCCAAGCAACTTCGGCCCGATGACGTCATACTGGAACGTCGCCTTGCACTGACGCTGCCAGTATTCGGACGGCTTCAGCTTCATCAAATCGCGGAACCGGTCCTCGAACTCGAAGTCCATCCGATCGAGCGCGTAGGGGATCCAGCCGATGCCGCTCTCGCCGAACGACACCCGCAGGTTCGGATAACGCTCGAACACGCCGGCGCCCATCATGGCGGCGAGGATGTGGATCAGCCCCATCTGGAATGCCGACACGCCGGTGAACATTGCCGCGCGCCGCACGCTGGCATCGAACTCCCGTGACCGCGGTGCAGTGGTCGGGAAGGTGTGGAAGTGCAACGGCAACTGGACTTCGTTGGTGACCTGCCACAGCGGTTCCCAAAGCGGGTGCCACATCGGCTCCATATCCCACGAGCACGAAACTTCCACGCCCTTCAAACCCATCTTGGCGCAACGACGCACTTCAGCGACCGCGGCATCAATGTCGCCATACGGAATGCAGCCGAGGCCGATATGGCGATCCGGATAGTGGCTGCAGAAATCCACCAGCCAGTCATTGTAAATTCGCAGAACCTCATTCGCTGCCGGCAGGTCGTTCATTTTCGAAGCGGTGCCAAGCACGCCGAAAATCACTTCGGCGTCGACGCCGTCGCGGTCCATATCCTTGGCGCGCAGATGCGGATCGCTGACCCGGCGGATGTCCTTTTTACCATCAGCAAACAGGCCGGTCTCAGCCATGATGTCGACCCGCCGGTTCTGGCCCGGTACGAGCTTGGCGCCGGAAGGGCCGACACCGTTCTTGAGGCCGAAATTGGCGCCTTGCTTGGTCACCCACTGCGGTCCGTCCGGGCCGTCGGCAACGAACGGCATGCGGTCCTTGAATTCGCGTGAGCACTCGTCAACAAACAAAGTGGGCGGCATCCACGGCATGTCGAGATGGCAATCCGCCGATATGCGGTTGTACTTCATGGTTGTTCCTCTGCTTCCTGGTTCACTATGGCTGGCGACCCGAGGCCGTCTGCAGGCAGTGTAGACCCGAAAAACCGGGGGTCAAATTTCGCTACCGCGGCCGCAGGCGGCGGTCGGCAAAGTCATTCCGGAAGCCTAAGAAACCCGACGTCGCGCGCGAAGTGGCAAAAGGTTTGGTTCATCCGCCCGGATGAAATACACTCCACCGCTCAGAACGAGCGGGGAGGGCCCGCGGGGAGTGCCAATGAATGCGCCGCTTATCACGGTTGTGCCGCGGACCATGGCCGGCGACAGCCGGGTCCAGGTGCTGAAGCAACTGGAGCGGAAATTACTCTGGCTGTCCTCATGGATGATCCACAACGCCAATCATATCCGGCCGAATCGGGACGGGCTGAAGGTCGGCGGGCATCAGGCCTCCTGCGCCTCCAGCATTTCGATCCTCACGGCGCTGTATCTGGAGATCGCTCGTCCGCAGGACCGCATCGCCGTCAAACCGCACGCCGGGCCGGTGTTCCATGCAATCAACTATCTGCTTGGCCGGCAGAGCCGGGAAAATTTGACGAGGTTGCGTCAGTTTGGGGGTATCCAGCCCTACCCGAGCCGGGTGAAGGACGGCGCCGAGGTTGATTTCTCCACCGGTTCAGTTGGCCTGGGCGTCGCCATGACGACGTTCTCTGCGCTGATGGCAGATTACGTCCGCCTGCACGGTCTGGGCCGTGCCGATCTGCCGCCGGGCCGGCACATTGCTATCGCGGGCGACGCCGAACTTGACGAGGGCAACATTTACGAAGCCTTGCTCGAAGGCTGGAAACACGATGTCCGCGATCTCTGGTGGGTGATCGACTACAACCGGCAGAGCCTCGATTCCGTTGTCCCCGACCGCCTGTTCGGCCGCATCGAGGGCCTGTTTCGCGACATGGGCTGGAACTGCGTCACCATCAAATTCGGCCGCGCACTGGAAGCTGCATTCACCCGCGAGGGCGGCGAGGATTTGCGCCGTTGGATCGATGACTGTCCGAACAGTTTGTATTCCGCTCTGACGTTCCAGGGCGGCGCTGCCTGGCGCCAGGTCCTGCTGGCCGACCTCGGCCGTTCCCGTGCCCGCGCGACCATCATCGATCCGTTGAATGATGCCGAACTGGGCGCGCTGATGACCAATCTGGGTGGTCACGACATCGAAACCCTGATCGAGCACTTTCGAAACGCCGATGCGCTTGGCGATCAACCGACCTGCTTCATTGCCTACACCATCAAGGGCATGGGATTGCCGTTTGCCGGCCACAAAGACAATCACGCCGGCCTGATGACCAAGGAACAAATGGAACAGTTCCGGGTTGACCTCGGCATCCGTCCCGGTCACGAGTGGGACCTGTTCGAGGGTCTGGATCTGACCGAAGACCAGTTCCAGGAATTTCTCGCCGCCACGCCGTTCGCGACAAAACTGACCGAACAGGGACGTGCCTTAAGCGCGCCGATCATTCCGGTTCCCGCGACACTGCCGACGCCGAAAACCACTGGCCGCAAGATGTCCACACAGGGCGGCTTCGGCGATATCCTTGCCGAACTGGGCCGCGGTCAGGGCGAGCTGAAGGAACTCGCCGCGCACGTCATGACCACCAGTCCGGACGTGACAGTGTCGACCAATCTTGGCCCCTGGGTGAACCGGCGCGGGATTTTCGATCGGCATACCCGCAACGATGTCTTTCGCGATTCGAAACTGGCGTCGGCGCAGCGTTGGGGCATGTCACCTCTGGGCCAGCACGTCGAACTTGGCATTGCCGAGCAGAACCTGTTTCTGCTGCTGGGTGCGGCAGGTTTGACGCCGGCCATGACCGGAGCACGGATTTTGCCGATCGGCACGGTGTATGATCCGTTTGTCAACCGAGGCCTCGATGCGCTGCTCTACGCCTGTTATCAGGACGCACGCTTTTTGCTCGTTTCAACTCCGTCCGGATTGACCCTGGCGCCGGAGGGCGGGCAGCATCAGTCTGTCAACACGCCGCTGATCGGCATGGCCGCCGATCGGCTCGCCAGCTTCGAACCGGCACATGTCGACGAACTCGCGATCCTGTTGCGCCACGCGCTGGAATTCATGCAGAGGCCGGATGGCTCGGCGGTGTGGTTGCGGCTGTCGACAAGGAGCCTGGCGCAGCCGGATCGGGTACTGGATCCGGCGGAGGTGATTGCCGGCGCGCATTGGGTGGTACGGCCCGCTGAAGGCGCTCGTCTGGCACTGGCCTACCAGGGGCCGGTGGCGACCGAGGTGATGGAGGCGTTCGACGCAATTGCCGAGGATGTCGCGGGCGCCGGGCTGCTGGCGATCACCTCGCCGGACCGGCTGCACGCCGGTTGGCTGGATGCCTTGCGGGCCCGGCGAGAAGGCGATCGCGGTGCGCGGTCGCATGTCGAGCGCATCCTTGCGCCATTGGCTCCGGGTGCGGCGCTGGTGACGGTGCTGGACGGGCATCCCGCCACGCATGCATGGTTGGGTTCGGTGCGCGGGCAGCGTGTGGTGCCTCTGGGCGTGGATCATTTCGGCCAGGGTGGCGACATCCCGGACCTGTATCGCGCCTATGGGCTGGACACCGACGCGATTCTGGATGCCTGTGCGCAAGCTTTGCTGGCGAACTGAGGCCGTACTGGCAAATTGAGGCCGTACTGGCAAATTGAGGCGTTACTGGCGAACTGAAACCGGGGAGAAGACGATGGCGCGCATTCCGACTGTCCTGCAGGAACACATCAACACGGCGTTTCCAGATTACGTGACTTTGGTTGGTACCGCGTTGCCGGATGGCTACGCGCAGATCACGCCGCGCGGCGGCACAATGGTCTATGACGATGAGCATCTGGCGCTGTGGGAACGCGGCAAGGGCTCGACGGCAGCGAACATGAAGGATGGGACCAAGGTGACGGTGTATTTCCGCAAGCCGTCACTGCGCGCTGACGGCACGCTGCCGAAGGGCGGCATCGCGCGGTTCTACGGCACTGCGCAGATCGTCCGTTCGGGTGCGGTGTATGAGGACGTCTGGCGCCGGCTGGTGCAGCCGGAAAAGGACCGCGATCCGGAGAAGAAAGGTTATGCCGTGCTGGTCAAGGTAGAGCGGGCCGAGGACCTGGAGGGGCTGCCTCTGACGATGTGACGTGGCGGTTGAAGCAACGCAGTGGTGATGTATATTGATCATGTTGATATCACCATTGCGAGGATCTCATGCCAATCCAGATTGCCAACCCGACCGTCGTCGCCAAGATCGAACGTCTGGCGGCGGCGACTGGTCTGACCAAGACCGCCGCCGTGGAGAGGGCGGTCGATGGGATGCTGGAAAACCGCCCGGATGCTTCAGATGACGACTTCGAGGCGCGGGCCCTGGCTATACTTGCACAGTTGGACCGCATTCCGGACCGCGCCGATGCGTTTGAGGCAATCGAATGGGATGAGCGTGGTTTGCCGCGATGATCGCGGTCGATACCTCCGCTCTGGTAGCGATTGGCCTGGATGAACCGGAGCGAATCCGGTTCCTGAAAATCATCCGCGACACGCCAAAAGCATTGATCAGTACTGTATCGGTTGTCGAAACGAAAATGCTGCTATATGGCCGCAAGGGGCACCGCGCCGTTGCGGTGCTGGACAATTTTCTGCACCTGCAGCGATTTGAGATCACGCCACCCACACTCGCGGACATGGATGCCGCTTACGCCGCGTTTGTGATTTATGGCAAGGGTACCGGTCACCGCGCCGGATTGAACTTCGGCGATGTGTTTTCTTACGCTCTCGCCAAAGTGCGCAACCTGCCACTGTTGTACAAGGGCAATGACTTCGCTGAGACGGATTTGCGACCCGCGGCCCCGAACCTGTCGGGATCCGACGCGGTCACATTGTAACGACCCCGTGCGCAATGGGCGGTCTTGCCCGCCGCACCAGCCAGCCAAACACCCCCAGCATCGGTAATGGCACAACGAACATTGCTGCGGCAAATCCGACCGCTGCGCCGGCACCTGCGCTGTCGTGCAGCCACCCGGCGATTGCCGGTCCCGCTGCCTGCAGCAGGAAATGGCAGGTATAGAACACGCCGAAGCCCGCTGGACGTTCTGCGGGAGACAGGATGCGGGTAGGCAATGATGTGATCACTCCCGGCGGCGGGCCGATCGCGAGACCGAACGCCAGGCAGGCAACCAACGGCGGCGCCCCGGCGGCGATCAGCGCGAGGGCTGTCGCGGCACAACCGCAAAACAGCATGATCGTCGCCGCTGGCCGGCGGAGCCATTGCGCGACATAGCCGCCAAACGGGATCGACAGCATTCCGACCCAAAGCGCCAGACTGGTCAGTGCGCCACTTTGGGCGAGAGTCATGCCGCCGCGTTCGGCGAGTAGCACCGGGACAAAGCTGAAATATCCGACCACGCCAGCGTTGAATGAACCCCACATGAGACCGGCTGCAATAACCGGCGCAATGATCCGTGCCGGCGGCAAGCCCAAACGCCAGCCAGTCACTCCGACCTGGGTGGCACTGGTCGGTGCTTCGATCGGCGGCGAGCGATAGCAGGATGCGACCAACAGCAACGACACGAGGCAGAAGCCGCCGGAGAGCAGCACCACCACGCGCCAACCGAACGCTCCGGCAATCAACGGCTGGGTGAACAAGCCCAGTGCGATGCCGAATGGCCAGGTAGACAGTATGACGGCCATGGCGAGCACGATCTCGCGGCGGGCGAACCAGTCGGCCGTCATTTTGGTGATCACCAGATTGAACAGAATGGCGCCCATGCCGCTGATCAGACGTCCGCTGAAAACGCCAGCGTAACCGTGCGACGACGCAATCACCAGTCCGCCAAGCGCCATCGCCGAGAGGCCCGCCGCACAGAGTTTCTTGTCTCCAACCCGTTCGATGATCAGCCCGCCTGGCAAAGACAGGAACACGCCAGAGACGTGGTACAGTCCGATCAGCGTGCCGATTTCTGTGAAGCCGATCCGCATTTCACCGATCAGCGACGGCGCAATCGAGCCGATCGTTTGATATTGAAAGCCCATCGCGGTTCGCGCGAGGAACAGGACTCCCAGAATGACCCAGCGCCGATGCATGCAACGTTTCCCGCTTCGTGCCGGAAACCCTGGCCAATCCGTGCCGGCCGCGCAAGCTTCCCGAACCTTCCCCTGGCCTGTAAGCTTGTGGCAGACGTGAAGAGGGACCCGAAGCATGACACGGCAAATGACTCTGGTGGGGTTCCTGCAGGCGCAGAACTGCACGAACTTCGTCGGGTCCTGGCGTCATCCGCTCGCCAACCAGGATTTTACCTCGGCAGAATATTACCGGCGGATTGGACGCGCATTGGAAGCCGGCAAATTCCACCTCGGATTTTTCGACGATCGCCTCGCCATGCCGGACCTGTTCGGCGGCGATCACGCGCACACCGTCGCCAACGGCATCCGCTGCGTGAAGATGGACCCGCTCACCATCCTCACCGTCATGGGCATGGCCACCGAGCGGCTTGGCTTAGGCTCGACCTGCAGCACCACGTATTTCGAGCCGTTTCATGTCGCCCGCGTGTTCGCCACCCTCGATCTGATGACCGGCGGGCGGGCTGCCTGGAACGTAGTGACTTCAATGAACGACGGCGAGGCGCGCAACATGGGCCACGCCGCGCACCAGGATCATGATGGCCGCTACGATCGCGCCGACGAGTTCATGGAAGTCGTCATGGGCCACTGGGACGCGTGGGAGGACGATGCCATCGTCGCCGACCGCGCGACCGGGTTGTTTGCGCATCCCGACAAAGTGCATCGCCTGGACTACAAGGGCGAATATTTCCAGTCGCGCGGTCCATTTACCGTGCCGCGGTCCGCGCAAGGCCATCCCGTGATCATCCAGGCCGGCCAGTCCGGCCGAGGCACCAGCTTTGCGGCGCTGTGGGCGGAATGCGTGTTCGTTGCTTACCACGGCATCGAGCAGGCGAAGCGCGATTACGCGAACTTCAAGGCCAAGGTCGAGGCAGTGGGCCGGGACCCCGAAAAAGTCCATGTTTGTGCCGGGGTTTATCCGGTCGTCGCGGAAACCCGCACCGAGGCCGAGGACAAGGTCGCGTTGATCGACAAACTGCCAAAGGAAATCGACAGCCTGTCGTTACTGTCGGAAGTGTTGAATTTCGATTTCTCACAGCAGCCGATCGACAAGCCGTTTACGCAGGAGCAACTGGACAGTTGGACCGGGGTGCGCGGCATCCACGACCGCATGAAGCGTGAACTTGGCAATCGGCTGCCGTCGCCACGCGACTTCATCACCATCACCCGTCGCGGCACGTTCCACGATCACCCGCGGTTCGTTGGCAGTCCGAAGGACGTTGCCGACGGATTGGAGGAATGGTTTGTCAGTCGTGCCTGTGATGGGTTCGTCGTCGCCGCCTCGCACATTCCGGGCGCCTATGAGGAGTTTTCCCGGTTCGTTGTCCCGGAATTGCAACGCCGCGGGCTGCACCATTTGGACTATAAGGGTCCGACGTTGCGCGAAAATCTGGGCCTCGAACGGCCGGCGGTCGGGGCCTGGCGCAAATACGTTCACTGAAACGGGAGACCAGCAATGAAACTGTTGTATGCCCCTGGTGCTTGCTCGATCGGCATTCATGTGCTGATGGAGGAACTTGGCAAACCGTATGAAGGTGTCGCTGTCAGTCTACGCGACGGTGCGCAGTTCAAACCGGACTTCACCTCGGTCAATCCGAAGTCGAAAGTGCCGACATTGGTGGACGATGAGGGCACGGTACGAACGGAATTTCCGGCGATCGCGTATTGGCTGGCACGGACCAACCCGTTCGCCAATCTGTTGCCGGACAATATCGACCTGCAGGCGCGCGCCCTGGAGCTGATGGATTACTGCGTGGCGACCATTCACATGCAGGGGTTCTCGCGGATATTCCGGGCCGCGAATTACTCGCCGACCGCGTCGGACGAGCCGGCGGTCAAGGCGCGCGGCACCGAAATCGCCGAAAAAGGTTTTTCGGAATTGGACAAGGCGCTGGCCGGGAAGGATTACGCGGTCGGACCGTTTTCCATCGCGGATGCGGCGCTGTTCTACGTCGAGTACTGGGCCAAACGCGTGGGCATCGCGCTGCCGCCGAATTGCGCGGCCCATCTGGAAAGGATGCTGGCCCGGCCATCGGTGCAACGGACCTTGAAAGCGGAAGGCCTCGCCTGACACCATGGAAGAGCTTGCAATAGCCCAGGTGCCGTTTTGGTATCTGCGGCATGGAGAGACGGATTGGAACCGGCAGGGGCTGTCGCAAGGCAATATCGACATCCCGCTAAACGAACTCGGGCTGGCGCAGGCGCGGGAGGCGGCGGTACGGTTACGCAATCGGGGTATTACCTCGATCGTCGCCTCGCCGCTGTCCCGGGCACGGGTCACGGCCGAAATCGTTGGCGAGGCACTGGGACTGGAGGTCACGATCGAGCCGGACCTGCGGGAGGTCAGTTGGGGGGTGCACGAGGGTAAGCCACTGGACGAATGGTTCCACGGCTGGATTGCCGGCCACACGACCCCGGAGGGTGCGGAGAGTTTTGCCGAGTTGCGCCGGCGTTCGGTGTCTGGGCTGAACCGGGCAGTCAGTCAGCCGCCGGCGGTGTTGGTCGTTGCACACGGTGGGGTGTTCCGGGCCATTCGTTCGGTGATGAGGCTGGAAATCAGCGGGCGGACGCGGAATTGTGTGCCGATGTGGTGTGAGCCCCCGTGCGCGCCAAGCGATGAGTGGTCGCTGACGATCCATGAATAGAGCGCGCAAGTCGCGCAGCGGCTAGCTGCGCGCGAGACGGGTGGTCCGGTAAATTGCTGCGAGCTGAACCGTAAGCCCGATGCTGTCGAGGGTCAGATCGCCGTCCTCGATTACCGTTGCCGCCGCGGGCCAGTTACCGTCGGTGCCACGTCGCAACAGGTTCGCCCGGATCGACGTGCTGTTCAGCAGGAGCACTTCTCGCAAACTTGGAATGGTCGTGAATGACCACACATTCCGCCACGTTTCGGCGCGATTGGAGGGGGACCGAACCTCAACAATCAGCACCGGGTCGCTGACATCGTACTCTTCAGCGTCGTATTGGGTGCAGGTAACCGCCAGATCTGGAATCCGAAAATTCTCACCGGCTCGCACCCGAGGGATGATCCCAGGGGTCGTGACCACCGTACATGGCATCCCGGATGTCTCGAAGTGACTGGCAATCAAATGTCCTAACTGATTCTGAAGCGCCCCGTGCGTCCGGCTGGTGGGAGCCATGGCGACCGGCTCACCGTCGACGAGCTCCCAGCGTCCGCCGGGCGCCTGCCAGGACAGGAACTCGGCCACAGTCATCTCAGCGGGAGGCTTCAGGACCAAACTCATGAGCGAACGATAGCTCAGATTGGCGCCACGGCAAACAAGGTCAACCCGACGCCTGATGTGCCCCCGAGATTCCCTCCTTGAAGCCTCTCCCGCTTTCCGCCAAGGTGCCGCCGTCCCAGCCACCCGGCGCGGGAGAGAGCGGATCAGTGTCCGCCGCCGAAGGCGCAACCGGCCCCCGGAAACGCTCAGGTAACAGGGACCGCGCGGGGAACAGGGACCTCTGGAAAGCCGGCGCGCGCGATCACGCATGCCGCACCGACGGAGTAAGGGACCATCGGTCCCGAATCTCTCAGGTTCCGCGACAGAGGGGGGTCACGCCGCCGGCATTCCGCCGGAGGCAAGACCTTGTGCGGAGACCTGAGTGTCAGAACCCTTACAATCGACCCCACTGGAGAACTGGCATCGCCACCATGGCGCCCGGATGGTGCCATTCGCCGGCTACTCCATGCCGGTGCAATACGATTTCAAAGGTGAACTTGCCACACGCTGCAAAGGCGGCGTCATGGCCGAGCACTTGCAGTGCCGGGAACACGCGGCCCTGTTTGACGTCTCCCATATGGGCCAGGCGATGCTGCACGGCCACGGCACCGCGGACGCGCTGGAGCGCCTGGTCTGCGGCGACATCACCGGCCTGAAACCCGGGCGGCAACGCTACACGCTGCTGACCACCGGGGCAGGCGGCATCATCGACGACCTGATGGTCGCCAATCTCGGCTCCGAGGGCCTGTTCGTGGTGGTCAACGCCAGCCGCAAAGCGGTCGACTTCGCCCGTATCCGTGAGGTTGCGCCAGTGAACGTGCTGGAAGACCGCGCCCTGTTGGCCTTGCAAGGTCCGCAGGCGGCAACCGTCATGGAGCGCATTGCGCCCGGTGCGTCCGCGCTGCCGTTCATGGGAATTGCGCGCCTGACGGTCGCTGGAGTGACCTGTCTGGTCTCCCGCTCGGGCTATACCGGCGAAGACGGATTTGAACTTTCCGTCGCGCAAGGCATGGCGGTGACACTGGCGAACCGGCTGCTGGAACACCAGGAGGTCGCCCCCGCCGGTCTGGGCGCTCGCGACTCGCTGCGACTGGAGGCTGGTCTTTGCCTGTACGGCAACGACATCGACGAAACCACCTCTCCCGTTGAAGCCGGCCTTACCTGGGCCATTGGTAAGCGCCGCAAGTTGACCTGGGATTTTGCGGGCGGTCCGGCCATTCGCGAGCAACTCGACGATGGTCCGGCACGGCGGCGGGTCGGAATTCGCCCCGACGGTCGTGCGCCGGCCCGCGAGCACACCGCCATTTTGTCGCCGGACGGTAAGGATCTGGTTGGTGAGATCACCTCAGGCGGTTTCGGACCGTCGCTGAACGGACCCATGGCCATGGGCTATGTCCGGCGCGATCTGGCCGAGGATGGTTCGAAATTGTCCCTTATGGTGCGCGGCAAACCGTTGCCGGCCACGGTCGTTCCATTGCCGTTCGTGCCGCACCGTTACGTTCGTTGAAAGGAGAGTCCAATGCCAGGAAAGCACTCCGATACGCGCTACACCAAAGATCACGAGTGGGCGCGGCTGGATGGCGACATCGTCACCATCGGCATCACCGATCATGCGCAACAGCAGCTCGGCGAACTTGTGTTCATCGAATTGCCCGAACTCGAGCGCGAGGTCGCTGCCGGTGAGGCCTGTGCGGTCGTGGAAAGCGTCAAGGCGGCTTCCGATGTTTATGCGCCGCTGGCCGGCAGAGTCGCGGAAATCAACGAAACGATCGTGGAAGATCCGGAAATCGTCAACAATGACGCCGAGGGCGAAGGCTGGTTCTTCCGCCTGGAAATCGACGATCCCGCGACGTTCGAGGAACTGATGGATCAGGATGCCTACGATGAGTTCGTGGAGACGTTGTGAGTATGGATCTTCTCGCGGAACTCGAGGCAGCGGACCAGTTTGTTGCACGCCATATTGGTCCGACGGATGCTGACATCGCCGCAATGCTGCAGGTGATCGGGCGTGTCAGCCTGGACGATGCCGCCGCTGCTGCTGTGCCGGAGTCGATCCGTTCCAATCAGGCGTTGAATTTGCCGCCGCCAGTGGATGAAGCGGCAGTGATTGCCGAACTGCGCGGGCTTGCGTCTCGCAACGTATTGAAGAAATCGCTGATCGGCATGGGTTACCACGGTACCGTTACCCCGCCGGTGATTCTACGCAATGTGCTGGAAAGTCCTGGTTGGTACACCGCCTATACGCCGTATCAGGCAGAAATCGCCCAGGGCCGGCTGGAGGCATTGGTCAACTTCCAGACGTTGATTTGTGAACTGAGCGGGATGGAGATCGCCAACGCCTCACTGTTGGATGAGGCGACCGCGGCGGCCGAGGCGATGGCGATGGCTCATGCCATCAGCAAAACAAAATCCGACGTGATCGCTGTGGCCGATGATGTGCATCCGCAGACCAGGGCGGTGCTGACCACGCGGGCCCGGGCTCTGGGTATTACGCTCGGCCGGGTAGGCGAGGCGGCGTCCTTCGCTGTTTTGCTGCAATATCCCGGTACGACTGGAGAGATGCGCGATCTGACAACCGACATCGCGGCGGCGCACGCGCAGGGCGCGCTGGCGATCGTGGCGGCGGATCCGTTGGCAATGGTGGTTCTGAAGTCACCCGGAGAAATGGGGGCGGATGTTGTCGTCGGTTCCTCGCAGCGGTTTGGCGTGCCGATGGGCTTCGGCGGCCCGCACGCGGCATTCTTTGCCACCCGGGATGCGTTCAAACGCCATATGCCAGGCCGTCTCGTGGGGGTATCGATCGATGCGGCGGGGGAGCCGGCAATGCGGCTGGCGTTGCAGACCCGCGAGCAACACATAAGGCGTGAAAAAGCCACATCCAATATTTGCACCGCGCAGGTGCTGTTGGCGGTGATCGCCGGGATGTACGCCGTATGGCATGGCCCGGAGGGACTGCGGCGAATAGCCCAGAGAGTCGGCTTGCAGGCGCGCATGCTGGCGGACTGCGCGATCCGCGGCGGGCATCGCCTGCGCTATCGGTCGTTTTTCGACACAATCGTGGTGGAATGTGCTGATCCCTTGGCGCTGATGGGTGCCGCGCGCGACGCCGGGTTCAATTTCCGTCTGGTGGATGATGGCGCGGTTGCGATCGCTGTCGATGAAACCGTGACGCGCGCCGATCTGGTTGCGCTGGCCTCGGTTCTGGGTTCGCCGTTGGCGGGTGCGGTGCCGGGCTGTGCGAGTGCGCTGCTCCGCACCGGTGCGTTCCTGCCCCAGGCGGTATTCAACCGATATCACTCCGAGCATGAGATGCTGCGCTATCTGAGGCGTCTGGAGGACAAGGATATCGCACTGAATCGTTCGATGATCCCGCTGGGGTCGTGCACGATGAAGTTGAATGCGACTGCCGAAATGATCCCGATCACGTTGCCCGGGTTCACCGATATTCATCCGTTTGTGCCCGAGGATCAGTCCCAGGGTTTCCGCGTGCTGATCCAGCGGCTGGGGGATTGGCTGAAGGAGTTGACCGGATACGCCGCGGTTTCGTTGCAGCCCAATGCCGGATCGCAGGGCGAATATGCCGGGTTGCTGGCGATCCGCCGCTGGCACGCATCGCGTGACGAAACGTTTCGCGACATTTGCCTGATCCCGTCGTCGGCGCACGGAACCAATCCGGCCAGCGCGGCGATGGCCGGATTGCGTGTGGTGGTTGTTGAGTGCGATCGGGAGGGCAACGTCGACCTTGGTGATCTGCATGCGAAGCTGAAACAAAATCGTGACCGCCTCGCCGCACTGATGGTCACTTACCCCTCAACGCATGGGGTTTTCGAAGCGGCGATCCGGGATATCTGCGCCGCCGTGCATGATGCCGGCGGTCAGGTTTACATGGACGGCGCCAATATGAACGCCCAGGTGGGATTGACGTCACCGGCGCTGGTCGGAGCGGATGTGTGCCATCTGAATTTGCACAAGACGTTCTGTATTCCGCATGGCGGCGGCGGGCCGGGTGTCGGACCGATTGGCGTTGCCGCGCATTTGGCGCCGTTTCTGCCGGGCGATCCTTTGGTTGTGGATGCCGGAGCAGTTTCGGCCGCGCCGTTTGGCAGCGCGCTGATCTTACCGATTTCTTACGCCTATATCCGGATGATGGGTGCGGACGGTCTGAAACGCGCCACCGAGGTGGCGATCCTGAATGCCAATTATATCGCGGCCCGGCTGAATGACTCGTTTCCGGTGTTGTATCGCGGCGGCAATGGCATGGTGGCGCACGAGTGCATTATCGATTGCCGCGGCTTTCAGGCCGATTCCGGCGTCATGGTCGAAGATATTGCCAAGCGGCTGCAGGATTTCGGCTATCACGCGCCGACCATGTCCTGGCCGGTTGCCGGCACGCTGATGATCGAGCCGACCGAATGCGAATCGAAGGCCGAGCTGGACCGGTTTTGTGATGCGATGATCGCGATCCGTGGCGAGATCGATGCCATCGCGTCCGGACGGATGGACAAGACCGACAACCCCTTGAAACATGCCCCTCACACCGCGCGTGAGGTGTCTGCGACGGTCTGGACCCACGGCTACTCGCGCGAGCAGGCAGCGTTTCCGTTGCCGTTTGTTGCCGCGGCGAAATACTGGCCGCCGGTGAAACGGGTCGACAACGTTTACGGCGATCGCAATTTGGTGTGCACCTGTGCGCCGTTGGAAGCGTACGCCGAGGCGGCGGATTAACGCGGTCGCCGCTCCGGCACGTTGGCGTGCGAGCCGCCGTGTTCCTGCCATTCCCACGGACCGTCCACGTCGATGCCTTTGGCACGCAGCATCTCGATGTGGTCCTCGGCGTTGTCCTGTGGCTGGTAGCCGAGGAAGTCCCAGTTGGTATCGGCAACCTTGATGCGTGTATTGGCGGAGTAGCCATTCACGATCAGGCAGCCAGGATCATTGTGTCGCAGCGAAGCGTCAACCAGGCGTGCCACGTCTCCCGGACTGAGCCAGGTCGCCAGCGAGCGCTGATCGATCGGCAGCGTGCGATAAGTGCCGATCCGCATCGATACCGACCGTATCCCATGGCGATCGAAATAATTTCGGAGGATCGTCTCGCCGTACACCTTGAATGCGCCATACAGACTGTCCGGGCGAGGCGGCATATCCGGCGTCACCCGCTCCGTGATCGGGTAACAGCCGAATGCGTGGTTGCTGCTGGCATAAACGATCCGTTCCACACCGGCGAGGCGGGCGCTCTCGAAGACATCGAATACGCCGCGGACGTTGATCCGGAACAAATCCTCCAGTGAGTAATCCGGTCCGGCGCCGGTCAGGTACACCACGGCACGGACGCCTTGCATCATGCGGTCGAGCGCTTCCCGGTCGGCAACGTCAGCAACGAAGACTTCCTCGTTGTTCGCAGGATTGCTGATTGGGCGCACATCGGTCAGCCGCAGATGCGACCAACCGGTACGCAGGCCGTGACGCACCGCGGTGCCGATGGCACCAGCGGCACCAGTGATCAGGACAGTGTCCTTTGTGGAGTCGATCATGTGTCAGCCAGCATCGTCAGAATGTGGTCGCGCGCAGCGATGTCGCCGTCATCATGCACCGGCTGAATCGCAACGTGCGTCGCGCCGGCGGCAAAATGCGCACGCAGGCCCTGTTTTACTTTGGCGGCGCCACCCCACAGCACCATCTGGTCGATGAACGCGTCGGAGCCACCGTCTTTCAGATCCACCTCGGTAAAACCAATGCGCAGGAAGTTGTTGCGGTAGTTATCCAGCGTCATATACCTCGACAGTTCCTTGCGTCCTAAAGCACGCGCTTTCGACGGATCCGTCTCCAGCGTCACCTTCTGTTCTATCGCACACCATTTTCCTGG
>Ga0187879_10000539_pt1 | contig 25130 bp, 22 predicted proteins | sample June2016WEW_19_1_FD_132423 | JGI IMG/M metagenome (GOLD analysis project Ga0187879, IMG submission 132423) | Peatland microbial communities from SPRUCE experiment site at the Marcell Experimental Forest, Minnesota, USA - June2016WEW_19_10 | ecosystem: Environmental > Terrestrial > Soil >... | reverse complement strand
GTCAACGTTACGTTGAGCGTAGCGGCGCAAGTGCAGGCGGTCGAAGTGAGCGCCTCCGCGCTGGCGGTCAACACTGAAAATGGCACGCTGTCCCACACGGCAAGCAATAACGACATCACCCAGCTACCGATCAACTCCCGGTCAGTGTCGAGCAGTCCTCTGGCGGCTCTCGCCGTATCTCCCGAGGTAACACGGGACTCGCAAGGGAATATCGCGGTCGGGGGCGCGACGTCGTCGCAGACTGGCTTCTCGGTGGATGGAATTTCGACCGCCAGCGTGCGTTTCAACGGCGCGCTCGAGGACGCCTACCCATCCCTGGAAAACATCGCCGAGATGAAAGTCACGGCGTTCAACAACAACGCAGAGTTTGCCCAGATCGGCGACGTAACCTTCGTCACCAAGAGCGGCACGAATCATTTGCATGGCAGTGCGTTTGAATATTTTCAGGACAGCGGTCTGGACGCCGCCGTTCTGAATTTTAACGTCAAGGCTCCCCGGACCTTTAACACGTTCGGCGGCAGTTTGGGCGGGCCCGTTACCATCCCCAAACTGTACAACGGAAAAGACAGAACGTTTTTCTTCGTCGATTACGAGGGAAATCGCAAGACCCAATCCGATCCCGAGCAGCTCCTCGTCCCGACGGCGGCGGAAAGAGGCGGCAACTTGAACGGCTTGGTGCAGGCGTTAGGACTGGGACCGGTGATCAATCCCTTCACGGGCACAGGGTTCCCCAACAACACGATCCCGACCGGATCCTGCCCGGCTTGCATCAATCCAGTGGCGCAGGCCCTGCTGAACTACTACCCGTTGCCGAACGCCAACCTGGGTGTCTTGAACCCCTCCTACAACTATCAGACCTTGGTGCCGATTCCATCCAATTCCAACGGCTTTGATATACGGGTCGATCACAACTTCAGCCCCAAGCAGCAGCTCTACGTGCGCTACAGTTTCAAGAACGCGTTCTATACCGAGTACAACGACGCTGGAGTTATTGCACCGGCCAACAATTTTCTACCCAATGACGGAGCCAATGAAAAGAACCGCAGCCTGGTGGTTTCCTACAACTATTCGATTACCCCGACGGTGTTGAACGAATTCCGTTTCGGGTTCACCATTTACAACGAGAACGACTCTTTCCCTATCGAGGGGGCCACGGCCATTTCTCAGCTCGGGCTGGTCTTCGATCATGCAGTAAACATCGCCGCGCATCCCACGGCTGATGCCTTCCCGACCTTCAACTTCGCCGACGGCACGGTTACCTCGATCGGGCAGGACCGGGTTGGGCCAACCATTTCGGGGAACACCCAATTCACCGACAACGTGACGAAGATTCTGGGCAAGCATACGCTTCGATTTGGGATAGATCTGCGCAGAGAGCATTTCAACGCCCTGATGTATTACCTCCCGTCCGACGACTTCGGCGATTTCACCTTCAGCGGTTCACTCACGGGCTATTCCATCGGCGATTTTCTGCTGGGCACGCCGAACCCGTCTTACTTCGCGGTCACAGGCCCGCAAATGAACGCACTCACCACCCAATGGGGCGTTTACGGCCAAGACGAATGGCAGGTGAACAGTCATCTCACTGCAAATTTCGGGTTACGGTGGGAACTGCTTCCGCCCTTTCAGGAAACCAATGGCGACATAGCTACCTATCTTACGAAGGGAGACAGCGTGACCGTCGTCGTCCCGAACAAATTCTATCCCTTTATCGCGAACAGTCCTACCTACCAGAAGATATACACGGGATTTCTTCAAGGATTCAACGCCTGTGCGCTTCCGGATAAGACCCCGTTGCTGCCGTGTTCGAACATCGAGACGGCTAGCCAGGCGGGGATTCCTCAAGGCCTTCGGGATTGGAATTGGCATGATTTTGACCCGCGCGTAAGCTTCGCATGGCGGCCGTTCAACAACAACAAGACGGTCATTCGCACCGGCTTCGGCATCTATACCATGACGACTCTTGGCCCCATGTCTTTCAACAGCGGCATCATTGCCCTCTCGGATCTACTCACCTTCAACAATTCCGTCACGAAGGGCGTAGCGGCGTTCCAGTTCCCGGACACGTCCCCTCCGAACGCGCCGGCAACTTTAGGCGGCGGCGATTTCGAGGAAGCAAACAATCCGCACTGGAAGGATCCTTCGTCAGCGCAATGGAACTTGACCCTGGAACGGGAACTGACATCCAACACGGTGGTCCGGTTGAGCTACACCGGTCAAGGCGGCTACCATCTTCCCATCACCATAGACCGGAACCAAATTCCGGCGAGCACTACCCCCTACACCATTCCGACCAACGGATACTCAGTCGTCGATCCCCGTGCGCCCTTCCAGAACTGGCTTCTGTTGATGGAGTGTGAAAGCATCGGCACTCAAAACTATGAGGCGGGTATCGCGGAATTGACCCATCGAGCGGGGCATGGGATCACGTTCCAGGGGAGCTACACGTTCGCGAAGAATATCAGCGACGCCCAAGGCAGTGATGCTCCAACCGCATACGCAGGCGAAGAGCCCTATGCCGTGGAGATTGCTGATCGCTTCCATATTCCTTACGACCGCGGCAACGTGGCGGGGATGCCGCGCCAACGCTTCATGCTGACAGGCAACTACCAACTGCCGTTCGGAAAGGGACGATCTTTCGCGGGACCGGGATTCCTGAATCCGATCATCGGAGGCTGGAACTTGAGCACGGTGACGACCATACAAACCGGCGAATGGCTGACACCTACCATGCCGGCGGCCGACGATCAATCGAACACCGACATGATCGAGCGAAACACCGGGGGGGCCATTGCGCGGCCGGATTGCGTAGGTAACCCCTATGCTAACCAGACAACTCAGAATTTCTTCAACCCGAACGCGTTCGCGCTGCCACCCACCAACGCCGGACGGTTTGGGAATTGCGGTGTCGGGATTTTGCGGGGGCCCGGTATGATCGACGTGGATGCGGGTCTCGCCAAGCAGTTTCTCATCGGGGATCGTTTTCGTTTGCGCTTCGAGGCTACCTTTACCAACGTCCTGAATCACCCCAACTTTGCACCGCCGGCTTTAAACATTGGCAACCCCAGCACGTTCGGGGTATTGGATGCCGCCCTGCCCCAAGGACAGGGTGGAAATCGCACGGGGCAACTCGCCTTGCGCTTCGAGTTCTGACATCGTGTTGATACGGCGGTGCGCGCACCACCGATATCAAGTGCGCCGCTCCACTTTTTGGCGCGCCGCGCGGAGGAAAAAGTGATCGACATAACCGCGGTTCAACGAGGCAAGACCTGCCTCGTAATTTTGCTGGTGCCGTGTCTTGCGGCGGCGTTTGCGGGCACGTCCCGGGCGCAGGATCAAGCGCGACCGAACGTTGAAATCAAGAAGGTTCCAGTACGCCCGACGACTATGGTCCAAGGGGAGCAGTTGTATCGAACTCACTGCGCCACCTGTCACGGTACCGCGGGGAAAGGCAACGGCCCGGCCGCCCCGGCGCTCAAAACCCCGCCCCCCGACCTCACGCTGCTCGCCAAGAACAACGATGGGAAGTTCCCCGACCTCCAGGTCATGCACGTCCTAGAGAGCGGGACGGAGCTAGCCGCGCACGGTTCCAAAGATATGCCCATTTGGGGCCCTATCTTCCGCAGCATGGGCCCCGCAGCGGCCGGCGGTCAGGTGGGTCACCTGCGTGAGGCAAACCTGACCGACTACCTCAAGTCGATTCAGAAAAAGTAGGCTTGGTGATGTGGGACGGGTGGAGGCGCTCGCACGGCGAGGAGCAGCGCAAGGAGAGGGGTGCATCGACCGGCGGGGCATAAGCTCGAACTTAGCTTCCCAGGGGTCCCGAAATCACAACTCGCAAATTCCAGGTTTCAAAACCACCGACCAATCGATGGTCGTCAATCACCAATCTCAAATCACATATCGCCAATCTCAATGGTCAATCGGTTACAGGGCGCGGGTCAAGATTTCCTGCAATTCGTCCATGGTGAGAGCGATGGGATTGCCTTTGGTGCTGCTGGCTTGGGAGCCTTTTTCGACGAGGGTTGGCACATCCTTGTCTTGGATGCCGTAGGAACCGAGAGGCGGAATCCGCAAATCACGGCACAACTGTCTAACCCATTCGACGCCCTCCTCAGCGAGGGCATCCGGCTTGCCGGTGAGCAGGCGCGCCACGGTCTCGTAGCGGCGTAGCGTCTCACCTCCCGGGTCACGGGCGCGGACAGCTCGAATGTTGACGGCCATGCCGTGGGGCAGCAGGGCGGCGCAAACCGCGCCGTGCGGGGCGTCGAACATTCCCCCGATTGGCGCGGCAAAGCCATGCACCACGCCCAGGCCGGCATTAGCAAGCGCCAACCCGCCCAGCAAGCTTGCGAGCGACATGAACTCGCGAGCCGCCATGTCGGTCCCGGACTGATAAGCGCGGCGCAGCGAGCGGGTGACGCGGTGCAAGCCCTCGCGGCAAAAGCCGTCCGTGAGCGGATTTGCGCGGATCGAGACATAGGGCTCAATCAGCTGCGTGAGCGCGTCAAGCCCCGTGCTGGCGGTCACCGCGGGCGGCAACTCGCGCGTCAATTCCGGATCCACCACCGCCAGGCGCGCCAGCATCAACGGGCTCCTCAAACTTACCTTCACCCGGTGCTCAGTGGAAGCCAGGACGGCGTTGCGCGTCACTTCGGATCCCGTGCCGGCCGTCGTGGGAATGGCGATGAAGGGGACGGGAGGATTCTGGAGCGGCTGCCCTTTGCCGATCACTTCCAGGTAATCGGTGGCGTCGCCGCCGTTGGTCAGAAGCGCGGCAACCGCTTTTCCCGCGTCGATAGCGCTGCCGCCGCCAAAAGCGATCACCAGATCGCACGCTTCGCGCCGGGCGAGTTCCACGGCCTCACAAACCAGGGAAACCGAAGGCTCTCCCCGCGTGGTCCAGGTAACGCAGCCGATTCCCGCGGCCTTCAGTTCCTCGGCCAGGAAAGCGGCGCGTTGCGGCGACCGGCCCACCACCAGCAGCGGCCTTCGCCCCATCTGCTTTGCGGCGGGAAGGACTTCTCGAACTACGCCCGGCCCAAACAGGATGCGGTCCGAAGTAGCGAATTCGAATCTCACCGCCGCCTCACCAGCCCTCATCGGGAGGAAAGATATTCGAGTATTTAACACTTGTACGAACTTCCGCCATCATGGGAGCGACAGTGTCGCGCCAAGCGGTGTAGTGGGGGGTTTCCTTGTGATGAAGCGTGGCATCGTTAGTGCGATAGACCTCGACCAAGAGAAACCGGGAAGGGTCGTCGGCCAGCTGGATCACATCGAAGCGCGCAACGCCTGGTTCTTCGACGCTGTGGCGCGCGTTCTCGATGCTGGCTTCTTTGAAGGCCTCGATAGATTCCGTTTTGACTCGAATATGAACGTGAACGATGAGCACGGTTCCTCCTGCGAATCTGGGGTGCATCCGCCCTATCTACGATGCATCCGCGCTATCTAGAGTGTCATTCCGAGCGAAGCGAGGAATCTCGCCCAGCTCGTTGTTACAGGACGAGCCCCACGCACAGCGAGATTCCTCGCTTCACTCGGAATTGACAGGTTGTTTTCGCGGGCGCCAGCATAGTCAGACGACGGGGTGAGCCCAAGGCTCGGGAATTCGTGGCTAGCAGGCCAGGTCGGCGCGGGTGAACCGGAAGTCATTGATGGGCCCGAGGAAAGTAACGGCCAGCCTGTCGGTTTGGAAGAACTCGCGCGCCACCTCCAGGACCTGGGGGGAAGTCACCTCCTCGATGTGCCGGGAGATCTCGTCGAGCGAGACGTTGCGCCCAAAATACATTTCCTGGCGGGCTGCATTCGACATGCGGCTGCCGGTGGTCTCCAGGCTGAGCAGCAGATTGCCCTTCAAGTAGTCCTTGGCGTGCTGAAGTTCCTGCTCGCTGATGGCCGCGGCCTTCAACTGCCGGAACTCCGCGAGGATCAGGCTCAGCACCTGGCGCGCATTTTCCATCGAGGTGCCCGCGTAAACACTCAGGCAACCCGCGTCGCGAAAAGTCGAGAGGCCGGAAAAGACCGAGTAAGCGAGCCCACGTTTCTCGCGAATATTCTGGAACAGGCGCGAACTCATCCCGCCGCCGAGTACGGTGTTGAGGATGTAGCAGGCGAAGCGCTTTTCATGCGGCTGCGGATAGGACGGCGCGCCCACGCAGAGGTGGACCTGCTCGAGTTCCTTCTTGTGCCGGTGCCGGATGCTGGGGTGCGGTATGGGCGGAGGACCGTCGTCAGACACGGGGCCGCTCGGCCGCTCGCCAAAGTAGCGTGTGACCAAGTCGACGAAACGCTCGGGATCGAGGTTCCCTGCGGCGGCGATCAGCGTCCGGTTGGGAGTGTAATGGCGCTGGAAATAGTCCCACAGCCGTTCGCGGTTGAAGCTGCTCACCGTGTGGCGAGTGCCCAGGATGGGCCGGCCCAGGGCGTGCCCGCGCCAATAACTCTGCGTGAACATCTCGTGCACCAGGTCGTCCGGAGTGTCCTCAACCATCTTGATCTCTTCCTGAATCACCTTCGATTCCTTGCTGATGTCTTCAGGCTGGAAAAGCGGATTAAGGAAGAGGTCCGAAACGATATCGAAAGCACGCGGCAGGTGCTCGTCCAGGGCTTTCATGGAGAAACTCGTACACTCCTTGGCGGTAAAGGCGTCGAGGTGGCCGCCGATCGAGTCGGCCTCGCGGGCAATCTGCTCCGCACTCCGATTCTTGGTTCCCTTGAAAACCATGTGCTCGATGAAGTGCGAAATGCCGTTCTCTTCTTCGCTCTCCTGCCGCGACCCGGTCCTCACCCAGACGCCCATCGAGACGGAACGGACGGAAGTCATCCGCTCGGTAAGAATGGTGAGACCATTGGAGAGAACGACTTTGCGTACTTCCGACATGAGTAGGCCCTAGCTGAATTTGAGAGAACTCGCCCTGCGGCCGGATGATCCAACAACACGCATTCACCCGTGTGTTTATTTATACCATACGGCCGCCGAAAAGCATAGGAAAACCCGCAAACGAGCAATTCCGCTTGCGCGAACTTGCTCCTCCCCCTATACTGAAGTTTGGCTCTTCGCGGGCAAGCACTGCCCATGGGCCTGTAGCTCAGGTGGCTAGAGCGCACCCCTGATAAGGGTGAGGTCGGTAGTTCAACTCTACCCAGGCCCACCAGCCTTCGCACGCCGCGGCGGGCTGCGGCTCGGCAAGCCATTACGACTGGCGAAGGCTGTCGCGCCGAAGCTTCAGCGGAGGCGGACTCCACATGAAGTACGTTTACATTCTGCAGAGCCTCGTGGAGACTGAAGCATTCTACACAGGCATTAGCGACGATTTGAAAGTCAGGCTCTCGGCGCATAACTCGGGTGCGGTGACGCACACTGCTAAGCATGGGCCGTGGTGCGTGAAGACGTATGTCCCGTTTACCGATGAGCTTCGCGCTGTTGGGTTTGAGAAGTGCTTGAAATCCGGATCAGGCTGCGCCTTCGCGAAAACAAGGCTGTAAACCGCTGCGGTTGCTCCCGCCCAAATCGAGGTTTTCGTCCGCGGTCTTTTTGCAAACCAGCCGCCGCGCAAGCGAGTCTGCGATGCGGCCTTACCTCGGCGCGTCACCGACGAGAACCAAAGCGCAGACCCCAAGAGGTGATCTTCGCGAAGCGCACGGCATCGCGGGCCGAGATCACTGTTCTTCGATTGAGTCTCTGGAACCTATGGGGTCGGGAGTTCGAACCTCCCAAGGTCAAGTTATCTTGTTACGCGTCAGTAACTTAGATGGGCGCTCGCCACGAAAGCGCGCATGGTTAGAGCCATTGAACCAGCGATCCGACGCTTCTCGCACGCCACGATTGATCTTGGTTTGCGCCATTCACTTACGAACTTCCGTCTTCCGGCGGGAAGGGAATTCGAGGTTTCACTTTTAGGCCTAGACGTGAAATCCACTCGTTTGTTCAGGCGGCTTCTTCGACAAATCTCAGTAACTCGGCCTTATTCTCTTTCGCCCATTCTCGAAAAGTGATCGCAGGCCTGCCCAGCAAATGAGGAACCTCATCTCGCACTGAGCCGATGTACCCCATCCGGCCATCCTCAAGCTGTACGCAGAAATCGGCAGCACTCTTTGCGTACCAGGATTCGATCTTCAATGCGCCCGCCTTATACGTCTCTTCGAACTCCGCAGCCTTCCGTATGTCGCAACGCACTGGCTTCGCCAAGACCTCACTTAATATAGTAGCGATCTCGGTGCCGGAAAGAGCCTCCGTGCTCATCCAGTAATTCTGGCCGGCATGCCTGGCTGGGCCCTCGATAAGAACTTTGGCAGCAACGTCCGCCAAATCCCGCAAGGCGATCCATCCTCCGCGCTGGTTGCCCCAGAATACGGAAAACACACCCGCCTTTGGCGGCGCGTTGCGCAAAAAGTACTCCATGAACATATTGGGATGGAGGTGCGTCCAGGGAATCCCGCTCGCCTCGATGTAACTCTCTACAAGACAGAACCATGCGAAGTGAGGATCGGTGCAATCCCATTGTGCAAACACGCCCTGGTTCACAATGTGGCGAACTCCTGCCTTCCGGGCTGCGTCGATGAGAGTCTTGCTTTGATGGACCATTGCGACGGTGTATCCGGTAAGAAGAAAAAGGCGATCTACACCAGCCAGCGCCGGTCCAAACGTACGAGGTTCGTCCAAATCGAAGTAAACAGCGTCATGACCTTCCGCTTGTAATCTGGCGACGGCGGCAAGTGAGCGTACTCCAAGCCGCAGTTGGGCGGCGTCGGGCTGCTTCGCAAACCCCTCAATGATGAGTTTTCCGGTCTGTCCGGTTGCGCCAGTAATAAAGACGATGGGCTTTGGGGTTAGCGTCATTGTGGCCATCCTAAGATTTGACCATACTGAGTTGGCGGGTAGCCAACTCCTGCGTTGCGAATTCACTGGTTTCCCGACCCGGAGATGAGCCTTGCCCGGTTCCCGAGTCAAGCCAAGGCGGGTTCGTCATCGGTGATGTAAACGCCGTCGTAGAAACCGGTCTTGTGCAATGTATCCACGATACCCGGTTGTGGTTTCACAAGATATATTTTCAAGCCTGGCTGCTTCTGTTTGGCGAAAATGAGGATCCGCAAGCCTGCTGACGCCATGAAAGACAGCTTCTCGACCTGCAGAACGAGTTGAGCGGGCTTCCCGCCCAAGACTCGGTCGACGGTCTCTCGCAGGGCCGGGGCGCTGCTGCCGTCTAATTCCCCAGCGAGCGCAATTCGCGCCGTTTTCGCGTCCACTGCCGATTGAATGTCCAATGCCATGATGCTCACTCCCTTAACAAAGCCTTCGCTATGCGACCAGAACTACGATGGATCTTCCGCCAACTATAATTTCGTCGGAGCCAACTTGCGGACCGCCTTTACTGTCATAGATATCTTCGGGAGAGGGCATCGAGGTATTGATTGCAACTCTCCATCTCTTTCCTTCGGGCCCCTGAGGCACCTGGAACGGCAAGCCGTCCCAGAACATGTTGACCGCAACATATATGTCGTCGTCCTGTGGGGTCGCGTGCTTCCCGCATAATAGAAAGGCAAGGCATCGGCCTCCCCAGTCCAACTGCCCGACACGAGTGCCGTGGAAGCTGATGTCGGGTTTTCCGCTTCCCACATAGTCGCGATGCTCGAAGAATCTGTCGCCGCGGAGCACAGAATGAGCGCGCCGGAATGCCAACAGATTGCTGAAAAAGCGGAGCAGTCCCGTTTCGCGTTTGACATCATTCCAATCCAGCCAGCTCAGAGCGCCATCGTGGCAATAGCCATTATTGTTGCCTCCCTGGGTGCGACCGAGCTCGTCACCCATAAGCAACATCGGAACCCCGCGGCTCAGGAATAGGATCGTGGCGGCGTTCCTCATCTGGCGGCTACGAAGGGCGTTCACTCCGGGATCGTCAGTCTCCCCTTCCCAACCGCAATTCCAACTGTTGTTATCATTGGCGCCATCGTTATTCCTCTCGCCATTGGCTTCGTTGTGTTTGTCGTTATAGGAGACCATGTCGCGGAGAGTGAATCCATCGTGGCAGGTGATGAAGTTGAGGCTCGCCGTCGGACCGCGGTACCAATACAAATCCGGCGAGCCTTGGATTCGGTTGCCGATCTCGCCAAGCATGCCTGCATCGCCCTTGATGAAACGCCGAATGGAATCGCGGTACCTGCCATTCCATTCGGCCCACCGTCCGTAAGCGGGAAATGAGCCGACCTGATACAACCCGCCGGCATCCCAGGCTTCCGCGACCAGTTTACACTTGCTGAGGACTGGATCGTAGGCGAGCGATTCGAGGAACGGAGGATTGGCGAGCGGGGCGCCGTTCTGGTCCCGGCCTAGAATGGATGCAAGGTCGAAGCGGAATCCATCAACGTGGTACTCCGACGCCCAATAGCGGAGGCAGTCAAGCACCATGTTACGGACCACTGGATGGTTGCAGTTCAGCGTGTTGCCGCACCCCGAGAAATTGTAGTAGTACCCTTCCGGCGTCGGAAGGTAGTAGTGCGATTGTCAATGCCCCGGTAAGAGATGTACGGACCGCGCTGGTCGCCTTCGGCGGTGTGGTTGAATACGACGTCCAGCATCACCTCAATTCCCGCGCGGTGCAATTCCTTGATGAGGTTCTTCAGCTCATCCACCTGCATGCCGAGACTGCCCGTGGCCGCATACCCAGCCTTCGGAGCAAAAAACCCAAGCGTGCTGTATCCCCAGTAGTTGAGGAGCAGTTCCCCGGTTTCGGGGTGCAGGCGGTTGTTCTCCCACTCATCGAACTCGTAAATTGGGAGCAATTCGATGCAGTTGATGCCTAGCGACTTCAGATACGGGATCTTTTCGCGAAGCCCCGCGAACGTTCCCGGGGCCGAGACCTTCGAGGACGGATGCGCCGTGAAACCGCGAACATGCGCCTCGTAGATGATCAGATCGTTCGTCGCAATCTCGAGGGGCCTGTCCCCCTCCCAGTCGAAGTCGTCGAACGAAAGGCGGGCGCGATGTTGATAGAGGTCGCTCCAGTCGGGCTTGGCGCGCCAAACATCGCGGCCTCCGATCACCTTGGCGTACGGATCGCACAGTATTTTCGCTTTATCAAAGCGCTGTCCGGCGTCAGGATTCCAGGGTCCGGAGAAGCGATACCCATATTCCAGGTTCTCGTAATCCAGGTCGAACACAATCATGGAGTAGACATCGCCGATGCGGAATTCCCGGGGAAACTCAATCTCAACGAAAGGCTCGGCTTCGCGCTTGTGGAACAGTACCAAAGTGCAGGAATCGGCGGCGCTGGAGAAGATGGAAAAATTCACCCCGTTGGGAACGATAGTGGCCCCGAAAGGAAGCGGACGGCCACGACGGAAGCGAATGCCGCCCACTTCGTGAGTCGGGTAAAAATCGATGCGTTCGTCCATTATACTTATGAGATCGTGCTCACCCTTTTTCTCACGCTCATGAAAGCGCAAGCACTGCCTCAGCCTCCGAATTCACCAGAGTGAAGAAGTTCAAGAATCCCGTGTGGGACATTACCATCCGGATATCTTCGGAGACTCCAAGCAGCACGAGCTTGCCTTTTCTCCCCGTAAGATCACGATACAGCAGCAGCAACAGGCGCAAGCCGGCACTGGATAGATAATCGACACGGACAAGGTCGAGTATCAACTTTGAGTTTGCAGCCAAAAAGGGTTGCAACCGCTCCCGCACTTCGGGAGCCGTCTTGCCGTCAAGACTCCCTTCCAGCCGCGCCGTGCCAATGCCGTTCGCCTCCGATGTTTGGAGGTTCATAAATCACCTCAATTACCGTTGAGCCATTGGGTCGGCGAGATCTTCACCTTCACCGTCTGACGCTTGTCGGAAGCCGGCAGTCTCACAGCCAGAGCACTGGCGTCGAAGTCGTCATAAGGCTCTCCATCGATCCAGCACGCTTCGATGTGAATGCTGCCTTTGGGCAGGATGTCGGGTGAGACGCGCAAAATGTTATCTGGGAATCCACCCGGATAGGGTTTGAAATAGAACATCATCGGCTGACGCGTAATGAGCAGGTTGGTGTAGACCGCGGAAAGGAAGCACAACTCCATGGAGTGATAGGCACTCATGGAATGGCTGCCCTTGAAGCGCTCGGTGCCGAGCAGATAGGGCAGGCCGTTGGCAAATACATTGAAGTAGACTCCGCCGTCATCGTGATCCAGGAAGAAGGCATTATAGAACGCCGCGGACTCGCGCGCCATGCGCAGGTAAAACTCGTCTTGCAGGATGCCATGCAGAATCAAGTACGCGAGGATCGCCTGCTCCTGCTGCCACCAGGCCTTGCGGTCGTGCCAGGCGAAGCGAGGATGCTTCCCGTCCGGCCTGATCACGCGCTCCACCACATCGTACCAGCCGCCCCGTTGGCGGTCGCTGCCCACGTTCGGCATCAATTCGGCAATTTTGCGCGCCAAGTCCACGTACTCGTCTTTGTGCTTCAACGAATCCATGCGCATCAGGTTCCAGGCGATCTTCAAGTTGTGTCCTACGACGGCACGGTTCTGCTGCCAGCCCCAGGTTTGGTCAGGGCTCCAGTCTTCCAGGAATTTTTCGTTAACAAACGGGCTGTTCTCATAATCCGGGAAGTATTTGGCGATCGTGTCGAAGGTGTATTCGAGGAACGCGGCGTGACTCGGATCGCCCGTGGCCAGATATAAGTTAACCAGGTAGGCAGGCGCATGATCACCGACCGAGTTCCAGTTCTTGCGCGCCCGGTTGTGGGCGAGGGATTCGGCTCGCGGGTCGAGATCGATTGGGTCGAGATGCGAGAAGTAGCCGCCCTTGTCATTATCCTTGAACTTGTCGAAGATCTTCATCGTTTTCTCGATGTCCCACATGATCTTCGGGTCGCCCGTGAGGCGGTAGGTCATGGTGAGCCCCGCCAGCGCGTAGATCTGCTCGTACATCGGAATCGAATAGTGATCGTCGCCGAATTCCGACGTGAGCAGCTTCGTTTCTTTATCGCCTTCGATCTTTATTCCGTGATACCAGTACACCACGTCTTCGTCCTGGTCATAGAACCGCATATGATCGCGCAGATATTGGGATCCTTTTTCGGACGCTTCCAGAAAAGGCTCTTCGCCCGTCATCATGTAAGCCGTCGACATACCATAGATCAGGCGACTTATGGTGTCGGTTTCCTGGAGGTAGTCGCCCTGCTTGGTCCCGCCAAGATGCAGCATCGTGCGGTAGTTGCGGTAGTTGATCTCGTCGCCGGGGTGATTAAACTGCCACTTCAGATACGACTTGCCGATGGAGCGCGACTGATTGATCCACCAATCCGGCTCCTCTTGCCGGTAGACGCCGGGGCCGCGGCCTGGAAAGACCAGCCACTGGGCCTCGAACCGTCCGCTTTCGCCCGCAGGATAGGATGTTCCGTAGGCGTAGACAAACTGGCGCGGCAGAGCCAGCAGCCGCGGCATCTCAACGGTCGCATCCTGATACGACTCGGCCAGATTGAACGCGTACCTCGCATAGGTGTTGGAGTTCAGGTACACAGTTAGCTCGCGATCGTCGGAGGTAAGAAGTGTGAAACTGCCCGCGCGCGAGTCATAAGAGCTTACGTAACCAGCTATGGTGTCGGAGAAGGTAAAGTCAACTTTAATGATCGACTCCTTTCACTCGTATTGCCTCCCCTTCGTCAGTGAGGACGCAACCGGCCGGGCCTTAGCCCAGCACAAGATACTCGCTGTCCTTCCCTGATTTTCTCTGCTCCAGGGAAGCCGTAACTAATCGTCAAACTTGCCGCGCCGTAGCTCACCTATTCTGATGACCGTGTCTTGCATATCATCACGGGTTAAGTCTCGACCGAATAGATTCTGCCACGGCGCTCTTTTCACCCAGGACTTCGCACGCCAGATCCAGAACGGTTTTTCCGTCGTGACCTTTCAAGTCGAGACGTGCGCCGGCTTCGATAAGTATGCGGGCACAATCTTCAAAGCCGTGCCAAAGCGCGTCATGCAGCGGAGTGTAGCCGTTGAGAGGCCCTTGAACATCGAGATCTATATCGGGATGGGCCACGAGCATTTTCAGAATCTCCAGATTGCCGTTGTAAGTGGCTTTATGCATCGGCGCACCTTTGAAGACCCAGTCTTCCACCCGTACCTTCGCTCCGGCACGAAGCAATTCGCCTACGATCTCCGTATGTTTGTCGCGGGCCGCTACCAGGAGCGGAGTGTGTCCGTCGAGGAAGGAGTTTACGTGGGGGTAGACCGTATTCACATCCGCGCCCGAAGCAATCAGCGATTTTACCGTTCCGAGGTCACCTTTGTTGGCCGCGGCCATCACTGTCTGCGCTTCGATGGCGTCCCGCGCAGCCGTGCGGCCTGCGTCGATGTATTTCTTGATTGTCTCGTACTTGCGCCTCTCCTCGCCTTGATTCACATTCAACTCGAAGGCAATATGGTCGTCGAGCGTAAACCCATAATGCGTCGCCAGGTTGAGATCCTGCCCATTCTCGACCAGTAACTTCACAAGCTCTGGCCACTTATACCAAAGGGCATCCATGACGGGTGTATGGCCGGTCGTGGGGGCAACAGCATCGACGAAGGCGCCATGTTCAATCAGCAAACGCGCAACTTCAAGGTTGCCGCTTTGCCCTGCTTTATGCAGCGCGGTCGCCCCGGTCTTCGCATCGGCGGTAAGGCAGTCAGCTCCCGCTCCGAGCAACAAAGCGACGATTTTCGGGTTGCCCCGGCAAGCCGCCATCATGAGCACCGTGAGCCCTGTCTTCGGATCGCGCACGTCGGGACTCGTTCCCCGGCTCAGGAGATACTCCACCGTTTCCGCGTCGTTCGCATCTACCGCTTCCAGCAACCTTGCCGCAAGGTCGCCGCGAAACGCCGCAATGATGGGCGAAGGATCCAAGTATGATTTCCAGTGGGTTATCCTGCCGCCGGAAATGGTTAACCAGGTCACGAAAGTAATGTCGAAGTCAAGCCCGGTCGCCAAGACCGTGGCCCGATCGTGAATACTGGCAACCGCCTGGTTGCCGTCCACAACCAGGCTGAGCGGCTTGAATACCATGATCTTTACAGCCTGGTCCCTGATCTGAAACGACCGGGTGACCTCGGCGACCCCACGGCATGTTCCGAGCCACGGGATGATATCAGTGAGGCCCGGCAGGGGCGCCAGATTGATCCATTCGACGTCGTCGGCGAGGCACCCTAATGCGGTGGGAACATCACCTCGGCCCAAGGCATCTAGATACGTTCGGGCAACTTCTTGTGTTGTTGAAACTGGCAATTTCGACCTCCAGAATTCGGGTTAAGTCCGGCCGTTGAAGTTAGCGATACCGTCTGCTGAATAGCCACCCTATCCTCAGTTGCAACTGCGCTATGGGTTTCCTTAGCGAATCGCCGACGGTATAACCCAATGCTCCCGCGCTACCAACCCGAAGACATATCTTTCATCCGCGAATTCCCAATCCTTCGCACCCGCCAGCGCCCCGCCGGCCTCGGCTGGGGTATCGAACGACCACACTTCGATCGCATCGAAGCGCGGCTCTCCGAAGCCATAGAGGCCATTGCGTGCAAGTCCGACAGTGCAGCGTCGCATGGCGGGATTCGCCGCCGCTTCGGACGCTTGCTTCTTAAGCGCTGCCGCGAACGCGTCCAACTCCACATTCGGCTTTCGCTTCACCAGCACGTAAGCGTTCACGAACTCGCGCCGTGGTCCACCGGCTTCTTTCACAACCTGCGATTCTGTGTCGAGCACGAAGGTTTGCCAGAATGCGGCCCAGCGCGGCTCATCTTCGCGCGCCCCGTGGAGAAACTCATTCGTCTGCATCGACGCGATCTGTTCCTCGTCGTTTTGCAGCCAGATCTCGGCGACTCCCTCAAAGAACGGCATCTGCCGGGGCGCCTCCACGTTTTCGCGGGTCGCCACGAGATAACGCCGGATTTGCGGAATCTTTGCCGCATAATCGACGGCGTGAAAGTTCACCCAGTAACTCTGAAAGGCCTGGGCGCTCAGCCCTGGCTTGGGTCCTGCGAAGATGTATTGGTGGATCGCCGGTTCGCTTGCCATAAGTGTGTTACCCCCAGATTATTGAGATACGGCCGCTCGCCGGCCAACCTGCGCGCACCCGCGCCGCGACTGTTTCTTTCTTTCCGCTGCTCGTCCAGATTCGTTTTCAAGAGCCGGCAGCCGCGGCCATTGCCGATGACGATTTTCTCGCCGACCTTGTAATGCAACTGATGCCACGGTGCAAAAACTCCACTTCAGGCACGAACCGCCACCGTAGTTTCACGAGCGATTAACATGTCAACGATGGTTCGGGCGAAGTGATGACAGTGATTGCCGGTGCGTCCCGTCACCAGGTCGTCGTCTACCACCACATCCTGATCGGTATAGATTGCGCCGTAGTTCTTGATGTCCCCGATCAAGTTGTTGTGGCATACCACCTGCCTGCCGCGCACCACTTCGGCGATGGGCGAAACCAGCCACATGCCGTGACAAATGATGCCCTTGATAATCTGCTTTTCCGCGAACGCCCGCTTCATGAATTCCACCGCGGGTGGTAATTTGTAAACGTCCTCCGTGTAGCGGAGGCGATCCGCGACCATCGCCGAGGGCACGATAATGGCGGAGTAACTTCGCAGTTCCTCGGCACTCATATTCTCGAAGCTGCGATGGCATTCGAATGGGTAGTGCGCTTCGTGGCCCCTGAACGTCAGAGACGCCTGGCCCCACAAGCGGGTCATGAAGTGCGTCTCCAGGCCTTCTTCCGGGAACCTGTGCTCGTAGTAGAAGATTTCCTTTTCGTAGAAGTCGCTCTCGATCAGAATGCCGATCTTCTTACCCTGGAGTTTCATGCGGGACGCCCCTCGCTCCGCTGCCGTCTGAACTTGGTCCCCGGTAGTGGCGGTTGTCGTCAAACTCATCATTCCTTTCAGGTCCTACTGCCCGCACGTATTTCCAATCAGCTCAGGATGTGTATCGCCTTCGAGAACGAGGTCGATCAGAAACGGTCCGGGGTGAGCCAAGGCCGCGCGGATTGCCGGTGCGATTTCATCAGGCTTCTCGACCCGAGCGGAACGTACCCCCATGGAGTTGGCCATCAGGTCAAAGCGCAACACTGGATGCGACAGGTCGAAGCTCAAGGGAAACTCGTGCTGCTCGATTTGCCGCTCCTTCCAATACTGTGCGATGTTAAGTTGCAGCAGCCGGTAGGAGCCGTTGTTGCAGACGACAAACTTAGCGGGTAGATTATGCCGGGCCGCGCTCCACAAAGCCTGGATGGTGTACATCGCCCCGCCGTCCCCGGTAAATCCGAAGACGGTTTTGCCGGGGTTCGCGATGGACACGCCCAGGGCGCCGGGGATGCCTACACCGAGGGAACCACCCCGGGTTAGAAAATACGTCTCCCCGCGCCGTGGCGGAAGATAGCGCGTCAGCGGCGGAGAATTGGTCAGAGCTTCATCGAATATGATGGCATCTTCGGGCAGTTGGGCCGTCAGTTCCTCGGCGAAGCGGGACATACGAATCGGCGTGTCGTCGCGCTTAGCTCGTTCGCTCTCGATTTCGCTATCGCGGCGCTGTTTCTTCTGAGACGCCGCCTGCGCGGTTCGCTTCGCCGCCGCCTGTCTGCGCTCCGGTGTAAGAAGCGCCTCGATGCTCTGGGCAAGGGCCGCCAGCGAGAGTTTTGGGTCGCCTAGCATACCCAAGTCGACGGGGTGGTTCTTGGCGATTTCATACAGGTTCAGATCGATGTGAATGGTCCGGGAGCCGCGCCCGAAAATGTTGCCGAGCTCCGGGAAGACTTCGGGAAGAACATAGGTGCCGCAGATCAGGTTTACATCGCCCCGTGAGGTGATAGGCAGGCTGCTACTGCCGAACATGTGGCCGGTCATGCCTCGGTACAAAGGGTGCGTGTAATCGAGATTGACCTCTCCAGCGTCCGCCTCCCAGACCTCGGCGCCCAGCAGTTCCGCGACCCGGGCAAGTTCGTCCTGAGCCCCCGAAAAGGCGACGCCGTCGCCGACGAAAATCATGGGTGTGTTGGCGCTCACCAGCCATTCCGCCGCCTGCCGCAGCAGTCCGGGCTCCGGCAGCACACGCGTGGAAGGAATCGAGGCTGGGAGCGGGATCTCCACTGCCGCAGCGTCCAGTACATCCTGCGGAAGGCACACGTACACGGGCCCCATGGGCGGAGTGGCTGCAATCTTTACCGCCCGGCGCAAAACTCGGAGCAGGGATGCCGGATCGGTAACCATGGTCGCCCACTTGGTCACCGGCTCCATTAAAGCCACCAGATCGCCTGCCATCTGCGCGTCCATCGCCATGTACTTCACGCCGGCATCGCCGCCGATTACGACAAGCGGCGAGTGGCCGCGCATTGCCTGATAGAGCGCTCCAACGGCGTTCCCCACCCCTGGCGCGCTATGGAGTTGTACCAGCGCGGGCTTCTTGGTCGCGCGGGCATATCCGTCGGCCATCAGGACGGCGACAGATTCCTGAAGGGTTAAGATGTAGCGAAGCCGCGGATAGTCCCTGAGCGCGTCGAGAAATCCCTGTTCGACCGTGCCCGGATTCCCAAACATGACAGAAAGGCCATCTGCCAGAAACTGCTCGAGAATTGCGTGCCGCCCGGTCTTCACACGTTCAGCACGTGATGCGGAACTCGACATATCTACCAACCGTACCGCTTAAGGTCACTTTCCAGCACTTCCACGAGCTTTTGACCTGTGGTATAGGAGTCCGCGGTGGAGCGGCCTGTCACAAAGGGATAATCGACGATGACCGAAATCTCTTTCCCGAAGTTTCCGATATAGGCGCCGTCGGGGGCGGTGGCATCGCGCAAAATATACTCCAGGGGGTACGGGGGCGGCCCCATATTGAAGTCCGTACCCATGAAGCCGGTGCCGTCCTTGTAGTCGTACTCGAGGCAGTGCCCGGTGACGTGCTTATTCTGAATGATAGACTTTCGGCCTTCGGTTTCTCTGGCGAAGGCCAGGCACGCAACGCCGTAACATTCCGCCGCAATGGCCTTGCCTTGGCGATAGAACCCGAGTATCAGGTCGTGCACGCGCTGGTTGTTCACCATGTCCACGATGGGTCCGCTTCCGCCCACCAACACAAGCGCGGCGTATGCGTCCAATTCCTTCCATGCCGCGTCGCGCTTGTTGTAATACGACTCGAGTTCACGCACCAGATGGGTGGCGCTGTAATAAGGCCTCTCCGGGAACCATGACGCAAGATTGAGGGTGTTCGCCAGCAGGCCGGAGTCGTCAACTTTCCGGACCTTTCCAGCCATCGCTTCGGAGGTCACGCAGCGGCCCAGGGGAGGATCCAGGTAGGTTGCATCCATGCTGGGAGGCAAGGCGGGCGGCTTGCCGCCCTTGGGGGTGACATACACCAGTTCATAACCAGCTTCTGTCAAGGCCTCTTGGGGGCCGATAAGCTCCTCGCCCCAGTAACCATAGTTCGACAACACCACCAGTACCTTCTTGAACATTCCCACTCCTCGGCGTCCCTAGGCATTCCAGCATTGCACCGCGTTCGATGCGGGGCAGCATAGTGTCTAAGATCTGCCCTGAAGTCACGGACTTTTATCGAAAGGGTTAATATCACAAGAGTTTTTGGCGAAATGTTAGTTGACTTAACGCTACACGTATGTCGCGCACACTTAGGTATTGAGGCGACATTTCTAGCCGGGCTTGACAGCAAGGTTTTCAGGCGATTGACAGTTCCCCTCTGGTTGTGAGAAGCTGCGGCACGGCCGTATGGTACTTAGGTTAGAGGTCCAAACATTCCCGGGCACGCTCGATGCGCTCGCTCCCGTGCGCGAGTATGTAGCTAACGCCGCTCACGCGGTCAGTTTGGATCGAAGCGCCACTTACAAACTTTGCTTGGCCGTCGATGAGATTGCCACCAACATCGTGCTTCATGGGTATGAGGAAGCGGGGCTGAAGGGCAACTTAAAGATCGGCGCCTCGGTGGAAGAGGGCAAATTGGTAATCCGCCTGGAGGATCAGGGCAAATCCTACGATCCTAACCTCCATGCGATCCCTCGAGCGGAGGACTTGACCCTCCCCCTCGAGGCCAGAGAGGTAGGGAAGCTTGGCGTTTACCTGGCGCTGGATGGGGTGGATGACCTTCAGTACATCGCGACGGATCACGCGAATATTCATCGGTTCATCGTCCTGCTGCCGCCGAGTTCCGGGTCAGCACCATGACACGAATACCCTGGAACTCGAGAGCGGGAGTCTTCAGGCTGATGCCGGGAATTTCGTCGAGAAAAACCGTCCCCCCTTTCGGCGACTTTGAACTTGTGCTTTTTGCGGTGCAGCGCGCCGGGGAAGGCCCCCTTCTCGAGCCCGAAGAGTTCGCTTTCCAGCGATCACTCAAACGGACTGGGCGACTCGACAAATTGAAAAGAGGGCCGGAACGTTTGTGATTGCGTCCGCAGCTTTGATCGCACTCGCCGCGCTGGGAGCTTTACTGTGCGCGGTGCACTTCGGATGGCTTGCCAAAATGCAGAGTGGTTTTCTTATCACTCTGATTCTGGCAGTCGCTGGGAGTGCGACCGGCTCAGCCTTCCTGGTGGGTGTCTGGGCACAAGTGACCAGTCAACGGGTCTTATTCCAGCAGGCCGAGAGCAGCTTGGCGAGTGTCGGCGACGTCGCGGAGGCAGGATTCCATGATGTGGTGACTCTCGCCTTCGGCGATCTTAACCAGGTCGCCAGCACGCTAACGGCGCAGCTCCCTGACGGCAAGCCGGAGAAGCTGGCCCGCTATCTGGACATGGTCAGGAGAACTAACGACCGATTTCTCGGAATGGATATAATCGACGCCCATGGCAAAATTCTTGCCAGCAGCAGCGGGGAGAGGGCAACCGGCGGGCCTCGGCCAAAGGATGCGGAAGCGGATCCCCACCTGCCCGGGCGCAGGCCGCTGAGTAGCGTTGGACTCGAGCATGTGCTCGAAGGCAAGGAATTCGTTTCCAATACTTACTTCTCGTTCTTCTTCAAAAAGCGTGTACTTGATCTGGCGACTCCGGTTCGAGACGACAAGGATGTCGTTATCGCCGCACTCAGATGCCAGTATGACCTACAGGGGGATTTCGAAGACCTTTTTCACTCGGTAAGATTCCAGCGAACCGGCTACGCGGCACTGGTCAGCAGTGACGGGCGAATCGTCGCCCACCCCGACGCCAATCGCCTGGACGCCGATGTCTCTTCCTACGCGGCAGTTCAGCGCGGGCTACGTGGCGAGACGGGCTGGGTCGTAGCCCGTAACGAATCCGGCCTCGAGAGGCTTTTCTTGTATCGTCCTCTCAAGTCCCCTGCCACCATCGACCCGAAATTCTGGGTGCTGTTGATAGAAATCGACATGAACGAGGTCGTGCAGGCGATTTCTAAGGCGCGTCGGCAGTTCCTGCCAGGCACTGCCGTGCTGGCGATTCTAGGTGTTTTGTCAGCCTATTTCATTGCGCTGTCGATCAAGCGCCCCATCCAATCGGTGAATGAGTTTGCGCAAAAGGTGCAGGCCGGCCAACTCTCAGACCGCATCGTCATCCACGGAAAGGATGAGATCGGACGGTTGGGCACTGCGCTGAACGAAATGGCCGGCGGTCTGCAGGAGCGCGACAGGCTCAATGCAGAGCGGATCTCCTCCCAGAAGGTCCTGCAACTGGCGGCAGCCATCCAGATGGGCTTCCTGCCGAAGACATTCCCTGCCTTTCCCGACGCGCTGGAAGTGGACATTTTCGCGACGGAGAAGCCGGCGCTTGAGGTAGGCGGCGATCTCTACGACTTCTTCCGGCTGGACGACAACCGGATCTGTTTCCTGATTGGAGATGTCTCCGATAAGGGAATACCAGCTGCCCTGTTTATGGCGATGGTCCTGACGGCCTTCAGGATTACCGCCACGGATCACAGCGACTCCATTGCCCGGATCCTCGGTAGGCTCAACCGGTTTCTGTTCCAGCATAACGAATCACAGATGTTCGTGACGCTGTTTGCCTGCATTCTGGACTTACGCACCGGCGCTATTGAGTACGGTGACGGCGGACACGAACCTCCTTTTATCGTGCGCCACGGCGGCGGAGTAGAAATGCTTAAGAAAGAGGGAGGCGTCGCCTTAGGCTTTATGCCGGACTACGAGTTCCGCAGCGGAACCATCCAGCTTGATCCTGGCGATACGCTGCTGCTTTATACCGACGGCGTAAACGAGGCCATGAACGCAAGCCGGCAGATGTTCAAGGTATCCGGTATCGAGGAGACGCTCCGCTCCTTTTCCAATGGCGTGCCCGCTGAAACGGTTGCTGGAACCATGATCAGGAATGTTGAGGAGTTCGCGGGCGGAGCCCCTCAGAGCGACGATATCACGGTCTTGGTTGTTCGATATTGCGGTCGGAACGGTTCTGCTGGTCCGGTGCGATGGACAGCCTGAAGCATTCTACACAGGCATTAGCGACGATTTGAAAGTTAGGCTCTCGGCGCATAACTCGGGTGTGGTGACGCACACTGCTAAGCATCGCCCATGGCGCGTGAAGACGTATGTCCCGTTTACCGATGAGCTCCGCGTTGTTGCGTTTGAGAAGTAATTGAAATCCGGATCAGGCCGCGCCTTCGCGAAAACAAGGCTGTAAACCGCTGCCGTTGCTCCCGCCCAAATCGAGGTTTTCGTCCGCGGTCTTTTTGCAAACCAGCCCCCGCGCAAGCAGGTCTGCGATGCGGCCTTACCTCAGCGCCGCCCTCAGCTTGCACCCCAGCGTAGCAAGTGTTAACCTTCAAATTCGAGGGAGAAGACAGGAATGAGTCGTGTCTACCAAGTCGACGCCCATTGGGATTCGGAGGCAGGGGTTTGGGTTGCAGGGAGCGAGGATATTCCCGGCTTCGTGGCTGAGGCTGAATCCATGAATGCTTTGGTGGAGAAGGTCCGGGTTTTGGTGCCGGAGCTTTTTGAGTTAAATGGCGGACTAGAACCGGGGCAGAAGGTAGTCAATGTTCTTGTTCGTGCACACCATGAAGAAACCGCGTTGGTGCCCGTGGCGTCCTGATGGCGACGTACACGCCAAAGCTCAAGGAGATTCTTCGCGCTCACGGGTGCTCATATGAGCGTCCCGGACGCGGCGACCACGAAATCTGGTACAGTCCGATCACAGGGCGGCGTTTCCCGGTAGACCACAAGATTGTGTCCCGCCATACTGCCAACGAAGTTCTGAAGCAGGCCGGAATTCCGAAGCAGTTCTGAGTTCTCACCTGGGTAGACAGGCCCATTCTTGAACACGTGTTCGCAGACCGGGGCGAGAGAGATTGTGAACGGCACCAGGCCGTCGCGCTCGCCAATTGAACATCAGGAGCGATACAGGTGGCAAACCTAGCGCCTGTGGATGCTTCCCGCACGGCGGTTCTCAGCATGGACCTGCAGACCGCCATCGTTTCGATTTACACGAAGGACCAACCCGACCTGGTCACTCGCGCCTCCGGCGTCCTCAAGAAGGCCCGCGAGCGCAGGTTAAGCGTGTTTCATATTCAAGTCGGCTTTCGTCCCGGCTTGCCGGAAGTCAGCCCGCGCAATTTGCTGTTCAGCAGCATCAAGAATTCGGTCCAGCATCAGCAGATATTCCAGGGACCGGGCGGCGCGATTCATCCCGCGGTGGCGCCCGAAGGCGAGGATATCGTCATAACCAAGCACCGGATCAGCGCCTTTACCGGCACCGACCTCGACATGGTTTTGCGGGCGAAAGAGATTGAGACCCTGATCTTATTCGGGATCGCCACCAGCGGAGTGGTTCTCGCCACGCTATTCGATGCTGTTGACGCGGACTATCGCCTGATCGTGGTCAAAGACTGCTGCGCGGACGCTGATCCGGAAGTGCACCGCTGTCTGGTTGAGAAAGTCTTCCCCCGCCTGGCGAGTGTCGTGACCGCGGGGGAGGTAATCGATGCGATGGGATAATTACGGCCGGAAGATCACTTCGTTAGGTCCCGAAGGCAGGCTGAATTTTCCGCCTCGCTCCTGGTTCAGTTTGAGAGTCGCGGGAATGTCCAAATCGGCAATCGCGACTTTTCTCCTCCAGGAACCGGTGCTCCAATAGTCCGCTTGCGCGTAAATGATCCGGCCTATGATTGTGTACTTCCCGATTTCTTCCTGGTGCCCGTCGCGGAATACAAGCACCGCAGGCGGGAGCTTGGGAGCAGGCGGGGCTAAGGCATTCGTCTGGCCCATCTCGGAGGGTGGATTCGGAGCTAGCGCCGCGCCAGCCACTGTTGAACGTGTGGAGGCCGGCTGCTGGCCATACTCGCCAATCCGCACCCACTGCTCGCCTTGGCGCTCGAGAACCACCGACTCGACGGGCCTGGCCGGAGCTGAAAACGTCTCGGAGTGAGTAGCAGCCAGCCAGGGGGGAGGCACCTGGGCCGCCGTTGGCTCGTAACCGTCGCCATAGCCGTTGTCGTAGCCGTAATCGTAGTCAGAGTACAACGGAAGGGAATAGTAATCCCAAAGGGGATAGTTACCGTATCCGGGGAAATATCCAGGGAAGAAAAAACCGCCTCTGCCGTAAAGCCCGCGCCCGCCCCGCGCGCCGAAACCGGCTCGCCCTCCACCCCTGTACGGCGCCGAGGCTCGAGGAGCGGCAGCACCGGTGAAATGCCCGCCTCGCGTCTGCGCGACCGCGGGGGACTGGCAGAGGATCGCCAGGAGTAAGGCGAAGATTAAGGCCGTAGTAAGGCGGCTATTCATGGGCAGATTCCGTGAAGGCAGTTCCTGGATCAGAACACGCTAACCATAGCACCTCCCCAAGCCGGGAGCAAGTGTTTTTCTGCCTGGGTGCTGTCCTGGTTTCGCGTACCGCCGGCCTTTGCACGCTGCGGAAAAATCTCTCTTGACGCTGTCATTCCGAGCGGGGCGAGGAATCTCGCCTTGAAAATAGAGGCGCGGCGTTCAAATTGCTACAGCACGTGAACCCATCCCTCTCTGTTGATAATGGCTCCCCCGCAGGGGGACGGCTTGCCGTCCCCGCATTTCTGCTGGCCCCGGCGTGGGTAGGGCGAGCCCCATAAGCGTTCACTTAACGCCTCAACTGGTCAAGTGGTGGCAATTTGGGTCTCGTTCGCCACTAAATTCAGGCCCGGAGGGCCGACAGGGAGTAGCCCACGGCGTGAGCCGTGGGACC
>Ga0187879_10000538_pt1 | contig 25141 bp, 25 predicted proteins | sample June2016WEW_19_1_FD_132423 | JGI IMG/M metagenome (GOLD analysis project Ga0187879, IMG submission 132423) | Peatland microbial communities from SPRUCE experiment site at the Marcell Experimental Forest, Minnesota, USA - June2016WEW_19_10 | ecosystem: Environmental > Terrestrial > Soil >... | reverse complement strand
TTGACATTCAGACCTCGAACCCGGAAGAGGATGTCGATATTATAAGAGTGGCTGGCGGCTGGTGCCTAGTGAGAAAGGTTAAAGGGTAAAGGCTAAAGGATCGTGGATCTTCAGCCTTTACCCTTTAACCTTTAGAAGGGCCACTAACCACCGCTGTTATATAATCGGTTTCATGCGTCCCGAGTTCCTGGCTATACCCTTCGAGGACACTGAAAAGGCAAGTCTGAATCTGGCGCGGCTCGAACAGCAACTGGCGCCCAGGCTGATGGTGCCCCTGGCGTCGTTGCTTGCCCACTCACCGGATGCCGACGGGGCGCTTAATCTCCTGGAACGGTACGCGCGGGAAGCCCCGGCAGAGGTGTTGGGAGAGATTGCGCGCCATCCGGCGGCCTTGTCCTACCTGGTGGCGATCTTCGGCCACAGCGGGTTTCTGGCGGAGACCCTGTTGTCGGAGCCGGCCCTTGTCATTCAGTTTGCTCGCGACCGCAACTTCACTAAGCTGAAATCCAAAGAAGACTTGATGCAGGACTACGCGCGCTTTGCCACCACCAACCCGGACCCGTGGCCGGCGGCCCAGTTGGCGCGCTTCAAACGGCGCAACTACTTGCGCATCGCGATGAAGGATGTTTTGGGGATGTCGACTCTGGGCGAAACGACTCTGGAGTTGGCCACCTTGGCGGACGTGATTTTGACGAACGCTTTTCTTTACTGCGACGGCGAACTGGAAAAACGCTACGGACAACCCCAGTACGTTGACGTGCAGGGCCGCATTGCACGCAGCGGATTCAGCATTATTTCGCTGGGAAAGCTGGGCGGCAACGAACTGAATTACAGCTCCGACATCGACCTGTTGTTTCTCTACTCCCACGACGGCGAAACCGCCGGCGGGAACGAGGCGGTAGTTTCGAACAAGGAGTACTTTGTCCGCTTGGCCAATGCCGTCACCCGCACCATTACGCAGCCAACGCCCCAGGGCGAGGTCTTCCGCGTCGATTTGCGCCTGCGCCCGGAAGGCGAGCAGGGCGACCTGGCCATTTCGCTTAAATCGTCTCTCGAGTATTACGAGCATCGGGCACGGGATTGGGAGCTGCAGATGCTGATCAAGGCGCGGCACTCCGCGGGCAATTCGATGCTGACCCGCGATTTTCTGCGTGGCGTCGAGCAGGAGATCTACGGCTCGCCGGGAGATTTTGAGGCGGTCGAAAGCGTTCTGTGGTCGCGCGAGCGGATCTCCAAAAGGATGCGCGAGAGTGGCAGCGAGGCCGTGGACGTCAAACACCACTCGGGGGGCATCCGCGACATCGAGTTTACGGTGCAGTGCCTTCAGCGGCTCTACGGACGGCAGGATCCCTGGGTGCGCTCCGGCGGCACGCTCTTCGCATTGCGTAAGCTCAATGACAAAGGTTGGCTGAGCGACCGCGACTATGCCCAGTTGACGAACGCTTACGTGTTCTTCCGCAAGGTGGAGCACTGCGTGCAGCTCGAGCGTGGCCAGCAAACCCACCGCTTGCCGGCCTCGGCGCGGGCGCTCGATCGGCTTGCCCGCCGCGTGGGGTTTGGCGTCACTTCCAGTGAAACCCTGGGCAATGCGCTGTCGCAGAAACTGCAAGGTGAGTTTGAAAAAGTGAGCGAAATCTACCAGCGCGTGATCCATCCCCGTACGGCGCCCGCCGGCGATCAGCCGTTTATGCTCAAGCCGCTTCCTTCTTTTACTCCTGACCAGGGACAGGCCTCGTACGATTCCACCCTGAATTTCCTGAGCGCGCAGGCGCCGGAATTAGCGCATTGCATTCAGGAAGCCGAAATCCCCGACCGGGCGCGTGCGGTTGCGGCGAGACTCCTTACCGCCTTGCTGGAGTCACCGGAGCGGTTTGCCTTGGTTCGCGAAAAGCCCGAGCTTCTGCGGCGCGCGCTCGAGGTGGTCAGCGAAAGTGAATACCTCGGCGAACTGCTGATCCGTCACCCCGAGGACATGATGGTTCTCGAGTCCGCGCAATCGCCGGCCTCCACCGCGCAGATGGAAATCGCACTCGGCGGATCGGAAGACTCCGAGCCTCATCATTGGGCTACGGAACCCGTACTGGCCATGCGCCAGAAGATGACGGCGCTTCGCAGGCATTTCCAGTATCGAGTCTTGGAACTCGGTGCGGCCGATTTGGCTTCTCTCGAATCCAGCCTTCCGGTCCTGAAACGCTGGTCTGCCGTGGCCGCTCGGTGCGTTTCCAGCGCCTTGCAGATTGCCGGATCGGCTCTCGAAACCAACGAAATGGAAGACAGAAACCGCGCCTGCCCCTTTGCAGTGCTGGCTCTGGGCCGCCTCGCCCTGAACGAGTTTGACCTCGCTTCGGATGCCGACCTGATTTTCGTGGCCGGCACCGGAATTGGACGAGACGAGCTGGATTTTTGGAAACGGCTGGCGGCGAGAATGATCGACGTTCTCTCGAGTTACACGAGTGAAGGAACGGTCTTCGCGGTCGATACGCGCCTTCGACCTCGCGGTCAGGAGGGCGAACTCGTCGTGACTCAAGAGGAACTGCTCAGCTATATCCATGAGCACGCCGAGGTGTGGGAGGGGCTGACCTACCTCAAGGCCTGTCACGTGGCGGGCGATGTGGAACTCGGGAGAGAGACCGTTTCTCGGCTCGTGAGCGCTATCTTCGAGCGGTTCGCCGCCCACCCCGCACTCGCGGCCGAGCTTCGCCAGATGAGGCGCAGGCTCGAAAAGGAAGTGCTTGTGCAGCCCACAAACACCAAGACCGCTCCGGGAGGCTATTACGACATCGACTTCGCCGTGTCTCTCTTGCGTTTGCGAGGACACATCGCCACTCACCCCGGCGCCAATATGGCGGAGCAGATCGCTGCGTTGCGGTCGGCTGGACTCATGAATCTCGAAGATGGAGATGTCTTGTCAAGGGCGGCGAATTTCCTGCGCTCCGTCGATCACGCCGCTCGGTTGGTGACCGGGAAGCCGGTCGAGGGACTGCCGGAGCGCAGGGGGCACGCCGAGGTAGTTGAAAAACTGGCGCGCCGCTGGGGGTTGATCTCTGGGTCGGAAACCTTGAACTTAACCCTGCAAACAACCCGGCAGCGCGTGCGCGAAGTCTATAATCGCCTGATCGAAGCCGCGCCGTAGGCTGTCGCAGCGCTGACCTTCAGGTCAGCATCTGAGAAACTGAGAATATGCCGACTAAGCCGTCAAAGATTGTAACTGCTGACGCCGGGCTCGGGAGTAGCGAGCGCCAGGCTCCGTGGGACAATTCCCTCTTCATGAAAACGTGCCGAAGAGAGCCGGTGGATCGAACCCCGGTCTGGTTGATGCGCCAGGCGGGCCGCTACATGAAGGAATACCGCGAACTCCGCGCCAAAGTGCCTTTCCTGGACCTCTGCAAGAACCCGAGTCTGGTGTCCGAGGTTACCGTGACAGCAGCCAGCCGGCTGGGTGTCGACGCAGCCATCATTTTCGCCGACCTGCTGCTGATCGTCGAGCCACTGGGATTCAACCTCGCTTACGACCAGGGTGAAGGTCCGAGCATCAAGCCCGCCCTGCGCTCGCCTCAAGACGTGGAGCGGCTTAACGAAGTGGACGCTGTGCAGTCGCTGAGTTACTTCTATGATGCGATTCGCCAGACCCGCGCCGACCTCGACCCCAAACTGCCGCTTATCGGATTCGCCGCCTGTCCGTTCACGTTAGCTTCCTACCTGGTGGAAGGCGGAGGATCGAGGAATTACCAGCACACCAAGGGGTTGATGTACTGCGATCCGCAGGCCTGGCGGGCCCTCATGGAGCACCTCGCGCGTAACTTGGCCCGGTACATTAACGGCCAGATCGCCGCAGGGGTGCAGGCTATCCAGGTTTTTGACACATGGGTCGGCTGCCTGGGGCCCGCCGACTATCGGGAGTTTGCGCTGCCCTACACTCGGATGATGATCGACGCGATTACTCCCGGCACGCCGATTATCCATTTTGGCACCGGCACGGGCATGCTACTCGAGGACATGCGGGAAGCCGGGGGCGACATCATTGGCTTGGATTCGCACGTTGAGCTCGATCAAGCCTGGGCTCGCGTGGGTTATGACGTGGGCGTGCAGGGCAACCTCGATCCCGTGGTACTATACGCCGGGCAGGATTATATCCGAGGGCGCGTGCAGAGGATTCTGGATCAGGCCGGTGGCAGGCCCGGACATATCTTCAACCTCGGCCATGGCCTGCTACCTGACACCCCGTTCGAAAATGTTGTGGCGTTGGTAGAAATGGTGCATGAGTTGAGCACATTACGCGGACCTGCTGCTGACTGAGGGTTTCATAGTATCGGGCCGGCCCCCCCTCACCTGGCCGTCGGCTGACGGACACCCTCTCCGCCAAGGGGGCTGAGGGGTGATGTCACTTAGTTCTGCAATCCTCAGTAGGTGCGCGGTTTTTTCAGGGAATTGGGCTATCCTTCCGTGACAGGCTGAGTCCGAATCGCACAGCATGGGAACTCGAAAACCAATAGTTGCTGGTGGGGAGCCTGCGGGCGTTCTCGCGGCGATCACGAATCGCCGGCGTTGGGGCATCATCGCCCTGCTGTTTGTCGCCTCGCTCATCAACTATCTGGACCGTGCCACCATCTCGGTGGCCCTACCGCTCATCTCCGTGAGTCTGAACCTCGCCGCGGCAAGCAAAGGCCTGCTGCTTTCCGCCTTTTTTTTCTCCTATGCCCTGATGCAGGTGCCGGTCGGCTGGTGCGTGGATCGCTACAATCTGCGCTGGATGTACTCCGTCCTGTTTGCCTTGTGGTCATTCGCCTGCGGACTCACCGGCCTCGCGGGAAGCCTGGGCGTGCTGATCGCGTTCCGTGTGCTGCTGGGGATCGGCGAGTCGATCTACCTTCCCGGGGGGACCAAGATCGTCAGCGTGTTATTTGAGCCCCGGGAGCGCGGGCTCCCGTCCGGCATCTTCGACAGCGGCACGCGCGCCGGCCTTTTTCTTGGCGCGCCAGTGGTGGCGTGGCTCGTTGTCCTGCTTGGCTGGAGGAAGATGTTCTTCTTCGTGGGTTTCTCAGCCCTCGTTTGGCTGATCCCGTGGTGGCTTGTCTTTCCCGCCCGATTCTCCGAGCGAAGACCGAGCGCTGGCGTGCACGGAGCGCCTGAAACCTTCTGGGCAGTGCTCAGACACCTTCGCAGCCGGGATTTGATTGGCATTTGCCTGGGTTTTTTCTGTTTTGATTATTACTGGTACCTGCTGGTTACCTGGCTTCCCGACTACCTGGTAACGGTGCGGCATTTGACGATTCTGAAGGCCGGACTGTATGCGGCGCTTCCCTACTTCGTGTGGGGCGTCAGCGAGCCCATAGGAGGCTGGTTGGCAGACCGCCTGATCGTCATGGGCTGGGATGAAACGCGTTCGCGGAAGTGGCTCATCACCGTGGCCTTTGCTTCCGGGCTCCTGCTGGTACCTGCCGCGCGCGTCGAGAGCGCGTATACTGCGATTCTCTTTATTGCAGGCGGATCGCTGGTCGGGCTGGCCACAGGGAATCTCTTCGCGATCCTGCAATCGTGCGCTCCACCCGAGGAGGTCGGGGTGTGGACAGGGTTTGAGAATTTCGCCGGAAATGTGGGTGGGGTCATTGCCCCGGTCGCCACCGGATTTCTTATTGCCCGGACGGGCTCGTACCTCCCCGGCTTCGCCCTGGCGGCGTTGGTTCTCCTCACCGGCCTCCTGGCGTACTGGTTCGTGGTGGGGAAACTCGCGTCGCGACACGCGCCGTCCTGAGCCCTGTGCGTGTCATTCTGAGCGCAGTGAAGAATCTCAGAAGTTGCTTGCCTGCGGAGACCCGCGGCACACTGCAGAGATCCTTCGCTCCGCTCAGGATGACAGGTCAGTAAATCGGGAGGCTGAACTCTTCGACTCTCGACTTTCGACTTTTCGACTCCCGGAGGATTCTCCTTGCCACCTTGGACTCAGCCGCTCGACCCTCTTCACCATCTTCCCTTGTCCGCGCTCGCGGCCTCGATTCCGCTGGTGGTCCTCCTGGTTCTCATGGGCGGCCTGCGCAAGGGCGGTGCGGTTTCGGCCGCTTGGGGCCTTGCCAGCGCTGCCGTCCTCTCATTGGTGGTGTGGAATTTCCCGTGGAGATTGGCCTGTCTGAGCATCGCCTTTGGCTTTCTTTACGCGTTGTGGCCGATTCTGTGGCTTGTGTTTGCGTCGCTATGGCTTTACAACCTCTCCATCGCTACCGGCAGCTTCGAGCAACTCAGGCGATGGATGGCCACTCATGCCTCCGGCGATCGGTGCGTGCAGGCCATCCTGGTGGCCTTTTGCTTCGGGACACTGCTCGAAGGCACCTCCGGCTTTGGGGCGCCGGTGGCGGTCTCTGCCTTCTTACTGCTGGGCCTTGGGTTCGCCGCGCGAGATGCTGTGACCCTGTCGCTTATCGCGAATACCGCACCTGTAGCTTTCGGCGGATTGGGCATACCCATCGTGGCGCTGGCGGCGGTGACGGGCCTCGACCAGATGAAGCTCTCCGCCATGCTCGGCCGCCAACTTCCTTTCCTGTCCCTCGTCTTGCCGGGCTACCTGGTCTGGGTGTATGGGGGCCGAAAGGGCTTAAGAAGAGCCTGGCCGGCAGCCCTGGTTGGCGGCGCCAGTTATGCTCTTGCACAGTTTTTGTCCTCGAACTACTGGGGGCCCTATGCGACCGGCATTGTGTCGGCCTTGTCCGCCATTGCCTGCATGGTGCTGCTCCTGCGCGTTTGGAAACCCCGAGGTGAGGAGAGTTCTGATCCGGCGCGTGAAACGCCGGAGGCTATGCAGGCAGCGGGACAGGGATCACCCTCGCCGCGTCCCGGCACACCCGCGCCAGCCCATGATACCGCTGCGAAAGCCTTGGCCGGCTGGGGGCCCTGGCTGATTCTTGCCGGTGTGATGGTCGTGTGGTCCTATTTCAAGCTATTTCAGATCGCTCAACGAAACGTTCCCGTGCCGTATCTTCACAATGCCGTGTTCATCGTGCTATATCACAAGGTCTACGCGGCGATTTACCAGTTTCAACCTCTGGCAGCGGGCACGGCGGCCCTTACGGCCACTCTGGTAACGGCCCTGGCGTACCGCAGCCGCCCCGCGCTTGTTCTCCGGGCTGGAATCACGACACTCAAGCAGCTTCGACTGCCGGCGTTGACGGTGGGTTTGATCGTCGCCTTAGCCTATCTCTACAACTACTCTGGAATGGCTTATACGCTGGGTGCGGCCCTGGCTGGGCTGGGCAAGGTTTTTCCGCTGGTGAGCGGCTATCTCGGCTGGGTGGCGTGTTTCCTGAGCGGAAGCGACACGGCCAGCAATCTCCTTTTCGGCAATCTGCAGGTTGCGGTTGCCCGGCAGATCGGCGTAAACCCGATACTCTTGGCGGCTACCAATTCCGCCGGAGGAGTCATCGGGAAGATGATATCGCCTCAGAATATTGCCGTAGGAGTCACGACCGTGGGATTAATCGGCCACGAAGGCGAGATCTTACGCCGCACGTTTTGGCACAGCCTGCTGCTGCCGCTGGGGCTCAGCGTGCTGGTCTTCGCTCAGGCGTACTGGTTGCAAGGGATGGTGCCGAAGTAGCGCGGTCCCATGTTCTAGGCGTCCCCACCCCTGCTCACATATTGATGCGCTGCACTTTCTTCCGGTTGAGGTACCAGCACGGACTGTCGCCAAAATGGGGAAACAGGGAGTGAACGCACGCCTGGTTCTTCGGCCCGAGGAACATGAACTCGGTCTTGCCGCTTTTCAGCCCCACCGCATAATAGCTCTGGATTATCACCACTCCAAATTGCGCGCGGCCCCTCGGGATCTGATAACGGAGGGAGAGATAATCGCCGGCGTATAGAACGGCTAACGCGAGAATGACAATGAAGAACATGCGTTTCATGGTTGATTAATGATGCCTGGCTTTGGCTCGCTGGCCTTCGAGGGGCGACTTTTGTCTTTCCCTCATTACCCTGTCCAGTCTATCATGGCGATGTGGGGCGGTAAAACAGGGGCACTGACCTCCAAGGCGTGAAGCGAGTCAAAGGCAGGGTGTTAACAATGAGCGTTAGGGAATGGTTTCGACGGATATTCCTGGTTGACCTCATCAAGGGTTTGAAGTTGACCTTTTCTTATCAACGTCCGGGCGCGACCGTCACCGAACAATATCCGTTGGAAAGGCCAATAGTTGCGGAACGCTATCGGGGCGCGCCGCGCCTGAACAACCACCCTGAAAGCGGCGAGACGCTCTGCATTGCCTGCAACCTTTGCTCAATTGCGTGCCCCGAAAACCTGATCGTAGTAGGGTGGGCGCGCACCGAGGACCGCAAGAAGCGATTGACCACTTTCACCTACGACCTGTCGCGGTGCATGTTTTGTGGTTTATGCGAGGACGCGTGTCCCGTCGACGCACTCGAACTGACGCAGGACTTTGAGATCGCGCAGTATTCGCGGGAGGGTTTGATCTGGGACCGGCAGGCTCTGGAAGAAGGGCCGCGCCCTATACGTTACGGGCGCTAGCCTTCTGTCGTAGTTAGCTGTTGATCGACGGGCGAGAACAAAGCGGTCTAGCCGACAGGTTGAGACGAGGACACTCCCCACTGAACTGGCAAGCGTCAGACACCACCTTGCGCTTCTCCGCCACCGGGTTCTTGGGAGCAATTCACACAACTACGCTTCTTCTCCCGGTGAGTCCTCATCGCAACGACTTGAAACCCCACCTGCCCTGTTCCGACTGCTGAGTGCGGAGTTCGGCCAGCACGCGACCTGCGCGAGCAGCCGCGAGTCGAAATCTCGGCTCGCGGCCGAACGCTACTTCTTCTTTGGAGGCACCACGGCATCTTTGAATGCCTTGGCCAAGCGAAACTTGACAACCGTCTTGGCTGGAATGTTGATGGGCTCACCGGTCTGCGGGTTGCGACCCACACGAGCTTTACGGTGCGCCTTAACAGCTTTCCCGAGTCCAGGAACCACGAACTGCCCGCCGCCCTTGACTTCCTTCGTTGCCAACGCAGCCAGGTTCTCCAGAACTGCAGCGGCTTCCTTCTTCTGAATCCCCGTCTTTTCTGCCAGGTGGGCTACCACTTGTGATTTCGTCAGCACTTTCGCCATTTGCTGCTCCTCTCCTCTAATGATTAATGAACCCCAAAATCAACGTGGCCGAGGGACACTTTAAGAGATTAAGCGGCGTCGTGTCAAGAGGGATTTTCGTTTGGACCTCGACTGGAGCCTTGAAAAATGCGCTCGCGCCGCCGTTGAATTGTCGGCCGCCATTCGATATAGTGCAAGGGGGGGGAGACTTCAATGCCGATCTTCGAGTACAAATGCCAGGACTGCGGAGCCCGTTTTGAAAAGATCGTAAGTTCCACTTCGGCCACCGTGCTTTGCCGGAAGTGTGAAAGCCCGAAAGTGGACAAGCTGCTTTCCGTGTTTGCCGTGGCCAAGGGCTCTCACTCCGCCGCTTCTTTTGATGACGGTCCCTGCCGCACCTGTGGGGCGCGCGAGCGGGGCATGTGCGGAGAGTAGTTTGGACTACCCTCAGATTCCTAACTTGCGCCTTGGCACGTCGAGCTGGTCCAGTCAGGATTGGGTCGGGGTCTTCTATCCCGCCGGAACTGCTCCGGCTGACTTCATTTCTGAATACGCGAAGCATTTCGATACGGTGGAAGTGGATTCAACATTCTATCGAACCCCTTCCCCCGCGATGGTCAGGAATTGGGCGGCGCGCACGCCTGACGGTTTCCTGGTCGCGGCCAAGTTTCCCCAGGTCATCACGCATGAAAGGGTCCTGGTTGATTGCGCCTCCGAGGTCTCGGAGTTCTTGAAGGCGATGGATCTGCTTGGCGACAAGCTCGGGCCGCTATTGATTCAGTTCCCCTACTTCAACAAACAGGCGTTCCCGCAGCCCCACGATTTTCTGCTGCGTCTGTCAAATTTTCTGGAGCAACTTCCCAATGACCGCGCCTTTGCGGTCGAGCTGCGCAACAAATACTGGATCAATGACCGGTTTCTCGATCTGCTCCGAGCCAGGAATGTCGCTTTGGCGCTCATCGACCATCCCTGGATGACGCCTGTCGAACAACTCGTGGCCAGGCAGGATGTGGTGACCGCGAATTTTGCCTATCTCAGGTGGCTTGGTGACCGAAAGGGAATCGAAGAGAGGACTCAGAGCTGGGATAAAATCATCATTGATCGAACCCGCGAGATGGAGACGTGGATTCCCATCATCCGCGCGCTGCTTAAGCGCGGGATAAACATCCTGGGGTTTTTCAATAATCATTACGCCGGATTCGCTCCCGGTTCGATCAAACTATTCCGCGAAATGTGGGAGCGGCTGAGAGATTCCGGCGGATAGCGACTCGTTCGTGCCTCAAATCGATATAAGACGGCTGAGAAGCCTTGACGAATACCGGGAGTGCGAACGGCTCCAGATGCAAGTGTGGGGGAACCTGGGAGCCGGAAGCGAGGTGCTGCAAGTCACGCAGAAGTACGGCGGTGTGGTGTTGGGGGCGCTCGCGAAAGGGAAGCTCCTGGGATTCCTTTATGCTTTCCTTGGGCGTTATCACGGGCAGTTGGTGCACTGGTCGCATATGATGGCCGTTGACCAGCGCCATCGCGACCAGGGCCTGGGCTACAAAATGAAGCTCGTGCACCGCGAGTTCGCTCTTCAAGACGGGATCAAGTCCATTTGCTGGACCTATGACCCTTTGCAAAGCCGCAACGCCGCTTTGAACATCGCCCGGCTAGGCGCGCGAGTGGAAGAGTATCTTCGAGACTGCTATGGCCGCTTCCCTAGCATGATTGAGAGGGGCTTGCCCAGCGATCGCTTCGTGGCGAGATGGCAAATCGGCAGCGCGCATGTGGTGCGCCGCCTGAGCGCGCCTTCGATGCGCCCGGCCGACCTCAGCCTTCCAAGAGTCAACGAAACGCGCCGCGATCACGAGGGATTCATGGTGAATCGCCGGCTCAACCTTTCCTTTACTGCGCCCCGGATGCTGCTGGAGATACCCGCCAATACCGATGAAATGCGGGTTCGCGCGCTGAAGCTGGCACAGCAATGGCGGCTGGAAACCCGGCGCATTTTCAAGCAAGCCTTTGATTCCGGCTGCCGAGTTGTGGACTTTGTCACGACGGGAGACCGGGAGGGCAGGCAAGTCTTCTATGTTCTCAGCGGCGGGCGTCGAGCGTGAAGCCCGTCGAACCGCACTTCGAGGGAGCTCGAATATGCCAAAAAATACACCACACACCCCAGAGGGAAAAACGCAGTCAGGGTATGAGCTTTACATCATGCGGCACGGTCTCGCGGTGGCGCGAGGCAGCGTCGGCTTTGCGGACGATGCACGACGCCCCCTCCTACCTGAGGGCAAAGAAAAGATGGGTGAAATCGCAGAAGGCCTGAAGCGAGTGGGCGTCGAACTCGACTGGGTTGTGAGCAGCCCGCTGGTCAGAGCGGTGGAAACCGCAAGGATCATCGCCGAGTCTTTGGCCTCGAGTGCAGCCGTCGACGTTTGCGACGCGATGCGGCCCGGCGGGTCGCCCGAGGAGGTGATCGCGTTCCTGGCGAAACGCCCCGGCCGCACGAGAGTGCTGGTGGTAGGCCACGAACCGGACCTCAGTGAGCTGGCCGCCCGGTTAATTGGGGCCGGAAGCCACATCAGTCTGGCCTTCAAGAAGGGCGGCTGCTGCATGATCAGCTTTGAGGAGTTTCCGCCCAGGAGCCCGGGGCAGCTGGAGTGGTGGTTGACGCCCCGCCTGATGCGCAAGCTCAGGTAGCTTGCTCGGTTCTTGAGTGCGTAGCGTCCAGATTTGACTCGTAGCGCTGGCCTTCAGGCCAGCAAGTGCCGACCTGAAGGTCGGCGCTACTGGCAACTGTCGACTGTGAACTGCTCTCGTCAGTCCATCAGCAACCCGCCGTTGACCTCGACCGTTTCACCGATCATGTAACGGGCTTCCGGTGAAGCGAGAAACACGATCACGTCCGCAACGTCTTCCGAAGTGCCCGCCCGGCCCAGGGGTATGGACGCGATAAACCTCTCGAAAACCTCAGGGGGGCTGTATCGCTCGTGATAGGGCGTGGCAATTATGCCTGGCGCGATGCCGTTCACCCGGATGCCGTGCGGCGCCAACTCTTTTGCCAGGCCCTTGGTATAGGTCAGTAGTCCTCCCTTGGCAGCAGCGTAGGCCGCCGCGCCGGGCCCTCCGCCGTTCCTTCCCGCGATGGAAGTAACGTTGATGATGCATCCGGTTTTGCGCTCTGCCATCTCCTGCCACACGGCCCGGACGCACAAGAAGGCGCTCTTCAGGTTGAGCGCCATGATCTGGTCCCAGTACTCCTCGGTCATGTCGGTGAGCGAACGGCGGGCTATAAGATCGCCGGCATTGTTAACCAAGATGTCGATTTGCCCCCATTCCTTGCGCACCGCATCGACCATGGCCAGCACCTCGGCGGCGCGCGTAACGTCGGCGTGCACCACCAGCGCTTCTCCCCCTGCTTTGCGAATGGTTTCCGCAGTTTGTTCCGCCCCGGCCTGATTCTTGCAATAGTTGACCCCTACACGCGCGCCTTCTCTCGCCATGGCTTCCGCGGTGGCGCGCCCGATTCCACTCGACGCGCCGGTAATCAACGCTACTTGACCCTTAAAAAGCATGCCCCCCTCCGATCTTCGGACCGCTGCAGCGTGATTGTGAGCCCATCGGCCCGATAGTGGGAATATAGCACACAACGTAACCACCCAAAGTGAGCGGCAATAGTGGAGTCTTTTGGATTGAGGGGTGGCAAAAGTGAAAAACGAACAAAAAGTTACCGCAAATAGAAAAGTGGAATGGATTTTCTCCCTGACCTGACGGAGAGACGCGAGGGCAAGTCGAGTCTCGAAAGCGGATTTGGCAGCGTTATTCTTTAGAACGTTTCGGATCTCTCACCGAATCTTGGGTTCCAGCCAAGGCGGTTAACTACGACGTCCATTCCTCCTTCGTTCAAGACCAAGTAATCACTGAGTTCATCCCATCCCTGCCGTTCTGCTTGCAAAACTATAAATGCTTCGGCTGCGGCCTTAATTTCTTCGTGTTCCATTTGTCCGTCACGAGTCCGCATCGCTACCTCGCGAACCTCGACCGTCACGTTCTTCTCGTCAACCGAAAATTCGTACAGCATCACAGCTCGGATGCCGCCCGAGGGTCCGTGTACCGTACGTGATCCTCTGAATTTAATTTGCGGATTACCCATTTCTTTTCACCTCCGCTAGGCGGGTCTCCTCTCTTTTATACTCCGGCCCCTTTTGCTATTCAATCCCTTTTCATTCGGTGGTAAGATGCGCCGCGTATGGGCCTAGAAGGTATTTCTCAAGCAGCGTGCGACGGGTACGATGCCGTTGGGCGCAACCTCTGGTGCGGAAGAATCCTCCGTGCGATCCTCACTATTATTTCGATGACGTGCTCGTTCGGGTGTAACCGCATTCCGAGCAGCGTCAGCATGGCTCCGAAGATCATAGAAGCTGACGGTGCTGAATACATAGCATGCGAAGGGTTTGTTAACGTCTACCAACCTTCTCGGGAGATTGCGGACTCCTCCAGCAAAACCTATGAGATAAGCTTCACGGACGAGTATGGGAAGACCCGCGATCTAAAAGACATTCGTATTTACACTGTGCGTGAACCACAGGCGAGCGAAGCACTAAGCCACGCCATGCCTGCCGCCGCCAACCCTTCCAATACCACGATCACGTATGAGAACGGACAGCAAATCCAACCAGGGAGTGTTGTGGTTTTCGGCAAGGATCGAGATGAAGGGGAAGCCGAATGGCTCGGACCCGGTAAGTGGAAGCCCGTTCCCTGTGGCTTTACACGCCGCTAGCTTCGCCTCTCTAACAAAAAAACCCCACGGGCAAGAAACTCCATCAGGCCACAAGACCCCACTACCCGAGCGGCAGTCGAATTTGTAGCGGCGAGTTTACCTCGCCAAATGGCGGCGTGAAGCCGCCGCTACTTCAAACTGAGACACAACCGAGGCTCAAACGAATTTGACAGATCAGTGAACAGGCCGTTATAATTGAGGTTTTGCAATAGCCCACGAGAGGAAGACTTATGTACGCGATCTTGCGCACAGGTGGTAAACAATACAAGGTTTCGCCCGGCGACGTGATTCGAATCGAACTGGTGGATGGCGAGTCAGGATCAACGATCGAATTCAATCATGTCTTTGCAGTGCGAAAAGAAAGCTTGACCGTAGGCACGCCTCTGGTTGAGAACGCGAAAGTCAAGGGGACGATCCTGAGAAGCGCCCGTGCGCCCAAGGTCCGGGTTTTGAAGTACAAACGGAAGAAACAATACCGCCGTACCATAGGGCATCGGCAAGGATTCAGCGAAGTACTGATCAACGACATCGTAACGAATTGATGGGATCGCACCACCCCTTTCTCCCCTCCTCAAAGAGAAGGGGAATCAGCGGGTGCTTACTCCCCTCCTTGTGGAGGAGGGGACTAAGGGGTGGTGGCCCACGAACAGGATTTCGATATGGCACACAAGAAGGGACAGGGAACTTCTCGCAACGGGCGAGACTCCAACGCGCAGCGGTTGGGCGTGAAGCGCTTTGACGGCCAGTTTGTAACCGGCGGGTCAATCATCGTTCGGCAGCGTGGCACTCCGTTAAAGCCCGGGGAGAACGTAGGAATTGGCAAGGACGACACACTCTTTGCGAAGGTCTCAGGCGTAGTCCGGTTTGAAGATAAGGGCCATTCCGGCCGGTTTGTAAGTATTCTGGTTCCCTCAACGAATTAGGTGTAGTCCGGCCCGCAGAGACAGGGTCGGCAGGCGCCGGCTTCGCGGATCGCGGACCGGCAGTGCTTCGAACGGACTTGCGGCAACCGACGATCGTCTATTTCCCCACAAAACGGCCAGCCAGCTTTGGGACGGCGGTAGCGCGTGTGGTTCATCTACTCGCCATGCCGGCCGCGCACACCTCTCCCGTGACCGCGTGGCACGGGCACTCATGCCCGTGCCTGGCGCAAGCGGCACTGGCAAGAGTGCCTGTGCTACAGGAATGAAGGGGCGGTGCATCTCGCGTGTTCATTGATGAAGCCAAAATCCACGTTGCCGGCGGCCCAGGCGGAAATGGTTGTGTAGCTTTCCGCCGCGAGAAGTTCGTTCCGCGTGGCGGACCGAGTGGCGGAGACGGCGGCAAGGGTGGCGATGTCACTCTGGAAAGCTCGGACCAGATGAACACGCTGCTGAAGTTCCGGTACAACCGCCTGTTTCGCGCGGGTCGAGGGAGGCACGGGGAAGGCTCCAATCGGCACGGTAAGGACGGCGAGGACCTCAAAGTAATGCTGCCGGTGGGCACGGTGGTATACGACTACGACACCAAGGAAAAGCTGTGGGATTTCGACGCGCCCGGCCAGAGTTTTCTGGTGGCCAAAGGAGGGCGGGGCGGCCGCGGAAATGCCCAGTTTGCCACGTCCATTCATCAAGCGCCGCGCAAGGCAGAACCTGGCAGAGCGGGCGAGGAGCGAGAGCTAAGGCTCGAACTCAAGCTTCTCGCCGATGTGGGACTGGTGGGCTTTCCTAACGTGGGAAAATCCACCTTAATATCCAGACTGAGTGCCGCCCGGCCGCGGATTGCCGATTATCCTTTCACCACGTTGGAGCCGTGCCTGGGCGTGGTGCCTGTGGATGAAGAGCACTCCTTCGTCATGGCGGATATTCCCGGCCTGATTGCCGGCGCCCATTTGGGTCGCGGGCTGGGCACGAGGTTCCTCAGGCATGTGGAGCGAACCCGGTTGCTTCTTCACATGATTGACACTGCCGAGCAGTCCGGCCGAGCCCCGCTGGACGATTACCGGGTGATCATGGAAGAATTGGAGAGCTTCAGCCCGGTGGTTGCCGGCAAGCCCATGCTGCTGGTCGCGTCGCGAATTGATGCTGCCGGCCCAGGCGAGCGGCTGAAGGATTTGCGAGAGTTTTGCCGCAGCCAAGGCAAGGTCCTGCTTGAAATCTCCAGCGTTACCGGGGCAGGCTTGGAGGAATTGAAGCGGCGTACCTGGGCAATGCTGGAGCAGATACCCAGGGGATCGGGTGATCCGGTGATCGGGTGACCTGGAGAACACCGAAACGATGGGCGAATCGAATCGCCGCGTAGGTAGCGCATGGATCGGGCGACCGGATGAGGGGGCAAGAGACGAAAGTGTGCAGATGGTCTTTGTTCACCCGATCACCCGATCTACCGATCACCCGATCTTCTAGCGGGGTTCTTAAAGCGTGAACATTGCCTTATTCGGCGGAACCTTCGATCCGATTCATACCGGACACGTGCAGGCGGCGCGCGCGGCGGCACGTATGTTCAGGTTGGACCAGGTTCTCTTGATCCCCACGGGGAAGCCGCCCCACAAGCACGGCGACCACTTGACTCCGTTCTCTCATCGTTATTGCATGACGGTGCTGGCTTGCGCCGGAGACCGGCAGTTGATTCCCTCCCTGCTGGAAGCCCCGGCCGCGGAAGACAAACCCTTTTACTCGATCGACACGGTGCGCAAAGTGCGCCGTTCACTTCGTAAGAAGGACCGCCTTTTTTTCCTGATCGGCGTCGATGCTTTCCTGGAGCTGCCCCATTGGAAGGAATATCGCCGCCTCTTGGACTTGGTTGATTTCATCGTCGTTTCGCGCCCAGGCTTTGATGCCGATGAGATCCGGAAAGTGGTGCCGCAGGAGATGGCTCAATCCGGCGACGGACCCCACGACCCCGTAGTCCCCTCCTCAGTGAGGGGGAGATTGAGGGGTGGTGCAGGGCGGCTGGATACCATTCGATTGCGCCACAGCACACTTCACGTCCTCAGGGGTGTCCACATGCATGTCGCTTCACACGCCATACGAAAGGCCATCGGCTCCGGCCGAAGTGTTGCTGGCCTTGTTCCCCGGCTTGTGGAAGAATACATTCTGAAGGAGGGCCTTTACGGTCCGCACCGGCTGACCTCAGAAGTGCGGGCCCAAGGCCATGCGCCCGTACCGAGAGGCCGTGGCGGTAAGTAACCAGAATGATGACCCCGCAATTGCAGGCCGCGGTTCGTGCCGCTCAAGACCGGAAGGCCTTGGACCTGAGCGTCCTGGACCTGGAGCGGACCTGCTCTTTCACCAGTTATTTTCTGATTTGCTCCAGCACTTCTGTGCGGCATGCACAGGCGATATGCGACGCGATTGCGGAATCGCTCAAAAAGACAGGGTACGCTCCAGCACACGTCGAGGGTTATTGGCAAGCGGAGTGGATCCTTATGGACTACTTGAATTTTGTCGTCCATATCTTTCTCGAGCGCACTCGGCACTTTTACGATCTTGAACGCTTGTGGAGAAACGCGCCGCGCGTGCAGATTCCGGAGTAAGGTTAAAGTCTAAAGGGTAAAGGATAAAGTCTAGAAAATACCCGATCTTCGTCTCTCACCCTTTAGCCCTTACCCTTTAGACTTTATCCTTTACCCTTTAGACTTTACTTGCATGCGAATTCGCATTGTCTGGGAAGGCAAGACGAAGGATCCGCACCAGCGAGCTCTCCAGTCTGACCTGGCCAGCCGCATCGAGCACTTCACCGGGTTGACTGTGGAGGAAATACCGCCTGCGCGCGACGCCGCCCGGCGAAGTAAGGATGGACTCTCCCCAGGCGAACGGAACCTGCTGGAGAAAACGCGGGGCAGCACCAGGGTTTTCCTGGACGAGCGAGGGCGGGAGTGGACTTCGGCGGAATTCGCCGAATGGCTTGGGCAACAGGCGTTGCGAGGAACGAGAGAACTGGTTTTTCTGGTCGGAGGGCCGGACGGCTTCTCCGCTGCGTTCAGGAAGGAAGCCGATGTGCTCCTGGCGCTTTCACGCATGACCCTGACGCACGATTGGGCGCGCTCGCTTTTACTCGAGCAGATCTACCGGGGATTCACTATTCTTCGCGGATACCCGTATCCGCGCTAGCTAGACGTCACGCGGCTGAGGTTCTAACGACTGCAGGCGTTCACGGCCCCTAAGCCCTCCTCAAAGAGGAGGGGAACTCCCCGCCTTGTTAAGGAGCGGGAAGGGGGTGGTTCTGAGGTTGGCTTGCCGGAAACGCGCAAAGGACTGATCATCGTTTACACTGGGCCGGGCAAAGGGAAGACTACCGCTGCCTTGGGGACAATGGTCCGGTGCGTAGGGCAGGGGCTGAAGGTATTGATGGTACAATTCATCAAGGGCTCCTGGCACTACGGGGAGCTCGAGGCCGCCCGCCTGCTGGGAGAGGACCGATTCAAGATCCTGCCCATGGGTCGCGGCTTCGTGAAGTTGGGTGCTGAAAAGCCTCACCCGGAAGATCTGCGATTGGCGGAAGAGGCTTGGGAATTCTCCCGCCAAAGCATCGAGGGCGGCCAATATGATTTGGTGATCCTGGACGAGATCAATTATGCCATCAGCTACAAGATGCTGGATCCGAGCGCGGTGTTGGAGGCATTGAAGAAGAAACCTGAGGCTCTTCATGTTATTCTGACGGGGCGCAACGCGCATCCCTCGATCGTGGAGCTTGCGGATCTGGTCACTGAGATGCGGGAAGTGAAGCATCCGTACCAGAAAGGGATCGCGGCCCAAAAAGGAATCGAGTACTGATATTTAGCTATTGGGCCATTGAGTGATTGAGCCATTTCTAAGTCGGTGGGGTTCTATCGTTTTTCAATGACTCAATGACACAATGATTCAATGAATCAATAAACCTATGGTTTGGTTTCGAAAAGAAAAACACCCGATCGAGCCGCCCAAGGAGAAGCGCATCCAGACGGAAGGGCTCTGGGTGAAGTGTGACAACTGCAAGCAGGCACTCTGGAAGAAGGACCTGGAGAACAGCCTGCTCTGCTGCCCCAAATGCAACCATCATTTCAAAATGGGTTCGCGTGCCCGCCTTGAGATGCTCTTTGACGAGGGGCGCTACACGGAGCACGATGCCGGACTTGCCAGCACCGACCCGCTTCAATTCAAGGACAACAAGAGTTATAGCGACCGGCTGAAACAAGCGGAAAGAAACACGGGACTGAAAGATGCGCTTATCACCGGCGAGGGCCAACTCGAGGGCAAGCCGGCCATCATCTGCGCCATGGAATTCCAGTTCATCGGCGGGAGCATGGGTGCGGTGGTGGGCGAGAAGCTTACGAGGGCCATCGACCGTTGCATCGAGAAGAAGCTTCCCCTGGTGGTCGTCTCCTGTTCGGGCGGCGCGCGAATGATGGAGGGCGCCATCAGCTTGATGCAGATGTCAAAGATCAGCGCGGCCCTGGCTCGCATGGATGAAGTGCGAAAGCCTTACATCTCCGTGCTGACGGATCCGACCACGGGGGGCGTGACGGCCAGCTTTGCTATGCTGGGCGACCTGAACATTGCGGAACCCGGCGCCCTCATCGGTTTCGCGGGCCCACGGGTCATCGAACAGACGATCCGGCAGAAGCTGCCCCCGGGCTTCCAGCGCGCGGAGTTCCTCCTTGCCCACGGCATGTTGGACGCTATCGTTCCGCGCAAAGACTTAAAGAGCTTCCTGGCGCGCTCCGCACGCCTGCTGCGGGCGTGGGACTGATTCAGGAGTCAGAAGTCAGGAGTCAGAATTCAGAATGGGTCGCGAAGGTTAAAGGGTAAGGTTTAAAGGATAGAGGCTAAACAGTGAATGGTGATCGTGGCCTTCACCCTTTAAACTTTACCCTTTAACCTTTACGCTTTAGCCTTCACCCCTTTGACTTCATTCTGACTCCTGACTCCTCCTATGTCGATGAACTACGTCGAGTGTTTGAAATATCTGGACAGCCTCGGCCAGGAGGTTCATGGCCTGAAATGGGGGCTGGAGACGACCACGAAAGTTCTCACTCGCCTCGGCAATCCCCACCTGAAATATACCACCGCCATAGTCGCCGGAACGAATGGGAAAGGGTCCACCGCGGCTATGCTGGCCAGCATCCTGTGTCAAGCCGGCTACCGAACCGGTCTTTACACTTCGCCGCATTTGGTCAGAGTGAACGAGCGGATGCGGATCGACGGCGCTGAAATCAGCGAGGCTGACTTTGCTCGCGCTTTCTCAGATGTCCGCCAGGCGGTTGAAAGCCTGCTCGAGGAGAAGACTCTGGCGCAGGTGCCGAGCTTCTTCGAATTCCTGACAGCAACGGGTTTTCATTATTTCGCCCAGGCCGCAGCCAATTTCGTGGTTTTGGAAGTCGGCATGGGAGGCCGCCTGGACGCCACAAACGTCGCCCAGCCTCGCCTGGCGGTGATCACCAACGTGGGGCTCGACCATATGGAGTTTCTCGGGTCCACCCTCGCGGAGATCGCGCGCGAGAAAGCGGGTGTCATCAAGCCCGGGACGCCCGTGGTGAGCGGATGCGAACCGGGAGACGCCGCTCGCGTGATCCGTCAACGCTGCGCGGAAACGGGCGCGGAATTATTGGAGACGGACACGCTCGGCAGGCTTTCGGGGTTACAAAGCTTCGGAGGGCATTACCTGTTCAATCTTACTCTGGTTGCGGACAGCTTTTCCGGCCTTAGTTGTCCATTGTTAGGAAGATTCCAGGTGAAGAACGCCGTGGCAGCGGTAACGGCGGCGTGGCGCCTCGGCCGGGATGGTTTCCGAATGACCCCCACGGCGATCGTCAAAGGCCTCGAAAGCACTTCGTGGCCAGGGCGGTTGGAACGGGTCTTAGAACGTCCGCTGGTCCTGCTTGATGGGGCGCACAATCCCGCCGCCGCCCGCGTGCTGGCGGATTTTATCCAGGAAGATCTGGTGGGGCGGCGCCTGCGGCTTGTTTATGCCTCGATGCGCGACAAGGCAATCGGCGAAATCAGTGAGATTCTGTTTCCGCTTGCCGAAGAGGTCTATCTGACGCGTCCCCACCTGGCGCGCGCAGCCGCACCGGAAGAGATACTGGCGACCACGCAGTATCGCCCCAAGCGCCTGGTCATCGCACCGGAGCCCGCGGCGGCTGTCGAGCAGGCCTGCCAGGCAAGCTCCGAAGACGATGTGGTGATCATTATCGGCTCCCTCTACTTGGTAGGGGCCGTTAAGAAGGCGCTCGTGGAAGGTCAACTACAGCTCGCGAACCGGCCCGTCCCGCGCCTTGGCGAACGGCCGGCGTGATACGAACATGGGAACTGCTCAAGCCGCCCCGGGAGGCACGAACCGTAAAGCGCAGGGCGTTTCGTACTACCTCAGCTATCTGCGTTCTCTCCTCTTCACCAACCTGCTGATTTACTTCTACACCGCAGTTTGCGGAACGCTTTCACTCTGCTCCTCTCTCTTCGACAGCCAGGGGCGGTGGCAGCACGCCTTCGCGCGAATCTGGTCGTGGTTGATCTTGAGGACCAGCGGCATCCGGACTCGGGCGGAGGGCCTCGAGAACCTCACCGGGCTCAAGACCGCTATTTATTGCGCGAATCACCAAAGCGCCATGGACATCCCCATCTTGTTCGTGAATCTGCCTGTCCAGTTCCGCTTTGTGGCCAAGCGGTCGCTGTTTAAGCTGCCTTTCCTGGGCTGGCACTTGAGCCGCTCAGGACACATTCCCGTTGACAGAGGACGCCCCAAAGGCGCGAGGATGAGTCTGGACGCGGCGGCGGAGAAGATCCGTGCGGGCAGCTCCGTCCTGCTGTTTCCCGAAGGGCATCGGAGCCGCGATGGAAAGCTCCTGCCCTTAAGGCCCGGCAGCTTTTACCTCGCCATTCAATCCGGCGTCCCTATTGTGCCCATCACCTTGAACGGCACGCGGGCCGCGCTGAAACCGGACACCTACCACGTCAGGTCCGGCTTGACCGAGATGATCGTTCATCCCCCCATCGCCACGAGTACCCTGACGCGAGATGACGTCGACGCTCTTGCCGCGAAGGTGAAGGCTCAGATCGCCTCCCGCTTTGTTCCGTGCGACCCATAAGCGTCCGCAGCGCCTTGGACTGCGGCAGCTGCCGCCTTGGAATCCAAACGAAAAGGTGATAGCTGGCGCTGCCGCACTCCAAAGCGCATTCGGCACAGCAAATTTCGAAGTGGAGAAGAAGGTAAGGCGAGAACTATTGGACGGCATTGCCGACTGTCGGAGTGAGATTGCGCAGATACTGTTTTCGACCGGACGCGGCGCGCTTGCGCCGGCATTTCGGGCACACCAGGATAATGCTGGCCACGCGCTGGCCGTCCACGCGCTGCACAAACCATCCCGCGCCAATGGCTTCCTCCGCACCAGGCAGCTTGCGGTCACAGTGCCAGCAGCGCCCCCGGCCCGTCGAACAGATTGCATTAAGCGCGCCATTGACGTCCAGGTCAGGAGACTTACTCGCTTTAGCCAGCCCCATGGTTACCTCCCACCGCTTTCTCTTCCATAGTGTGACCCATTCAGTGCCAAGCCGCAATAGGCTAACGTTCCAGACGCGTTGCCTCCGGGCTACTTTATGAACTCCCTTCGGGGATACGCGCCGACTCGCCCCCTACGAACACCCGCTGGTGGCGCCGCAATTTAGGCACTTATAACAGGCGCCGTTGCGGACCATGATGGCGCCGCAATCGGAGCAGCTGGGCGCATCGTCGCTATGGACGACGCCCGCCAATCCGGCCTGCATCGTCTCCGAAGGGAGAGCGGCTGGGCCGCTCGTCGCCTGGGTAAACTGCGAGGCAAGGCCGGCGGCCTTCTCGACCTCCGAGCCGTTCAGAGAAGAAACACTTGCATCTTCGCTCGGCTGCGCGTCCTTAGGCAGGAACTTATAAGCCATCCAGCGGAAGATATAATCCATGATGGACTTGGCGTAGCGGACCTCGGGGTTGTTGGTCCAGCCGCTAGGCTCGAAGCGCATGTGGCTGAACTTGTCGCAGAGTACTTTGAGCGGCACGCCATATTGCAGGGCCAGGGAAACGGCGGTAGCGAAGGAATCCATCAGGCCGGAAACGGTCGAGCCCTCTTTGGCCATGGTGATGAAAATCTCGCCCGGCGGCCCATCGTCGTAAAGGCCCACGGTCAGATAACCTTCATGCGCGCCCACGGAGAACTTGTGCGTGATGGCGGCGCGCTCGTCAGCCAGCTTGCGTCGATAAGGCCTGCTGGGGACCAGGGGCTGGGGAGCGCGGGCTTCCAGCCCGCCAGCGGCCAAGATGGCCGCGCTCCCGGGTGTTGGCGCTCCTGACTCCCGCCCTTTCGCCGTATTCAGCGGTTGCACGCGCTTGGAGCCGTCGCGATAGATGGCGATGGCCTTCAGCCCCAGCCGCCAGCCTTCGGTGTAAACATTCGCGATTTCATCCGCGGTCGCCTCTTCCGGCATATTAACTGTTTTAGAAATAGCGCCCGAGAGGAATGGCTGCACTGCCGACATCATGCGCACGTGCCCCATGTAGTGGATGGAGCGCCTGCCGTTGACAGGCTTCAGGGAGCAATCGAAGACCGGCAGATGCTCCGCCTTAAGGCCCGGCGCGCCCTCAATGGTGCCGTGCTGGTCGATGTAGCTCACGATGTCGGAGGACTGCTCGGGAGTATAGCCGAGTTTCAAGAGGGCGGCGGGAACCACGTTGTTGACGATCTTGATAAACCCGCCGCCCACGAGCTTCTTGAACTTTACCAGCGCCAGGTCAGGCTCGACGCCCGTAGTGTCGCAATCCATCATGAAGCCGATGGTTCCGGTGGGAGCGAGCACCGTTACTTGGGCGTTGCGGTAGCCGTATTTCATGCCGTTCCCCAGGCAATCGTCCCAGGTTTTTCTGGCGCTCTCCCACAAGTTCCCGGGAACGTTGTGAGCGTTGATTTTCGAGAGCGCCTGGCGGTGCATCTCGATCACACTCAGGAAGGGATCGCGATTGAGCGGGTATCCGGCGCAGGGGCCGAGTTCAGCGGCAATACGCGAGGACTGGAGATACGCCTCGCCATGCATCAGGGCCGTAATGGCGGCGGAAAAATCCCGCCCCCCGTCCGAATCGTAAGGCAAGCCGTTAGCCATGAGCAGCGCGCCCAGGTTGGCATAACCGAGACCCAGGGGACGAAAGTCGTGCGAATTGACGGCGATTTTCTCCGTGGGATAGCTGGCGTTGTCGACAATGATTTCCTGCGCGGTGATCATCACGTCCACGGCATGACGGAAGGCCTCCACATCGAACTCGCCCTCCGGCGTGAGGAACCTCATCAGGTTCAGCGAAGAGAGATTGCAGGCCGAGTCGTCCAGAAACATGTACTCGCTGCAAGGGTTCGAGGCGTTGATGGGCGCCGTGGCCTTCGAGGTGTGCCATTTGTTGATGGTCGAGTGGAACTGCATTCCCGGGTCGCCGCATTGCCAGGCCGCTTCCGCAATCATCTTCAACAGGGCTCGGGCGCGGAAAGTCTTCGCCGGCTTCCCGGTGGCAACCTCGCGTGTCGACCATTCCCGGTCCTCCACCACCGCTTTCATGAACTCGTCGGATACGCGCACGCTGTTGTTGGCGTTCTGGAAGAAGATGGAACTATAGGCTTCGCCGTCGATGGCCTGGTCGTATCCGGCATCCACCAGCGCCCAGGCCTTGCGCTCTTCTTTGGCCTTGCAATTAATGAAATCAGTAATGTCCGGATGGTCTATATTCAGGATCACCATCTTCGCCGCGCGCCGAGTTTTGCCGCCCGATTTGATCACCCCGGCAAACGCGTCGTAGCCCTTCATGAACGAAAGCGGACCGGAGGCGACGCCGCCGCCCGACAACGGCTCGACGGAGGACCGCAGCGTTGACAGGTTCGTGCCCGTGCCCGAGCCCCACTTGAAGAGCATCCCCTCGGTTTTGGCCAGGGTCAGAATGCTATCGAGGTTGTCTTGAACGGAGTTGATGAAGCAGGCGGAGCACTGCGGGTGGCGATAAGCCTCAGTCTCCCGCTTGACGCTGCTCGCGGCTGACTCCCAGTACCAGCCGCTGGCGGGCGAACTGCGGTGGTACTTGTGCCAGAGGCCGCAGTTGAACCACACCGGCGAATTGAAGGCAGCCTTCTGGCGAACCAGGATGTGAACCAGTTCGTCGTGGAAGTTCGCGGCGTCCTCCTCGGTGCGGAAGTAGCTGTCGTCTACTCCCCACTGAGCGATGGTGTCCGCCACGCGGCTGATGAGCTGCCGCACGCTCGACTCGCGCTCCGGCGTGCCCAGCTTTCCATGGAAGTATTTCGAGGCCACAATGTTGGCGGCGGTCTGCGACCAGTCCGC
>Ga0187879_10000537_pt1 | contig 25159 bp, 23 predicted proteins | sample June2016WEW_19_1_FD_132423 | JGI IMG/M metagenome (GOLD analysis project Ga0187879, IMG submission 132423) | Peatland microbial communities from SPRUCE experiment site at the Marcell Experimental Forest, Minnesota, USA - June2016WEW_19_10 | ecosystem: Environmental > Terrestrial > Soil >... | reverse complement strand
TCCTCGGCAGCCCTGACTCCTCGGCAGCCCTGACTCCTCGGCAGCTCAGCCGAGGCCGGCGTAGGAATGCAGGCCGGTGACCCAGAGGTTGATCCCGATCAGGTTGAACATCAGGCAGCCGAACCCGACGAGCTGGATGTAGGCCGCGCGTCGTCCGCGCCAGCCCCCAGTCGCCCGGGCGTGCAGGAACCCCGCGTACACAACCCAGGTGATGAAGGACCAGGTCTCCTTCGGGTCCCAGCCCCAGTACCTGCCCCATGCCTGGTCAGCCCAGATCGCGCCGGCCATGATGCCGAACGTCCAGACCGGGAAGGCAAACAGGATCGTCCGGTAGGAGAGCCGGTCAAGCAGCAGCGGGTTCGGGAGCCGCTGCATGATCCCGCCGAGCCCCGACGGCTGGCCGGCCGCGACCCGCCGCTCGTACCTGTCAACGGCCAGGTACATCGCCGTGACGACCGCACCGACGATATACAGCCCGCTGGCGATGATCATCGCTGTTACGTGGATCGCGATCCAGTACGACTGCAGCGCGGGCACCAGGGCCCCGGCCGGCGTATACACGACGGTCACGGCCAGGCCGAGCGCGAAGACGACGGGCAGCATCACGAACAGGCCGATGTAATAGGCCTTGTACCGGCTGGCGACGACGACCAGGACTATCACCGCCATGCAGGTGATGGCCATGATGAACTCGTACATGTTGCCCCACGGCACCCGGTGCTCGGACAGGCCGCGGGCGAGGATGCCGGCGACGTGCGCCGCGAGGCCGACGCAGGTGAGCGTGAAGGCGACCCGAACCCAGAACCCGGCACCCGCCCGCCCGGCGGGTGGGGCTGCTGGCGCGCCAGCCCCCGACACAGCCAGGGCACCGCCGGCCGGACGGGCCGTGGCAGGCGGCGCCGCGGCGGCGCCAGCCTGGGCGGCGACGGACGCCGTGCCGACAAGCTCGGGCACCCGGACCGCGGCGGCCCCGGCGACCGGACTGCGGCCGAACGCAAAGTCACACGCGTAGGCGAGCATCGCCAGCGCGTAGATGACCACCGTGGACAGCAGGAGGGCGTTGCTGGCCTGGGCCAATCCCAAGTTGACAGGCACTGGAACCTCACTCCCCCTCTTCGTAGTGAAGGGATGGATCGCGGCTGCTTGCATCGCGAAGGGATGGATCACGGCTGCTCACGCCGCGAAGGGACAGGTCACCGGCGTCGCGCGCACCGCGAAGGGACTGGTCGCCAGCGTCGTGGGCAGCGCTGAGCGCCCCGGCCAGCGCGCTGAACTCGGCCTCGAAGCCACCAGCGGCATCGGACCGGGCAAGCCCGCCGACGTCGACGACCGTCGTCCCGTCATCGTCCGGGTAGGCACGGACGAATATCCTGCGGCGCCTGACGAGGAACGACAGCAGCAGTCCGGCCAGCGCCGTGAACCCGGACACCAGCGCGGGCAGTTGCCCGGGGTCGTAGGTAATCGCCAGACTGACCCACTGGCGGTAGCCGGTAAACGTGATCGCGCCTGCGCCCCCGGGCAGCTTCATCGACTGGCCGACCGAGAGCGCGTCAGGCGCGACAGCAAGCCGGTGCAGGCCAGCGGTATCCAGCTGGTACACCGACTGCGGCTGGCCCGTGTTCATGCCCAGGTTTCCCGCGTAAGCGAGCAGGCTGACGCGCGGATTCAGGGCAGCGGGAAAGGCCGAGTGCAGCGTCCCGCCGACATCGACCATGGTCGGCAGGAACACCCCGGCGAATCCCAGCTGGGTCGGATTGGCGTCCGGGACCTTGATCACGCCGTCGGAGGTTAGCCCGGCCTGCTCGACCGGGACGAACGGCACGGGCTCGTTCAGCACGACCCGCCCGGTTCCGTCGGTGACCCGGAACACCGGCGCGTAGCCATGACCGATCAGGTACACCCGGACGCCGTCCACCTGCAGCGGGTGATTGACGCGAATGCTGTCGTTCCGCACCGGATCGCCGGGCGCTGCCGTATAGCTCACGGCAGCGTCGAACGCGGACGGCTGCCCCCGCTGCAGACCGGAGGTGACGTAGCTGGCGGTGAAATTATCCAGCGTCACCGAGAACGGCTGCAGATCGGTCGGCGACACCAGGCGGCCGGGCCGGAACTGGTCCAGCGCGGTGGGCGTATTAGCGAACGAGCTGCCCACCACGAGCAGCCGGTCCGCCTTGTAGCCGAACAGGCCGCCCAGCGCGACCGCACCGAGCAGGGCGAGCAGCGCGATATGGAAGATCAGGTTGCCGACTTCTCTCAGGTAGCCCTTTTCGGCGGCCACCCAGCCAGCACCGGTACGCAGCCGGAACCGCTTCCCCGACAGCAGCCGCCCGGCCGACTCAAGCGCGCTGGCCGGCGTCTGCGAAGTCTGGTAGCTGGCCGTGAGCGGCAGCCTGGCCAGGTTGCGCGGCGCCTTCGGCGGCAGTTGGCGCGCCGAGCCCACCAGACGGAACGTGCGCGGCAGCACGCATCCGGCGAGCGATGCGAACAGCAGCAGGTAGATCGCGGCGAACCAGGGCGCCGCGAACACGCTGAACAGGGACAGTCTGGCCAGCACGGGAGCCAGCGCCGGGTGCGCGGCGTAGTACTGTGCCACCGCGGACGGGTCGATGCCCTCCTGCGGCAGCACCGATCCTGGCACGCTCGCGACTGCCAGCAGGAACAGCAGCACAAGGGCGGTCCGCATGGACGTCAGCTGCCGCCAGGCCCACCGCAGCCAGCCAGCCAGGCCGAGCCGGGTGCCGGTGACGGGCGGCTGCGGCTGCCCGGGACCGGATGAGGGCGGTTCGGCCGTCCCGGCGGGAGGCTCGGCCACCTGGCGCGGCCGGCGTTTCGGCTCTGGCGATACGCGCAGTCCGGTCATCCGGCTGCCACCCGGCCCCGCCACCTCATGACCGACCTGCGGCGATCTGCGCGATCAGGGCCTTCAACCCGTCGTAGGTCACCCCGCCGACAATACGCGCGGCGATCCGTCCGGCGCGGTCGATCACCAGCGTGGTCGGTATTCCCTCCGGCGGAACCGTATCGCGGAAGGCGAGCGCGATCTCGTCTCCGGGGTCGTTGAGGCTCGGGTAGCTGATCCGGTAACCGCGCAGGAACGCCTCCGCGGTCGCCGTGCTGTCCCTGATGTCGATGCCGACGAATCGCACCCCCGCGGCCTGGAAATAGGTCGCGAGCGCCGAAAGCGCCGGCGCTTCCTGGCGGCACGGCGCGCACCACGAGCCCCAGAAGTTCAGCACTACGACGCTGCCGCGGTAGCTGGAGAGAGTCAGCTTCCGGCCGGTCAGCGTGGTCCCGGTGACGGCGGGCGCAGCCGGGCGCGCCCCGGCCGCGAACAGCGTCGCGCCCGGGCCGCCCGCGACGAAGCTCGTTCCGTTGCTGACCGGGGTGGACTGCGCGATCGCGCCGCCCGCACAGGCCGTGATGGTCACCGTCATGGCCACGGCGGCGGCGGCGGCACCCGCGCCAGCGCGGCGCGGCCCGCGTACCGCGCATGCCTGGATGACGCCCGCTGCTCGGGCAGCGGGACGCCGAGAGCACGCCAACCGGAACACGCGGTGATCTCCTACAGGCAGTAGTACCCGCCCCATTGTGCCGGATCCAGCCTCACCAGGTGGACCTGGGGCCGGCGTTGCGCTTCAGCCGGTCAGGCGCCGGCCACCTGCCGCCGGCCGCGCCCCGACGGCTCGACGTAGCTCACCCCCGCGAGCTGGCCCGCCCGGTAGCTGAAACTCGTGATGCTGCCAAGCGCGCACTGGCGGCGGCGCGGGTCGTGCCAAAGCGGCCGGCCCTCCGCCGCCCGGCGGGTGATCCAGATCGGCAGCTGGTGGCTCACGCAGACCGCCTCGTGCCCATGTGCCTGGCGCGCCGCATCGGACACCGCGGCGAGCATCCTGGCCAGCACATCCCGGTACGGCTCGCCCCAGGAAGGCCGGAACGGGTTGCGGAGGTAGTACCAGTGCTGGGGCTGGAGCAGCGAGCCATCACCTACCCCGAAGTTCTTCCCCTCGAAGTGGTTCCATGGCTCGATCAGCCGGTCATCGACGGTGGGCGCCAGGCCAAGCTGCGTGGCCAGCGGTTCGGCGGTCTCCAGGGCCCGCTCGAGCGGTGATGACCGGAGCACGGTCACATCCCGGGAGGCCAGGAGGTCAGCGGCGGCCTTGGCCATCACCCGTCCATCCTCGGACAGGCCGTAGCCGGGGATGCGCCCGTACAGGATGCCGTGCGGGTTTTCCACCTCGCCGTGCCGCACCAGATGCACTGTCGTCAGGTCCTCAGGCGGCTGCAGATCACTCATGGCGCGCATAGCTTACCTGGATGCGCGGCGGCCAGCGGCCGGTGCTTAGCCAGGATGCGCGGCGGCCAGCCGACAGTGAAATCGGCGATATTCTGGTTGCAGCATGTGGCTGCGCCTAGGGTTCCGTGCCCCGTCCGCCTCCTGAGCCGAAAATCAGGGCGGGGCGGCCTGGACCGAGCGGCGCCAGGAGCCTGCCACTGCCGGGATGGCCGTGGCAGACGTACACCTGACGGGATAGAAGCCTCGAGGGCTCTGTTAGCCATGCCCTTACGGGGCCAGGAGGCAGGAGCCGATCTGTTGAGCGTTACCGCTATTGCCCTCATCCTTGTCGCGGCTGTCGCCCACGCCAGCTGGAACCTGTTCAGCAAGCAGGCATCGACGGCCGGCGCCGGGGGGTTCGTCTGGCTGCTGGCCGTATCGGCCACCGTCGGGTACGGGCCGCTCGCGGCCGCCGTCCTCATCGTCCAGCGGCCTCATCTGACCGCGCTGAACTGGGCGTTCATGGCCGGAACCGGAGTCCTGCAAGCCGCTTATTTCCTCCTCCTGCTCAACGGGTACCGGCTGGGCGACCTGTCCCTGGTGTATCCGATCGGCCGCGGTACCGGCGCGCTGCTGGCCGCGCTGGCGGGCATCATCCTGCTCGGCGAGCGTCCAGGCCCGGCCGGCCTCGCCGGGATACTGCTCATCGTCGCGGGGGTGATCATCCTCGGCCTTCCCGCTCAGGCCCGCCGCACCCCGGCGCTTCAGCTGCTCCCGCCGGTGCCAGCCGCAAGGGCAGCGCCCGTGACCGCAGCCGGTCCGGACAGCGCCGCGCCCCGGCAAGCGCCGTCCGCGGCCAGTCCGGACGGTGCCCGGCCCGCGCAACCGGCGCCCGCGGCCCGGCTGGCCGCCCCGGCACCGCCCTCGGCCGGGCCAGCCGGGCCAGCCGGAGGGGCTCCACGACGAAATGTGCGCGCTGCGCCGTCGGGGCGGGCCGCCAAGGCGATGATGTTCGCCGGGCTCACCGGGATGTTCATCGCCTCTTACACGCTGTGGGACAAGCATGCGGTCACGACGCTGCACACCCCGCCGCTGCTTCAGGCCTATGCGGCCTTCCCGATCATGGCGGTGGCCTTCGCGCCGCTCGCGCTGCGGGACTGGCCGCGGACCGCCGGGGTGTGGCGCTCATACCGGTCCCAGGTGCTCGGCGCGGCTGCCCTGGCGCCGCTGGCCTACATCCTGGTGCTGATCGCGCTGAGATTCACGGCGGTCAGCGCCGTGGCGCCGGCTCGGGAGGTCAGCGTCCTGTTCGGCGTGCTGCTCGGCGGCCGGCTGCTCGGCGAGGGCAGCCTGGCCCGCCGCCTCGGCGGCGCGGCGGCCATCGTGGCCGGAATTGTCGCTGTCGCCATTGGCTAGCTCAAGACCACCGGTGAGTCAGCGCACCCGCTGCCAGCTCAGCGCAACGCAGCCGCCGCGGCGCGCGCGGCGACTGGAAGCGCGGCACCGATACAGGCGACTGCCGCGTCGTCGTGGGCCGCGGAAAGAAACCAAGCCTCATAGGGGGACGGCGGCAGGTAAATGCCCTGATCGAGCATGGCGTGAAAAAACGCGGCATACGCCTCGCCGGACTGGCCCCGGGCCTCACCGAAGTCCCGCACCGGACCGGTCACGCCGAGAAATACCGAGAAAAGGCTGCCCGCCTCCTGGAGCCGGAACGGCACCCCCGCCGCGGTCAGCGCGTCCGCGGCCAGCTTCGCGACGGCCGCGGCTGCCTCATCCACTCGTGCGTACACCCCGGGCGTACACTCGCGGAGCGTGGCCAGGCCAGCCGCGGTGGCCAGCGGGTTGCCGGACAACGTGCCCGCCTGGTAGACCGGGCCGACCGGAGCCAGCCTGTCCATGATCTCTGCGCGGCCGCCGAACGCAGCGGCGGGCAGCCCGCCGCCCATTACCTTGCCGAAGGTCATCAGGTCGCCGGCAACGCCCTCGCGCCCGTACCAGCCGGACCGGGTGACCCGGAAACCGGTGAGCACCTCATCCATGATCAGCAGCGCGCCGTACTCGCGGCAGAGCCCGGCGAGCAGCTCATTGAAACCGGCCGCAGGCGGGACCACGCCCATGTTCGCCGGGCAGGCCTCAGTGATCACGCAGGCGACCTGCTCGCCGTGGGCCGCGAACGCCTGGCGGACCGCCGCCGCGTCGTTGTAAGGCAGTACCAGCGTGTCAGCCGCGATCGCGCCGGTCACTCCCGGCGAGTCCGGCAGGCCGAAGGTGGCGACCCCCGACCCGGCGGCAGCAAGCAGCGCATCGACGTGCCCGTGGTAACACCCGGCGAACTTAACCACGAGCCGCCGCCCGGTGAAGCCGCGCGCCAGCCGCAGCGCCGACATCGTCGCCTCGGTCCCCGAACTGACCAGGCGCACTTTCTGCACCGGAGCGCGCGACGAGAGCTCCTCGGCCAGTTCGACCTCGGCCGCCGTTACGGTTCCGAACGAGGTCCCGTTGCCGACCGCCGCGTGAAGGGCGCTGGTCACCGCGGGGTGGGCATGCCCGAGAATCATCGGGCCCCAGGAGCACACCAGGTCAACGTATTCCCGGCCGTCCACATCGGTGAGGTACGGACCGTGCCCGGACGCCATGAACACGGGCACTCCGCCGACCGCACCGAATGCCCGCACCGGGGAGTTGACCCCGCCGGGCAGCACGGCGCTGGCGCGAGCGAAAAGCTCGGCAGAGCGCTCCCGGCCGGTCATCAGGCGACCCCGCCGCGAGCCTGGGCCGCCCTCATGAGCCCGCGCCCCAGGCCTGGCCCGCCATCAGGCGACCCCGCCGCAAGCGTCGGCGAGGAATTCCAGCAGCCGCAGCCCGTCGGGCAACGGAGCATCGGCCGGAGCCCGCAGCCATTGCGCGGCGAGCGGGCCCGCGTAGCGGGACGGCGGGGCGAGCACGTAGCTGTCCCTGCAATGCCAGCGCAGCCCGGTCACCTGCGCGACCGTTTCAGGCTCGCAATCCAGATGGCAAGACCACCATTCGATCTCATCTTGCGGCGCGCCGCGGGTCGCGACGAAGAACAGCGCCCTGTTCCCTGCGCTAAGCGCGACCGGGCCAGGCTGCACGCCGGACTGCTGCATCCGGGCCAGCGCCGTCTGCCCCACCTCGGCCGGAACATCAAGGACATCAAAGGTCCGGCCGGTCACCAGGATGACATTCGCCTCCGGCCGGACCGCCCATCGGCGCGCGACAAGCGACGGGTCGGCGCTCGCCTGCAGTTGCCAGGCCGGCGACATCGGATGCGCGCCAGGAGCCGGGCAGCCGATGCGGTCACACGAGCAGGACCGGCTTGTCTCGCCCGCGCGGTGCGGCCGGCCCGGCGGATAGGCGCCAGCGCACACTGGCCACCCCATCGCCGCGTAGCCGACGGCAGCAACTGCCATCCGCTCCACGGCCCTGCGGCGCCTTGCCCGCAGCACCGCCTCGACCATCGGCCCCACTCCCTGCCAGCTGCTCTAGCTCCTGATAATGCCCTGGCCCATTGTCGGCCCGGCCCGGGACCCCCTGCCTGGCACCGAGGCGTTGCCCGGCAGTGGCGGCATAGTGACCGCCACCCGGTAAGCCAATCCCCGCGCCCGGACGTCGGGGCCAGCTGCCGGCGCCACATCCGCCGCTTCGCGCCTTGCCGCCGGGCGTTCGGGCCCACCCGCTGAACCCGTTGCGCAGCTGTGGGTAAGGCAATTAATGGCGTGGATGGCACCTTACTGCGGAAACAACCTCGGCGGTGTGCCATCGGCGCGGCCGGGTTCGAGCGGACATCATTGGCGGGGACGGAGCTCTGCTGCCACCGCAGAGCGAGCTCAGCGCAGCCGGCGGGCAGCCTCAGTAGCCCAGTAAGTGAGGATGATGCGGGCGCCGGCCCGGCGGATCGCGGTCAGGGTCTCCATGATCACCCGGTCCCGGTCCAGCCAGCCATTGGCGGCCGCGGCTTCCACCATCGCGTACTCGCCGCTGACCTGGTAGGCGGCGACCGGCAGGTGCACGGTCGCGGCGACCCGGCTGATCACGTCCAGGTAGGCGAGCGCGGGCTTGACCATGACGATGTCGGCGCCTTCGTCGACATCGAGCAGCACCTCGCGCAACGCCTCGTCCGAGCCCGCCGGATCCTGCTGGTAGGCGGCCCGGTCACCGAACTGCGGCGCGCACTCGGCGGCATCGCGGAACGGCCCGTAGAACGCGGAGGCGTACTTGGCCGAGTAGGCGCAGATCGCCACCTCGCTGAAGCCGCCCGCGTCCAACGCCGACCTGATGGCGGCGACCTGGCCGTCCATCATGCCGCTCGGCGCGACCACATGCGCGCCCGCGGCAGCCTGCGCGACCGCGATCGAAGCGTACCTCTCCAGCGTCGCGTCATTGTCCACTTCACCGGCTGCGGTGAGCAACCCGCAATGGCCGTGATCGGTGTACTCGTCCAGGCACAGATCGGCGATGAGCACGGTATCGTGACCCACCTCAGCCACCAGGTCACGCAGGGCCAGCTGGACGACGCCAGCAGGGTCGTCGGCGGCACTACCGCGGCCGTCCTTGGCCGCTGGGATGCCGAAGAGAATCAGCCCGCCCACCCCGGCGTCGACCGCCTCGGCAGCGGCCTTACGAAGGCTGTCCCTGGTGTGCTGCTTAACGCCGGGCATTGAGGTGACCGGCTGCGGCTCGCTGATCCCCTCCTTTACGAACAACGGCAGCACCAGGTCGGCCGGCTGCACGCTGGCTTGGGCCACCAGGCGGCGCAGCGCCGGGCTCCGGCGGAGCCTGCGGGGACGGGCGACCGGGAATCCAGCGGCCATCAGACGCTCCTTAGCTGCTCGGGGCTGACTGCGCCGGTCGGGGCTGACTGCGCCGGCCGGCGCCAACTGTGCCGTTTTGACCTCCGAAAAGTCGCATCGCTGAGGACCGGTGCTGCCTGACGGCGGGTTACCTGATCCGGCGGCGGGCACCACGGCGACGCTCGCTCGGCTTGCGCACCGGCTCGCCCGCCGCGACTGCGGCGTCCCGCAGGCCGGCGCCGTATTCGGCCAGGGCATCGACGAGGGCGGTGACCGATGGCTTGGGCGCCGTCACGTCCACCCGGAGCCCGAACTCGGCCGCGGTCTTGGCGGTCTGCGGGCCGATCACCGCGATCACCGTGACCGCGTGCGGCTTGCCCGCTATGCCGATCAGATTCCGCACGGTCGAAGACGAGGTGAACAGCACCGCATCGAAACCGCCGCCCTTGATCGCCTCCCTGATCGGCGCGGGCGGCGGCGCGGCGCGCACGGTCCGGTAGGCCGTGACATCTTCCGCCTCCCAGCCGAGGTCGGTGAGCCGGGCCACCAGGGTCTCGGTGGCGATGTCAGCACGCGGCAGCAGCACCCGGTTGATCGGGTCAAGCACGTCATCGTAGACCGGCCAGGCGTCGGCAAGCCCCTCGGCGGACTGCTCGCCATCCGGAATCAGGTCCGGGGTGATACCGAAATCGCCAAGTGCAGCGGCGGTCTGCTCGCCGACCGAGGCCACCTTGACCCCGGCAAACGCCCTCGCGTCCAGCCCGTACTCCTCGAGCTTCTCCCTGACCGCACGGACCGCGTTCGCGGACGTGAACGCGATCCACTGGTACCGGCCGGTCACCAGGCCCTTGACGGCGCGCTCCATCTGCTGCGGCGTCCTCGGCGGCTCGACCGCGATGGTCGGCACCTGCTCGGGTACAGCGCCGCGGGCCCGGAGCCGTTCGGAAACCTGCTCCGCCTGCTCCTTCGTCCGCGGCACCAGCACCCGCCAGCCGAACAGCGGCTTGGTCTCGAACCAGGACAGCGACCGCTGCGCGGCGACCCCGTCGCCGACGACGGCCACCGCGGGGCCATGCGCGGTGAGCAGGCTGACCCCGGCGGCCTTGAGGTCCGCCGCCACCGAGCCAAGGCCGCAGACCACGGTGTGCTGATCGGTCGTGGTGCCGTTCCAGGTGACCGCGAACCGGGCGCTATCCGGCCATCCCGCTGCCATCAGCATCTTGGCCAGGTCAGCGGGCCCGGTCTCGGCGCCCAGGATCACCAGGCTGCCCGGCCCCGCCGACATCCGGCTCACCTCGGATGCGTGGATCACCCGGACGTCGCCGCTGGTGTCCGAGGCCAGCGGGATGCCCGCATAGGCAGGAACCGCTGTTGCCGCGGGAACCCCTGGCACGATCTCGAACGGCACCCCGGCCTTCGCGCACGCCGATGCCTCGGCGGCCGCGTGGCCGAACAGCAACGGGTCTCCGGGCAGCAGCCTGACCACAAGCTGGCCGGCCTTGGCCGCCTTGATCAGCAGCTTCGGGTCCTGCGCGAGCGCCTCGGCATCGGCCATGGCCGTCTCGGGCACCAGCCGCTCCAGCTGGCCGGCCAGCTCCGGTCCGGCCACCACGAGGTCGGCGTGGGCCAGCAGGTCGGCACCGCGAACGGTCAGCAGACCGTCATCTCCGGGTCCCGCGCCGACAAAGGCGACCAGGCCTGCCGCCGATCGCTTCGCTGCCTTTGCGTCCGGTTTCTGCGTCGTGGGCCCGGGATTCATGCGTCACCGTCCCCAGTGCTGATCTGTCCAGCGGACATAGCCGTAAGCCTTCCCGCGCCGCGTTGGAGCAGCTCGGCCGCGACCTCGCGACCGAGGCGCTCAGCCTCGGACGCAGGTCCGCCGGCGCTTGCCCGCAGCGCCATCCCCCCGTCGGCTGCCACGACAACCGCGCGCAGCCGCAATTCATCCGTGCCGGCAGCATACGCTCCGACGGGCGCACTGCAGCCTGCCTGCAGCGCGGCGAGCACGGCGCGTTCCGCCGTGGTGGCCGCCCGGCTCGCCGGATCGTCCGCGCAGGCCAGCAATGCCGCAATATCATCCCGGCTAGCCTGGCATTCCACTGCGAGCGCTCCCTGGCCTGGCGCGGGGAGCATCTCATCGGGCTCGAAGACCTGGGAGACCGCGTCGAGGCGGCCGATCCTGACCAGGCCAGCGTAGGCGAGGATGACCGCATCGACTTCGCCCGACGTGATCTTCGCCAGCCTGGTTCCCGCGTTGCCGCGGACCGGCACCGGGCGCAGGTCCGGCCGGAGCAGCAACAGCTGAGCCGCCCGGCGGGGCGATCCGGTGCCGATCCGCGCACCGGAAGGCAGATCGGCGAGCTTGGCGCCGTCGCGCGCCGCCAGGGCGTCACGCGGATCGTCCCTGGCGACCACGGCGGCGAGCCTGATGCCCTCGGCTGGCCCGGTCGGCAGGTCCTTTAGCGAGTGCACCGCGAACTCGATGTCGCCGGCCAGCAGACTGGCCCGCAGGCCGCTGACGAATACGCCGGTACCGCCGATCTGGGCCAGCTGCGCCCGGCTGACGTCACCGAACGTGGTGATCGGAGCCAGCTCGATCTCGCGGCCGGTCCGGTCGGTGACCAGGCGCGCCACCTGGAGGGACTGCGCCTGGGCCATCGGGCTCTTGCGAGTGCCAAGCCGCAGCGGCGCCGCTGTCATGGCATGCTCCTGCGGGCCGACCCTGGAAGCAGTCCGGCGTCGGGCCGGATCACCGCCGCCACCGCGTCCGGATCGAGGTCAAACAGCACTCGGAGTGCGGTTTCATACGAGTCACCATCTGGCGATCCTGCCAGTTCCTTGACCCGTACGGTCGGCGCATGCAACAGCTTGTCGGCGATCCTGCGCATGGCCTGGGCGATCTCGCCGCGCGTCCGCGAGTCGAGGCCGACCATCCGGCCGTCCAGCCTCGCCAGCTCGGCGTCTACCACCTCGGCGGCCTTGGCCCGCAGGGCCACCACTGTCGGCGCGACCCTGGCCGCCCGATCCGCCGATGCTTGCGCGGCGAACTCGTCGGCAATGATCTGCCAGGTCGCGGCCACGTCCTCCTCGGTCGCTGCCGTCCCGGCTACGCCGTGCGCCCTCGCGTCACCCATCGACTCCAGGTCGATCACGCAGGCGCCGGCTAGCCTGCCCACCTCCGGGTCGACGTCGCGCGGCAGCGCCAGGTCGAGCAGGACCAGTGGCGTGGTGCCAGGCGCCCGCGCGGCCAGGGCGGCGGCCACTGCGTCCGCACTGATCACGTGCCCGGCCGCGCCGGTGCAGGACACAACCAGATCGACGTCGGCCAGCTCGGCCCAGAGCCTGGAGAACTCGGCGGCGGTACCGCTGACCGCGGCCGCGAGCCGTTCCGCGTGGCCGCGGGTGCGGTTCGCGATCACGACCCTGGCCGCTCCCATCCGCGCGGCCGTGGTCGCCGCGAGCGAGCTCATCGAGCCCGCCCCGATGACAAGTACGGACAAGCCAGTGAGGATCTTCGCGGAGCCCGCGGAGCCCGCGGGATGTGCGGGGAGAGCGGCCCCCACAGCGCCGCCAAGGGCCCGTGCGGCGGTGCTGAGCCCGACGCTGACGAGACTCGCGCCAGCCCGGTCGATGCCGGTCTCCGCATGCGCGCGCTTGCCTGCGCGCAGCGCGAGTGACCCCAGGTCGGAAAGGACCCGCCCCAGCGTGCCGTGATCCCTGGCCAGCCGCAGGGCCTGGCGCACCTGGCCGAGTATCTGGCTCTCGCCGACGACCATGGAATCGAGCCCGCAGGCCACCGAGAGCAGGTGCTGGATGGCGCGGTCCTCGTAATGCACGTACAGGTGGGGGGTGAGCTCGGCCAGCGGAACCTCGGAGTGCCGGGCCAGCAGCTCGCAGATCGCGGCGACCCCGCCGTGGAACTTGTCCACCTCCGCGTAGACCTCCACGCGGTTGCAGGTGCTAACGACGAGCGATCCCGCAACCTCACTTGAGCTGAAGACGTCCCGCAGCAGCTTGGATAGCGCGTCGCCGGTCAGCACGGCCCGCTCCAGCGTGGCCACCGGGGCGCTCTTGTGGCTGAGGCCTACAACGAGCACGCTCATCTCGCTACCGCCCGCGCCTCCACTCCGTTATCAACCTTCGCCGGCGCCATGTCCCGCAGCCCGGCTGGCTCAAGGCCGCCGTGCCGCCGGGCCTGCCGCTTCTGCCACTTCCCGTTCCTGGCTACCTGAACTACCGCCCGGCGCTGGGCATGGAAGGCGAGGATCTGCAACTCGATCGACAGGTCGACCTTACGCACATCCACCCCGGATGGCACGTCTAGCACTACCGGCGCGAAGTTCAGGATGCTGGTCACACCCGCCGCCACGAGCCGCTCGCAAACTACTTGCGCCGCCGCGGCCGGGGTGGCGATCACGCCGATCGAGACGCCATCCCGCGCCACCACAGACTCGATCTCGTCGGAGGGCCTGACGACATGCCGTCCGATCTCGCTGCCCACGACGTCGGGATCAGAGTCAAGCAACGCGGCAATGCGGAAGCCCCGCGACGCGAAGCCCCCGTAGTTGGCGAGGGCACGCCCCAGGTTTCCCGCGCCCACGATCACGACGGGCCAGTCCTGCGTCAGGCCGAGTTCGCGGGACACCTGATAGACCAGGTACTCGACGTCGTAGCCGACGCCGCGGGTACCGTACGAGCCCAGCTGCGACAGGTCCTTGCGGAGCTTGGCGGAGTTCACCCCCGCCGCGGCGGCCAGTTCCTCGCTCGACACGGTGGCGATACCCCGCTCGGCCAGGGCGTAGAGGGCACGCAGGTAGACCGGAAGACGGGCGATTGTCGCCTCCGGGATGCCGTGGACTCCGTTGGCTGAGACAGGACGGCGGGTCATACGCCGGCACTCCTGGGGGATCGACGCGGCGGTCACGCAGGCCAGAGGATCTCTGCATGTTGGTTTTGCTGTCACGCTACGCCCTTGTGAACGTTTGCACAAAGTCGGCCGCCTTGTCCGGCCGGCCCGCCGACCAGCGCTTTACCGCCTGTTTACCGCGCTTTGAGGCTCTGGCGGCACCCGCTTCCGGCTGGCTGCGGTACCGCGGCGGCCAGTATCCGCCGGGTTCATGCTGGCCGCGGCCAGCATTTTCGAGCGGGTTATCCGCGAAGTGCCGTCCGCAGCCGGGCCTCGCTCACCCGCCAGAAGTCATGCTGGACGCCGTCGATAAGGGTGACCGGAATCATGTCCCCGTAAGCAAGCAGATCCTGCTGGGACCGCGTTATATCTCGCTCTTCCCAGCCAACCCCGAGATCAGCGGCAACCCGGGAGATCACGGCGCGGGCATCGTCGCACAGGTGGCAGCCGGGCCGCGAAAGCAGCGTGATCGTATGGGCCGCGGGACCGTCCGCCCGGGGGCCAGGGCAAGCTGCCCGTACTGGGTGAGGGCCTGGCTGATCGCCGCGCGCGGGACGCGCGGGACCAGCATCGCCGTGCGTTGTCATCGCGCCCGATGCGCTCCTGGCGGGCCGCCGATAGGACCATCGCTGCCCGGGCCGTTCCGGCGGCCGGGCCGCCCCCCGGACCCGCTGCCCGCTACGCCGCCGGCCGAACCGCCGCCCGAGCCGTCAAGGCCCGGCGGGGCGCTGCCGCCCGGACCGCTACCGCCCCAGGGACCGCCACTGCCGCCGCGGATTGGCGGCCGCGGCCCGAATCCTGGCTGGCCGAAACCGGAGTCGTTCAGCAGATCGTAACCGCTATCGCTGAGGAGATCGGAGATCGACGGCAGCGGTGAGACTTTGGCCTGCTGCAGGCCAAGCTCAATGAGGTTGGTTGCCAGCACGTACGGCCGCCGGTCGCGCTCGAAACCGGCCACGTAAGGCTGCCGCTTGTGGTTCTCATACGCGTCGCGGTCCCGGTAAACCTCGTAGAGGATCCGCTGCATGGGAGCCGAAGGCACGGCGTGCACGATGAAGACGAACGTGTCCGGCTCGTTCGTGCGGACCTGCCTGACTACCTGCCTCGTCAGCCGGTCGAAATCGGATACCCGCTCTTCGAGGAGCGTGTAGATGGCGATCTGGCCGAAGAGCCTGGCCCCGGCACGGTCATCGTCGTCATCGGGCGGTGCCCGGTGCCCGCCGAACCCGCCGGGCTCGGGTGCCGCGCCGCCCACATCGGCGCCTCGCCAGGATCCAGATCCGGCGCCGCCTGCCGTCTCGAAGTCGCGCCCGGCATCCCCGTAGCGTCCGGCATCCCCGTAGCGCCCGGCATCCCCGTAGCCCGTGTCGTCGTAGCCGGGGTCTGCCCGCGGGCTGCCGTTCGCGGCGTAGTCGTCGCGGCCGGCGCTACTCCCCTGATAACCCGCTCCGCCGTCATCACGGTCGTCATGGTGCCGGTAGAGGCTGCCGTAAGGGTCCGCGTCGCCGCCCAGCGGCTCGAAATCCCCGGTCTCGTCAAAGCCGCCGCCCCACTCGTGCTGGAGCGCCCACTCGTCCTCCTCTGGCGGCCCGGTGGGCTGCCGCGGCACGGGAAGGGCAAGCTTGCCGACCCGCCAGCAGGCAAACCAGGTCAGCGCCGCAGCGGCCGTGCACAGCACTGCGAACAGGGCAGCCACATGCAGGGTGGCCTCGGCATTGCCGCCCGCCGCGACCGCTATGCCGGGCACCGAGACGGCAAGCGCCGCGGCCGCGGCAGCGGCCACTGGCGGGACCGCTTCCCGCCAGCTCCGGTCGCGCCGCGAGCGGATGCCAGTCCATCCGATCGCCAGCAGGGCGATAACCACGGTAACCGGGATAAGCAGATACTTGAGCAGGTCATTCGGGATGATCTGGTAGTAGAGCGCGGGATCAGGCCATGCCTTGCTGAAGGCTGTGACGCTCAGCGGGTCGCTGCCGAAGACCACCAGGCAAACGAACGCGATCGCGGGCAGGACGAGCCGGGCAGCGAACCTGGCTGCGACGCTTCGTCCGGCCACCTCGGTAAGCCCGACGGCAAGCGCGAGCGGCGCGATGACGCTAGCCCCTATCTCCATGGCCCGGAACGCCACCGGCCCGAACCCGATGGCGTGCCCGACAGCCTGCGCGCCCAGCGAAACCGCCAGCCCGAACATGGCGACGGTCCACGCAATCAGTGCGCCGTTGGGAGCGCGCAGGCACCAGGCCACCAGCAAGCCGGTGGCCGCTGCGGCACCTAGGCAGCCGAGCGCTGCGATCACAAGGGATATGAACATCGTTGACTATGGTGCCCGACGTGAGGCCGTGATGCGAGCAGACTGCTGACCAGGCATCATGCGGATGGCTCGATCAGGGCACGAATCGCGCGCGCGGCTGCCTGGCGCCCGGGCCCCCCCGGTAGGCTCGGTGGATATGAGACTGCTGCCAAGGAGGCACGGAGACGGGCCTGCGATCGCCGGCCAGGCATCCGCTGAGGCAGCCGACGTGCAGCAGCCGTCGCCTGTGCCCGACCCGACAGCCGGGGCGTTCTTCGACGTCGACAACACGCTGATGCGCGGCGCCTCGATCTATTACTTTGCCCGCGGCCTCGCGGCCCGCAAGTTGTTCGGCGCCCGTGACCTGGCCAAGATGACCTGGGGACAGGTGACGTTCCGGCTGCGCGGCGCCGAGAAATCCGGCCATATCGACGCGGCCAGGGAATCGGCGCTGGCGTTCGTCGCCGGGCACCGGGTGACCGAGATCGTCGCGCTCGGCGAGGATATCTACGACGACACGATGGCCGACCGCATCTGGCAGGGCACGCGGGAGCTCACCCAGCGGCATCTGGAAGCCGGCCAGCGCGTCTGGCTGGTCACTGCCACGCCGGTCGAGCTAGCCAACATCATGGCCCGCAGGCTCGGGCTCACCGGCGCGCTCGGCACCGTGGCGGAGACGGTTGACGGCGAGTACACCGGGCACCTGGTCGGCGGCTTGTTGCACGGCGAGGCCAAGGCAGCCGCGATCGCGGCCCTGGCGGACCGGGAGCACTTGGACCTCGCCAGGTGCTCGGCCTACAGCGACTCGGCCAACGACCTCCCGATGCTGCTGCTGGTTGGCCATCCGAACGTGGTCAATCCCGATGCCGAGCTGCGCGCGGAAGCACGCCGCAGGGGCTGGCCCGTGCACGACTTCAGGTCCGGCCGCAGGGCCACCACGATCGCGCTGCCCATCGCCGCCGCGGCAGGTGCCGTGGCCGGCGGCACGGTGGCCGCGGTGGCCTTGCACCGCCGACGGGCCGCCGGCAGCCGGATCTAACTGAACGCCGGCCCGCGCTCGACGAGGAGCTTATCCAGCCTGAGCTGGATGGTTTCCTTCACCGCATCCGCCAGGCAGCTGACAGCATCCGGGTGGTGCTGCCAGTCCGCCCTGATGTCCTCAGTGGGTACCGGCTCACAGAATTCGATGATCCAGTTGGACGGCAACGGGATCGCGCCCACCGGGCCCAGCCAGGGAAACAACGGCGTCACGGGAAAATAGGGCAGCTTAAGCAGCCGGGCGACAGACTCGGAGTTCCCGATCATCGGATAGATCTCCTCGGCGCCGACGATCGCGCAGGGAATGATCGGCACCCCGGCCCTTATCGCCGTCACCGCGAATCCGCCCCGACCGAAACGCTGCAGGTGGTAACGCTCGCTGAACGGCTTCCCGATCCCTTTGAAGCCCTCGGGGAACACCCCGACCAGCTCGCCGGCGCGAAGCAGCCGGTCGGCCTCCTGCGGGCAGGCGCGCGTGTGCCCGCTCATCCGGGCAACGCTGGAAAGCCCAGGCACGGTGTAGACGAGGTCCGCGCCGAGCATCCGCAGGTTGCGGTGAGCCGGATGCTCGCGGAACACCCCGGTCTGGAGCATCAGCGCGTCGAATGGCACGACGCCTGAATGGTTGGCGACGACAAGCGCGGGACCGGCGGCAGGCACGTGCTCAAGCCCGTGCATCCGGACCCGGAACCAGTTCCGGTAGAGAGCCCCGGCGAGGGGCATCAGCACGCTGGCATTGAAGGCAGGGTCGAAGCCGGACTCATCGACCTGGTAATCGCCGGTTACCCGCCGCCGCACGAAGCCCGCCGCCTTGGCGAGCAGCTCCCGCCAGCCGTCCGACTGGTCGGACCCGGCCCCGCTCACATCGTCTCCCGAAGCGCCAGCATCGTCAGGGCAAAGCATGCCTCGCCCCCCGCAGGCCCCGGCGACCTCAGTCATCGCATTCTCGATGCCCGCACCCATACCCAGGAGGTCAGGCGGGCACGCGCCGAGTACCGCTACTTCTTATTCCGGCGCTGAACGCGCGTCTTCCGCAGCAGCTTGCGGTGCTTCTTCTTCGCCATCCGCTTGCGGCGCTTCTTGATCACTGAGCCCACGAGATCACCCTTGCTCGAATTTCTGGCTGACGGGCATGCCCACGCGCAGCCCCGCCGCGCGGCGGCCGGGCATACGCCAACGCCACAGCGTACCCCCGCCGTGGCCGCTCACCTCAATCAGGCTGCCCAGTCGCACCGCCTGCCGGGACTGGCATTCCCCGCGCCTGCCCGGCTCGGGTCGCTGACCGCTCCGGGTTGCTGGCGGCTCCCGGCCGGTTGCCGCCATCCGACGATCAGTCGGACCCGACGAAGGCCTCCTTGAGGTAGGTATTGACCGCCTGCTCGGGTACCCGGAATGATCGGCCGACCCGGATCGCCTCTAGCTCACCGGAGTGAACAAGGCGATAGACAGTCATCTTGGATACGCGCATGATCGTGGCCACTTCGGCCACGGTCAGGAACCTGACGTCGCTAAGCGAACTTACGTCTGCTGCCATCAATAGCCCTCTTCCGGCTGAGCTGCCTGCGCCTAGCGAGATTCAGCGCACCAGTCACGCCTGTCTCCAGCGTAAGTCCTGCGCGGAAAAGGGCAACCCCGGCGAGCACACTCAATTCCGGAGTGTCATCGAACGGCCATTCAGCCGCGCCGGACCACCAATGAGGTGCTGGGACGGGTTTGGCGGCCAGCCCGGCCGGTCAGCCGGCTCCGAGTTCGCGACCGCGGTCGCGGGCGGCCTCGATCGCCGCCAGGAACGCCGCCCGGACCCCGTGCTTCTCGAGTTCCCTGATCGCGTTGATGGTGGTGCCGCCCGGCGACGTGACAGCTTCCCTGAGGATCACCGGGTGCTCGCCGGACTCGCGCAGCATGGTTGCCGCGCCGAACACCGCCTGCTTCACCATCTCCAGGGCATTGCTGCGCGGCATCCCGAGCAGGATCCCGGCGTCGACCATCGCCTCCACGAGGAAGTACACGTAGGCCGGCCCGCTGCCAGACAGCGCGGTCGCTGCGTCCTGCTGCGACTCGGGGATCCGCAGGACCTTCCCGACCGGGCGCAGCAGCTCCTCGGCCCGCCTCAGGTGCTCCTCGCCCGCATGCGCGCCCGGCGAGATCACGCTCATCGCCTCGTCGACAAGTACCGGCGTGTTCGACATCACGCGCACCACCGGGACGTCAATGGCGAGCTTGCGCTCAATGAAGCCGGTAGTGATTCCGGCCGCGACGGAAATGACCAGCTTGTCAGCGGTAACCGCCGGGCCGATCTCGTCCAGTAGCGTCGCCATATCCTGCGGCTTGACAGTGATCAGCAGCGTCCCGGCGCGGCGCGCCGCCTCGGCCGCACCGATCACGTCGATGCCGTAAGCCTCCCGCAGGGCGCGGGCCCGGCCGCTGCGCCGGACGGCAGCAACCACGTTGGCCGGGGCACCGCCGGCGCGCAGCAGGCCTGAGATGAGCGCCTCGCCCATCTGCCCGGCACCCAGAACTGCGATCATCCCACGGAGCCTACCGCCACCTGGCTAGCCCGCCCGGGCCTGCCCGCCCCGGGCCTGCCTGCCCGCCCGGCCCTGCTCCGCGCGGCCCTGCTCCGCGCGGCCCTGCTCCGCGCGGCCCTGCCCGCCTGGCCCTGCCCCCCTGGCCCTGCCCGCCCGGGCCTGCCCGCCCCGGGCCTGCCTGCCCGCCCGGCCCTGCTCCGCGCGGCGCGCTTCCCTCAGCCTCGGGAGGCGAGCGAGCGGAGGAAGAAGACGAGGTTCGCCGGCCGTTCGGCAAGCCGCCGGACCAGGTAGGCGTACCAGTCGTTGCCGTAAGGAACGTAGACGCGTACCTGCGCGCCGCCGCCTGCCAGCCGCAGCTGCTCGCCGGGCCTGATGCCGTACAGCATCTGGTACTCGAAGCTCGAGGCTGGCCGCCCAGCTGCGTGCGCGCGGGTCTCGGCGATGTCGATCAGCCTCGGATCATGGGTCGCGATCATCGGATAGCCTTCGCCGTTCAGCAGCACCCGCAGGCAGCGGGCGTAGCAACGGTCAACCTCAGCGCGCGCGACGAAACCGGCGCCTTCCGGCGCGCTGTAGGCGCCCTTGCAGAGCCTGACCCGCGACCCGGCAACCGCCAGCGCCTCGCAGTCAGCCGGGCTGCGGCGCAGGTACGACTGGATCACACAGCCAAGATCGGGGAACTCAGGGCGGAGCTGGGCCAGTATGCGCAGTGTCGCGTCGACCCTCGTGTGGTCCTCCATGTCGAGCGTGACCGTGGTACCCGCCGCGCTGGCCGCCGCGCAGATCCTGGTGATGTTCTCCGTCGCTGTCTTCTCCCCGTGCTCGTTCAGGTCGAGCCCCACCGCGGTCGGCTTGACGGACACCTCGCCGCGGCCATCGCCGGCCAGCCCGGCGCCGCCGAGCCTGCCGAGCAGCCGTACGTACTCGGCGGTAACGGCGGCGGCCTGCTCCGGGTCGACGGTGTCCTCGCCCAGGTAGTCGAGGGTGACGAGCAGCCCGGCGGCTTGCAGCCGCTGGGTGACGCGCAGCGCGTCGTCGGCGGTGTCCCCGGCCACGAACCTAGCCACGACATCACGGGTGAACGGGGCGGTCATGACCACCTGATGGATCCGTTTACTGGCCGAAGCGGCCAGCAGCGCGCGACGGAGCACTGCGGGAGACCTCCGGGAAACGACGTCGTTCCTGGCGGGTACGTTACTCGCGCAACCGGTTCAGCTGACCGCGCGCCCGCTGCACGACGGCCTTCGCCTGGCCGCCGGCGTCCGGCGCGACGATGACCTCCTGCGCCGCCGCGATCCCGGCCGCCAGCAGCGTGGCGTCGACCGGTACGGTCCGCTTGATCAGGCCGAGCGCGACCGGGCCTAGCTCGTAATGGCGCGCCGCGGAGCCCACGAACCCGACCCCCGCGCCGGCCGCCTCCACCGGGTCGCCATGCGCCGGCAGCCGGTCCTCGCTGCCGTCCAGGTGCAGCAGGACCAGGCGGCGCGGCGGATGCCCCAGATTGTGCACCCGCGCGACGGTCTCCTGACCCCGATAGCAGCCCTTGTTGAGCTGGACCGCCGTCTCGATCCAGCCAACCTCGTGCGGGATCGTCCGGTGATCGGTGTCAAGCCCGAGCCTGCACCGGCCGCCCGCGATCCGTAGCGCCTCGTGCGCCCACATGCCCGCGAGCACCGCCCCGGCCGACCGCAGCCCCGCCGCAGCATCGGCCAGTGCCGGACGGGGGAAAATAAGGTCAGTGCCAAACGGGAGTGCGATGGCGGCCGCCGCATCGCCGGCGAACTCGCTCCCGACCTTGGGCCCCATCAGCGTGAGCAGGGCATAGTCGGCACTGACAGCAGCGGGTTCTACGCGCAGCATGAACCGCATGGACTCGAGGAACTTCAGCAACGGCTCCGCGGCGCCAGGCTCAACATGGGCCCACAGCGCGGTCCCGTCATCGGTCAGCGTCAGGTGATGCTCGACGTGACCGTTCGGACTCAGGATCAGCGCCTGGGCGGCCTGGCCAGGCTGGAGACGCTCAAGGTCGGCCGTGCTGAGACTGTGCAGCCAGGACAGCCGGTCGGGCCCGGTGATGCGGATGATGCCGCGGTGCGACCTGTCGACCAGACCGACGCCAAGCGACAGCGCGCGCTGCTCAGCGAACGGGTCGCCGTAGTGTGCCGCCACCCCGGCGTCAACGCCGTCCGCGGGCACGGCACCGGGCTCGGCGAGCAGGGGGCTGTCCATATGACCAAGGCTATGCGCCCGGAGCCCGTCCGTAGCTGCCGGGCACGCCTGCGGCGACCGCAGGCGCCCGCTAATCCCGCTCGGCGGCGCGGCATTCTCCGCACCTGCCGAACACGGTCAGGTGCCCGACATCGGTCTCGAAGCCGTGCTGATCGTCGAGTGCGGTGATAAGCGGACGTACGACGGCCGGCTCCACCTGGATGATCCGCCCGCACTCGCTGCAGACCAGGTGAACGTGGTCCGCCTCGGCGGCCAGGTGATACCGGGGAGCCCCGTGCCCGAGGTGGGTGTGGCTGACGAGACCGAGCTGCTCGAGAAGCTCCAGGGTCCGGTAGATGGTGGAGACGTTTACCCCGCGGGCCCGCTGGTGGACGTCAGCGAAGATCTCCTCGGGCGTCGCGTGATCCAGCTTGGTGACGGCCTCGAGGACAAGCTGGCGCTGTGGCGTGACGCGATAGCCGCCCGCCCGGAGCGCCGCGTCCCACGCCTGTGCCATAAAACCGAGTCTAGTGAGCGAGCCACCGGAACCCGGTAAGCAAGAACCCGGACGCAAGAACCCGGGCCGCGAGGAACCTGCGGATAACTTGCTTGCCTCCGCAGGGCCTCCTGACGTAGCTTCGGGCTAACGCGGGAAAGGAGGTGGTCCAACAGCATGCATAGATGTCGGACTCGCGAGGTGGCTGTCAGCTAGCCGCCGTCCCGTGGAGCGCTCGCCTCGGCCAGAGCTGAGTTGAGCGCGCTTCACCGGCTAGCAACAGGGCTGGCGTGCGAGCGCCAGGCTTGTGTCGCAAAGCGGCGGTCGGCGAATACACGGCAGACACCGGACCCCCGGGCTGGCCGGCCATGTCCAGCCGGCCCCCGTCGCGGGTTCCACCTCCGGTTTCCGCGGAGCGCAACTTAGTTGCGGCAGATGCCCGCCTGCGGCGGCGTATCCCTCGCGGACGGGCTGGTGGGCCTGCTGCGGGAGTCGCCCGGGGGCTTCTTGTCGCCCGGCTCTCTCCTTCGCCCGGCTCTCTCCTTCGCCCGGCTCTCTCCTTCGCCCGGCTCTCTCCTTCGCCCGGCGCTCTCCCCACGCCCGGTACCTTCCTTTTCTCGGCTTCTTGGCGCTGCCCGCTCGCCTACGCCCCGCCGACACCCACCGCGCCTCGTCCCCAGGGCCTGTCGGGTCGGCCCTCTGCTCAGTCCTGCTTGTCCTGTTTCCGGCAAGCGCCTCTCTGGGCGACGCATCCTTCCTGGCGGGTCGCAGCAGCGATAGTGTCCTTCGGGCGCCCTTGTACCGGTCGTCAGTAATGGATAGGTCGGGCCCGCTGTGTCGGGCGCGGCGGCTCGTGCAACCACGGAAAGGACTCTTGTGAGCAAGATTCTCCGGATTGGCAGTGCAGCGGCGGCCGCAGCGGGGGCCATCCTCGCCGCCGGCGCCTTCGCCTTAGCTCCGGCTGCCCAGGCTGCCCGCGTTGTCGCTCCGGCCCGTAGCGCACCGGAGGCTCCCGTCGTTGCAGGAGCCAGCAACCTCTCAGCAGCCCGGCCCGCCGCACGCCCTGCCAACGTGCTGCCAGGGCAGCCAATGATTCCGGCCACTGCCCCTAGCCTGAGCCCGGCCATCGCCGCGTCCACCATCAGGTCCGTCAACTGGGCCGGCTACGCGGTGACAAGGGGCGGCAAGAGCTTCCGCGTCATCACAGCCACGTTCCAAGTGCCCGCCCTCGACTGCGTAGCGACACCAGACGCGGCCTCGGCTCACTGGGTCGGGTTCGATGGCTTCGCGTACAAGTCCCACTCGGTCGAGCAAGACGGCATCGAGGCCGATTGCGCTGGCTCTTTGGCCAGATATCGCGCGTGGTACGAAATGTTCCCCCGGCCCGAGACCGTCAGCACCATGAGGGTCCGCCCTGGCGACTCGATCACCGTTAGCGTGTCTTACAGCCCCGCCCGCAGAAGATTTACGCTCACGGTGACCAACAACACCCGTCATCGGCATTTCAGCGTAGTCAGAGCCTGCGCCGCGGCCAGCTGCCCGGTCAATTCCGCCGAGGTGATCAGCGAAGCGCCAGCCACCAGCGAGGGCGACCTCCTTCCGCTGGCCGACTACCGCGTGGTGTCCTTCAGGCGTATCGCCATCACCGATGGAGCGGGTCATCGCGGCGGCCTGATCTCTCGCCGGTGGCGGATCACCAAGATCCTCCAGTATGGTGCGGCCACCGAGCAGCTGATCGCGCAGCCGACGGCCACCGCCGGGCGCCGGTTTGCGAACCACTGGCTAGGCGAGCATTAACCGGCTCGCGCCAGAGCCTTATCACGACACCGGAAGTCATCAATACAACCCGGAGTACTACAACACAGCTCCAACGACCCGCTTGAGCTGCGCCGAGACATGGGCCTGCAGCGGCTGTCCCACTGCGGCCATGTCGTAGGCGTAGGCGAGGTCACTCCCGATCAGCCCGTAGAGCCTGCGGCCTGCGGTGACCTCCTTGGCCGACGACGTGCGGACGATCGCATCCGTGGCCATCTCGATCTTCGTGCCCGTTACCTGGCCGAGATAGATCTCGGTGATCCCGGTGGGATGCGCGAGGACCACCTCGAGCCGGCCGTTCTCCTGCGGGCGCCAGAACCCGGCCTCCATGGCGAGCGGCCGCCCGAGGTGCCCCGCATCGTCAAGCAGCCAGGTGCGGCTTTCATAGATCAGGAATGGCTTGCCGTTGTGGCTGAAGGAGATTTCCTGTCCGAACCTGGCGCTCTCTATCGTCGGGTAACCGACTACGCCGGCTCCCTCCCACCGGCCGAGCAAGTACAGCAGCGGGACGAGGCTGGGATGCGTTGCGGGCCCGGCCCGGCCCGCAACCTCTCCGGCGGCCGCCTCCCCGGCCCCCCCGCCGCCGAGTCCGTTCTGAGGATTCTGCTCGCTCTGCATACCGAAAGACTAGGGTCCGCGGTGTGATCATCAAGGCCAACTGGCCGTCAGCGCCCCCCGCCCGGCTGGTCTCTGGCCCGCCCGGCTGGTCTCTGGCCCGCCCGGCTCGTCTCTGGCCCGCCCGGCTCGTCTCTGGCCCGCCCGGCTGGTCTCTGGCCCGCCCGGCTGGTCTC
>Ga0187879_10000536_pt1 | contig 25180 bp, 26 predicted proteins | sample June2016WEW_19_1_FD_132423 | JGI IMG/M metagenome (GOLD analysis project Ga0187879, IMG submission 132423) | Peatland microbial communities from SPRUCE experiment site at the Marcell Experimental Forest, Minnesota, USA - June2016WEW_19_10 | ecosystem: Environmental > Terrestrial > Soil >... | reverse complement strand
GCGTAATGCATCATCACCGCCGCCGGTATGTTCGTCAGCCAGGCTGCGGCCAGGATGAGACTCAACCCCAGCGCCGGGCGAAGGCCAGGCTCTGATTCCCGCAAAAAGAGCCGCAGAAGACAACGCAGCATAAGCGGCAGCAGCGCGGATGCCAGCAGTTCGGCGTATGCGCTCCGCCAATAGACGATAAGCAAGTGGTAGGGGTTCAGCGCATAGAATACGGCCGCAAACAACGCGTCCGCGACCGGGAGCCACTCGCGTGCGAGCCGGTACATGGCCGCTCCGGCAAGCGTGAGCGCAATCCAGCAGTACGCGCCCGGCACCATTGTCCAGGGCAGAGCGGCGCCGAGCGCGGCGCCCAGAGTCCAGGAAGCCGGGGGATAAAACAGGAAGCGAGGCTCGCCGTATCCCCAGTACGCCAGCGCGGCCCAGCGCGGATATGCGATGCCATGCTTCCATTGTCCGAGCACTTCCATCCACGAAAACATGTGGAACTCGAAATCATGCCCGGAGGGACTGCCCCACCAGAAAAACGGAGTGATGGCCACCAGACAGCAGCCAGCGAGCACGACCGCGCGCGAGACCGGACTTTTGAACAATTTACCCTAACCTCAAACTGACAGGCTGTGAAAAAGATAACCGGTGGATACCAGGCTCCGAAGCTGCATCTGACGCCCCGTAGAGACGCGGCGGGCCCCGTCTCTAGAGGTAAAACAATTCTATTGCATCAGAAAAATTCTTGAAAAATTAACCGCATTGAAATCATTTAGGGGTGGGGTCGAGGTAATCTGCGATGAATCATGTGGCACAGACCACCGGGGACTCGGCTGACACTAAGCGAAACAGTCAGCCGGGTTCCCGGCTTTTTCTGGGATCGTGTTCGCTGGGATCAGGTTCGGTAGGATCAGGGGCTATCAGCAAAACGCTTAGCGGATGCCTTCTACTGACGGAAGTTTACTGATTGACGCTCGCCGGAGTTCGCTGTTGGTGCAGTTCGGCGAGAAACGCTTCTTCTTCCAGCGCACAGCCGGTCCGCAGCAATTCAAGGAGGGGATCCTCCCCGTCGGGTGTGGCGCTGCTGGTCTGGCCGGGGTCCTGGTTTAAATCGACCGCGCTGGCGACGAGAGCGCGAGGAGAGGTTTCCAGTTGCGGAGTGGCGCCGGGCTGACCAGTGAGGAACTCGATGAACTCGCCGACGCTTTTGCGCTGCTCTTCCGTGCGGGCGGGGAATTCAATGCCCATGCCATGTCCAGGGTGCATGACCCGGACCAAACCTTCGGTGTGAATCTCCAGCCCGGCCGCGCGCAGGCACAGATCGACGGCGGAGGACTGAGGGAATGGAGATTCGGTCTGCACATAGCAGCCGCCCAGACTAAGATCCGTGAGTTTGCATTGTGTGACCGCGTCGGGCTCTTCGGGCAAAGCATCGTGCGAACGGGCCGCCAGCCACGTACTCAGTTCCTCGCGCTTCCCGGCGTCCATGTCGAGAAAGCGCAGGCCGGTCTGACCGTTGGCGGTGCTCCAGGCAACTTCCGCGTCGCCTGCAATGGCCGCGCCGCCGTCGGGCAGCTCGAAGGAGACGTGAACCAGAGCGGCCGATGGAAATGGCTTGGCCGCCAGTACATCCATACCGCCGGTGCTCAGGTCGAGCAGAATGCCTTCAACCGTGTTGCTCTCGTCGATACGAATCGAAACCGCCGCCTGGACGGCGACCCGCAACGCTTGCCGCCTTTCGCGTTTCAGCAGCGCGGTGGCAGCGCGCAAGGTGTTTCGAGCCTGCTCGAAAGTGACCGGCTTAGTGAGGATGAAATGAGCTCCCGCACCGAGGATCGAGCGGATCTGCGAAACTTCGTTTAGCAAGGCAACGGTGACGGGCGGATTGCGGTCGGGACCAACCTGGCGGCCGCAAGCTTCCAGTAGTGGCGAGGCCGTTTCGGGATCGTCGAAGTCGACGATCACCTGATCAAAACGCTCCTCCGCCAGTCGTGTCGCGGCCACCTCGGCCGCGTTCGACCGATCCACCGCAACCCCGAACTGCGCCAGGGCCTGAATCAGCGTTTCCGCAGTCAGGTCATCCTTGGTCACCAATAGTGCCTGCAATATCATCGAACCGAGCCTCCCGCCTCGCGCTCTGCCTCTATGGTCAGGTTTCTAGGGCCAGCGCGGAGTTACGCTACGCCCTGTTTTGGACGCGGCAGGCGAGGATTGAGCGCTGGCCTTGGCAGCCATCGCGTTGGAGTTCTCATCGTCCACCTCCGTCAGGACTGCGCTATCGTCCTCGTTGTCATTTTCGGCAAGCAAAGGCGCGACTTCGCGCAACTTCTCGGCAGCCTGCTGCAGCATCTCGATCTGCTTACCTAGCTGTGTGTACTGCGCCTGCTTGCGGCGCAAAACCTCATGAATATCCTTCATACAACCCCCTGCGCCTGACTGTAGGTTTGGACGAAGGCAAGGTCAATGCAAAACCCGCCGTGGGCTGTTACCCCAGTAATCGAACCATAGGACATAGGAGGACGTAAGCGGACCTCTAAGCGGCCTTCCGGTCAGCTTGGGCTAAGGACACGAAGCAGGCAGACAGTCGCGAGGAGGGGCTGGTCCGACGCGAGAATCGAACCTCCTCCCGCAAAGGCCATCAAGTCGATCAAGCGCCTTGCGCTCAAAATCAAAAGCCCCGCCTTGCGGCGGGGCCATGAAGTGAGGGTTCTGAGCGACCAACTCTAAGTTATGTCCTGATCCTCTTGCGACGGAATATTCCAGCAATACCCACAAGCCCGGTTCCAAGAAGACCCAAAGTTCCGGGTTCCGGGGAAAGGATGACGGTCGAGGTGCCCGTTTTGATGTGCCCGATACCCTGGTTGAGCTGTCCGTTGACCGTATAGATGTCCTGGGTCGTAACCCCTTTCACCCAACGTCCGTTCCACAGCTCGCCGTAGATATCGCCGCTGAGAACGTAGGTCAGGTTCTTGTTGCCCAAGCTAGTCAGAGTCCAATCGATCGGACCGACGAACCAGCCGGTGAAGAGCGCGCAACCTGTGCCGCATTTCGACCCCGTTAATTTGCTTGCCCAGCTGCCGATGCCCGTCACGTCAAATGAAGTGCCGTTCGCCGAAGTGATCGTGCCCCCGGCAAAAGTTCCGCCATACCGGAGTGTACCGGTGAGCAGAGCACCGGTCACGAAGCTCACGGTGCCGAGGGCGTTATTAGGATTAGCTTTGAAGCCGTCCCAGCTCAGCAGTTGCGATCCGGTGGATGTGATACCCGTGGTCAAAACGCTAATCGAGCCATACTGGTTCCCGAAAGTAATTGTGTCCGCCCAAGTAGCGATCGGCAAGACCAAGGACAGCAGTGCCAGAACCAACACTCGCCTCATATTACTTCCCTCCCTATTTTGTGCCTTTTTTCCCGAGATTCGCCTCGAAAGACGTTCAAGGCGCAGGTCGACTTAGTTCGTAGCTGCATTTGTCATTCCAAAAACTGCAGAAATCTGTTGCTATTACTTATCAATAACTTACAACAACTCTCTGCGCGTCATCGACGCTCCTGGACTGCAATCTCCTGCATACTTAGCAACAACCGCTTTCCTTGATCGTACCCGCGGCGCTCAATCCTGCAGGCGGACATGGCGACCACGAGACGGAGCAACTGCGGATTCGCATTCGGCAGGCGAATCTCGCACCTAGAAAAAAATCAAGCCTCCAGAGACCGATCCCCGAGCCCTAGGGCAACCGGAAGTAACCAATTGCAAGTTACCGATGTTACCACGGACCCGGAGTTTAGCGAGTGGCCCGTTGGTGCTATTCAAGCGCTCAAGAGTGGCATTCCGCTCCTCCGGCCTGGTGCCATATCTTTCGGCTTGAGCAGTTCTGGGGGAGGGCTGTTCGGGCGTCCCGCGATTCATTGAATCCGGGGCGCTTCTTATTTCTTGGTGAAGTTTTCTGCGGGCCCAAGTTCATACACGGTTACAGTCTGCTTCCACGATTACCTGCCAGCGTCATCTGAGAGCATCGGGATCTCTTCACTTTTTCCCGATGACCAGCTGCGGTAAGCGGCGTCCAAAATGAGTTGGTTCTGCCAGCCTTCCCCGCCGCGCGCTGGAAACACTTCCCGACCTTCGACTGCGGCCGCGAAGCTGTCTGCCTGTCTCGCATAAGCAAACTGGTTGGTGACGGTTTCTTCGGCGGCGCGTTGTCCGTCGCGCCACAGTTCCAAGATAATCGGTAGTTCGACATTCAGCGCATCATTGGCCCGCAGCACGCCCGCGTCACCGACAATCTCGAACGGCGTGCGATAGTGGGCACGAGTTGAAACCAGCACCGTGGCCAACGTGCCCCGCCGAAACTCCAGCGTCAGGACGGCCGCCGCTTCCACGTCGCCCGACTTCTCGTCCGGGCGACCAAGAGCGCTAACCAGCCGTGGTTCATCCTGCAGGATGTAACGCAAGGCGTCGATGCAATGGACGCCTACGTCGGCGATAGGACCGCCTCCCGCTATCGAGCGGTTGTAGAGCCAGGTGCGAGCATGGCCTACACCGGAATACGAGAACTCCGCCCGCGCAAAGATCGGCCGCCCGATCTCACCAGCGGCGACGCGCTCGCGAAACCGCGCTGTGCTTTCCGCAAAGCGAAAGATCTGCGCGACGCCGAGAAGAACACCGGCGTTGCGCGCCGCTTCGACCATCCGGCGGCATTCTTCCGCATCCATGCCCATCGGTTTCTCGCACAACACCGGCTTGCCCGCAGCAACCGAGGTGAGGACATCCTGCAGGTGGCAGGCATTGGGAGTGGCGACCAGAACGGCGTCGACTTCGGGGCAGCGGCAAAGTTCTTCGGTGGAGACGAAGACATGCGGGATCGCGTATTGTGCGGCAGCCTCGCGTGCCTTGTGCGAGTCGCGGCGCGATAGAGCGGTCACTTTGCAATTCTTGGCAAGCGCGAAGCCCGGCATCAGCCGCCGCACGGCGTGCAATCCGAAACCTGCGATACCAAAGCGAATCATGCGAGTCTCACCGTCTTGAAGAGACATTCCACCTTCGACGCCGAGTGCCCCTGTGGTCGTTCCCTTTGTTTCCCTGTGCTCCCCTTGGGGGTAGCCCTCCGCAGGGTCAAAAGCGAAACCACAGGGGACACAGGGACTCACAGGGCAAATCCCACTCCGAACCCGCGATGCCAAAGCGCATTCTCCCGACCGCTACGTGTACGGATAGAAGACGAAAAACAGCAGCGACAAGGCGGTCAACGCCCAGAGCGCCGGACGAACATCCCGCAAGCGCCCCGAAACCAATTTGCAGAAAGGATACAAGACAAAGCCCGCCGTCATGCCAATACCCACGTTGTAGGTGAACGCCATCAGCACGATGACTCCGAAGGCTGGAACCAGTTCAGTGAGGTCGTCAAAAGGAATACGCGTGATCGGAGTCAGCATCAGCAATCCAACGAAGATCAGCGCCGGTCCGTATGCCTGGGGCGGTATGGCGGAAATAAAGGGCGCGAAAAATAAAGTCCCAACAAAGCACAGCGCAGTGATCACCGAGGTCAGGCCGGTTCGGCCACCGGCTTCCACTCCGGTGGCGGACTCGATAAAGGCGCCGGATGTGGTGGTCCCAATCACGGCGGCGAAGGTTGTGGCGAGCGCGTCGGCCATCATCGGGCGCTCAATCTGCGGCAGGTTACCGTTCTTGTCGAGGAAACCCGCGCGCGCCGACACACCGATAAGCGTGCCCATGGTGTCCACAAAAGCGATAACAAAAATCGTCAGGACGACAGGAAAAAATCCCCAGGTGAATATTGTGTGCAGATCGAACTGGAAAAAGACGGGCTGCAGGCTCGGCGGACGGCTGATCCAACCTGCCGGCGCGGGAGCGACCCGAGTCACAAAGCTGAGCAGAGCGGTGGCGAGAACTCCGCTAAGAATCGCGGCCGGGAAACGGCGAATGGTGAGCACCGTCATCAGCAGGAAACCAAAGATGGAAAGCCCGACCGAAAGCGACGTCAGATGGCCCGGTTGAACCGGCGCGCCAGGTGAACCCATCGTGACAATGCCGGTCTGATTCAGCCCGATGAAGGTGAGGAACAATCCGATGCCGACGGCGTAGCTGTAACGGAGCGTGGTGGGAATGGCGTCGACCATCCACTGGCGGAGACGAAACAGGGTCATCAGAATAAAAAGAATTCCGGCCAAAAACACCGCGCCCAGCGCGCTTTGCCAGGTGTAGCCAAGTACATGTACCACCGTGAACGCGATGAAGGCGTTTTCGCCCATATACGGACCGATGGCGAAAGGGCGGTTGGCATAGAAACCCATCAGCAGCGTTCCGAAGATGGCGGTGAGAATGGTGGCCGTGAGCGAGGCGCCGGCCGGCATGCCGGCAGTTTTCAGGATGGCAGGGTTGACAGCCACGATGTAGGCCATCGTAAAGAAGGTGGTCAGCCCGGCGACAATTTCGCGGCGGACGGTTGTCTGGCGATGAGAAAGTTCAAAGAAACGATCAAGCCAACGGTTCAAGATGCCCTCGCGTGGAAAATCAGGATTGTACATTCGCCGCGGTCGAAGGACGAATCGAGACGAAGGTTTTCCTCTGTGTCTCAACTGTGTACCCCCGTGTCCCCTGTGGTTGCGCTCCAGAACCAGCGAACAGCGAGAAACCACAGACACAGGGGGAACAACAGAGAAAGGCGACTTCGAGTGAATTCCTGACCGATCGGTGGCGAACGATCAGTGCTTACCCAACTCGGCAAGCAGCGTGGGATCGATGTTGCCGCCGCTGATCACGGCGACGTTGACCGCCGTTTTCGGCAACTCGTCGGCGTGGAAAAGAAATGCGGCCACGGCGACGGCCCCACTCGGTTCGGCTAGCGTTTTCGCATTCGCACTCAGAGCGCGCATGGCCTCGCGGATCTCGTCTTCCGTGACGCTGACGATGTCGTCGACATAGGCGCGGATGTGTTCGAAATTGATTGCGCCGATGCTCTGTGTGCGAAGGCCGTCGGCCAGCGTCTGTGAGACTTGCTCCGCTGGGGCGGAGACGACCCGTCCGGCGCGCAGGCTGGCTCGCGCATCGGAGGCAAGTTCAGGCTCAACGCCAATCACCTTCACCCTGGGTTGGACAAGCAGGGATTGGCCAAGCTTGGGTCCAAGCTGGACATGACTAGTTTCGGCATTGCTGAGCTTAATGGCCGCCGAGACGCCGCTGATCAGCCCGCCGCCGCCGACCGGGACCAGCACGGTTTCAACGTTCGGCAGGTCTTCGAGAATTTCGAGGCCAATAGTGCCCTGGCCGGCGATGATCTTTTCGTCGTTGTAGGGCGGCACGATCGCATAGCCGTGCTCGGAGGCCAGTTCCTCGGCGCGCAAACGGCGTTCTTCGCTGCTCGGGCCGACGACGACGATCTCCGCTCCAAGCGCGGCGGTAGCTTCGAGCTTGTTTTTCGGGGCATTGCCGGGCATAACGATGATGGCCCTCACGCCCAGCGCCCGCGCCGCGTAAGCCACGCCCTGCGCGTGATTGCCGCTGGAATAGGAAACGACTCCGCGGCGTCGTTCTTCGTCGCTAAAGGATGCGACTTTGTTATAAGCGCCGCGCAACTTAAAAGCGCCGATAGGCTGCAGGTTTTCGAGCTTAAGGAAGAGCTTGCGTCGGTCCCCCGCGCCCGTCCATTCCACCAGGGGAGTGCGCACGGCGATGCCCCGGAGGAGAGTTTGGGCCGCGCGAATATCGTGGAGGGTAACCATCTTTGTTTCTACCATTTAAGCGTGCCTTGTCCGGGAGTTTTTTTCAAGGGCTCTTCATGCTGCATCATGCTGTCACAGACATTGACATCATGATGCCTTACAGTGTAGCATCACAGCATGCGGACTACACTTTCGCTCGATGACGACGTGGCCCAACTGCTGAACAAGGAGGTTCGCCGGTCTGGCGATTCTTTCAAGCAGGTTGTGAATCGCTTCCTGCGATTGGGATTGACGGCTTCGAAGCAGCCTGTCCGGAAAACGTTCCGCGTGAAGCCGTGGAATCTGGGTCTGCCTCCGTTTGAAAAAGTAGAAGAGCTATTGGAATACCTGGAAGGACCGGATCATCGGTGATCGTCGTTGATGCCAATCTCCTGATCTATGCCTACGATCTCGATTCGGCCCACCACAAAAAGAGTCTTTCTTGGCTGGAGGAACTGCTTTCGGGAGTGGAAGCAGTAGGACTTCCCTGGCAAAGCGTATCTGCGTTCCTGCGGGTTATCACAAATCGGCGACTACCGGGAATGCGTGTCAGCCTGGAGCAAGCCGTGCAAGTCGTAGATGAGTGGCTACAACAACCGAATGTACAAGTACTTGTGCCGCCGGATCAGCACTGGTCCGTGTTGAGGCAAATGATTCTAGAGGGACGTGCCTCAGGCCCGTTGGTGAGTGATGCGGAGATCGCGGCGATCACGATTGAGCAGGGAGCTGTGCTTCACACCACCGACCGCGACTTCGCCCGCTTTCCGGGGCTGCGCTGGAAAAACCCGCTGACGTAGAAAACTAAGCCAAGATGACGCGAGAAATCAAATCTCCAGAATCACCGGCATGATCAGCGGCCGCCGCTGCGTCTGCCGCGAGATGTAGCGCTTCAGGTCGGTGCGGATTTTCTCCTTGATCACCCCATAGTCGGCTTTCTCTTCGGCGCTGGAGGCATCGAGCGTTTCCATCACAATCTCCCGGGCGCGCTCGATCACGCCGTTTTCGCCGGGTGCGAATCCGCGGGTCACTATCTCGGGAGAAGTTTCGACCAGCCCAGTGAGCTTGTTGATAGCGATGATCGGCATCACGAAACCGTCTTCGCTGAGATGGCGGCGGTCTTTTATCACTAAATCTTCCACTACATCTGTGCGCGAGCCGGAATCGATGCAGACGCGGCCCACATTGATCCGCCCGGCCTTGCGCGCGCCGAGTTCGTCGATTTCGAGGACGTCTCCACTCTCAATCAGCAGTACGTTGCCGACCGAGCCGTGCATGGACGCGGCCAGCTCGGCATGCAGCTTGAGCTGCCGGTATTCGCCGTGGATCGGCACAAAATACTTGGGCCGCACCAGGTTGATGATGAGCTTCAGTTCCTCCTGGCTGGCGTGCCCGCTGACGTGGATCGGCGGGTAAGAACCGTCGTCATAGATCACGTGTGCTTCGCGGCGGAACAAGTGATCGACCATGCGGAAAATGGCTTTTTCGTTGCCGGGAATGATGCGCGACGACAGGACGACGGTATCGCCCTTTTCGATTTTGGCGTGCTTGTGGTTATCCACGGCCGCCCGCGACAGCGCCGACATCGGCTCGCCCTGCGTGCCGCTGATAAGCACGCACACTTTCTCAGGAGCGAAGTTTTTCATTTCGCCGGGATGGATCAGCATGCCCTCGGGGATCTGGATATAACCCAGATCCTCGGCGATTTCGGAGGAGCTGTTCATGGAGCGGCCGATGAAACAAATCTTGCGGCCGTGGTCGCGCGCCATGTCGACGGTCAACTTGATGCGGTGAATGGAGGACGCGAAGCACGAGATGAACAGACGCCGCTGGGTGCGGGCAAACACCTCGTCGAACTTGCGGCGCACAGCGCGCTCGCTCGGAGTGTAGCCCTTGCGCTCGACGTTGGTCGAATCCTGCAAGAGCGCCAGCACTCCTTCCTTGCCGTACTCGGCGAAACCGTGCAGGTCGAAGAGGCGATTGTCGGTGGGTGTCGGGTCAACCTTGAAGTCGCCGGTATGCAGCACGACGCCAACCGGAGTGTGGATGGCAAGCGCGACACAATCGACCAGGCTATGCGTTACCTGTAGCGGGTGAATGGTGAAAGGCCCAACCTTGAAGCGCTCTCCGGGACGGATTTCGCGCAGGTCGGAGTCGTCGAGGAGCTGATGTTCGTCCAGCTTATCTTCGACGTAGGCCAGCGTAAACTCGGTGCCCCAGACGGGAACGTTTAGTTCGCTGAGAATCCAGGGTAAAGCTCCGATGTGATCTTCGTGGCCGTGCGTAAGGATGATGCCGCGCACCAGCTTGCGATTTTCAAGCAGGTAAGAAATGTCGGGAACGACGATGTCGACGCCCAGCAACTCGGCTTCGGGAAACATGAGGCCGGCGTCAACCACGATGATGTCATCGCCCCAGCGCACGGCCATGCAGTTCATGCCGAACTCGCCCAGCCCGCCTAGCGGAACAATATGCAGTTTTCCTGTTGGCATTAGACAAATCGATGCTAGCACACGGTGAGCCGGAGTGACGCGCCGCACGTCGCACTGAAAGCACCGGGCGGGGCCAGCGCACAATCGGCATTTACTAAGATTTGCCATCCCGAAAGAAGTGAGGGATCTGCATTTTGCGGCGAGCTGCAGATCCCTCACTTCGTTCGGGATGACAAACTCGTGAGTTGAAAACAAATCCCGGCTGATAAACTCATACTTGAGAATGACGGACGAGAATAGGGACGAGAAAAAATCGTGGATGCGGAGGCGCGTCGAAGGCGCGATTCGCGGAGGTCTGACTCGCGCCTACGAGACGATCAAGGTCGATCCCGGGCGCTTCCTGATGCAGTTGCGCGTGGCGCATGGGTTGCCGCTGGCAACTTTTCACGGAGTCTACACGCTGCCGGTGGAACGCCTCGACGATGTGGCGGAGTCGGTGATCCGCGGCGGCATGAAGCTGGCGGCGGCGGAGGGAGCGGGCTTTGGTCTGGGCGGAATCCTGACGATCGTGCCGGACCTCGGCATTCTTTCTGCCATTACCATGCGCACCATCCAGAAGCTCAGCCTGATTTATGGGTTCGAGTTGAACACCGACGACGAAATTGCTGAGCTATGGATTGCAGCGGCCAGCGCCGCCGGGGTAGACATCAGCCGCGAATTGCTGGAAAAGGAAGTGGTCAACCGCTTCGTGCCGCGCGTGATCCAGCGGATTGCGGTCAGGGCCGGCGCCGAAGTGGCCGAGAAGTGGGCGGGACGCCTGATTCCGATTACCAGCTCCGCTATCGGATGCGCGCTGAACTATTACTTCGTGCGGGCGTGGGGCGAGCGGGCGCGGGCGCACTTCCGCGGCAAGCATGTCGAGGCGCGGCGCAGGTTCTCGGAGGAACAGATGCAACTTCCGGGTGCACCTGCGGCAACGTTGCCGTTGTGACCAGGCTCTAATCCCAGCTCCGACGCTCTTTTCGAAGATGAGCCTTGGGATAAGGGCCGCCTGCTAGACCTCGGATCGCCGCATGATAGGACTTTGGTTTTCGCAGGAGCAGGAGTGTCTCGCCTCTAACAACGGCAAGAACCTTGTCGCCGGGTTTCAGGCCCAACGCCTCGCGGGCCTCACGCGGGATCACGATCTGGTTCTTTGCCGAAAGGATTGCGTCTACCATTCTTCACATTGTAGCTGACAGCGAAGGAGAGGTTACGACCTACCGCGCTCAATGTCTACCGTAGCCAATCTTCCAGCTCAATGCCGCGCTCGGTCTTTTCGTCACGATACTTAACGATCACCGGCGTGTAAAGCGAAAGATTCCACTCGTCGGATTTGCCCTTGCCTTTTTTCACGGCGCGCGAGCCGGGAACGACTACGGCGTTCTCTGGAACCTCCAGCGGCCGCTCCGCTGACGCCCGGTAGATTTCGCCGCGCACCAGATCGTAGAGCGGCGTGGATCGGGTCAGAATCGTTCCCGCTCCCAAAACCGCGCGGGTGCGTACGAGCGTGCCCTCGTACACTCCGCAATTGCCGCCGACCAGCACATCGTCTTCGATAATCACTGGGGCGGCGTTGACAGGTTCGAGCACGCCCCCGACCTGAGCGGCGGCACTCAGGTGCACACGCTTGCCAATCTGCGCGCAAGAGCCGACCAGCGCATGCGAGTCGATCATCGAGCCTTCACCCACGTACGCCCCGACGTTAATGAACATAGGAGGCATGCAGACAACCGACGGCGCAACGTAGGCCCCTTCGCGGATGGAAGATCCACCGGGCACCAGGCGAACCCGATCGGCGACGGTGAGACGGCGGGCTGGGAATGTGTCCTTGTCAATAAAGGAAAGCACGTCTCCGTCCGACATCTTTTGTAACTCGCCAAGACGGAAGCCCAGCAGGATGCCTTGCTTCACCCAGGCGTTGACCACCCAGTGTCCGCCGATTTTCTCGGCGGCGCGAGCCTCGCCCCGAGTCAAAGCGGCGCGGAAGTCGAAAAAAGTGGGGCGGGCCTCGTCGGGATTGTCAATCGTTTCGCGCGACGCGAGACGTTCAATGGCCGATTTCAGAGTGGACAGTAAGTCTGACATAGGAGAGCAAAACAAACAAAGAGCCAGAATCTAGGAGCCAGAGCTGCCCTTACGCCACGCACTTGCATTCGCTGCGAATCAGGACGCCAGGGATGTGATGAGTTGCCTCGCGCGCCTCGGCGAGAGTGGCGTACGGTCCGTGCCAGCGCGAATGATTGGGATCGTGCCCGGCGGGGCGTCCTTTGCCGGAACTGCACTGTCCGCAGGATCCGCGGTGCAGCATCGCTTTGTGCGGGCCCGCTGCCCAATTTTCGTAAATATAGAATTCGGTGGCAGCGGCCGGCGGGGCCGCGGGCCGGGCAATCAATCCGACGTCGGTCGCCACCTTCTGCAGCTTCGATCGCGTATCGCGGCGCATGGGAAGCAAGGGCAGGCGATAGACTTCTTCAATCTTGCCCATCATCGCGAGGACGGCCTTCACCGGCAGAGGGCTCGACTCGATGAAATTGGCGAGCATCAGCGGAAGATATTTGCGTTGGAGGGTGCGCGCCGTGTGCCAGTCGTTCCCGAGGGCAGCGCGCGTCATCTCCGCCATTTCGCGGGGAATTTCGTTGGAGGCAACCGAGATCACGCCCACGCCGCCGAGCGCGATCACAGGCAAAGTGACGGCGTCGTCGCCGGAAAGCACAAGGAAACTCTCCGGCACCAAGTTCAGCACCTCGGCGATCTGCGTCATGTTTCCGCTGGCTTCCTTCACGCCCGCAATATTCGCGACCTCGGTCAGCCGCGCCAGGGTCGCAGGTTCGAGATTGGCGGAGGTGCGGCCCGGCACGTTATAGACGATCACGGGCTTGTCGATGGCTTCGGCGATCGCGCGGAAGTGCCGGTATTGGCCTTCCTGCGTCGGCTTGTTGTAGTACGGGGAAGCGGTGAGGATGGCGTTGACGCCCGGCCGCGCCGCCACTTCTTTGGCCTTGGCCACAGCCTCCTGTGTCGAATTGGAGGTGGCGCCGGCGACGATAGGCACGCGTCCGGCAACGACTTCGATGGTCACGTCGATGACGCGCAGCCACTCATCGTGGTTGAGCGTGGGAGTTTCTCCCGTGGTCCCGCAGGGAATCAGAAAGTCGATGCCCGATTCGACCTGCCAGGCGACCAGATTACGCAGGGCGTTTTCGTCTACCGCGCCGTCCTGAGAGAACGGCGTGACCAGAGCCGTACCGCATCCTCGCAGTTGCATGGGTTAAGAATAACTCTTCTCGTACACGCTTGCATTCGCCAATGTGATGCCCTTCCTCCCGCGCGGGAGGAAAGGCATTTTCGAGGCTAATGCGCGTGGGGTCGGTGAGGGCCGACGGTCACTTCTTGCTGGTCAGCTTTGACAGTTCCGTGATCGTTGCCTTGTCGTCATGGATCCCGGCGGCCACCACGTACGGCGTACCTTCGGCGCCCACGGCATACGTGAGCTTGCGGGAGCCCTCCTTTTCGCCGGGCTTCGGCCACCAATACTCCACCCAGGTGCCGGAAGGCTTCTTTGCCGCATCGCACCAGCCTTTCGGGAAAACGCTATTCCCCTTAGTGTCCTTAAGCGCCATGAAATCGTGGCCTAACTGCTCCGGCCTGAGGGGGTGAGCCGCGACGACCATCTTGCTGCAGTCGTCGACGAAGATATACGTGTCCTTCCACACCCACGGACTTTGTTTCTGGTTAAACTGTGCCACGTCACCCGTCTTCGATAGGGTGCTGGCCGCTTCCCTCACCTTGGCGACGACCTCTTGAGCGGTTGCGTGGTCCTGCCCAACGGCGATAGTGCAGAGGAAGACGCAGAGGAGAGCCATCGTCACAATGGCGAAAATCTTGCTGCTCTTCATTGGGAATCTCCTTTATTTCATGCTGCTCAGCTTTGACAGTTCCGCGATGGTTGCCTTGTCGTCATAGACCCCGGAGGCCGCCAGATACGGGGTTCCTTTGGCACTCACGTAATAGAGGAGCTTGCGAGAGGCCTCCTTCTCGCCGGGCTTCGGCCACCAAAACTCTTTCCAGACGCCGGAAGCTGTGTCCCTCACTGTCTTGCAGAAGGCTGCTGCGTCCGGAATGAGGATTTTTCCATATTTCGCGTCCTTAATTGTCGAGATCTCCTGGCCTATCATCTCCGGCTGGATGGGATGAGCCGCCATGACTTTCTTGTCGCAGTCATAGATGAAGATATAAGTGTCTTTCCACACCCACGGACCCTGCCTCTCATCAAACTGTTTCACGTCACCTGTTTTCGATAGGGTGATGGCCGCTTCCCTTACCTTAGCGACGACGTCCTGAGGGGTTGCGTGGTCCTGCCCAACGGCGACGGTGCACAGGCCGACGCTGAGGAGAGCAACCGTTACACCGGCGAAAATCTTGCCGCTCTTCATGTGGAACCTCCTTTTGTGGCTTGAAAAGCGGCACCAGTCTACACCCATCTCGCGTGTTTACAACATTGCGAAAGTATTTTGTCTGGAGGCGATTTATGCAATGCGGACCGCGTTACCTAAAGCTCTCGCCAGACATTGCGGAACTCGTAGAACCCGGTTTTCCCCGCCAGCCACTCGGCGGCGCGCACAGCGCCTTCGCCGAATCCGCGGCGCGACTTGGCGTCGTGGCACAAATAGATTCGATCGCCGGCGGAATTGAAGATCACCTCATGCATGCCGACCGCGTCGCCCTCGCGAAAGGAAACGATCTCGAGTTCCTGGCCTCCGCATTCGCGCACAATCTTCTGGATGGTGATGGCAGTTCCGGAAGGTGCGTCTTTTTTCTGCGCATGATGACGCTCGAAAATCTCGCCCGAGTAATCGTATTTCAGGGCGGCCGCTGCGGTTGCGGCAATCTCGAAGAACAGGTTCACACCGATGGAAAAATTCGACCCGTAGAGGAAGCCCGTGTGAGCGGAGAGCACCATTTCGCGCAGGCGCGGCAAGTGCTGGTACCAGCCGGTGGTTCCGACCACGAGGTTTTTCTTCGCGCGGATGCAGGCCTCGGCGTTGGCGATGACCGCGGCGGGCGTGGTGAAGTCGAGCACCAGGTCGATAGCGGCAAGCGAATCCGGCGTAAGACCGCAGGCGCTGGCGTTATCAGCGGAGGACAGAACCTGCACATGATGCCGGCGCGAGAAGGCAACCTCTGCCACCATCGATCCGGTCTTGCCACGCCCGAGGATTAGAAGATTCATGCTGGCACCCTTCACCGCCGAGACGCCAAGAGTCGCAGAGAGAACCTGGAAAACGAATCTTAGCTCCCGTTCTTGGTTTTCTACGCGTCCTCTGCGTCTCGGCGGTGAAAATACCTTACGCAAACACTTCCGGATCAACTTCCGCGAAAAATGCGTGGTGCAGGCGCCGGATCACCTCGGCAGCGTCGTCTTCTTCAATCACGAAGGTCAGATTAATTTCAGAGGCGCCCTGCGAAATCATGCGGATCTTCACATCCTCAAGAATGCCGAAGACCTTGGCGGCGATTCCGGGGGTGTCACGCAAATTCTCGCCCACCAGACATACGATCGCCTTCCGCCCTTCGTATTTCACGTCCGCGATTTTCGCCAGATCGGCGGCCAGCGCCGGGATGGCTTCATTGGTCTCGGCCGTCACCGAAACGCTGACCTCGGAAGTGGAAACCACGTCCACCGCGACGTTGTGACGATCGAAGGCCTCAAAGATGGACTTCAAATATCCGTGCAACAGCAAACGGCGCGGCGAGGCAACCTCGACGAGCGTGATCTTTTTCTTGAGCGCGATGGCCTTGAAGATATTCGTACAGCGCGGAGCACGAGCCGTGATCTTTGTCCCTTCGCAAGTGGGGTTCAGCGAGTTCAGAACATAAACCGGAATGTTTTGCTGAATCGCGGGCAGCACGGTGGCCGGATGCAGAACCTTGGCGCCAAAGTAGGCGAGTTCCGCGGCCTCATCAAAGCTGATGACCTTGATGCGCCGCGCCTCGCGCGTAAGGCGAGGGTCGGTGGTCATCATGCCGTCGACGTCGGTCCAGATTTCGATGCGTTCGGCATTGAGCCCGGCGCCAAAAATAGCCGCAGAAAAATCCGACCCTCCGCGGCCAATGGTGGTGGTGATGCCGGCACGATTGGAACCAATGAACCCGCCCATCACCGGAACCTTGCCGCCGTCGAGTAAAGGCTTGACCTTCTTGCGCAGGCGCTCGTTGGTTTCTTCGAACTGAGGAACTGCGCGGGTATAGGCGCTGTCAGTGAGCAGACATTGGCGCGAATCCACGTGCGCACCCGGCAATCCGCGGGCGGTAAAAGCGGCAGCGATGATCTTGCTCGAAAGCACTTCGCCGAATGAGGCAACGTAATCGTAGGTGCGGGGAGTGATTTCGCCGACCGCGCCAATGCCGCGCAGCAATTCGTCTAGATCTTCGAAATCGGCGCCCAGGTCGCCGTGAAATTCAGTGAACAAGGCGGTCCCAAGCAGTTCTCCGGCAGTGTCATAGTGGCGTTCGCGCAAAGCGCGCGCCATTTTAAGAGCGCTCTTGCGATCGCCGCCACCGGCAGCCTTTCCCATGGCGAGCAAAGAATCGGTGACCTTGGCCATGGCGCTGACCACCACCACGGGACGGTCCGCCAACCGTCCTTGAACGATGTGGGCTACGCGGTCGATCGCCTTGGCGTCTTGCACCGAGGTCCCGCCAAACTTCATGACGATCATGGGCGGGGGTGCTCCTTGAAACAGTAGCCAGTAGCCAGTAGCCAGCAGCCAGACAAATCTGTGTCGGCACGGCTTCTACTGGCAACTGACAACTGGCAACTGGCAACTGTTTTCACCCGAGATATCCCTTCGCTTTGAGAAGTTCAGCGTTGAGCAGGGCTGCGCCGGCGGCGCCACGAATTGTATTGTGCGACAGGATCGTGAACTTCCAGTCGAGAACGTTGCACTTGCGCAAGCGCCCGACGGCTGTGGTCATGCCTGCGCCCAGGTCGCAGTCAAAACGCGGCTGCGGACGGTCGGGGGCGGTCATGTACACCACGGGCTGCGGCGGCGCGCTCGGTAAACGAAGCTGCTGTGGTTCGGCTTGGAAATTATTCCAGGCGGCGATCATCTCCTCCGGCGCGGCTTTTTTCTTTAAGCGGACGGCGACCGATTCCGTGTGGCCATCTTCCACCGCCACGCGATTGCATTGTGCGCTCATGGCAAAGGGAGCAGGCTCGACGCGCGAACCGTTCAGCGTCCCCAGCAACTTTTGCGTCTCCTCTTCCATCTTCTCTTCTTCTTTTGCGATGTAGGGAATCACGTTGCCCAGGATGTCGAGCGAAGCCACACCAGGATACCCGGCGCCGCTGACCGCTTGCATCGTAACCGCCATCACGGTCTCGAGCGTGAACGCGCGATGCAATGGAGCGAGCGCCAGCACCAAGCCAATTGCGGAGCAGTTGGGATTGGTGACGACATACCCTCCCGATTGGCTGCGCCAGGATTGTTTATCGATCAAGCGAATGTGGTCGCCATTGACTTCCGGAATCACCAGGGGAACGTCTGGCTGCATGCGCAAGGCGCTCGAGTTGGAGACGACCGCGCAGCCGGCGCCGGCAAATTGTGGTTCCAGTTCACGGGCGATGGCCGCATCCAGCGCGGCGAAAATGATCTTCGGCGCACCTTCAGGTTTGGCCGGCGAAACTGTCATGTTTGCGATCGGGGCCGGGATGGCAGTCTTCAAACGCCAGCGCGCAGCTTCGGCATACGTCCGGCCTTCCGAACGGTCGGACGCCGCCAGCCACGACACTTCAAACCACGGGTGCTGTTCGAGCATTTGGATAAATCTCTGCCCAACGATGCCCGTGGCACCGAGAATTCCCACAGGAAGTTTGGTCGACATAGTGAACTGTAATTTTATACTAGAGGCTTTTCTTAGGGGAATGCCGGCGCCGATCCACGGGAGATTTCGATGCGCGCGGCCGCTCTTTCTCTCGCGAGATGCAGGAGTACGACCCTCGGTGCCTGTTCGACTGGTGAGGGCTCATATACCCTTTGCCTAGGAGTGACTATGTCAGAACTGCGTCAGAATTTTGCTACCAAGGAATGGGTTGTGATCGCAACCGAGCGCGCCCGCCGTCCGGAAGAAATGGCGCGCCACCGCGAGCGGAAGCCGGTGGCATCGTTTGTTGCCAACTGCCCTTTTTGTCCCGGAAACGAGAAGCTGACCCCGCCGGAGGTGCTGCGCGTACCGGCCGCGATGGATGTGCCGTGGCACGCGCGAGTAATACCGAACAAATTTGCGGCTCTTTCCCGCGAAGCATCGCCAACACGCACGGTACACCGGTCGCGCCGATCGGTAAACGGCTTCGGGGTTCACGATGTGATCGTGGAGACGCCGGACCACTCTCAGGTTCTGGCCCTGATGCCGGATTCCTACTTGGCGGAAATACTCCATATCTATAAGACTCGCTACGATGAACTCAGCCTCGATCCACGCATCGCGCACATTACGATCTTCAAGAATCATGGAATCGACGCCGGCACCAGCCTGGAACACCCGCACTCCCAGATGATCGCGACGCCAGTGACCTCGCTCCAGGTGCGCGAGCGCTTTCAGCACGCTTTGCGATACTTCGACGACTTTGGCGACTGCATGTTCTGCCAGATGCTCGAAGAGGAATTGCAGGACCAAACTCGCATCATCATGGTTTCCTAGCACTTCGTCGCGCTCGAAATGTATGCCTCGCCGGCTCCGTTCTGTACTCACATTTATCCGCGGCGGCATATGGCCAGCTTCGGCGACGTAAGCGCTGCGGAGATGAACGATCTGGCGCGCATGTTGCGCTCGACTCTGGCCAAGCTCTACCATGCGCTGGCGGACCCGGATTTCAACTTCACCATTCGCAGCGCTCCCGCCGAGAGCGCCGGCGTGAAGTACTTTCACTGGTACCTGAGTGTGATTCCGCGGCTGACGCGAGTGGCCGGATTTGAGCTGGGCTCGGGAATGTTCATCAACACGGTGCTGCCGGAAGCAGCGGCCGAGTTTCTGCGCAAAGTTGATGTGGAAAGCGTGAAGAACCGAGGCGCGGCGGCCACGTTCTAGGCTCTGGAGGCACGGGATTCGCGGTAGTGACGCAGCTTGCCGCGTCTCCTGCCGCGGAGTGGGAGGCGCGTCAGGCGGCAACCGTCCCGGCAGGGAGACCGCGAGTTTGGCGCGTTGGCTCTTCCAGAATGTCGAAGCCTTGCGAGGCGACGTTAGACAGATTCGGATGGCACGACACCCCTCTGAATAACTCGCTCCTCGTGTACGCCTCATATGCGGCACGGTCCTGCCACGTGTATACGCCACCGAACGTGTTGCTGGCCGGATCGGAGAGCCAGACTTTGGAGATCAGCCCGGGCAGTGCGGCAAATTGCGAGGCCAAGGCCTCGCAGAGCTTTTCGTATTCCGCCGGGCTCGTGTTACGCAAATTGAAATTCACTATCTGGATGTACATGGTTGTACCCCCCAATTGTGCTGGAGTATGCCACCACGAGCGAAGGGCGTCAACGGGGAAGCGCAGCAGAAGGTCACTCCGTTACCAGGGGGTCAAAATTCAAATTGGCCCACGACCCCCCTTGCCCAGCTCTTGCGGAAACGAGTACTCGTTGAGCGGTCCGAATTTGCGCTTTTCGGCGTAGATGCGCCAGCGGCGCCAGACAATGCGCAGACTGGCCATCACCGGGATGGAGAGATAGACCCCAAGTATTCCCGCGATTTCGCCCCCCGCGAGAATGCCGAACAAGGCCGCCAGGGGATGCAACTCCACGCTGACTCCCATGACTCGGGGAGAGATTACGTAGTCTTGCACCATGCGCCAGACGAGCAGGAACAGCAGCAGGAAGGCCCAGTGTTGATATCCGGCGAGAACAGCGACGATCATCATGGCAACGCCGGCGAGCAGCGGTCCCGCCATGGGGATGAATTCCAGCGCGCCCCCGACGGTACCGAGCGTTAGCGCATACGGCACGCGCATAGCACCCAAGAATGAGGTGTAGGCAAGCAGCGAAAACGCCGCCAGGGTCAACTGGGCGCGAATGAATTGCGCGAGCATCTGGTTCAGATCCTGGAACACATCCTGCAGAAACTCCCGTTGCGTGCGCGACTGCACCAGCGCCAGCAGCACTTCATGGAAGTTCCCCCCATCGCGCAGAAAAAAAATGGCCAGGATAGGCACCAGAAACAGCAGCCACACCTGCTGCGCCGCTTCGGCCGCGCGAATGCCGATGCGCTGCGCCAGGCTGGATAAGTCTTCCCGGCGACTGATCAAGAAAGCCTGAATACGTTTCTGGGTCGCAGCGCTCCAGCCGTGCTCGCTTCCGATCTGCGCCGCAAGCTGGCCGATCTGGCCGGAGAGTTGGCCCGTGCCGGCCTGATCCATCAGTCCCGGCAGCGACGCTCCCAGGCGCGAGCTTTGCCGGGCAATCCGCGGGCCGACAAGAAAGCCGCACACCGCCAGCGCAACCAGAAGGAGGAGGTAAATGATCGTGATTCCCCAGACGCGGCTGTGGACCAGTTTCTCCAGTCGCACCACTGCGGGATTAATGAGGTAGGCGAAAAAAATGGCGAAAAGGAAAAGAATCAGCGTCCGTCGCGCCGCATAGAGGAAGCCCAGCCCCACGGCGAACAGCAAAGCCGTGAACAGCACGCGCGACGTGCGTGAATCAAGAATGGTCAAGAGTTACCCCAATCGGTCCGGTCCGCAGGCGAACGACCTCTTCCCGAGCGCCCACCCTAATCGTATCGCCTGCGATCGGGAGCAATCCAATTCCGAAAGGGGCTGACCTTCAGCCCGCCAGGGTTTCGCTCGCCCCGGCTAATCGCGATAGACTTCAGTGTTCTCCCCTACAACCGACATCTTCATCGCCTTGAATTGATCGTCGAGCCAGAGTTGCCACGTTCCCGCGTCGCTCTTCAGTTCCAGTTTGAGCAGGTCCTGCTGCAGCCCGTTCTTCAGCGTCACCTTTTCCCGGCCCAGGAACTCCGCGCTGAGCGCCGCCGAAGAATGTTCGTGCGGGTTCATGGTTCCGAACTGGGCGCGCTGCCTCACCGGGCACTGCAATTGCCCTTTGTCCTGTTTGCAGGCCGCCCCCAGATATCTCCACGCCAGCACTTCGCGGTGAATGAAAAAATAGTCGTCCAGGATGCTGGTCGACAACGGCATCAGGTACGGCTGCTCATGTTCCTTCCCCTCCGGTCCAGCGCTCCACTTCTGAGTCAGAAAATCGTCATTCGGCAGCACCACCGACTCCGATTGCTCCGGGCTCAACTCCTTCCACTCGTAACGCCGGATATCCCCGCTCGCGGTAAGCTGCATGACCGAAGTTTGAACGGCCGCGGTGGCAGCATTGTCCGTCTTGAACTCGGAATTGATGACGCTGCCGCTGCTGGTCTGATAGATCGAGAACGTCTCGGTTCCCACTCGATGGCCATTCTGGAAAACACCGAAGGACCCGGAGTCGATGTTCTTCCCCTCGTGTTCCTTCTCCTTTTCCTTTGGCATGGGAGTGGCGCAAGCCAAGGCGCCTAGCGCCGCCATGCACCAAACCAGTGCCATCATGAAACCCAACCGCCGACAAGACAGCCTCACTGTGATTCTCCTCTTCCGAAACCTGTGCCATCAATCCGGGTCAAGCCCGACCCCGTGTCTTCCGGAGTTCCTCTAAGTTGCAATGCATCTTCGATCTCAGCGCAAATGGAAGCCAACTGCCTGCCCGTGGTCGCGACCACCACGCTCGCCTGGCGATAGAAGGGAAGGCGTTCCGCGTACAGGCGGGCGAACTGTTCTGGATCGCCTCGCAGCGGGCGTTCCACGCCATCCGACAGGCTCCGTCGCCAAAGTTCGGATACGGGCGCTTCCAAAAAAACCGACGGCCACTGCCGCAGCAAATCGCGGTTCCTTTCCTGAGCGAAAGCCCCGCCGCCGAGCGCAACCACACTGTTGCGTTCGAGCGACGCGGTCAGCAGATCGACAAGCGCTCTGGTTTCGGCGAGCCGAAACCCGGGCTCACCCCGGTCCCGAAAAATCTCGGGAATGGTTTGCTGCTCACGAGACTCGATGCGCGCATCCAGATCCACAAAATCCCAGTCCAGCCGCCGGGCAAGTTCCTGCCCCACGCGGCTCTTGCCGGAGGCCATGAATCCCACAAGAAACACCGCGCGCACTCCCATGGCACTCCATGGAACGCAGCCGTTAGCCACTAGCCGTCAGCCGTCGAGAATCTCTTTCTGAAGGCTGATGGCTGAAGGCTGATGGCTGGTTCAGCGTTGCTTGAGGCGGATTTTACCACTGAAAGAGCGCAGCACCACTTCCGATGCTGCCCCGCCGGCAGTACCCACGAAGGAACGTCCCGCTTCCGTCGTATACCGGGAATGCCTGGGTTGGAGAGGAAAATCGTGTTGCACCCGGCCCAGCACCGAGTGCGCCCTGAAACCGGCCGAGACATTCGCCGGCGCCAGGGCCTCGATATCACCGGTGTGGGTGGTGAACCGATAGTTGCCGCCGGAGCCGAAATCACCATCGTAAAAAATCTTCCCGCTGCCGGAATTCACCTGCACCAGCGGCCCATCAACCGACGTCAAATGGACGTCGCCGCTGATGGAAGCGATTTCAACGTGGCCGTTGCGAACATCGGTCAGCGTGATTGATCCGCGCATCGTCCGCACGTGTACATGACCGTTCCCGACGTTGCGCACATTCACCGCTGCATCCGTGCCTTCCAGGGTCAAATCGCCTTGCAAACGTTCCACCGAGAGGGGACCGGTCGAAGAACGGAGAGTGAGCGTAGCACCGGGCGGAATCAGCAGTTCATAGTCGACCTGGCCGGCTTGCTGGTCCGAACCCCGCAGCAGGTGCGAAGCGATTTCAATCCGGTTGCCACTTTGCTGCTCGTCGACTTCGACATCGCCGGATTTGAGCGTGGCCGTCACCAAAACCTGATCGATGCTCCCAGGCTTTACCGAAATCGCCCCATACTGCGTATCCACGGAAATATTGGCGTTGGGGCCGACCGTGTAACGGTATTCTTTCCTGGTTTCGGCAAAGGCCGCAGACAGGCAGGTCGCCAGAACCAGGGTTACGACCGCGGTGTGTTGAATGCCAGCCTGTTGAATGCTCGTCAGGTGAATGCGCGCTCGCTTAAGCCTCGCCATAAAAAACACCGCCCCCGCGGCCGGGAACACCGGGCCGCCCTTCCGCTATTGAATGCGACCCAACGCGATCTGGTAAAGTAGTGCCTTTTGTTGATAAGCATCCATCAGGTACTGCCGCGCCTCTGCATCCCCCGGATTCCGCTCCAGGTAGGCCTGGACTTCCTGGATGTGGGCATCCACTGCTTTTAGCTGATTTTCATACGTTGCCCGCATCGAAGGGGCAAGCGTGGAAACCACGCTCAGAAACTGTTGGTCCTCCGCGCTCGGCTCGGGTTCTACCTCAGGCTTTTTAGCGGATGCCATCACGTCGGTCGGCTTAGCGGACTTCCGCGCCAGGTGCTGGCTCGCTGAAGCAGGAGCCGGAGCAGGAATTGAGGCAGGAGCCGCAGCAGTCGCTGGAGCCGGCGCCGTCACAGGAGGTGCCGGAGTTTGCTGCTCCGCCACTTGCGGGGCTTGCCGATGGCTTACTACGTAAGAGCCCGCCGCCAGCAGCGCAGCAGCGACCGGCGCCAGCCACCAGGCGCTCCACCGCCGCCGTGGAGAAGTTGGAAAAACAATGGGCCGGCTGGGCGCGGACTCGGGCTCACGCGCCGGATCACGGATCAGCCCTTCGGCTCGCAATTCCGCCGCAATTCGCACCCACACCCGCGGCGGAGGTCCTTCGCTTGCCGCCAGTTGCCGGGCTTCGCTCGAGATCAGCTTCAAGTCCGATACCAGATCCGAGCAATCTGGACAGGACTTCACATGTGTCTCAAAGTCAGCCGGAAACACAACCTCAGGGGTGCCGTCGAGGATTTCCGGCAGAACTCGCCGTACATCTGAACACGTCATAGCCAACCTCTCCCCAATACCGCAGCTACCTTTTACCCAGTCTTGGCCTTTTCGGCTCTCATGAACTTAAGATATTCCCGCAACTTCAATCGCGCCTTATGGAGCTGCGATTTGCTGTTACCTATCGAGCATCCCACGATTTGGGCAATTTCGTTATGCTCGAACCCTTCCACGTCGTGCAATACAAAAACCGTTCTATATCCCGGCGGTAGCCGGTCGATAGCTCGCTGCAATTGCAGGCGATCGACCGCGCCCGTCAGCTTCGCATCCTTGGTACCGAATTCTTTCCTGGGAGCTTCGTCTTCGGCTTCCAGCGTCTCTTCCAGCGACACCACCGGCAGACCCTTCTTGCGCAGTTGCATCAGCACCACGTTGACCGTCATGCGGTGCAGCCAGGTGGAAAACGCGGACTCGCCCCGAAAAGTTCCGATCTTGCGAAAGAGCTGAAGAAACGCTTCCTGGGCCAGATCCTCGGCCTGTGCGGGATTGGAGACCATGCGCAAACATAGCGAGTACACGCGGCGTTTGTGCAGGTGATACAGGACTTCGAACGCAGCTTCGTGGCCCTGTTTCGCCTGCTCAATAGCTTCTGCTTCGGTGATGCTTTGCTTCGGGTCGGTCAAGTCGCCTTTCCCGGCCGCTACTCGCTCTGATGCGGCTTCAAACTCTTTTCGTTGTACGAATTTGCCGAGGCAGTCGCGGAAGCGCTCTCGACCGTTCCGGAACAGTCAGAATACCAAAAACCGTAGCTTGCGGAATCTTCTATACGACCAAACTGGTCGGCTAAGATGGCCCCTAGATCTTCGGATCTAGGGTTTCCCTGTGTTCTTTCCCCGGTGTTCCTCTGTGCCCCCTGTGGTTCTGCCCTTTCTCAGTTACCGTAACCCGCTCCGGCTAAACCGGACTAAACTCAGTGAAGCCGCTCTAGCCGCTTCCCGCCGGGAAATCAGGTGCCCTTATCCCTTGGCCGTGATCGTCTCCAGCCCATGGCCGTG
>Ga0187879_10000535_pt1 | contig 25203 bp, 22 predicted proteins | sample June2016WEW_19_1_FD_132423 | JGI IMG/M metagenome (GOLD analysis project Ga0187879, IMG submission 132423) | Peatland microbial communities from SPRUCE experiment site at the Marcell Experimental Forest, Minnesota, USA - June2016WEW_19_10 | ecosystem: Environmental > Terrestrial > Soil >... | reverse complement strand
TCCGTATCGAAGGGCGGCGGGCTAGTTTTCGCCATAAGAATTTTCGGAAAGGTTTTACGATTTTGTAGAGGGGATAGACTGTAAAGAATAGACGAACACCATATTTATCACCGATTATTTTTAACGCCTGATGCCTCTCGATATTGCCCCTCCTGCAATCTTTCCATACTTGATAGGCATCGTCATAATTCTTCCAGCTAATACTTCGCGCCAGGAATCTTCTTAATCTAAAGGCAAAGGCAGCCGTGCGGCTGGAAAGCTCCGGTCCATGCAACTCTGTCCGGAGCATTGCGGAATTCCTCACAGGCAACCTTCCATCACCTTTCGCCATGCTTCAACCCAATTTTCTCTGCTGAACGATTCGCTTACGGCCCTCTGCGGGACCTGTCCTATTTCGCCACCGTTTGACGCGGTCCGCTATGGCTAACGAAATCCTAATGCGGCTCTCAGACATCGACGCTCCCGGAAGATTTATATAATCTATCTATCAGGATCTCAAGACTCTTCTCCCAGGGGGGCGGCGCTATTCCGAAACTCATCCCTATCTTTGCACAATCGAGCGCGGAATATCTTGGCCTCGCCGCAACGGTCGGGTAGGAACTGCTCGGCACGGGCGACACCCTGGCAATCCGGGAAGATTCCACTCGCCTCGCCTCATCCAGAATGGCCAGGGCAAAGTGATACCAGGTAGTTATGCCTTCTCCGCAGAAATGATCGGTCCCCCAGGGGACCTCTTTCGGACCTGAGAGGGCCCGCTCCCCTATCCGTAGCAGGCATCCCGCAAGGTCAAAAGACCACGTTGGACATCCGTACTGGTCGGATACAACTTTCAACTCTTCCCGCTCTGTGCCGAGCTTGAGCATAGTCTTTACAAAATTCCGGCCCCTTGAACCGTAAAGCCATGAGGTCTGCACTATTAAGTGGTGAGCAAGCCGGGACCGCACAGCCTGTTCTCCCTCCCACTTGCTCAGGCCGTCGACGTTCATGGGGTCGGCGCCATCTTCTTCTTTGTAGGGACGGTCGGATTTACCATTGAAAACATAGTCCGTGGAAATATGGATGAGCGGTATTTCCAGCCTTTCGCACTCGCCGGCAAGATTGGCAGGCCCATCCCGGTTAACTGCAAATGCGGCCTCAGGTTCCGATTCGGCTTTATCTACAGCGGTATAGGCCGCGCAGTTTATCAGAAGGCCGGGCGAACTGATTCCGCCCAAGACCGAATGAACGCTTTTCCTTTTCGTTATATCGATCAGAGGGATGTCCAGGGCTGCAACTTTGAAACGGGCGCTTTTCAACGACTCGACGACCTCACAGCCAAGCATCCCGCCGCTTCCAACGACTACTACATTACAATTTTTGATATGATCGCGAGTCATCCTCAAATATCCTGAACGGGTAAACCCGCCTCACGAAGAAAACTGCCTTTCGCGTCTCTCTCAGAAATGGTCCGCTCTCCATCGAGAGGCCAATCTATAGCCAGGTCGGGATCGTCCCACCTTATACATCTTTCATGCTCCGGAGCATAAAAATCGTCGGCTTTATAAAGCATTTCAGCTCTATCGGAAAGAGCTAGAAAACCATGGCCAAAACCGGGAGGGATGTAGACTTGCAGCTTGTTTGCAGCCGAAAGAGTCAAACCGAACCAGCGGCCAAACGTTGGTGAAGCCCTTCTCGGGTCCACCGACACATCGAATACCTCTCCGCTCAAGACACGAACCAGCTTGGCATGGGAATTCCTTACCTGGTAGTGAATGCCTCTGAGAGTACCGCGGCGGGACTGTGAGTGATTGTCCTGCACAAATGAGACATCGATGCCAAGACCGGCAAGCGTCTTCTTGTTGTAGCTTTCGAAAAAAAATCCTCTATCGTCGACAAAGATATGCGGCTCCAGGACAATGATTCCCGGGATATACGCCGAAGACGCTCTCACTTTTTACCCTCCAGTCAGTAACTCAAAAAGATTTGCCCTTTTACCATCATCTCCTCAATAATGACAGCCCGGCAAAAGCCTTCTGTACGATCTACGGAAAGATGGTGGGCATTGAATGAACTTTTTCGGGTGAAATCCGGTACCGAAAGGGCTCTGCGGGACATGTTGGCGGTCTACACATTTATGTAGAATCATTTTAACCAGTGCTGAGGAAACCGGGCAGAATAACGCGCCCCTTTTTTCTGCTTCAAATTGCAGCCAGTCAAGCAAGGCTTCTCGTCGGACGTCTTGGACTATCATTAAAGATTTAGGCCTGGATAGTGCGCAAGACTGAAATACTTATGCTACGATTCACCCAACCACATGATATTATAACGCAAATTAATAATCCTTTCCCACGTTACTATTCCATCCCATTCGCCTGAGCCCCAGCCAACACTATGGGGTGGGCTCGAACCCATCAACTGCCGGGAATGAGTGTGTCCTTGAAGCTGTCGAAATGGTCTGATAAGTTTTTTCACTTGCCTGTTCGCTTGGTAAATCGTAAAATATTGCGAGTTTTGGCATTGCTCTGGAAGTTTTTGTGCCGGAATCCGATCCGCAAGATGCGGTTCGGCATCTATTGAGTGCCATGTAGACACATTATTGGGGTTAAGGCACAACAGATTTTCCGGATATGCGGGCAGTGCAGTTTTCGAGTCTCCAAATTAATTGCGAAGAGGAGAGCGACATTTTTGATCTTCCATCTATTCGCATGCTGCTTGAGATCGACTGTCGGATTGGCTGCAGGTGGATTTTACACTTCCGAATATTCTAGGAAATCCCATAGTTAGGCCATGCGAGGCGACTGTGCCGGTAGTTGTTTCAAAAATTGCGCAGTTTGTTGTATACTGCCTATATTCTTAAAATTGGACTTTATGACCGTAGTGACAATTGATAAGATAGCAAGAAATTATTTAATCACTTGGCCAAAAGGCATGCAATATATGAAACGACTGATGCTACCTAACGTGCTAGAGACATTCGGAATTGACTGCCGCAGAACTATGGATTCCTTAAAGGCTTTCCCTTCCTATCTTCGCGATCTCTATAGACTAAAAAGCCAGAAATCGTCTTCAGTAAAAGAATTCCCATTGGGTACACTTTATCCATGCCTTCACGACCGATCTGCAGAATGCGGTTCAGCTAAAGGACACTACTTTCACCAGGATTTACTAATAGCTAGAAGAATCTATCTGAATAATCCAATTACTCACGTTGATGTTGGATCACGAGTTGATGGGTTTGTTGCTCATGTCGCTTCATTTCGTAACATTGATGTACTTGATATTCGTCAACAATCCAGCGCAATACCACATATTACATTCATACAAGCAGATCTTATGAAACCTATACACTACACCCTTGTCGACTACTCTGATTCTTTGTCATGCCTGCATGCATTGGAACACTTTGGCTTGGGAAGGTATGGAGATCCAGTAACTTATGATGGATATATTCTTGGATTAAACAACTTGCACAGTATTTTGAAGACAAATGGAAAGTTTTACTTCTCCGTCCCTATTGGCCCGCAAAGAATAGAATTTAATGCCCATAGAGTTTTCTCGGTTGGTTATCTGCTGGAATATATTGATGGTAAATACCATATAGATCAGTTCTCGTTTGTTGATGACATGGGAGATTTACACGAAAATGTGCCAATAACGCACATCGACGTAAAGCGTAATTTCGACTGCGTATATGGATGCGGCATTTTTGAAATGACAAAACTGTAAATAATAACTACTAACAAGGCGCTGCACCGCGATTAAGACACTAGGCCGCGTTGTTTCGCCTGCAATATCTAGACAAACGAACCTACTCTCCGGTTATGAAAGAAGCACAACGTTGCATCGTGAGGCAATTTACAGAGACGCTGCAATAACCGCGATTTATGCAGCAGTAGGAGAGGCACATGTTTCAATTGATAAAACAGATTATCCGGCAGATCCTCCCTGCTATATATTGCAGAAGTTGGGGGGGAAAGAGACGCCCGGTTGAAGAACTTGCCTGCTGGGAAAAAAACGGTAAACCTTCCCCACCCCCACATATAGTCAAGCAGCGAACGCTCCAAAATTATTCAAAGGTGTTCGGCCTGAAGATTTTGGTTGAGACGGGGACTTGCTATGGAGATATGGTTGAAGCTATGAGGGAGGTTTTCGACCGTCTATACTCTATTGAACTAAGCAAGGAACTATATGAGAAAGCAAAAGAGCGATTCATAAAAGCAAGAAATATAGAATTAATCTATGGCGATAGTGGTCGCGAACTTGGGAGCCTAATGAGCAAACTGGATCAACCCGCCCTATTCTGGCTTGACGGCCATTATTCAGGGGGAGTAACAGCCAAGGGAGATAAGGACACTCCTATCTACGAGGAATTGGACCACATTCTGCATTCTCCAGATAGAGGTCATGTAATCATTATTGACGACGCACGACTCTTCGGAAACGACCCAGGCTACCCAAGCATCCAAGAGCTGACTGATTTCATTACATCAATAAATCCCAACCTGGACATTCTTGTTCAGCATGACATTATACGGATAACGCCGCTTTTGCGGGGATGGGTAAATTACTTGAAAGTAGCTTTTTGCTCGCGGATTATTTGAACACCCAGCAGTTTAGACACTTTTGATACTAAGACCAAATTTATGTCTCTTACTACAGGGGCTCCATCGAGAATTGTAAGCCTGTCGATGGTGAAAAATGAGCAGGATATAATAGAGCCTTTCATCCGTCATAATATCGCTTCATATTGACTAACTCACATCTTGAAGCACAGAAGGTAATCACGACCTACAATGGTCGCGCCGAGATTGAAAACCGGATAAAAGAGGGGAAGAACACCCACAGATGGGATAAGACGAGTTGCCATCGGTTCGCAGCCAATCAGGCAAGGCTTTTCATAGGATGCCTTGCCTATAATCTACTCCACATGGTTCGGGATGCGGCATCCTGGGGCGAGAGCGTCAAGCCATCCATAGATTCGATAATCAGGCGGCTTGTAAAGGTTGGGGCCAGAGTGGTCTACCATGCCCGAAGGTGGTATGTCCATGTTGCGTCGGCTTTCCCATTAGACCGGTATTATGGCATTCTATTCTCCTGAGCCCCTCAACTCGAACAGGCGGGAAGCAGGTTATACAAAACTCCGGCCCAAAATGCGGTTGGGATGCTTTGCACTGAAGTTGGTGCATTATTCCGGTTGACATTCCAAAGCCGCTGATTTAGCGTCCGCAAATTCATGTCTATTCTAGGAATAAAGAATATGCAGTTCTTCAAATTCATTGAGGCCTTTAGTAGTTCGCGCCGAATGATTACACGACTGCTTTCCTCGGGGCTGCAAACTGAGCAAGTCATGCCGATGGATCACTCCAAGCGATTTGCCCTGACCTCCCTTTGGTCCTTCGCCCCGTTCTTGCTTCTTGCGCCTGGTATAGCCTGGATTTGGCTGGACCACGGCTCCTGGCAGTGGGACCAAGCCTGGTACGCCAATTGTAGCTCGAGGCTGTATATCCTCCTTAAAAGCCATGGGAAAGGCTGGCTTAAAGCCATGCTCACAATTGACGGCGGCCATGCCCCCGGACTGATCTGGTCCGGTCAGTTTTTCGTGGGCCTCCATCCGCTTTTCGGAGGCATAGAGCGCGCTTTGCTCTTTGGTAACCTGCTTTTTCAGGCCGCCACAGTGTGGATTGTTTACGATATGTGCCGCCGCCTGGCTGATGGGCGTAAAATCGTGGGCGCCGCCTGCGCTTTGCTCGTTGCTGCCGCTCCGCTCTTTGTCGGAATCGGCCATGGCTATTTTGTGGAAAACCTCCAGCTTTTGACCGTGGCCTGGCTGTGGCGCCTGGCTGTAATCTCGCCTGAAATCTCACGGCCGGATTTGACAATCACCGTGGCCCTGGCCTTTGTGTTGGGGATGGCCGCCAAAGTATCGACCCCCCTTTTCGCGGGACCGCCGCTTTTACTTGCTGCCCTTGGAACATCGGGCGTCCTCCTCCCCCGGCCTGCCATGCCCAGGCACTACAAACGTCTCACGCGCGCCTTCCTTTTGACCGCAATGGTTTTAATCTCATATTTGACATGCGCCTGGTACATGCGTAATTTCAAATACTTGCTGGCCTATCTGAAGCTGCCCTTGACGACTGCCTTTTGGGGATCTTTCGATCCCTTCACGACGAAGGTTTGGCGATGGTTGGGTTTTTTGCGAATCTTTTTTCTACCCCGCTTTATGCTCTATGCCTCTCTAAGCGCAATAGTGATTGCATTTCTGCAGGTTTGGAGGACCAGACACTTTGAAAGGTACCGCGAGTCCATTGCATTGGGCGGGATCGCTTCCGTGGCGTTGATGCTCACTATATATTCAATGGCCCCAAACGAGGATTACCGCTTGGCCCTGCCGGTGTTGCCGGCCGTCGTTGTCATCCTTGCATGGGCGCTCCATAAGGTCCCTCGCCCGCTTGTCCTCATCTTCTGCCTGGTCGCCATGGGAAGCGGATTTGCAGTGCAGGGTAGGGCCCTTGGGATCATACCCCGCTCTTTGAATGACCCTGTTTACCTGCAACCGCTAAGCGCAGATTTGACCCTATCCAGTGAACTGACCGCTTTGATCAGGATCACCGCCGCCCCTGAGACTGATAATCGTATGCAGATTTGCGCCGTGCAATACAGTTGGCTCAATTGCAACCTTCTTTCTTTCCATGCTGCCAGGGAAAAGGTTTTGAACGGCGGTTTCATGCCTTCTTACACCACTGACGGAGTGTGGTATGGCGAAGCGGATCTGGACAAAGCACTGAAAACGATCAATACAATTAATCCCAGATTTATCATCAGCGTTCGAGAGGACTTGCAGCCCGCCCCAGACTTCGTGAATCTCGTTAACCTTTCTTTTCTCGCTCATCTTCGTGCCGACCATCGCTATAAGCAGGTGGAATTTCCCTCCCGGCTGGGCATAATAGTTTTCAAGCGTGTCGACGATCTCACGGGCGGCTGATGTTATCGATCGACTCTTCCCGTCACGCGCAAACACTACCGTTAAGACGCTCGAACGAAGTGTGGTTGATCTTTATCAAATTCCAAGGCCACCCGCTCTATTATGGCAGGTCCGTCCTGAGAATCTGCAGGGCCGGTTCAAACCAGCGCCATTGCGATTTGACGAGAGTTTTCGTTTGACAGGAAAAGAAACTCTGTCCTAGACTACGCCAAATTCCGGACGACAGAAGCTCGATCTTTCTCGAAATCCGCGCCGTTCGGGCCGCCGTTTGCATCCTTGGGGTCGAGCATCATGATCGAGGCAATACGACCTATGCATCCCAGGGATACCCCGGTACGCATTGGAATCGTCATCCACAAAGTAATTACAGCGTATGGCGTTAGATAAGTTCGAAGGATGCGCGACCCTTTTACCATGTACAATGTCTTCCGCACCGATTGCCTGTATGGTATTGATTTCAAGTGCAACCGGTTCGACTTCGGCCATGAATTAGTGCCCAAACTGGTTCGCAAGGGATATACTACTCTCGACGTGCCCGTGAACTACCGGGCCCGCTCCTTCGAGGTGGGCAAAAAGGTGGGGATTTTCAGAGATGCTCTAAGCCGGCTGTGGGTGGATTTCAAACTCAGGCTTTTGCCCATGTCCCATTGGCGCAGGAAGTAGCCCTATGAAGTATCTATTGTCGTTTGCAGGAATTGGCGTGAGTGGTTTGTGCTTCTGGCTGGCCATCCGTCATGTGCCGTTTGACCACCTGACGGCGACACTCTCGGGTGCTCGCTATTCCTGGTTGTTGCTGGCCTTGTTCTTTCAGTTGCTGGCGGTGATCGCACGCGCCAAACTTTGGGCAGCCCTTCTGGGCTACAAGGCCAGCACAAAGGATACCTTCTGGTCCGAGAGCATAGGGTATCTTTTTACGAACATTTTGCCCCTCAGAATGGGCGACCCGGCCAGAATCTTCGTCTTGTCCCGGCGCAGTCAGCTGCCGATCGTCCAGGTGGCCGCATCGGCCGGCATGGAGCGCGTATTTGATCTTGGAACGATTACTCTGGCCCTTGTGGCCCTCATTCCCTTTATGAACGTTCCCATGCAGGCGGCAAGGGCGGGAGAGATCTTTGGATTGCTTGTGGTGCTGGTCCTCCTTTCCTTGATACTGCTGTTGCGGTTTCGAAGCCGGGGTGAGCGGCTCATCCTTTCACTGTCCAAACGGTTGCCCGCCTCGTTGGCTGAAAGATTGCTGACTTCTTGGCGCCACCTCGTTGACGGCATTGCAGTTTTCGCAAACGGCAGGATCGTACTTTGCGCCATTTTATGGTCGTTGGCGACATGGGGCTTGTCGGTAGTGATGTATTGGTGCGTTTTGAAAGGTTTCAGGGCTGACGCCACCTTTGTTGAAGCCACCTTCCTGCTCGTTGCAATATGTCTTGCTGTTACAATTCCTTCCAGCCCCGGGGGCCTCGGGGTCGTGCAGTGGGTTGGCCAGCAGGCGCTCGTTCTGCCCTTCGCGGCGAAATACGATCTTACAAGCGCTTTGGCAATAATTCTGACGGCTCACATCTTGTATTACATTACTACTTGCCTTCTTGGAGTTGCCGGCTTATCCCTTTTCGGGCTATCCCTCCGCAACATTCGTTTTCGAATCGAGCAAGAGCCGCCGCTTTTACCCAAACTATCTGAAAGCAAGTCGTAGGTTCAGGAACTGAAAATGCGCTATTTCGTCACCGGCTGTGCCGGTTTTATTGGCAGCAATCCGACCGGCACTCGCCCATGCAGTTGGAGCGAGACCTTCAGACTTATGAAGCGTTTCAGCTATCCGAGTTCTCCAGGCGGGCAAAACCTTAGTGTACCAAGGCAATATTGGCGTATTAGCTTTTTTTGAGGTACTCACATAACTTGGAAAGTATCAGGTTCTAACAAGATGGAATTGTCTATCGTTATTCCGTGTCTTAATGAAAAAGACACCATAGGCTTGGTAGTCCAAAAAGCTATGACGAGTCTCCAAAAACTGGGATTACAGGGGGAGGTCCTCGTGTCGGATAATGGCTCTAATGACGGATCAGTGCAAATAGCTAACAACCTTGGGGCTAGAGTTGTTCCATGCTCCCGCAAGGGTTATGGCAACGCACTCAAGTCTGGGCTTAGCAGCGCTGCCGGGAAATATTTGATAATGGGAGACGCAGACGATTCTTACAATTTTGCAGAAATTGATGATTTTATAAAATATCTGCAAAAAGATAACGATATAGTGATCGGGACAAGATTGAGAGGAAAAATCGAAAAAGGAGCCATGCCATTTCTCCATCGATATCTTGGTACTCCGGTCTTAACATTCATCATTAATATGTTATTTGGGACCAAAATCTCCGACTGTAATTGCGGAATGAGGGGGGTAAGAAAAGATGCTTTTGAAAAATTGAATCTGGAATCATCCGGAATGGAATTCGCCTCGGAAATGATAATAAAAGCGGGCATATTAAAACTAAAGATCAAGGAAATACCGATATCTTTCTACAGAGACAAAAGAAACAGGTCACCTCATCTTAATACTTGGAGAGATGGATGGCGACACCTTAAATTCATATTGCTTTACGCTCCAAACCTGATCTTTATGTGGCCAGCCTTCATATTTTTTGTTTTGGGATCACTCTTGATGATGTTGCAGATTAATGGCCCTTTTATATTGGGACCAATATATATGGGCCTCCATGTAATGATCTTGGGACTGTCTTTAAGTGTTTTTGGAGCTTATATCTTTCAGATGGGAGCGGTAATTAAATTATTTTCACGCCAGAGCCCTTTCTATAGAGATGACATTCTGATGAAGTGGTTGGACAGAATAACGGTGGAAAAAGGCCTTATCTTTGGCGGGATGATAATGGCAGTTGGTTTAGCACTCGATCTTGGAGTTGTAATGAAATGGGCAGAGAATGGGTTTCATAATATATTTGTTCCTCAAGCAGTTGTATTGGGGCTTTATTTTATATTGACAGGTATGTCACTGGTGTTCTTTTCCTTTCTTAAAACAATAATGGGAAAGGAAGGCTAGTGAGATGAAAAAGAAAGAAACTATTCTTGATATTCTTATCCGGAATTGGAGAATTAGGCAGGCAGAACAATACATAATAAATCGAGGAGTTGTCTGTGATTTAGGCTGTGGAAGAGAGGGCTTTTTTCTCACTAAGATATCCGGGAGAATAAATAGGGGCATTGGTTTTGATATGGAAGTGGAAGACATGGAAAGGGGCAATATCTCTCTCATACAGGCTAACCTGGATAAAGGGGTTCCTCTAGACGATTCCTCTGTTGATTGCGTTACAAGTCTTGCAGTGATCGAACATGTGAATTGCTATGAGAGTTTTGCCAGGGAAATTCGCAGAATATTGAAGCCGGGAGGTCGATGCGTATTGACTACACCTGCGCCAAGGACGAGATCAATTTGGGAGTTTCTGATGAAGCGGGGGCTTATCGCTCAAACTGAAGATATTCACGAACATAAGAAATATTTTTCTGAAGCGGAACTGGTGGCCTTATTCGAAGGGGTTGGATTTTTACAAGTGAAATTTAGAAAATTCGAGTTTGGCTTTAATAATTTGATCGTGGCAAAAAAATGAATCTTCGTGTAGTACACGTTTTATTCAAACGGAGGGGAGTGATACCGAATAGTGAAGTTGTCGTTGATGCTGAGATCCGTTCTTATAAGTTTCATTTTGACTGTGGTGTTTTCGTATCCTTACGCCCGACATACAGTCCAAAAATACGATTCCTATTACCTCGAGGTGGTCCTGCAATCGTTTACTGAAGGAAACGCCCAACTCTTCTTTGACAAGGGCGAAGGGATTAGACAAGCTGATTCAACTCGAATCCCGGTATCAAAACGCGATGCACCGCAACTTCTCCGCTTCCGTTTAAGACCCGGGAGTTACCGGGGGCTGAGTTTTTTCCCCTTCGACTACCAGCGGTTGTGGCTTGTTCCCGTAGATCGGGAGGCGTCCATGACAGTCCGTGCTGTTCAGATCGTGGACCCCGCCGGGAACATGGTAAAATCTTTCAACACTTCAGATATTTCCGCTGTACAGCAGATAGACGCCATAAAGGTTGATGGCGATAAGATCGTTTTAAAGACCACTTCCGGAGCAAATGATCCAATCATCGCCATGCGGTTGGATGGACCCTTGCGGTTGCCTCCGATAATATCGATGACGATAAGATTGACTGCAAAACCTGTGATTTGGCATGCCGCCTCCCTCATGCTTGTCTGTTTCCTGCTCGTTATGGCCTTATATACAATCCTGGATCGTTGGCCGGTCAGATGGGCTCCCCTGCTTGGTAAGGTCTGTAACCGGGCGCTCCTTAACCCGGTAAGCGCTATCCTTGTCGTTGCCTGCCTGGGGGGTGTTCTCAGTTGTTACCCCGTGGTGTTCTTCGGAAAAAGCTTCATCTCGCCCAACAACGGCGGGACGGCCCTCCTGTACAACCGTGCGCCCTTTGTTCCCGGATATACCGGCACATCAATCGGAAACACGGAAGGCTCGGACGTTGGCGCAATGATGTGGCAGAATTGGGTCTACTCAGTCATCGAATCGCGGTCGATCTGCAAGGATTTTGAACTCCCCCTGTGGAATCGTTACAATTCTTTTGGCGTGTCCCTTTTGGGGCAAAACCTGTCCATGTTAGGCGATCCTCTCCATCTCATCCCGCTCGCTTGCGGCGGCGCTGCATGGGCCTGGGACATCAAGTATGTTTTGGCAAAGGTCGGTTTCTCTCTGGCAATAGGACTGATTGTGTTTGCTGCGACACAGCATCTTCCCGCCTCGGCTGTCTTAGCCTTCGTGTCCGCATTTATAGGTTTTTTTGCCTACAGGTTCAATCATCCAGCTTTTTTTAGCCTGTGCTACGCCCCGTGGGTCTTGTACTGTTGGCTGAAAATTATCGAGTCGGATAGAGTAAGACGTATGTTGCCATGGCTGTGCGGGTTGGTCCTGGCGAACTGGTCGTTAATAAATAGCGGGACCGTCAAAGAACCATATATGCTTCTTCTGGGGATGAACCTTTGCGGCGGTCTCATCCTTTTCTTGTCCGACCTGGATATCAGGGTCAAGTTCACAAAGTTTTGTCACATTTTAGCATCGGGCCTTGCCTTTATTATGATCAGCGCCCCAGTTTGGATAACATTTTACGACACCCTAAAATCGTCGTTCACCGCCTCCGATATAACGGGAGCCTGGCAGATACAGCCATGGTTATTCATTGGCTTTTTTGATGATATTTTCTACCGGCAATTGATGCGCGGGTACCCAAGCTTCGAGCCTGGCGCCAATTTTGTCGTGTTGTTGGGCTTGTTATGGTCCCTTGCCAATCTGAAAGTTATTGCAAAAAACCGCACCTTCCTTGCGGTAGGATTGAGTTCTCTGGTTCCATTGTCTTTGGCTTTCGGCGTCGTACCGAGTGGTTGGATCGAGCGAGTCCCCTTCCTTGGGAATATTATCCACGTTGACGACGTTTTTTCCAGTCTTTTGATCGTACACGTGCTTGTGCTGGCGGGGTTCGGCATAAAATTGTTCTTCGATCGCATCGGCGATGATGAATGGCAGCCGGACTACGGGATCGTCCTGGTTCTTCTCTTCGCGCTTCTGGGGACGTATCTCGGCGCCACTCAAGCGGTTCATAATAGTTCCTTCTTATTCCTGCCGCCTGGAAAACAAATCTCAAAATCTCTCTATTTTTACATTTACGTTCCACTACTGCTGATTGCCTTCATCTCTCTTCCACTAATCATACGAAATGCTTACAAGAAAAACAGAATAACCGCAGCCGGCATCCGCATGATTATTCTGTGTCTTACGCTTATGTTATGGAGACATGGCATGCAGTTCAGCATACAACCCGCCTTCGATGAGTACGTTATGAATCCTCAGCGCCGGGTGGATCTCCTCGCCAAATCCGAGGCGGTCGAAGCCATTCGGCAGAGGATGAAAGAACCGTTTAGAATGGCCGGGATCGAGGGCGTCCTGTTTCCCGGCTATTCTGGAGCCATTGGCGTCGAGGGGATCAACGGCCCTGACCCACTAGTAACTCGTTATTACAGGGACCTTCATGAGTACTCCGGTAAGACGGTGTTTGGTTGGGAACTGCTCTGTGATTGGGCGACAGTGCCGGAGCTGGTACCGCTCTATAGCATGTACAACGTCAAATACTTCCTGGCGATGCCTTCTGCGGGCGGTCCGCCAATGTCCTCATTCAACAAGGCGGCCGCACTCGACCTGAATGTCTACGAAAACCCAAAAGCATGGCCGCGCGCTTTCTTCACCCCGAAAGTCCGGACCTATGAGACCCTCCGGGGATTTGTTTCCATGGTGAATGAAGGAGATGGGAGCCCCTTCGCAGCAGTGCAAAGACCGGACCTGGATTCCAGACCGGAACTGGCCGCGCTTCTATTGCCTGAAAATGGCGAGAATGCAATCCCGGCCCTCAATTACGAGTTGACGAACAACACGACAGCATTTGAAATCGATGCTCCCGGCAAGGGACTCGCCGTTCTCACGGAAACTTACATGGATGGAGATTTTCAAGTCACGCTCAATGGAAATAAAGTCCCATACTTTCGAGTAAATCATGCTTTTAAGGGGGTGATTATCCCGGAAGCCGGAAAATATAGGATCTCCTTTTCCTATTGGCCCAAGCATCTCACCCTTTCCCTGGCAATGTCAGGGCTTGGTTTTATAGTGCTCACTTCATGGGTTGTGTACTTTGCACGACGTGGGTCTCCTCACCTATAAGCGGCCTTGCAGATAATCGACGTACCGGACCGGCTCATCAACATGTAGTCACACATTTTTCCCACTGCTTTCATTCCATCGCTCCTTAGTCCTGAATCGCATTTGAGCCTTGGGAATTTGAAGTTGTCCTTATTCACTTTGGGAACTGGTATAGAATTCTATCTGATTTTTTCAGAATCTCGTTTACAATCGTCCGGCATCTTCGCATTGTTCAGCTTCTACTCCCGGAGAGCACATCATGCGTGAAAAACACAAGATCCTGATTGTTGACGACGAGGCCCCCTTTCGCGCAGCATTGCGCCGACTCCTGGGAAAAACTCATACCATTGTGGAAGCCGATACAGGAGCAGCCGGGCTGATGCTTGCCGAGCGAGAAGGTCCCGACCTCGTTTTGCTAGATATAGGACTCCCCGACGGAAGCGGCCTCGATTTGCTGCCTCGTTTCAAGGAAATGCGTCCTTGCCCGACCGTGGTCATGATAACGGCATACGAGCGGGTAAAAGACGTAGTTATGGCAATAAAGCATGGCGCCTTCGACTACCTGGTCAAACCCGTCGACCTCGATGAATTTGAATTGACAATCCAGAACGCTCTCGAACACGCGGGGCTAAAAAATGAAGTCAACCGCCTCCGGCAGGAAGTCCAGAGGCTCCGGGGAGTAGATCGGTTGATAGGCAATGATCCAATATTTCTGGAAGCCCAGATACTCGCCATAAAGAGCGCGCAGAGCCGTGACGCGGGTGTTTTGATACAGGGCGAGAGCGGGGCCGGAAAGGAGCTTTTTGCCAAGCTCATTCATACCAGAAGCCCGAGGGCTCCATATCCATTCATGGCTCTCAACTGTGCTGCTTTTTCTACTGAAATCATAGAGAGCGAGCTTTTCGGGTATGAAAAGGGAGCTTTTACGGGCGCCAAATCAGAAGGCAAAGAAGGCTTGCTTCAGGTTGCCGATGGCGGGACCGTCTTTTTGGACGAAATAGTGGATCTTCACCCTGAGATCCAGGCCAAATTGCTTCGGGTGATGGAAGAAGGGGAATTTTTCGCCGTGGGGGGGACCCGGCAAAAGAAGGTGGACATCCGGATTGTCTCCGCCTGCAACCAGGACCTCTGGCATGTGGCCGAGCAGGGCGGCTTCCGCAAAGATCTTTACTTCAGGCTGGCAACGATAAAGATCAACCTGCCCCCTTTGCGCGAACGGCGTGAGGATATCCTTCTGCTTGCACGTATATTTATGGAAGAGTTCAACGACAAATACGGGAAGAAATTCCGAGGCTTCAATCCCAAGGCCCAACACCTTCTGATGAATCATTCGTGGCCCGGCAATGTACGCGAACTTCGCAACACCATCGAACGGGTCGTCCTGCTTGAAAATGACGACATGATCGTGGGACGCCATCTTCACTTTCTAGACCCGGACAGGATCGAGCAGGGCGCCGTTCAATCGGAGAAATTTACCATAGTCCTGCCCGATGGAGGCGTTGGTCTCGATGAGATAGAAAAGCAGGTCATCCTGCAGGCATTCGAAAGATGCGGCGCCAATAAATCCAAAACGGCGCGATTCCTCCAACTCCCCCGCCACATACTTCTCTATCGCCTTAAAAAATATGGAATAGAAGTTTGAAGCAAATAAGGCGCGGCCTCTTGTTCTCCAGCCACTACCTGGCTTGAACAAAATGCTCCAATATCTTCCTGTGGTGGACAATATTCTACATATTACAAGCAAGCTGTTGAAGTAATTGCCTTTTTAAAGCAGCTCCAGCATCTGAGGTGAGCAATAACCTGAAAAGGTGTAGAATATTATCCAAATAAGACCCTGCCTCCGATCAAACAGTCCCCCTTGCAGGTGCATGCTGTTGGCCGTGATCCTTATGATTCGCTATCCTGGCATGCTGCTTGCTTTGACTAAGATACCGGAGGCGAAAGTGCGTGTTGAAAATCTTGTGCTCCTTGTCGAAGACGACGCTTCATTAAGACGCTCTTTGGAAAAATTCCTGGATCGGGCCGGATATGCCTTTCATAGCTGCTCAACTGCCTCTCAAGCATTGGCTTTTGCTCAGAAAGCGACTCCTCATGTTGTGATTCTTGAATATCATCTTCCCGATGCGAATGGTCACTCTCTTATCGAAAAGCTCAATCTCGTTGCTCCCGAGGCCGTTGCAATTGTTCTATCCGAATACGATTTCCAAGCTGTAGCTGATTATCTGGATCGAGTGAAAATCCAAACGTTCTTGAAGAAACCCTTTGATCTCGTTGATTTTGAAGCTGCTCTGTGCTCTGCCTGCGATATAGCCACCAGAAATCCAGGAATGGTCAACGGCTGCAGGAAGTGAAACTCGAAGGCATGTCTGGCTCCAAATTTGCTCGGGGAACTCTCAGAAAGCGAAGTGGACACTAACTCTGAATCACGCTGAAGCTCAAATTTCCAGGTGAAGTGGGACGCTGAAAAAGAAAGCTCAAGTTCATCTTACCAGGCTCAGGTTCATGTTGCTCTGAAATTATTTCCAAGCTGAATTCAAACGGATGCTGAAATTCATGTGACCAAGTTGATTCCAAATCCTCGATCTCTAATCCCGTAGGTGGTGGAAAGTCCTCCTCTGTCTTAATCGGTTCTGTGAGTCTCCTCTGTTCCAAGGCCATAAGGAAACCCCTTATGGCCTTTCACTTTTTGTACCCGCCCCTTAAGAAGCAATCGCCGGTTGGATCCCCAAATCCCCAGTTTCACATCTTCTCCCATATTGGTGTTTATCCGGGAATCTCCGCTCAGTACTTGCCTTTTTGAACAAACCTATGCGATATTGCCCAAGTCGTTGACTTATCCCAAAACAGGAGTCTGAAATGGAACAACGAAAGCTGAAAATTATTGAAAAAATGGAAGAAAAAAAGATGAGCGTTGCAACGGTTGCTGACACCATTTCCTTTAATCCCATGATACTTGGACTCTATCTTATAAAGGACGCCTATCCTATGCCCACAAGGCTCCTCGAAAAGCTGGAAGGTGCTCTGGCGGCCTGATTTTCCGATTCCATTGGAGTCAAACCATGAGCATAAAGATGCCTTTGAAGTTTGTTGGAAGCTACAAAGTCATCACCCGCCAGGGCGGGGCGGAGAAGCAGGAGGTTTGCCAAAAGCTTACCATGGCGCCCCTGGCGCCCCACGAGCAAGGGGCCGCGGGCAAAGAGAATTCACCCACGCACCGAATAACATTCTTTTGCTTTGGTTGCAGGAGAGTCCTGGAAGGCAAGATAAAGGAGAACCTGGAAGACAGAGTCGTTTTTCAGGTCGATGAGCGTGAATATGAGTTCCGTCCGTCTGTCTAGAAAGGACGTTGCGGTTCTGCGCTTCGTTTAGCCCACCACCCTAGAGATCTTTTCATGGTTAAGGGTGTCCCAAAAGAACGTGAGTTACTGCGGTGATCGCGAACTGGTGCAAATCGCCTCGCAGTGGCGCAATACGCCTCATCCTTTTAACATACCGATATCTATTAATATTTTTTCAAAACAAGAGGCCCCGGATAATTACTGGCGCAATATGCGCCTTTTTTATTCTGCCCAGCGCATGGCATTATTCGTCGCACCTTGATGTCATATATTAAAAATATCCATCATTTCAATCAGTTGCATAATTCCACTAAAATAAATGACCCTTTGGCTTGAATCCTGCTCTATCACAATGCAAACACAATTGCATGAGTTCGGTGAGGGAAGTTTTTTCATGGCCGTTTCCACCATAGCTGGAGCAGAAGGAGAGTAATTATGGACACCAAAGACCGTAAGAAAACAATGCAACCCGTTATCTTTGCGATGGGAAACGACCAGTGCGTATGGGGTCGGGCGGGGGTGATAAAACCAACCAAGTGCGTAAATGCATTCGACTGTCTGGGCTGCACCCTCGATCAGCGTGTCGTTAGCAATTTTGATGAGCAGCGTAAAGCCAGCGGCCAGTCAGACAAAAGGCCGCCGAGAATGCTGATGATGATGAGCAAGGGCAAGTGCCGCCACATGCTGAGCGGCCGTATTCCTTACGGTTCCTGCTCGTATGCCTATGATTGCGTGAGGTGTCCATTCGACCAGATGATCGAGGACACGAGCTACCTGCCCAATCTAAGGCGCCCGGAAGTGGAAAAGGCGTCCGGCTTCGACGTTGCGCGAAATTACTACTATCACCACGGCCATACCTGGGCTCGAGTCGAATACGGCGGGCGGGTGCGCGTGGGCCTCGACGATTTCGGTCTCAGGCTTCTGGGACCTCAGGACGAGATACAGATGCCCAGTCTCGGGTCCACCGTGGGTCAAAGTCGTCCGGCCGCTGTGTTGAAGCGTTCCGGTAAGGAAGCTGCGAGCCTTTGCCCGGTGGATGGACAGGTAGTGGCAACCAATCATAACCTTATGAAAAGAGCGACCACGGCAAATGATGCGCCATATGCTGAAGGGTGGCTTATGGTAATCCAGCCCAAGTCCCTGCGCAATAATCTCAAAAATCTGTTTTTCGACTCTGAGGGCATGGCCTGGATCGACGATGAGGCCTCGCGTCTGGGCGGCCTGTTGTCGGGCATTACCGGTTATCCAACGATGCCAACCGGTGGTGAGGCGCTCAAGGATATATATGGAACGGTTCCGGAGATCGGATGGGACCGGCTGGTGCGTGAATTCATGCAATGATCCGAAGAGTTATGAGTTATAAGTTTTGAGTTAACTCAAGGGCTGATCCCATGAAGGGGTCAGCCCTTTGAGTTATGAGTCACCAGTTTTGAATTACTCAAAACTAACGACTAACCATTCAAAGCTCTTCAGGTCCGGCCGAAGATATTCTTGAGGCTTCTGGAGATTTCATACTTGCACGAATTGCAGAATCTGGAAGGCAGACCATCGAGTTTCTCGATGTTGCTCACGAAAGTCATCAGGCAATCCGGAGTCCGGCAATGCCCGATGCCCAGCAGATGCCCGGTTTCATGAAGGCCGATCTTGGCGGCTCGCAGATATGTGCGTGCCGAATCTTTATCCACAAGCCGATGAAGAGAGATTACGGCAGCCTTGCCGCCAAGCTGAGATTCGCCGAATACGAATTTAAGAATCGGTGTGCACAGGTCGCACTTAACGATTCCCAGCTTGAATCGTGCTCCATCATCGATTGACTCGAGCGCCTTGATTATTTGTCCCGCCGCATATTGGCTTCGCAGGGGAAGGTAGGCATACTCGGGCTCCGGGTGTGACGGCAAGCTGGCAGCATTGAGGCCGATCAATGTCTGCAGGTTTGCCGCAACGACCGAAACGGCCAGCGCATCCACCCATCCGATGGGAATAATATCTATGTGACTTTTCTCGGACGTTCCGCGTCGGTCGCGCGTCAATTGCGGTTACCTCTATTGGGGATAAACGACCCCTGGTGATTCCTGCGGCTCCTTCGGCAGCGGGGGCCCGGAGTTTCGCATCAGCAGCGGCCAAGTTGATACCGCTTCATTTTCCGCATCAGTGTGCTCCGGTCAATTCCCAGCCGCTTGGACGCCCGGAGGATATTGCCGTTACAGGATTCCAGGGTGGCTTTTATCTGGTTGATTTCAAGTTCGTGAAGCGTCATCGACCCCAGTGAAGCTACATCGGCGCGCGGATTCACGAAGGTCAGTTCTTCGGCCCCGATCATCCTGCCCCTCGAAATAACCACGGCCCGTTCCACCACGTTTCGAAGCTCCCGGATATTGCCGGGCCAATGGTACGAAGTCAAAAGATCCAGCGCCTTCTGCGTAAAACCACCCAGGGATTTTCCGGTTTCTTCGTTGTAGCGCTTGAGAAAGTGATCGGCGAGTACTGGGATGTCATCCAATCTCTCGCGCAAGGGCGGGACGTCTATGGTGATCACGTTGATGCGATAGTAGAAGTCGTCCCTGAATTGATTTTCTTTTATCAGAGAAAGCAGGTCTCGGTGGGTGGCGCTGATGAGCCGAAAATCCGACTCAATGGGCTGGCTGCCTCCTAACCTGAGGAAACTTTTCTCTTCCAGCGCCCGAAGAAGGCTCACCTGCATTTTAGGGGAAATCTCGCCGACTTCATCAAGCAAAAGCGTGCCGTTGTGAGCCATCTCCAGGCGTCCGCGCCTGGCTTTAACAGCACCGGTAAAAGCCCCTCTCTCGTGGCCGAACAATTCGCTTTCCAGCAGGGATTCGGACAACGAGCCGCAATTAACTGCCAGGAATGGACCACAGGACCGATCGCTTCTAAAATGAATGGCCTTGGCGACCATGTCCTTACCCACCCCAGTTTCTCCGGTAATCAAAATGGGTGCGGACGAAGGGGCAACTTCCTCGATCTTCGCGAAAATGGCCCGCATAGCGTTGGAGTGGGCGATAAAGACATCGAAAAAGCCATCGTGACGTTCGCTCAACAGTTCCTTGAGGGCAATGTTTTCCTCGCGGAGTGCCTTATTGGCAAGAATGCGCTCCATAAACAACGACAGCTCATCAGGATCAAAAGGCTTGCAGAAATAGTCCGTGGCCCCCCGCTTCATGGCATCGACGGCCGTTTGCACGGTTCCGTGAGCAGTCATCATGACCACTACGGCATTCGGCTGGAGTTCCTTCAGTCGAGAAAGAAAGCCGATTCCATCCATGCCCGGCATTTTGATGTCCACCAGATAGATGTCGGCGGGAAAAACCTCGACAAGTTTCAGCGCCGCCTCGCCGGACAATGCCGTTTCCACCTGATAGCCGTCCCTGACAAACCAAGCCTGGAGAGACTCGCAGATCATCTCTTCGTCGTCCACAATCATGATGCGTGTCGAAAATTTCATACCGAGGCTTCTCCTCCCTCCCTCGAAGTGCTCGATTCATCAGCCAGGGGCAGGTCCTGCTTCAACGCGGTGGAAACCTTGCCCGGAGCATGCCCTACATCCCAGCCTTCCACCGGGTTCCGAGGCAGCTTAATTCTGAACGTCGTGCCTTTGCCGGGCTCACTTTCGACCTCCACGTCTCCATGATGTTCGCGTATGATGCCGTAGACCATGGGCAATCCGAGGCCGCTGCCTTTCCCATCGGTTTTGGTAGAGTAAAAGGGTTCGAAAATCCGCGGCAGTACTTCAGGATCAATGCCACACCCTGTGTCGGCTACCGCCAGGTGGATTAGATCGGCGCTCTCGTCGATTTCGCCGGAGATGGTTAAGGTCCCTCCGTGCGGCATTGCGTCAATAGCGTTGAATATCAGGTTCAAAAGACACTGTTGAATCTGAGCGTAATCTCCGCAAGCGGTGAAAGGACCCGACGGGAAATGGACATTGCATCGGATATTGGCAAGCTCGAGCTGATGCTCGGTCAGGAGCAGAATTGTATCGACCAGTTCACGAATCTCTATAACCTTTGCTTCCACGCTTTTTGGCCGGGCGAAGGTCAGCAGGTTCTTGACAATAGCCCCGCAGCGCATCGCTTCCCGAAAAGAAAGGTCCATATATCGCGCCACACTCGACATCTCAACTTCGGACGGCCCGCCCTGCCCGGTCTTGGACTGCAGAATGCTCTGGACAAGCCTGTTGAAGGTCACGATGCTCGTGATCGGGTTGTTGATCTCGTGGCAAACCGAAGCAACGAGCCGCCCCAGAGAGCTGAGCCGATCTTCCTGAGCCAAACGGGCAAAATCTCTTTTGAGCGCCATGGTACGCTCTTCGATCTTCTTGCCCAAATCCTTAGTAATGTCCCGGACTGTCAGCACGAACTGGGATACATCCCCACGCCGGTCGAAAATTGGGTATGCGGTAGCCTGGCGATACTGTAAAATATTGTTCACATCGACAAGTTCATATATCGCACGGGCCGGCTTGCCGGTCCGCAGGGCTTCTTGAGCGACACAGAACGCTGAAGGAAACTTGCACGGACTTGACGCCCGAAACAGCACCTTGAAACAATGTTTGCCAATGATCGCGTCCTTGTTTGCACTGCCGGTGATCAGGATCGATTGGTTGCAGTCTGTAATGACAAATTTCCTGTTGATGACAAGAACACCATCCGGCGAGGCCTCCAGCAAGGCGGAGGCCAGCGGATTCTCGGCATAGCCCTTTGCCATTTCAATCAACCGCATGGAAGCCTGCCGGTCGAGTAAACCCACGGTGGGCCGTTTCTGCCTGATAAAGTCTGATAAAATGCGCTCGTCGCCGGTGCACTCCAGGATCAGGTCCAGGCTCTCTATTTTAAGGAGATCCAGAGGGTCGTCGAATACTTTTATCCCCGATTCTTTCACGTCTTCGTGGCCCAAGACAGATTTTTCAGCATCAACGACAGCGACCGCCACCAATCGCAGGCCCGAGGCTTGGATGGCGGACAGATTCTGCATAATAGTCTGCAAACAGGACTCGCTGACTACCATGCCTACGTTGAATTTTAGGATATGGGAGGAAGTAGGAGAACTCATGACGCATGCCCTTCTATTATGGAGCCCATTGGGTTCGCAGGTCAAAAAACCTGGCGCCCTCCTTTGAGTCGATCAGACCCACGGAAGCCTGAAGCGCGACGAGTATGGACTTGATGGAGAGCCCTACTATGATGATATAGATATTTTTCAGACAGGTCAATACTCGGCAGACAACTCAGCAGGCAACCCGCCAGTTGATTGAAGGTGGATTCCGGGCTGTCCTTACACAAATGCTTGGCCACCACATTGCATCGCCCGCAAATGGTTATCTACCATTTCATGCGCATCGCCAGGCTCGATATGATCCGCTCGGACCAAACCCCAACCTGGTAAGAACGCGGCAGGCTAAACTTGATCGTGACCGGCGATCCACGCATGATCGCACGGACGCTTTCGGCGCTCTGGGTTGCCCAAAAATGCACAATGCGTGCGGACAATCACTGCCGCCATAGTGGAGACCTGCGTTTTAAAAAGTCCCTTCAGACCAAACAAATCACGTAGTTACAATATATTAGCTAGTCGTGATCTGTCCTGGCGGAAATTACCTAGTGTGTGAAATGTTTTACTTGACATTTCCCAACGCCTACTTTTTAATGGATGGCAAAGGAAGAAAGCCTCCGCTCTTTCAAAAACTATCTCTGTGCGTATCAACCTGAAGATGAAGAGATCAGGTGCAATCATTGTTCGCGTTCGCAGAGGTGCTTAGACCTCTGATGTGAATTGCCCCGGGCTTTGCGTGAAAAGCCGACGGGGCGGCGATCTAGCCGGATGAGGCCCTTGTTGCCTGGTTCACATTTCCCATTCTATTCAAACGCTGTTTCAGATTTCCAAGATTGACCAAATTCACAAGGAGATAGGGTTATGACTGATGGAATGATGGCGATCGCCATCTTGCTACCGGTAGTGGCTGGCTTGCTCATCCTCGCAATTCACAATTATTTTGCGCGAGGGGTCGTTGTTGTTGCAACGGCTGTTGTGCTCATCGCAAACAGCCTTCTATTCGCCGCAAAAGGGCCCCTGACCTATACTCCCCCTGCAGGCTTCGATTGGGGCACGCTCATTTCGGTCCTGGACTATGCCATTCTTGTCCTCTACCTTGTTCTGGGCCTTAAATTACGCAACCGTCTGGTCCTGATTTTCTCCGCGACCCAGATTATACCGATTGTCTACTTTGAATTTTTTATGAAGGCCCATGTGGACTTGAGACCGGCTTTCGTGGTCGATCATCTGGCCATAGTGATGACTTTGATCATTTCCATAATCGGTTCTCTTATCTGTGTCTACGCCATCAGGTACATGCGTGACCATGAGCAGCATGCTCATGTCGATAAGTCGAGGCAGTCCAGGTTTCTGTTCTGGCTTGTTTTGTTCCTGGGAGCCATGAACGGCCTGGTCTTCGCCAACAACCTTTTCTGGCTCTACTTTTTCTGGGAAGTCACCACACTGTGTTCCTTCATGTTGATTTCGCATGACAAGACACAGATAGCCCTGGAAAATGCCGCACGGGCCCTTTGGATGAATTCCACCGGTGGAACGGCGTTCATCCTGGCCATCATTTATCTTTATGCGACTCAAGGGGGTGCTTCGGCCCTTTCGGTTCAAAACATCATTGGAGGAGGCATGCATAGTGCGGCCATGCTCCTGCCGGTAGCTCTTCTTTGCTTCACCGGGTGCACCAAGGCTGCGCAAATGCCTTTCCAATCCTGGCTTCTTGGAGCAATGGTTGCGCCCACGCCGGTTTCAGCACTGCTCCATTCCAGCACCATGGTTAAAGCAGGGGTGTATCTGGTGCTCAGGCTTGCCCCCGCTTATGCCGGAACTCTGGTGAGCACCGCCATAGCGATAGTCGGGGCGTTCACCTTTTTCGGCACCTCTGCGCTTGCAATCAGCCAGACAACAGGCAAGCGGGTCCTCGCCTACTCGACCATCGCCAACCTGGGCCTGATCATAGCCTGTGCCGGCATAAACACACCGTTGTCAATAGCCGCAGCGATTCTGCTCATTATTTTCCACGCCATTTCCAAAGGTATGCTGTTCCTCTGCGCCGGGACGATCGAGCACCAGATCTGGAGCCGCGAGATCGAAGACATGGAGGGCCTCGCCTCCAAAGCCCCCCTTGTCACCCTCATTACCGCAGTGGGGATGCTGTCCATGTTCCTGCCTCCCTTCGGAATGGTGCTTGGTAAATGGATCGCCCTCGAAGCGGCCTACAAGGTTCCCCTGGCGGCAGTTTTGTTTGTACTGGCAAGCGCTTTGACCATCGTTTTCTGGACAAAGTGGCTGGGAAGGCTTCTGCAAGTCGTACCCAAATTGGGATGGCCGCTCGAAAAGCTTTCCCCCAGCTATTCGGTTCCCTTGTGGACTTTATTTGTAGGTATTTTTGTCGTCGGTTTCGGGATCGGGCCTATTTATCAGTACTTCATCGCATCAGCCACCAGCGACGTCATCGCCGGTAACAGCATGATCGGTTCGGGCTGGGCTAACATCGTGCTGACAGGCTCTTCAGCAGTGCAGACAGGGGCTGCGGTCCGGGGATCTTTCCCCGTGTGGGTGCTCTACCTGGTATTGGGTATTGCCTTGTTCCTGCCCATGTTGTTCTTCGGATTGAAGTCCACCCAGTTGCGGCAGGTCTATCTGTGCGGCGAGCAATCAGGCGGCACCGATACGGATGAATGGTGCGCTGAAGCCGATATTAAGACTAAGTTCATACTGGGCGGCTACTACTTCCAGGGAACACTCGGCGAAAAAGCCTTGAATCCCTGGGTAAATACTGTAGCTATTTTGCTTCTGGCCATCATGATTGCATGCGGGGTGATCTCGAAATGAATCAGTTCATAATAGTAATCGCAACAATAGTTCTTGCTCCCATTGTCGGCGGCCTGCTTTTCGGGATCGACCGAAGGATTACCGCAAGGTTGCAAGGTCGATTCGGTCCCCCCATTTTGCAGCCTTTCTATGATCTCTTCAAGCTTCTGGGCAAAGAGAGCATAGCGGTGAGCAATATGCAGTTCGTGTGGATCTATGCGTATCTGATTTTGATGATCGCGAGCCTGCTCTGTCTCGTTCTGCAGTCCGATTTTCT
>Ga0187879_10000534_pt1 | contig 25209 bp, 24 predicted proteins | sample June2016WEW_19_1_FD_132423 | JGI IMG/M metagenome (GOLD analysis project Ga0187879, IMG submission 132423) | Peatland microbial communities from SPRUCE experiment site at the Marcell Experimental Forest, Minnesota, USA - June2016WEW_19_10 | ecosystem: Environmental > Terrestrial > Soil >... | reverse complement strand
GGATGCAGCCGATGAACGAACGTGCCGCGATCGATGTACAGATAAATCGGCATCAGGCGCGCCCCTTGACCCATGTGACGAATTCGTCGGTGGTCAGCGCCAGCGTCCCGAAGCGGCGGCTCAACTCGGTGATCTCCGGCGCCCGGAATGACGACGACCGCAGCAGTTCGTCCTGCATGAAAAAGTCGCGCACGCCGCCGTCGAAAATCTTGGCGCCTTTGCGCAGCAGCACGACGCGCCGCGCATACTGCGCGACCAGCCACGGCGTATGCGTGATGATCGCGATCGCGATTCCGGCGCGGTTGAGGTCCCGCACCAGCGCCATCATCCGAAGCTGCTCGCGATGGTCCAGGCCGGTGGTCGGTTCGTCGAGAATCAACATCCGCGGCCTGAGCACCAGCACGCTGGCAACCGCCAGGCGCTGGCGCTCGCCCTTGCTGAGCAGGAACGGGTCGCTCTGGCGCTCGTTCTGAAGGCCGACCGCCTCGAGCGCTTCATCGCATCGACGCCCAATCTCGTCGTCGGCCAAGCCGAAGTTGCGCGGGCCGAACGCGACTTCCTCCTGGACCGTGGCGGCGAAAATCTGATGGTCCGGATTCTGGAAGACGTACGCGACTTCGCGCGCCATCTCGGCCGGCCGCATCTGCGCGCGGTCCTTGCCTTCGATTATCACGCGGCCTGTGGCCGGCTGGAGCAGACCGACGATTTGCTTGGCCAAAGTGGTTTTGCCGGAGCCGTTCTGCCCGACTATCGCGAGGAAGTCGCCGGCTTCGACTCTGAGATCGATCGAATCGAGCACGCGCGGCCCACCCGCATAGCTGAAGCTCACATGCTCGATTGCCATAAATGACGGGCCGGTCGTCAAGGCGTTTTCGCTGGTCGCCGGGTGTTCGGGTGCGCGGGAATCGGCGAGACGCGGATGAGCGCGCACGATCGCGTCGTAAGCCTGCTCGACGCTTTCCGCTTGTGCGTCGATTCCGAGCAGTTTGAGTGCGTGGCCCAGTCCGGGCGGGCGCACGCCGCATCCCATGAGCAGCTCGGTGCGCGCGAACACCACCGAAGGCGGACCGTCGGCGGCGATTTCCCCCTCGCGCAATACCATTATCCGATCGGCGGCGCGCAGTTCCTCGGACTCGTGCTCGATCACAATCAGGCTCAGGCCTTGCGCGCGCAGCCGGGCTATCAACTCGAAGACTTCCGCCCTGCCCTCGGGATCGAGATCGGTGGTCGGCTCGTCGAGCACGATAACCGACGGCCGCAGCGCCAGCACCGACGCGATCGCAAGGCGCTGCTTCTCGCCGCCCGAAAGCGACATTGGATCGCGATGCTCGAAGCCGCGCAGCCCTACGGCCTCCAGCGCGGGAATGATTCGCCTATCCATCTCGGCGCGGTCCATGCCGACCTGTTCCATAGCGAACGCGACTTCGTGCGCGACGTTGGTCGAAAACAATTGCGACTCGAAATCCTGGAAGACCATCCCCACTTTCGGCGCGACGTCGCAGACGCGAAGATGCTCCAGCGGCTCGCCTGCAATGCTGATCGTGCCGCGAAAATCGCCGTCGTCGAACTCCGGGACGATGCGATTGAGGCACTTGGCGAGCGTGGACTTGCCCGCCCCCGACGCGCCCATCACGCCGATCATCTCACCGGCGGACTGCACGAAGCTTACCGCTCGAAGGGCAGGACGGCCGGCGCCGTGGTAGGTGAAGGTTACGCCCTGGACCGACACTGCGTGCTGATTAGGATTCACTGAAAAAACTGAAAATATTTGCGCGTCGGTTTTCACATCATGAACAGGCCCGCGAACGCCAACAGGAGAAACGGGCCGACGATTATTGCGACCGGCTTGTCGTACGGGGCGACAATCATCCACGCGGGCAGAAACTTTGGCGCCCAATACCCGGTTGAAAGCAAATTTCCGAAAATCCAGGCGCCGCCCTCGCCCGCGATCAGCAGCGCGAAACCGAAGGCTCGAATTCCCACCGGCTTCAGTTTCACCTCAGGCATCACGTCCGTGTAAAGCATCCGGCCCTTTTTGACCCGCGGATAGACGGCCGCCAGGATGAACGGCGAGAGCACCAGCGCCGACGTCATATTGTTGAAGATGATCACGTTGCCGAGCATCGCAAACGGCCTGATGACGAGCACGTTGTCAGCCCATCCGACCAGGTCGGCGCACAGCACGCTCGCGGCCAGGCATGCGATGACATACTTGAGAATTCCAAGCGGCGAGCGGCTGATAGGACTTTGGCCGCGGCCGATCAATTCCCAGACTTTGTACGGAATCCAGCCGTAGGCCAGGTTCGCGAAGAATCCGAAAATGTCGCCCGGCGAGACTCCGCCGAAGAAATCGCCAATCATGTTTCCGATCGCCGAACCCCACGCGGCCGCGGGACCGAACAGGAACGAGCAGACGACTGGAATCGCGTTGGCGGGGCGAAGTTCGGTGACGCCGGGAATCAGCGGGACGACCTTGAACGGCACCAGCACTGCCGCATACAGGGCGGCCGAGATCGCGCATAGCACGACCATCCGGGTGTTGCGCCACATCAGGCGAAGATCGCTCATCGCGGCACGCGCGATACGATGCGCGCGCGACGCATGCCTGCTATACGAATGGAATGATCGACAGCCACGTTCATCTCGACGCTGACCAGTATCCCGACCCTTCCGGCACAATCAAGCGGGGGCAGGATGCGGGAGTATCGGCGATGGTGGTGCCGGGAGTTGGGCCCGCGTCGAATCGCAGGGCGATCGAACTCGGGCGGCAGTATCCGGGCGTCGTTTATCCGGCCCTGGGATTTCATCCGGAGCAGTTTGAACATGGCGAACATGACGCGCTCGAGGTGCTCGAGACGATCGCGCGTGAGCGCGACTCAATTTGCGCCGTCGGCGAAGTCGGACTGCCATGGTACGGGATGGGCGCGGGAGATGCAGGCGTGCGGGACGCGGCGAAGTTGACGCTCGCACGCTTTGCGAAGCTCGCGGCCGCGATGGATCTGCCGCTGATACTGCATGCGCCGCACCGAGGCGCCGCCGACTCGCTCGCGATAATCGTCGAGGCTGGAGTGACGCGCGCGGTCTTTCATTGGCATAAGTCCGACGAGCAGACCACGCGCGCGATCATCGACGCCGGATACTTTATTTCGCTGACTCCCGAGGTCGCCTACCGGGAGCGCGATCGGGATCTCGCGCGGATGTTGCCTTCGAACAGGATGCTTGTCGAGACCGACGGGCCGTGGCCGTACGGCGGCCAGTTCGCGGGGCGGCTGACCGAACCGGCGATGATTAAGGATGTGGTCGCCGCGATTGCGCATCTGCGCTGTACTACGTTCGAGGAAATAGCCGGATCGACGACCGCCAACGCGCGCGCGCTCTTCCGAATCAGAGAGTAACTGCCGATTTTACTCATTCACAGAGATCGGGGAATTAATTATCCGTGAAATCTGCGTTGGCCGCGGATACAATAGCGTCGCTATGCCGATTTACGAATATCGTTGCGAGAAGTGCCGCCGGACGACCAGCGTCCTGACCACGCGCGTCAGCGAAAAGGTTGACGCGGTTTGCGCGCATTGCGGCGGAAAAAAAATGCGCCGCCTGATGTCGCGGTTCGCGATGCCACGCAGCGAGGAATCGCGAATGGAGTCGCTCGGGGATCCGTCGAAGATGGGCGACATCGACGAGAACGACCCCAAGAGCGTCGCGCGGATGATGAAGCGGATGGGCAAGGAGATGGGCGACGAATTCAACGGGCCGGAATTTGACAAAGCGGTCGAGGAATTGGAGAGCGGTGGTGATTTGGGGGATGAGGGGTCGGGCGAGGACGACCTGTAATTGCCCTCCTTGTTTACGAGTTACGATCTTTCAATCCACGCGGTGCGCGTAATGACGAAGCCGTCATGCTCCGATGCGGCAGCACTGCCCGCGACTGTGAACCCGAAGCCGGATAGATACCCGGTTACATCGATCGGAGATTCGCTTTTCGATCTGCTGCCGTAATTGCTGACGATCAATCGTCCCCCGCGCGCGACTGCCGAGTCGAGGACCCGGCCGAGATACTCGCGATGGTGCGATGGCGGCGCCGACTCCAGCAGCAGATGAACATAGTCGTAGCGGCGCGATGGTATCCACGTGAATGAGTTTGCAGTGGTAAAGTTCGACGCGTACTCGGGCAGTCGTTGGCGTGCGAGATCGACCAGCTCGGGCACCAGGTCGATTCCGTGCGGCTCGATAACGACGCCGCGCTCATTGGCCCACGCGATTAGGCATTCGAGCAGCAGCCCATTGGCGCATCCGATGTCGAGGAACGCCCCGCCGTGCTCGACTGCGCTCAGAATCACCTCGCGCGCGAGCCGCCATCGCTCCGGCGTGCTGCCCCATCCTGACTGACGCCACGGATTATCCGAGGCGAGATACCATCGCTTGAAATCGCGACGCATCGAGTCGAACCATTCATTGATTTCAGGAGCATCGTTCACTTGATGACGGTCTGCGACCATTAGTCGGCTTCGAGCATCACGATCGCCGCCGCGGCCATCCCGTCACCGCGGCCTAGTGCGCCGATTCCCTCGGGGCTCGACGCTTTGACGTTGACGCGCGATTGATCCGCGCCGAGTGCGGCGGCAAGCCGCTCGCGCATCGCATCGAGATACGGCTTGAGCTTCGGCGCCTCGGCGAAAATCGTCAGGTCGGCGTTGCCCAGCCGCCATCCGCGACCGATCGCGAGCTTCCAGACGGCCTCCAGCAGCGCGATCGAGTCGGCGTCTTTGTAGCGTGGATCGCTGTCGGGAAAATGCCGGCCAAGGTCGCCCGCGCCGATCGCGCCGAGGATCGCATTGGCGAGCGCATGAGACGCGACGTCGGCGTCCGAATGGCCGCGGAGTCCCTTGTCGTGTTTGATCTCGACGCCGCCGAGCACGAGCCGGCGGCCCGCTTCGAGCGGATGAAAATCGAATCCGTTGCCTACGCGATACCGCGTCGCCATTGCTCTAACCCTCGCGCGGGGATGACTCCCACGAGCGCATCATTTGCGCTGCGCTCGACCGCGTTGACAACCGCCATTTCAGCCGCCAAGCTTTTCTCATCGCCCCGTCAGGAGGATCGTCCGCGATGCCCGCATTTGCCAAGAACCCGAAATTCATCATCGGCACGATCGTGGTCCTGTGGGTGGCGTACGTCATTTACGCAAACTTTCAGCCGAAGACCGTGGATTTCTACCTTCTTCCGTTCGGTGTGATTGTACAATTCAAACTCTCAACCGTTATTCTCGGCGCCGCGATTTTCGGGGCCGTCGCGACGATCGTGATTCATTGGCTATGGCGGCGACCCTCGAACAGTTCATCGGCCGCAACCGCGCCGCCGTCGCCGCCAGCCCCCAAGAGCAGCACAGTCGCCTGAGCGCCAGCCTTCAACAGCGTTTCGGTTGACGGACCGACGAGCAAACCGTCAGCGCGCGAGAGCGAGCTTAAAATCCCCGAGCCCTGGCCGCCGGTGGGAGTCGCGAGCCAGCCGTCCGCGCCGCGCTCGAGTCTAACCCGCACAAACTCAGTGACGTCCTTGCCGAGCTTGATCTCGACGGCGCATCGCGCCTGGATGCGCGGCAGACTGACGCGCCGCATCCCGCTCATCTTGAGGATCGCGGGGCGCGCGTACAGGTAGAAGCAGACCAGAGTGGATACGGGATTGCCCGGCAGGCCGAATATCGGGCGGTAGCCGACGGCGCCGAACTTGAGCGGACGCCCCGGCTTTTGCGCGACGCCGTGAAAAAGCTGGCGCATCCCGAGTTCGTCGAGCGCACCTGCGACGTGATCGAACTGGCCCACCGAGACGCCGCCGGTCGATAGCACCACGTCGAAGGTGATCGCCTCGGCCAGCCGCTCGCGAATCTCGCGCGCGTCGTCACGCACCACTTTGAGGATGACGGCCTCGGCGCCGGCTTCGGCAATCGCGCCCGCAAGCGCGTAGGCGCTGGAATTGACGACCTGCGCGCCGACCGGCGGCTGATCGACGTCCACGAGTTCGTCGCCGGTCGCAACGATCGCGACGCGCGGGCGGCGAATGACTTCGACCATCGCGCGATTCACCGACGCCAGCATCCCAAGGTCCGCCGGCTTAAGCGTCTTGCCCGCGGACATCACGAGTTCGCCGAGGCGTAAATCCTCGCCGCGCGGCCGGATGGAAGCGCCTTTCTCGACGGGGACGAGAAACTCGACCAGAGCGCCGCTGCCGCGCGTCCGTTCGACCGGAACGATCGCGTCGGCGCCCTCGGCGATCGGCGCGCCAGTCATCGTGCGAACGGCCTCACCCCCGCTCACGCGGCGGGTCGGCATCTTGCCGGCGCCCACCGTCTCGACGACGGTCAGCCTGACGGGGCTCGCCTCCGACGCCTTGGCAAGATCGGCGGCGCGCACTGCGTAGCCGTCCATCGCGGAGTTGTCGAAGCCGGGGATATCGCGCGGCGAGCTGATATCCTCGGCGAGCACGCGGCCAAGGGCCTCCACGATTGGAATCCGCTCGACGCCGAGCGGAGCTACGTTTTCGAGCACGATTTGCAGGGCCTGGTCGGCGCTAATCATGAGGAAAAAAGGATACGCCGCTTCGGGTCACGAATGAACCGACGGACCGGCCAATGCCCGTCTGGAACAAGGAGCGAACAGAGCCTGAAAACCTAGAATTCGACGTGTTCCGCGCTGGCGTGGGTATCCACGGGAACGCGGACGCTGTACGACCGTTCGTAGGGAGGAACAATGTCGCGCAGCAAGGCCGGGTTGAGCTCATGCAGGCGCTGGAGGGTCGTCCCGTAATCGAGGGCGACCCGGCTCAGAGGAGTGCCGCCGCGAACCGGCAGCATCTGATAGGCCGGCGGATCGTCGAGTTTGACGGGGGTGATTCCGTAGCTATCCGCATGATGCGCTATATACGCGACGGCCATGAAACGTCCCAGCAGCCCACGGGTTCGCCGCGGCAGCCGATTGCCGAACTTTTCGATGTTGGGGCCGCGCAACGACCAATAACGATCGATCGCCTTATCGCCGTTGTTCCACGCAACCAGAGTGATCGGCCAATCGTCGCCGGCCTCGTCGTGCAAGGTGGCCAGATACTCAGCCGCCGCCTTGGTGGACATTACGGGGTCGCGGCGCTCATCGACGTAGCGATCGATATGGAGGCCGAAGCGCTTGGCCGTGTCGCTGTTGAACTGCCACGGACCCTTGCCGCGCTTGGAAAATTCGCTCTCGGCGAAAGCCAGGTACACCAGGTCGTCGGGGAGACCATAGCTTCTCAGTACCCGGACCATATCAGGCAGGTAGGGGTGACTGCGGTCGAAGGTGTCCTGCAGATGGTCGGGAGAATTCAGAAAATCCGACACATAGCGGCGAACGGACCGATTAAGGAGAACCGGGAACGGCGGAACCGGCTCAGGCAGCGGAAGCACGTATGGCGACGCAATCGGCTGAGCGCCGGCTTCCGCAGGAGTCTCGAGTTCAAAGCCGGTGCTTTGTCCGACGATGCTCGGAGGCGCGGTGGACACCCCAGACGGAGCCTCGGAGCCATCAAATTCGTCGGCGAGTGCACGAGTGGACGCCCATCCGGCGACAACCATGGCCGCCATCAGGGCAACAAACACTCGATAGATAGACGTCGTTCTAAGCATTCTCCCCCGAGAAGATTGACTCCAACCGTACCGACCGATACGACCCAGATCAACCGATCGGCAGTGGATAAGCTATTAAAAAACCTAATCCTTGAGAGTTGTGCTTTTAATTATCCTTGTAAATGCTGATGAATTTTTGTGCTCAGAGGCAGGAATATTCAAAACGCCAAACGTTTAGCCGGCTAACTTCTTTGTGTTACCGTTGGTAACCGCAGCGCTCCGGATGGCGACTGACCGGGAGTAAATTTGAGTCTCTGGCACGACATTATCGATAGCCTGACCGATGCGATCATCGTGCTTTCGCCTGCGATGGAACCCCAAGCGGTCAATCCGGCGGCTAAGACGATGCTCGGGGTTTCCCAACTGAGCGCCGCGACAGTGGCCGACCTCGTGAGGCAGAACGACTGGTTGGGCCGCATGGTCGGCGCGTGCCTGGGCAGCGGTCAGGAGCTTGGAGTCATGGAGACAGTTCTGACGGCGGGGCCTCGGGAACTGACAGTTCGCGCCGAAGTATCCCCCCTGCTCAACGCCGAGGGACGGCTGGCCGGGGTTATTATCCTGCTTCACGACCTGTCTCACGAAAAAGGCGCCGCCGAGGCAGGGACCGCCGGCGACTTGAGCCTGCAACTATCGCCCGCCGGTCTGGCCCATGAGGTCAGGAACCCGCTGACGGGCATCAAGGGAGCAGCCGAGCTGATGGCCGGGATGTTTCCCGAGGACGGACGCGCGCAGCAGTACTGCAGCGTGATTCTCGATGGCGTCAATCGGATCGCCTCGCTCGTCGAACAGGTGCTGATGGTCAGCGGGCCGCAACGCCTGGCGAATGAGCCGGTCAACATACACATAGTGCTGCACCAGGCGATGAGGATGGCGGGGTTGTTCCCGCAGCCGCCCGACGGTGTCGTGGTGCTCCAGGATTTCGATCCCAGCCTGCCCGACGTGGTTGGCGACGCGGGCGCATTGGAACGAACCTTCCTGAATTTGATCAAGAACGCGGCGGAAGCGATCGGTTCGTCGGGCACGATTCGACTGCATACGCGAATCGAACGCGAGTTCACAATGACGGCCGAGGGGCGGCGCCGCCAGTTCCTGCGGGTCGAGGTCAGCGACAGCGGCGTCGGCATCGCCGAAGATCAGCTCGCGCAACTGTTTACGCCGTTCTTCACCACCAAGCCGGCCGGAACCGGCCTGGGTCTCGTGCTATGTCAGCGAATTATCGCGCTTCACGGCGGCAGGCTGTGGGCGCAGCGCGGGGGCGTCGAAGCCAGGGGCACGGGCGCATCCAAGGATGGGATGACGTTCAAGGTGACGCTCCCAATGATGCCCCCCGAAAAACGCCCGCCATGAGAAATCGGCACTAGATTGCTCTAGATTGCTAAGGTGGTCGGGGGCATCTAACGACATCGGCTCGCATCGGTTCGGATTGGAAGTAGCGAGGGTTTCCCAAATCGGGGAGCCCTCGCGTCGTATCGGATTTGCTCGCCTCAGACACAAACGCGCACTTCTTTCGGGAGGGCCTGACTGTTTGTGTCCGCGCGGTGTCTTCAAAACAGGGCTTTCAAAGAAAAACCGAACGGCGGATATTGGCGCACGTCCTTTCGACTCGCAAGATGGAGGTTGGAAACATGGATCGTGTCGATGGAAAGACCGCATTCATAACGGGAGGAGCGCGCGGGATAGGACTGGGTATCGCTCGCGCCTTCGCGCGGTCCGGTGCGAAGCTGGCGCTCGCGGATATCGATCAGGCCTCACTGGTCACGGCAAAATCCGAGCTTTCGGACTTGACCGCGGTGGAGACGTTCAAACTCGACGTGCGCGACCGCTCTGCCTACGCTCGGGTCGCCGACGAAACCGAATCTCGACTCGGCCCGGTGTCAATTCTATGCAATAACGCTGGAGTGGCCGGAGACCAGCACGTTACGCGCCTGACTTACGAATATTGGGACTGGGTAATGGGAATTAATCTGCACGGCGTGATCAACGGAATCCAGACTTTCCTCCCGCGGATGCTCAACCGCGGCGGTGGCGGGCATATAGTCAACACGGCTTCGGGTGCGGGACTCGCCGCCACTTCCAGCGGCCTCTTATACACAACCTCGAAATTCGCGGTGGTCGGTCTTTCTGAATCTCTGCGGAACGCTCTCGAACCGTTTAAGATTGGCGTCAGCGTATTATGCCCCGGGCCAGTCAATACGAAGATCATCTCGAACAGCCGCGAGACGCAGCCTCCGACACAGGTGACAGCCGAAGAAGCGAAGGTCTTCGAAACCATAATTACCCAAGTCAACGCAGTCCTGGCCGCGGGCGTCGATCCTGACGAAGTAGGAGAAATGGTTCTGGCCGCCGTGAAGGCAAATCGGCTCTATATCCACACCGATCGAATCATGGCTGGACTGATCGAGGCACGGACAAGGATGCTGCTGGATGCGATGCCGCCCGCAAGCAAGTCAAGGAATTAAACTCGAAGCCGCCGCGCCGCGCCGCCCAACTTTTTCTCCGTCATCCCGAGCGAAGCCGAGGGACCCCGGCTCCTTGTTCGCCTCTCTCTATCAGCGGAACCTTGCGCAGCCAGCTTCGCTTACCACTCATCACGATCGAGAGCCGCAATCTTTAGCGAGGAGCCAACACTGTCATTTCCTCGCGGGAACGGCCTGCGGGGTGAAATCAGCTTTACGCAAGGTGGCGTTCACCACAATTTGCCGGTGTACTTCGATGCTGAACCCGGTTATTCCTGAGCTCATCATGGCCCGCGCACTGGCCATCTGCGCCTTCAGAAGCTTGATCGCCGCCGCAGTTGGCATCTTGCCCATCGACTGGATGACCTTTTTTGCCTCCTCGTCGGTCATTTCCGGAATTTCCATCGGACCATTGAAGTCATCTCTTATCTTCCGGAGCAGCTTTAATTTCTTTGAGATCCACATGGTCACTCCGATTGTTCCAGTTTTTTTCGTTATGACGTAGCACGGGTCTCCTTCGATGTCCGCGTCTTGTCCGAACGCGGCGTCCTTGAAGGGCTTGAGGCTGTCGCTGCTCAAGCCAAAGAAGATTGCGGGTATGGTTGCCGCGGCTCCGCCTGAAATTCCCGTCGCCATGGACAACGCGGTCGATAAGTCTTTCGCCTGAACCGGACTCGCCTGCCCGGGCACCGTGATGAAATATCCGTTGCCAACGGACCAGGCCGCGCCCGTGATGATCATGTTGGGCGCGCGTTGCTCCCATTCGATCCGGTACAGACGAGGCCGTGCGAGCTTTATTGAAAAGGTGTAATGTCCCTCTTCACGTCCGAAACCAGGCCCGGACATATTCGACGTAATATCACCCACTGACGAGTAGCTCTGCATCTTGTCATATGTGGCTTGGACCTGACCCAGAAAGTCCGAAACGGACGGACGTGTCTCGGCGGCGACGCTCAGGGTTCGCACGCTCAAGAACAAGACAAACAGCGCCGCGCTGACAGATTTCGACATCGTTTCTCGCCCCCTTCTCGGCCTTCCGAGACTCAGCCGACATCGGCGCTACGTTCCGAGCACTCGGATGTAGAAGTGGCGCGGCTTTTGCGGGTTTTCGACCTTAACATGATGCAGTCGATTTTCTTCCGCATCCGTGTTTCCAGCAGGATAGTGAGCGTCTGAACTTCCATGCACAAGACGCCGCAGTCAAGCTACAGCTAAATTGCATCGGTGTATCGGTCCAAGTAACAATGATTAGATTATCATTACGACGATGCCTGAAATTGCCGAGAAAGCGCAGGACCTGTTCGAAATCAAGGGCGTCCTGACGAAGTTCATGCGGATGTTGTTTCCGCTTGAGTTCCGCATCGACTCGCTTGCCAACAGCGGCCCGATGCTGCCGTTTCACTATCCGCTCCTGCCGGGCGAAATGATCTATCTGCCCGAGCGGCTGGAACCGTTCGGCACTCGCGGCGACGCCTACATTTATTATTTCGTCACCACCGCCCATCTGGCGGCGCGTCACGACTTCGGCACCTTCAAGCTGAAACTCGCCGACATCGCAGGCTTCGAAGAGCGCGGCGAGACCGGCGTCGAGGCGATCGACAGCTTCGTCGCGTCGTTCGACGACCCGGGCCTGGCCAGCGCTCTGATGCGGCTGGCGGAGTCGGCGCGAATCGACGCCGAACTGGCGCGCCGTTATCGCGGACTTGCACCGCGCATCGCGGGCCTCAATCGCTCGCTGCTGGATCGGCTCCCTCCCGAGTCCTTGAGTACGATGCTGGTGCGCGCGGCGCTCGATCTCGAGCCGACCGGCGAAGGGCTGGATTCCCCGCTGGTGTGGATGGCTTCGCGACACTTCGCTCCCGTTCGCGAGCGCGGCGCCGACGTCATGACCAGCGTCCGCCAGGTCAGCTCACTCTACAATTGGCTCCAGGAGCTGATTCGGGAGGCGCGCGAACGCGGCGAGGCCGATCCGCTCAGCGAGGAAGAAGCCGAGAAAATGCGCAACGACCTGATCAAGGGGATCAAGGGCTCGGAAACGCAGACCGCCGGCGAAGGCGAGGACGGCGAGGATGGCGACGGCGGCGGCGAGCCCGATCAGAACGTTCAGATGGACGTCTCGGGCAAGCAATCCAAGGGCGGCAAGGGCAGGGCGCTCTCGCCCGAGGAATTGCGCAAGCTCATCGAGCAGGGCGCCGAGATCAAACCGTCGCAAGGCGACGGCAGCGCCGACGGCGACGGCATGTACCTGACACAACTGACGGGCAAGCAGCTCAGCGAGCTCGAGCAGATGCGCGAGCAGCTCGGCGAGGTCGGTTCCGTCACCGGGCAGGGACGTTTGATGATCGGTCGCGGCCGCCAGGATTCCTACTACGCCTACGACGAATGGGACTACGTGCTGAACGATTACCGCCGCAACTGGTGCCGGCTGCGCGAAATTCCGCTGACCGGCGACGAGGGCGATTTCTTCGAGAACACGCTCATTCGCTACGCCGAGATGCTGCCCGGCGTGCGCCGCAACTTCCAGCGCATCCGCCCGGCATCGTACCGGATGGTCCGTGGACTCGAAGACGGCGAGGAAATCGACCTCGATCGCACCATCGAGGCTCGCGTGGCGCGCCTGATGGGCGAGACGCCCGACGGCCGCGTGTACAAGGCTCGCAAGAAAGAGGCGCGCGACGTCGCCACCCTGTTCCTGCTCGACATGTCGGCCTCGACCGACGAGCCTGTCCATCGCGAGCCGCGCAAGCATACCGACGATGACGACACCGACGACTGGATGAAGGCGTGGCAGCGCCGCCCGCAAACCGCCAATCGTCCCCGGCGCATCATCGACGTGAACAAGGAAGCGCTCGTCATCATGGCGCAAGCGCTCGAGGAAATCGGCGACTCGTACGCGATCATGGGCTTCTCCGGACACGGCCGCGACAACGTCGAGTTCTACGTGATCAAGGAATTCGATCAGGAACTCACCGACGAGGTGAAGGCCCGCGTCGGCGCCGTCGAACCCAAGCGCTCAACCCGGATGGGCGCTGCGATTCGCCACGTGCGCGAGAAATTCAGGGACGTGTCCTCGCGCGCCAAGCACATGATTCTGCTCAGCGACGGCTTCCCGCAGGATTTCGACTACGGCCACGATCGCCGCTCGAACGCCTACGGCATTCAGGACACGATGGTCGCGCTGAAGGAACTCGAGCTCGCCGGAGTGCTGCCGTTCTGCATCACGGTGGACAAAACCGGCCACGACTACTTGCGCCAGATGTGCCAATCGTCGCGCTACCTGGTGATCGAGGACATCGCATCGCTGCCGCGCCAGTTGCCGAAGATCTACGAGCAAGTCATCCGCTGGTAAGCCCACGGAGCCGCCGGTTCCGCCTCCTTGGCCGCTCTTTGTCTTGTGTCATCCCGCCCGGAGTCTGTTTTCTCTGTCATCCCGACCGAAGCCTATTTTCTCTGTCATCCTGAGCGAACCCTATTTTCTCTGTCATCCCGCCGCCCGGAGTCTGTTTTCTCTGTCATCCCAAACGAACCCTATTTTCTCTGTCATCCCGACCGGAGTCTGCGCAGCGGAGGGACCCCGGATCTTTTTCTTCGCCTCGCCCTGTCAGAGAGCTGCGCATAGCTAGCGCCGGACGCCGGAGCGTCCGACGAGATTCTTCGCTTCAGCAGCTTTCGCTCAGAATGACACGAGTCCTACCTCGCCCGTTATTTCACGGGAGAGGCGGCCGGCCGCCCTGCCGCCGGCAGGTGAGGGTGCAGGTTCTGCCCCCGTTTTGCTTTTGTGTCATCCTGAACGCGGCGAAGGATCTCGCGCGCCAGCGCGCGGTTGTCGGCTAGCCGTCAAGCGCACTACTCTTACGGCGGAGACCAAATCTCCAACGTCAAAGGGTGTTTATGCGAGTCCGAGAAACTCGTTCATCTTGCCCACCTCGATAACCAAGGTGCCTTTGTCAGGAACGATTGTGCAGAGTTGGCCAGCGGCCCGCGCGTAGCCAGGAAGCAAAAGCAAGATCACCGCGAGCATCGTGAATCTACCGAGCATCCTATTCCCTACCTGGAAATTGGAAACTCCAATTGCTTCGGCTCGCTGGCGGCGTTCTCTAATAGCTGAGACATTCGCCGGTGTTCGTGTCTCAGCATACTGCTATGATCGCATCGAAGCGCAGCGACCCCGGACTGTTCGTGTTTCTTTCTCCTGAACTAAAAATGTTTCACGTGAAACATTCGTGTCTGGATCCTAGGAAATAACCCCTGTTTCGCAAAATGCGCCGTAAATTCCTCCGGCCCCGTGGCGACGGCATAGCAGCATTAAGCCACTGGCTGGGGCCGCGCCCGTCACCGGCGGGGCGGCCTTAACACTGGGTGCAGGGGTCACCCCCTACCCGCGCCCGCCAACGGCGGGCGGCCTTAACACTGGGTGCAGAGCCTGTCCTGAGCGAAGCCGAAGGAGGTCACCCCCTGCCCGCGCCCGTCAACGGCGGGCGGCCTTAATACTGGGTGCAGGGGTCACCCCCTGCAATGTTTCACGTGAAACATTCGTGTCTGGTTCCTAGGAAATAAGCGCGTTTTTGAGAAATTAGCCGTAATTCGCGTCGCACGGCGCGACCGGATCAGCGCGCAGTATCGATCCTCAAATCGTGCCCCGTCATCTCGGGCGGAGGCTTCAAGCCGAGCATCCCCAGCAGCGTCGGCGCCACGTCCGCGAGCGTCCCGCCTTCCTTGAGCCGCCCTCTGAATTTCGGATCGAAGAGAATCAGCGGCACCGGATTCGTCGTGTGCGCAGTGTGCGCCTGTCCGGTCGCGGGATCGGCCATGAATTCCGCGTTGCCGTGATCCGCCGTGACGAGCGCGACGCCCCCGCGCTTTGCGAGCGCCTCGATCACGATGCCCAACGCCGCGTCCGCCGCCTCGACCGCCGCCACCGTCGCCTCGAACTTGCCGGTATGTCCGACCATGTCGGGATTGGCGAAGTTCATCACGATCACGTCGGATTTGCCGCCTTCGATTTCCTCGGCGGCCCGGGTTGCGATTGCCGCCGCTCTCATCGCCGGCTCGAGGTCGTAGGTCGCGACCTTCGATGACGGAATCAGCGCACGCTCTTCGAGCGGGAACGCCTTCTCGACGCCGCCGTTGAGGAAATACGTGACGTGCGCATATTTCTCCGTCTCTGCGACGCGCAAATTCCTGAGCCCCGCATGCGCCAGCACCTCGGCGAGCGTGTCGCGCACGTCTTCGGGCGCAAACGCCAACGGCAGTGCGAACGAACGGTCGTATTCGGTCATACACACGTAGCCGACTCTTGGGATGCGCGCGCGCTGGAAGCCGGAAAATTCGCCCAGCGCGATTGAGGCCGTCAGCTCGCGTGCCCGGTCGGCGCGGAAGTTGAAGCAGATGACCTGGTCGCCGTCCGCCATCGGCGATCGCTCTCCGATCACGTGCGGCTCGACGAACTCATCGCTCTTGCCTGCGGCGTAGGAATTCTCCACCGCCTCGCGCGCGCTGGGCGCGGCCACTCCATCCCCTTCAACGATCGCGCGCCACGCTCGCTCGATTCGCTCCCATCGCTTGTCGCGATCCATCGCGTAGTAGCGTCCCGTGACCGTCGCGATTCGCCCGCGCCCGAGCTGCTTCAGCTTCGCTTCGAGCTGGTCGATAAACGCAAGCGCCGAGCGCGGCGGTTTGTCGCGCCCGTCGAGCACGGCGTGAACCGCAATCCTGCCCGCGCCATTGGCCGCGGCGACGTCGAGCAACGCCATCAAATGATCGATATGACTGTGCACGCTTCCGTCGGAAAGCAGTCCCCAGATATGCAGCGTGGTGCCGTTCGCGACGGTTTTTTTTATCGCATCGGCCAGCGTCGGATTGCGCGCGAAAGCCCCGCTCTCGATCGCTTTCGTGATTCGCATCAAATCCTGGTAGATCACGCGGCCCGCGCCGATGGTGAGATGCCCGACTTCGGAATTGCCCATCACGCCCGGCGGCAGGCCTACCGCCCCGCCCGACGCGTCGAGTTCGGTGTGCGCCTGGGTCGCGTAGAGTCGGTTCATCACGGGAGTCTTCGCCGCGGCGATCGCATTTGACACGCTGCTCTTGCTGACTCCCCATCCGTCGAAAATCACCAGCGCTGCGACCGGCGGCCGCGTGGCCATCACGATTTGCCGCCCGCCGCACCGCGCTTGAATGTAGCGGCGCCGGGATACTGCGCCTTTGCGCCAAGCTCTTCCGCAATTCGCAAAAGCCGGTTGTATTTCGCGGTGCGCTCGCCCCGGCTCATCGATCCGGTTTTGATTTGTCCCACGCCGGTGGCGACCACCAGGTCCGCGATCGTCGTATCTTCGGTCTCGCCCGAGCGATGCGAAATCACGCTGGCGTATCCCGCCGCGCGCGCCATCTCGATCGTGGCGAGCGTTTCGGTCAGCGTGCCTATCTGGTTGAGCTTGATCAGAATCGAATTCGCGACGTGCTCGTCGATTCCGCGTTTGAGAAATTTAGGATTGGTGACGAAGATGTCATCGCCGACCAGTTGCGTATTCGCACCCAGCTCGCGCGTCAGAATTTTCCATCCCGCCCAATCGTCTTCGGCGAGCCCGTCCTCGATCAAGACGATCGGATACTTCTTCAGCCATCCCGCGTAAAACTCGACCATCTGCTCCGCGCTGCGCGCGCTTTTGTCCGAGCGCGCGAACACGTACTTGCCATCTTCGTAAAATTCGCTCGACGCCGGATCGAGCGCGAGCGACACGTCGATGCCGGGGCGGTAGCCGGCCTTCGCGATCGCTTCGAGGATCACCTCAATCGGTTCTTCGTTGCTTTTGAGATTCGGCGCGAATCCGCCCTCATCGCCGACGTTGGTCGAATGACCGCGTTTCTTGAGCACCGCGGCCAGCGCATGAAAGACTTCCGCGCCCATCCGGATTGCCTCGGCGAAATTTCCCGCCCCCGCCGGCACGATCATGAACTCCTGCATATCGACGTTCGAGTCGGCGTGGCGTCCGCCGTTGACCACGTTCATCTGCGGCACCGGCATCACGCGCGCGTCAGGATTGAGATAGCGATACAGCGGCACTCCGTTGGCTGCGGCAGATGCGTGCGCGGCCGCGAGCGATACTCCGAGCATCGCGTTGGCGCCCAGCTTCGATTTGTTCGCGGTGCCGTCCAGTTCGATCAGCACCCGGTCAAGAGCGCTTTGATTCGCCGCGTCGGCGCCCTTGAGCTTGTCCGCGATCGTGCGGTTGACGTTGGCGACCGCTTTCAGCACGCCCTTGCCGCCGTAGCGCTTCGCGTCGCCGTCGCGAAGCTCGAGCGCTTCGTGAACGCCGGTCGATGCGCCCGACGGTACCGCGGCGCGGCCGAGCGCGCCGCCGCCAAGCCGCACGTCAACTTCGATTGTGGGGTTTCCGCGCGAGTCGAGAATCTCGCGCGCCTTGATCTCTGCGATTTCTGTGGATGCCGCCATCGACTCAAACCTCACCGCATTAGCGGAAGTCCCGCATTCTAGAGCAGGCCGGGTTAGCTTGTCACGCGCAGTTCCAGGAGAGACAACCCTGCGAACGCCGACAAACTCCCCTCATCAACCCGTTAGCCGAGGCGCCGCACCGGAAGTGCCTTTTCGACTACCGCATCCTTGCTGAGCTCGATGCGTATCGCGCGCGCTTTCGGCCGCGATGAAACGACTTCCTTGAGCCGCGTTCCGACAAAATGCGCCGCGGCGCTATCATCGAGCGCGAGCGTTGGAGGGAATCCGCGCTTGATCAGTCGGATCAGTGCCGGCCGCCGCTCTTTCTCGCCATCGTAATGCGGGCAGCACGCACCGCGCACAAACCCGAGCCCATCATTGAGGCTACGAAATGGCATGCCGAACGAATCTGTCAGGCCGTCTTCGAACCAGCAAATCGCGCCCGCGCTGATACCCGCCATCACGACGCCCGCGTTCCAGGCCGCGCGCAGCGCTTTGTCGAGTCCATGCAAGCGCCACACTGCGAGCATGTTCGCGCTACTGCCGCCACCCACGTAGATAACGTCCTGGTTCATCACGAACGTTTTGAGGTCACGGATGTTTCGCTCGAAGAAAGTCAGATGGGTCGCGGCGGCACGCGATGGTGGAAAAGCTTTATGGAAGCGCCTGATATAGTAATCGTTGTCGCCGCTCGCGGTCCCCACGAAGCATACGCGCGGCCGTCGCTTGCGGTGCGCCAGGCTCAACACAAAATCGTCGAGCTTTGGATTGCGCGGCTCCATCGAGAATCCGCCGCCGCGCATCGCAACGATGTGCCGCTTCGCCATCTGCGATTTACTGCAACGCGCCGAGCTTTGCGCGAATCATCGGGCATCCAGCGAGCCGTCCGGCTTGAACGATGAGTGGGGGTTCCATGCGATCTCCCATGGGTATCCGTCCGGGTCGGCAAAATAGCCCGACACTCCGCCCCACTCGGCGTTCATGGCAGGTTTCAGAATCTTCGCGCCGGCCTTCGCCGCAGCGTCGAGCGACGGTTGCACATCTTCGGCGCGCTCGACGTTGATCGCGAGCGTGATTCCGCCGAATCCGCTCGTGCGTAGCGCCGGCAGCTTCGCGTCCTCGGCCAGCAAATCGAATGGATAGAGCGCCAGCACGCCGCCCGCGGTGCGAAAAAAACTGATCGCCTCGCTCGACGCTGCCGATTTCTCCCAGCCGAGTGCTTCGTAAAATTTGGTCGACCGCGCAAGGTCGCTGACGCCTATCGTCACGATGCTGACTCTCGCCGGTACCGTCATCGCCGATCCTCCTTACACGGCGCCGGTGTCGCGCAGCGCGCCGATCTCTTCCCACGTGTAGCCGAGTTCGAGCAGCACTTCCTCGGTATGCTGCCCGAGTTCGGGCGCAGGCTCGGCGGCGGCCGCAACTTCGCCGTTGATCGTCACCGGCGTGCCCGACACGAGCACCTTGCCGGCCACCGGATGGTCGAGTTCGAGCAGGTATCCGTTGACGCGCGCCTGCTCGCTTTTCAGCATCGCGCGGTAATCGACGACCTCGGTCGCCAGGATATCGGCGCCGGTAAGTTCCTCGAGCCACTCCGCGGTCGTTTTCGTCGGGAAGATCTCGTCGAGCACTCTCTGAATCTTGTCGCCATGAAAATTACGAATCACGTTGTCCGAGTACTCAGGATCTTTCTCCAGGTGCTGAATTCCGACGATCCTGCAGAACGACGGCCAGCGCTGCTCGTCCACGCCCGCAATGCAGATGTACCCGTCGATTGTGGGGAACGCGCCCCACACACCGCGCAGAAACTGATGCCCGCGGCCGGCGCGCTCGGGCTCGACGCCGGTGATCGACGTGTAATTGATCTCCATCCCCTGCATCGCGATCATCGTGCCGTAGATCGACGCGTCGACCTTTTGCCCCTTGCCGGTGCGCTCGCGCGCGAACAGCGCCGCCAGAACTCCGCTCGCCAGGCTCAGCGCTCCCGAATGATCGGCGACGAAAATCCCCGCCGCCAACGGCGGGTCGGCCGGCATCCCCGTCTTCGCCATCACGCCGCTGGCCGCCTGCGCCAGCGTGTCGCGGCTCGGCCGTGTCACCCACGGCCCCTTCGGCCCCCACGAACTGCCTTGCGCGTATACGATCCGCGGATTTATCTTGCGCACTTCGTCGTAGCCGAGTCCGAGCCTGTCCAGCACGCCGGGCCGATAGTTGGTGACGAGCACGTCGTACGATTTCACCATCCGGCGGATCATCTCGATCGCGCCGGGTTTTTTCAGGTCGGCGGTGATGCTCCGTTTGCCGCGATTCATCGCGATAAAGTAATGCGACACCGTCGCGTTCTTGACGTCCAGGCCGCCAATCAGCGCGGCCAGCATCCAGCGGCTCAGATCGCCGGTTTCCCTGTTCTCGACCTTGACTACGTCGGCGCCCATGTCGGCCAAAATCAGCGACGCAAATGGCCCCTGGATTTCCTGCGCGATCTCGACGACCTTGATTCCCTCAAGCGGCTTGCTCATCGTGGCTTTCCCGTAAACTGTCGTTTAGGAACTAGGACGCGCGGGCATTATCCCGCCGTTCGCCGCGAAATCTCAAGTCTCGATTCATTCGCGCGCTTCCATTGGCCTGCGGGCGCGCCGCTTGTACGCTCATCGCCGATGGAATCGAGCATCTACCAGTACCCCGACGTCTTCCGCCGCGCGCATTTGGAGAGTCCCGGCGAAATTCCGGCCGAAGTGGTTTTCCTGCAACAGGTATGGAAACGCCATCGCAAGCGCCCGGTGCGCCGTATCCTTGACATCGCGTGCGGCGACTCGCCCCACGGCCGTCTGCTGGCGGGCAACGGCGACGGATTCGAGGTCGTCGGAATCGATCGTTCACCGGCGATGATCGCGGCGGGGCGCCGCAAAGCTAAGGCAATTGCCAATCTTCGCTTCTACCGCCGGCCAATCGAAAAGTTCACTCTTCCCGAGCGCCCCTTCGACGCCGCAATCTGCATGTCCGAAACATTTCCGGTGATCGTCGAGAACTCCCGCCTGCTCTCGCATCTCAAATCCGTCGGCCGTGCGCTCAAGCGCGGCGGCTTGTACTGCATCGACATCGATCGGCAGGACCCGGTTGCGCGCGTGTCGCGGCGGATGATGTGGCGCGAACGCACCGTGCGCGCCGCCGGCATCGCACTCGACATCCGCGAGTTCAATCGCCCCGTTGCGTGGCACTCGCCGCTGCATTCGATCTACGAACTCGAATGCACTATCAACTTTCCCGCCGGCGCGGTGACCACTCGCGATTTGATTCCGGTGCGCTACACGCTTCCATGCACGCTGGAACTCGCGGCGCTGGCGTCGGGGATGTTCAAAATGGTCGCTGCCTATTGCGACCTGTCGTTCACCAAGCCGCTGGCCAAATGCCGCTACCGCTGGACGGGAGTGCTGCGCCGCGTTTGAGCTAGCCGCCCAGATGGTCGATCAGATCGAGCATCTCGGCATGCCAAGCGCCGTCGAAGCGGATAACCTGAATCGATCCCAGCTCGACGACCGGCTCCCGGCTCGTCAGCTTTCGCACGATCGCGCGAATCACTCCGCGATGCGCAACCAGCAGCGCGTCGTCAGCTCCCGTATCACCGCGCGGCGTCCATAGGGCCAGCATGCGTTCCAGGCCGCGCTCGACGCGATTGGCAAAGTCGGCGCGGCTCTCGCCTGCGGGATAGGTGTAGCTCGGCGCGAGTCGATCGTCGTTCCATCGCGCGAACTCGTCGGGATAACGTTCGCGAATTTCATCCGCGGTGAGTCCTTCGAACAATCCGAAGTGAACTTCGGCGAATTCATCGATCGTGACCAGCGGCGCCGAGTCGCCCGCTACGATTCGCGCGCCTTCGGACGCACGAACGAGCGGGCTCGAAAAAATGCGCGCGAAATTTCCGCTCCCACGATGCGCCCCGATCGCCCGGCCCACGAGGCGCATCTGCGTGCGCCCGAGTTCCGACAGCGCCACGTCGGTGCGGCCATGATACCTGATGCTGGACTCGCCTTCGGTCTCGCCGTGGCGAACCAGGACCAACCGCGACCCGCGATTTTGGCGCTTGATCATTTAATCGCTATGGCGCCGGGCAGAAATCATTCGCCGTCGAACAGCGGATTCATCACCAGGCCGGTCAGCAGCTTGGGGTGGAAGTAAGTCGATTTCTCAGGCATCGTCGCGCCCGCGTCGCTCACCCGCTCAACATCCTGGATCGACGGCGGGTTCATCAGGAACGCACCGTCGGCATGTCCCTGCGCGACTGCGCCGAGCGCGCCTCCGATTTCGATCGTGTATTCGATATTTCCGCCTTTTCGAATCTCGTCGGCGCCGAGGCCGAATATTCGATCGAACACCAGCGCGTGCAGAACCGACACGTCCAGGCGCCGAACCTCGGCCACCGCGTCCGGTATCGCGGCCTCCATCGCGCTGCGGCTGCGCAGCCGCAGGATCAGGTAGTTGGAACTTCCCTTCAACGTCACGCCGATTGCGCCGGTGCCCGAATCGTTCAGGCGCGCGCGAAATGCGTCGCGATGCGCGATTTCCTCGACGTTGAACACTTCGCGCGCGCGTCGCGCGAACGACGCGATCGCGTCGGCGCGCAGCGATTTCACCACCCGATGCGTCGGCAGAATCACCAGCCCTGGATCGTCGCATGCCACCAGCGTCATCATCGTGTAGTCATACGGCTGCGGCTCGCTCGAGGCGTTCTCGTGGCGCCGGGCGCGGCGATAGTTCAGTGCGGTTTCGTAGCGATGATGTCCGTCGGCGATCAACAAGCGTGGCGATTCGAGTTCGCGCTGAATGACGGCGACTTCGCCGGCTGCCTCGATCGGCCGCAGCTCGTTGCGGATTCCCAGGTCATCGACGAGATCGATCAGCGGCTCGCGCGAGGCCACCTGCTCGCGCAATCGGTCGAGCTCGGGATGCGCGCCCGAGTACAGCGCGAAGATCGAGCTGGTGTTGACCTGGAGCGCCGTCAGCAGCCGCAGACGGTCCTCCTTCGCGGCTGGAAATGTTCGCTCGTGCGGCACGATGCGCCCGCGATCGAATTCCTCGAGCCTAACTCGCGCGATGAATCCCGTGCGATGAAGCAGCCGCCCCTCGACGTCGAAAGTCTGCCTGTAATGATAGATCGCCGGACGCGCCGGCCGCTCGACGACGCCCGCCGCCAGCCACTGCGCGAGGGTTTTTTCCGCCGCGCCGTAGCGGTCCGCCTCGCGGCCAAATTCGAGCCGCACGACGTTGTACGGACTGCGTTCGTAGAGTTGGTTCTGACGCGCCGCGCCGATCAAATCGTACGGCGGCGCCACGACGCGCGCCGGTTCGCCGGCAATTTTACGATTATACATCAGCGCGCGAAACGGCTCGATGCGTTGGACGAGCGCGCTCATTTCAGTGCGTCTCCCGCCAGCGCCGCCGCGATCTGATCTTCTGAAATTGCCCCCACTCTCACCATTTTCCACCCGCTTCCGTTGACCGCGACGACCGTGCTGGGCGCCGATGCCGCCAGTTTTCCGCCTTCAAGGTAAACTTTAACTTTTTCGCCCAGCCGCGCGCGCGCTTGGTCGAGCGTGCTGGCCGGCGCCTTCCCGCTCAGGTTCGCGCTGGTCGCCGTGATCGGCCGCCCGATTCCCGCGCTGAGTGCGCGTGCTACCGGATTTGGCGATACGCGCACGCCGACGCCGTCGGGTCCGGTCAGCTCCGGCGCCAGGTCGTCGCGAGCCGGCAAAACGATCGTCAGCGGTCCCGGCCAGAACGCGCCGGCAAGCCGCCGTGCATCGGTCGGTATTTCACGCGCCACCGAAAATGCCATCGCAGTGTCCGCCGCGATCAATCCGACCGGACGTCCCGGCTCGCGCCCCTTCGCTCGAAACAGGCGGCGCAGTGCGGTAGACGAAAACGCGTCGGCGCCGACCGCATAGAACGTCTCGGTCGGATAGACGACCAGCTCGCCGGCTTTCAACGCCGCTATTCCATCCTCGAGCCCAGAGACCGCGGCGCGGGCGCGCTGCCTTTTTGGCTTGATTGGCGATGAGCGCGGCAAGTGACGATCAGACTCCTGCGCCAGCGATTATACGGAACCGACGCCGCTGCTCGAAGCGTGCACGAGTGCGCGCTGCGCAATGTCGCGCCGGAAATGACGTCCCTCGAACTCGATCATTTCCGCCGCCTGGTACGCGGCATCGACCGCTGTCGCCAGCTCCGGCGCCATCGCGGTCACCGTCAACACGCGGCCGCCGTCCGTCACCAACTGTCCGTCGCGCATCGCGGTGCCTGAGTGGAAAACCTTCACCCGAATTTTGCCCATCGCCCATTTGATCTTGATGTCCGACGGGAGGTTGCCTTCGAGCCGATCAAGCCCGCTGATCGCAATTCCCTTTTTGTAGTCGCCGGGATATCCGCCCGACGCGAGCACGACGGCGACCGAGCTGCGGGGCGAGAGCCTGATCGCCGCATCGGCGACTTTGCCGTCGGCGGCCGCGAGCAGGTTCTGCGCGAGGTCGCTGTCCAGCCGCATCATCAGCGGTTCGCATTCCGGATCGCCAAAGCGGACGTTGAACTCGAGCACGTTGATTCGTTCGCCGTCTATCATCAAGCCCACGAACAGCAGACCGCGAAACGGAGTCCCGCGTGCGTTCATCGCCGCCAGCGTCGGCGCGACCACCTCGCGCATCACGCGCGCTTCGAGCACGGGCCCGAATTGCGGCACCGGCGAATACGCGCCCATCCCGCCGGTGTTGGGGCCTCGATCGCCGTCGAAGACCGCCTTGTGATCCTGAAAGGTGCCGAGCGGAATCGCATTTTCGCCATCGCACAGCGCGAAAAATGAAACTTCCTCGCCGCTCAGAAACTCCTCTACGATTACGCGATTGCCCGCCGCTCCGAAGCGCCGCCGCTCCATCGCATCCGCGATCGCCTCCAGCGCCGCCTTCGCGTCGTGGCAGATGACCACGCCTTTTCCAAGCGCGAGCCCGTCCGCCTTGACGACCATCGATCCGGTCTGCGCCTGTACGTAGCGCCGCGCGGACTGCGCGTCGTCGAAGGCGGCGAAGGCGGCGGTCGGCACGCCCGCCTCGCGCATGATCGTTTTCGCAAACGACTTGCTGGTTTCAAGCTGCGCCGCGGCCGCGGTCGGCCCGAATATTTTAAGTCCCTCGCGCGTGAAGTGATCGACGATGCCGGCGGCGAGCGGATCTTCCGGACCGACCACGGTCAGATCGACCGCCTTTGACTTCGCGAATCCGACCAGCGCGGCAACATCGGTCGGCGCGATCGGCACCGCTTCCGCGATCTGATCGATTCCCGGATTTCCGCTCGCGCAAAAAATCTTCCACACGGTCTCGCTCTGATGAAGCCGCCAGACCAGCGAGTGCTCGCGCCCGCCATTGCCTATAACCAGTACTTTCATCGCCCGGCACGCACCTAATGCCTGAAGTGGCGGACCCCCGTGAAGACCATCGCGAGCCCGTACTTGTCCGCCGCCGCGATCACTTCATCGTCGCGCACCGCCCCTCCCGGTTGTGCGATCGCCGTGGCGCTGGCCTCGGCGGCGAGCGTCGGGCCGTCGGGAAATGGAAACAGCGCTTCGGAGACGAGCACGGAACCCGCGAGCGCCACTTTGAGCCGCG
>Ga0187879_10000533_pt1 | contig 25215 bp, 20 predicted proteins | sample June2016WEW_19_1_FD_132423 | JGI IMG/M metagenome (GOLD analysis project Ga0187879, IMG submission 132423) | Peatland microbial communities from SPRUCE experiment site at the Marcell Experimental Forest, Minnesota, USA - June2016WEW_19_10 | ecosystem: Environmental > Terrestrial > Soil >... | reverse complement strand
TTGGCCGACGCCGCCGAGACCGCCCGCGTCCTGGGATCGAAGCACACGAGCGTCTTGCTTTCTCGATCGCTCTTTGAAAAGACGCTACCCAAGATTGTCGCCTGCCTGGAAGAACCCATCGCAACTTCTTCGATTGTGCCGATGTACTTCGTGTGTCAACGCGCCCACCAGAACGTGAAAGTAGCTCTAGTCGGGCAAGGGCCGGACGAACTGTTCGGCGGCTATACCCGCCACCTGGGCGTGCGCTACGGCTCCTATTGGGCACGGCTGCCGGCTTGGATGCGCACGGGCATCTCTTCAGCCGTGGCGCACCTGCCCAGAAACGAGGCCCTAAAGCGCGGCGTCTACTCTTTGGCGATCCCCGACCGCTTGCGCAGATATCAGCATGTTCTGTCGCTCCTGCCGGGCGACCAGGTTGACAAGCTTTTCCAGGAAGGCCTCCTGGCTCCAAACTCCGGCGACGCGATACTGGACTGCTGGGCGAGCATGACGGATCTCATGTCGGAGACGGACGAGCTCGGCGGCCTTCAGTTTCTCGAGGTGCGATCTACCCTCCCGGACGAACTCCTCATGTACGCGGACAAGCTCTCGATGGCTCACAGCCTGGAACTTCGCGTCCCGTTTGTCGACAAAGAGATAGTAGAATACGTGGAACGACTGCCGGCCGAGTTCAAAGTGAGGGGAGGCACCCGGAAATGGTTACACCGCCTGGCGTGCCGCGAGTTCCTTCCCAGTTCGATCCTGAGCCGGCCAAAACGCGGCTTCGCCACCAACGTAGTGGATGGCTGGTTCCGCAGCGCAATGGACAGCAAGATGACCGACACCTTCCTCGACGGAAGCTCCAGGATCTATCAGTACCTCAGCGCGCCCGCCGTTCGCGAACTTTACGAGCAGCACGCCGCCGGTCGTCAGGATAACCACAAAATTCTGTTTAGCCTCGCCCTGTTTGAGGAATGGCTTCGCGCCCACGAGGCGCCTGTGGCGACCTTAAGATAGCATTTCAGGGCTGCAGAGGATGGCGAGCGTCGAAGCTCGCCAGTGGCCAGACGAAAAGTGTGAGGCCGGAGTTATGCAGGAACAACTGATCAAAATCGAGGGTCGCACAACGACCTTAGCCGCGGAAAATGGTGAGTGGGCAACCCAGGCTCCGGAACTCTCCGTCATTGTCCCCACCTTCAACGAACGGGATAACGTGGCGGAGATCGTTCAGCGGCTTGAAGCAAGCCTGAGCGGAAACGCTTGGGAAGTAATCTTCGTGGATGACGATTCGCCCGACGGAACTGCCGCGCGGGCCCGCGAAATCGCTCGCACGGATCCCCGCGTGCGCTGCTTGCAACGTATCGGACGCCGCGGTCTTTCCTCCGCCTGTGTGGAAGGAATGCTGGCGAGCTCGGCGCCCTTCCTCGCTGTCATGGACGCCGATTGCCAGCATGACGAAACGGTATTGCCCCGCATGCTTGAAATCCTGAAAGCCGGGGACACCGACATTGTCGTCGGAAGCCGCTACATCGAGGGAGGCGGAATCGGAAGCTGGACGGCATCCCGGGCCAAAATGAGCCGGTTCGCGACCCGCCTGGGCCGAACAGTTATGAAGCAAGACCTCTCCGATCCCATGAGCGGCTTCTTTGCTTTGCGACGGGGCGTCCTGGAGCTCGCAGTGCGGGACCTTTCCAATATCGGATTCAAAATCCTCCTGGACCTGGTTGCTTCCAGTCCGGGGACGCTGCGACTCAAGGAAACGCCTTACACCTTTCGTAATCGCCACGCCGGCGAAAGCAAGTTGGATAGCCAGGCCATGTGGGGCTTTGTGATGTTGCTGGCGGACAAGCTCATAGGGCATATCGTGCCGGTGCGATTCGTGGCGTTTGCCATGGTGGGCGCGCTAGGAGTTTTCGTCCACTTCGCCATATTGTCGACCCTGTTTCAGCTGATGGCAGTCCCTTTCCATTTCAGCCAGGGAGCCGCCACCGTGTCTGCAATGGTATGCAATTTCGCACTGAACAACGCTTTGACCTACAGGGATATGCGTCTCAAGGGATGGCAATGGTTCAAGGGCCTTGGTTCCTTCTCGCTCTCCTGCTCTCTCGGCGCTCTTGCTAACGTCGGCATCGCGTCCTACCTGTTTCGGCGCGATACCTCTTGGGCCGTTGCCGCCCTCGCAGGCATCGCGGTAGGCGCGGTCTGGAACTACGCTGTGACAGCCTTCTACACTTGGAGCAAGGAAGGACGGGGGCCCCGCAATTAACCATTGGCGATGGCGTCGAGGGGAGTGAAAGGATGGCAGCAACTCAAATACGCGAGGTGTCCATAAGCTCGAAGGCGCCCATGCTTGTGGGCGAAAAACTCGCGGGCCGGTCCGTATCTCTCATCCTTTTCGCCGCGCTCCTCGTGAACGCCGCGATAGTCCTCGTGGGCCTGCCGAAGCTGAGCGGCCGCTTGACGCCGACTTACAATACGAACTGGGGGGACCTTTACGACCAGATAGCCTGGAATCTCGACCATGGGAACGGCTACCGTGTTGAGCCCGCCATGGGCAGCACCATGCTTCGGGAGCCAGGTTATCCGCTGCTACTCGCGGCAGTTTTTGAAGTGGGCGGCTACGGTCTCCTGCAGGCTCGTGCCATCTGCGTGCTGCTGGCCTTTGGGGCCGCGCTGTTGCTGCTGCGCCTCACCCGAAAGATCACCAGCAACGCAACGACCGCGCTGGCCGCGGCGCTCATCTTCCTCCTTTACCCCGGCATCCTGGTTGCTGAGGCGCACGCAGGCATAGAAATCCCTTCCATGTTCACCGTGCTGCTCTTCATACTCGCGTTTTACAGCGCAGTGGAGAAAGGAAGCCTGTGGCGGTATGCAGCTGCGGGCTTGCTGCTGGGGATGGCGGTTCTGATAAGGAACGAAGTCCTGTTGTTTCCGCTCTTCTTGTTCGTTTACCTCGTCTTTACCTCGAAGAACTCGAGCGAACGGGCGAAAGCCGTGTTGCGGATGGCAGTGCTCGGCCTCGGAACCGTGATTGTGATGTCCCCATGGATAATCCGCAATTACAGGCTGGTGCACAAGTTTGTGCCTGGCGCCACCGTCGCCGGGGTCGCGGCGCAGGAGGGGCTTTATAGCTGCGAAAACCCCAGCCTGCCATTCGCGGAGGCGGAGACGAGCGCCGGGTTCGAGCGGGATGAAATCGCGAGACAACTCGGGAAACCGTTCTTGGGCCCTTATTACCAACTCTTCTACACGCCGCAGGACGAAGTTGCGTTCAACCAGGTTCTACTCAGCCGAGTCTCGACCGAATATCGCAGCCATCCGGAAGTTCTGGCTGGATGCGCCATGAAGAACCTCTTCTTCAACTTCTGGTTTCTTGGCAAGAAGCGGCAATCAGTACTGCTGAATGTGCTGGTGCAGGCGCCGCTGCTCGGCCTGGCTCTCGCAGGCGTGGTGGTTTTGCGGAAGCGCGGCCTCTTGCACAAGGCGGGCATAATTCTGCTGTACATCCTCTACATCCCGATGGTCCACGCCCCAATCATCGCGCACGCGCGCCACAGTACGTTGATTGTTCCGTTCCTTGCAATTCTCGCCGCCGTTTCCCTGGTGGCGGCGTGGCGAGCGCTGAGAATCCGGAATGCCCCCGCTCGATTCGAGCAGTCGCCTGCCGCTGCACTCTGACCACTCTGCACGTGTATCTCATCAGTTAACACTGCTCTTAACCCGTGCCTCCACAAATAGCAACCGTAATCTTCGCCGTCGGCATCGCCGGACTCTTCTGGCTCGACCGTGACGACTCTGTGCGCCCCTCGAGGGCCCTCTGGCTGCCTGTAATCTGGCTGTGGAGTAACGGGTCAAGGCCCCCCTCCGGTTGGCTCGGGATCAACATGACCGAAATCGCCGGCCAACTTCCCCCTTCCAGCCCGATCGACCAGTTTCTTGCGGCGAGTTTGATCCTCCTTGGCGTCGCTGTTCTCTGCCGCCGCCGGGATTGGGGGGCTCTCCTAAGAGCTAGCTGGCCGATAGTAGTGTACTTTTCTTTTAGCCTGGCCAGCCTCGCCTTTTCCGATTATCCCGCCTGGGGCCTTAAGCGATGGGTCAGGGCTCTGGGCGACGTGATCATGGTCCTGATTGTAGTTACGGACGCTCAACCGGCCGCCGCTCTCAGGCGCCTCATCTCGCGCGTAGGATTCGTCCTGCTGCCCGCTTCCGTGCTTCTTATCAGGTACTACCCGCAACTTGGCCGCGGGTTTGATCCATTTGGAGGAGACGCGATAGTCAATACGGGAGTGACGACCAACAAGAACGTCCTGGGGCTCTTGACTTATCTCGTCACTTTGGGAACTTTATGGCAGGTCTTGGTTCTCTGGCGGGATAAGACGCAACCCAGTCGCACTCGACGCTTGGTGGCTCAGGGCGCCCTTCTCTGGTTTGGCATCTCCCTTTTGTTTACGGCGCACTCGGCCACGTCCGGAGCTTGCTTCGTCCTCGGAGCGGCATTGATGCTCGTCACCACTCTGCCGTTTTTCAGGGCCCGCACCGGCGTCGTGCACGCGCTGGTTCTCGCCATTTTAATAGGAGGCAGTCTCAGCCTGCTGTTCGGTGGCAACAGTGCAATCACGGGGGCAGTGGGAAGGAAGTCGGATTTCTCGGGACGTACAGAAGTCTGGGCGGTCGTGATTCCGATGGTGCCCAACCCGATTGTCGGCGCCGGCTTCGAAACCTTCTGGGTAGGACCGCGGGTCAGAGAAGTTTTCGTCACGCACGGCGGGTACACAATGACCAACGAGGCGCACAACGGTTATATCGAGGTATACCTGAACCTGGGCTGGATTGGTGTGGGCCTCATCGCTCTTATTCTTGGGCAAGGCTATCGCACGGCCGTCCGCGCCTTTCGTCGCGAGAGCGAACTCGGCGCTCTTCTTGTGGCTTACGTTGTCACCTTGATGCTTTATAACATCACCGAGGCGGGCTTTAGAATGTTGAGCCTGTCATTGTTTTTCCTGTTCCTATCGATTGTAAGCGCATGCCGCATCAACCGCCTCGCCAAAACCGCGCCGGAGTCGGATGGGGAATTCGACCGCCATCTCGCCAATAACTCAGATGTCCTCGAATTCGACGACTGGAAAGTAACGGGAGATCTACGCCCTGTCGAGTAGGGCGGCGCGTTGCGGCGCGCGGCTGCCCGGGCGCAGCACAGTTTTTCGCTCGCGGCAGGTATCTTCGCTGTACGGGTCGGCTGACTCATCGTTCTGGCAGGTATTCTTGCGTTGGCAGGATTTCGGTGTCGTGACGATGGGCGTCCGAACGGAGAATTCATGACTCGGTTACGCGTTTTGCTGCTGGGGCCGGACTGTGATCCGGAGCGTGTCAGCATTCCCTTTGTCACCTATTGCCATGCAGCAGCGCTCGCCCAACTCCATGATGTTACCTTGGTCGCACGATCGACGGTTGAAGACGCTCTGCGCCGCGCCAAGGCGCCGTTTCGCAGCATCGAGGTGGTTCGGATGCCGTGGCTCGAGCGCCTCTATGCCTGGAGCCTGCGACGGATCTTCAGATATAACTACACCAGCCAGGCGTTGACCGCTTTCGGCTACCCTTTTCATCTTGCCTTTGAATGGTGTGCCTGGCGGCAGTTGTGGCGCCGCGTTTTAGCGGGCGAGTTCGACGTCGCTCTGCGTATCGTACCGACGACAGCGGTATTACCGAGTCCGTTCGCTTTCTTCCTGCGCAACGGACCGATACCCTTCGTGATCGGGCCGATCAACGGCGGACTCCCTTATGTGCAGGGTTTCAGCCAGGCCAATAATGAGAAGCAATGGGTCTCCAGCTTAAGGAATCTGTATCGCTTCCTGCCGTTTGCCCGGTCTACCTATCGCAGCTCAGCAGCCATCATAGTCGCATCGTCCCAAACTTATGCGGAGTTTAGAGCGTATCACGACAAACTGTTTTTTGTCCCAGAGAACGGCGTGAGCCCTGGCCAGTGTTCCCAAAACGGTAGCGCTCCCAGGCAGGACTCTAAACTCCAGTTGATTTTCGTCGGGTACCTGATTCCCTGCAAAGCTTGTGATCTCGCGCTGCGCGCGGCTGCCCCCCTTTTGCGAAGCGAACTGGCCCACTTCACTGTCGTCGGCGATGGACCGGAGCGCAGCCGCCTCGAGCAGTTAGTTAGATCTCTTGGGATCGAAAAGGCTGTTTCCTTCTGTGGCTGGGTTAGCCGAGCGGAGGTGCTCACCCGCTTACAATCCGCAGATGTCCTGGTGTTTCCATCGGTTCGCGACTTTGGCGGAGGTGTAATATTTGAAGCTCTCGCGACTGGTGTTGTGCCTGTGGTCGCGGACTTCGGAGGGCCAGGAGATGTCGTTCATCCGGAAGTGGGATACAAGGTGCCCCTTACCAACGAAAGCGAATTTGTGTCACAGATGGAAAAAATCCTGACCGAGCTTTCGGGGAACCGCGAGCTTCTTAGTCGCTTAAGGCGGCAAGCCATTTCCTACGCGTGGGAACGCCTCACTTGGGATGCAAAGGCACAGACCACTACACGGGTCTTGAATTGGGCAGTGCGGCGGGGTCCGAAACCGGATCTCCCGCCGCCAAAGATGTTGTACTCGAACTAGCTGCCCTTGAGCACAGGGTCGGCCGGTCGCGAGACAAGGCCGCCCAGCCTGACGCGGGCCAGGAGCCCAGAAGCGACGATGAACAATCCCGGCAGCGCCCCGCGTTCCCACCTTCACGGTAGATCAGTGACCAACCGCCTTGACGTTTGTGGGAGGGACAAGCGGATCGGAAGACCCACCCGTGAGCGGGTGTGGGTAGGTGTAAGGCGTATAATACGCTTTCCACGTGTTCGTCGGGTTGCAGACGTAAAGCGTGCTCTGGTCGGTGGCCCAGAAGCCAACGCCGGGGGTGTTCCCGCCCGGACCCGCAGTGCAGCTGGACGAGATCTGCGAATAGGTCCCCTGACCAATTCCCTTTGCTCCGCTGAAGCTGCCGGATTCCCCGTAGGTGCCAAATTGCTGGTAGACATCCCTATTGTCGGTTACTAATGCGCCGGTTAAATTCCCCCATATTTTTCCTGCGCCCGTAAGGTTGTAGGTATTGTCCCAGATATATATCGGGTCAATGGCTTCCCTAGGCCACGCCTGGCCTCCGAGAACGGAGTTGACAATATTTGGGAAGGCGGTTCCCGTGATGAGATCGCCTGCGCCGCGCCCCGGTTGGTCGAGACATGCGTACCCGCTGCTGTCCGTGTTCTGGTCCCATGAACTCACTGAGCCTGTCTGGGCAGTGCCGCAGTATCCCCAGCCATTCGGAGGGGCAGGCTCCGAATATGTCCCATTGCTGTCCCGAAGATCGCCAGTCAAAACAACATTCGTGTTGTTGGATACGGTGTTTCCCCAAACCAGTACCGTCCCGGAGTTAACGGCAACGGCGGCATTGCTGGGACCGCTATCGGGATAAGTAAAGGTATTGCCGTAGATTTCACCTGCGCGGCAACCCCGGCCCTGGCTGCCAGCGGTGCCATGCCACGCAAGGGCAGCGTCCACAATAGTGGAATACCTGATCACAAATCGCCCGCCGTCCTCGCAGTCGGTGACGTAATCCCCATAATGGAAGTAGCTGTCCTCTGCATAAAAGAACTGGCTCGTTCCCCAATGGGAGGCGTCCGCAAAAGACGCATCGCCAAGACCGTCGTTATTTGCTCCTTTCCAAGACGACCCGTTCTGAAACTCGAAGAAGAAAAATAGCAGACCTGCTTGCGCCTGAAAGAAATCGTGGTCGGCTACGCCCGTAACGTTTCCCACCGTCGCCACAAAAGAGTCGCCGTGGGTGCCGTAGAAGTGGCAATGGTCGATGCGTACAGCGGATGAATTACCGGAAACCCCCACGACGCCGTTGTTGTTAACGTAAGATGACCCATTCTGTTGAATAAATATCCCGGTAAGTCGGTACGATTTCCCTGCGGCGGTGTTGTTGAAATTGAACGTCGGGCTGTTGGACGCGGCGTGGTCTATGTTGTCGATGATGACCGTACTATCGGAACCTGCGGTAGAGGCCCCTCCGGTCGTCGCGTACTGCGCCCCCGCGCCTTGGATTGTTAACGAGTTGGTAGCATTTATCGTAATGCCGGTGTTGCCAGTCCAGGTGCAGGTGCCACTAGGAATCGAGATGATATCCCCGTCAGCGGCCTTGGCTTGCTCTGCCGCGACGGCTGCCGACACATCGCTCTCGTTGCAGGACGCCGCCGTGTAGGTGCCCTGCGCGCGCAATCCAGTGGCTAATACTGCGCCGATAATAAGATAAAATAAGGCCAATTTCGTAGTGCTTGTCATTAATCCTGTTCCTCCTTATGAAATGCAAGACTTGCTGTCCCGGAGGGTCTCCGGGGGGTGCGCTTCTTCGCTCCCAGACGGACGATCGTCGTTTCCGTTGGTCGACCGGCCTGCGCGTAACCGACCATGGAGTATCCGACTAGTAAGACGGGCCGTCAATGGTACTTAGGTACGCCAAGACGCGAATACGGGGGGCTCACCCCTGTGAAAGGTGTACCGCAAACCGCAACGATCCCCTTGATTAATGCCACACTCGGCATCATATTTGCAACTGCCCATTGTACCAGACACGGACTCCAGAGGCCAAATGAAACAACGAATTCCGCGGCGCATCATTCAGACCGCAAAAAACGCGCATCTCCCGCTACTCAACCGGGCTGCGACGTCGAGCCTAAAGCTGCTGAACCCGGACTATGAATACCTGTTCTTTGACGACGAGCAGGTAGAAGGATTTTTCAGTCGAGAATTCCCCCAGTACCGCAGTGTCATTGATTCGTTTCAGTATCCCATTCAACGATTCGATTTCTTTCGGTATCTCGCGGTCTACCGATATGGCGGGTTCTACTTCGACGTCGATGTGTTGCTGGCCAGTGAGCTTTCACCCCTCCTGGAGCTTGGCTGCGTCTTCCCGTTTGAGGCACTCACTGTCAGCCGTTTCTTGAGGGATGATCTCGGTATGGATTGGCTGGTTGGGAACTACGCCTTCGGAGCCGCGCCGGGTCACCCATTTCTCAAGGCAATAATTGAAAACTGCGTCAGAGCCCAGCGAGATCCCAGCTGGGTCAAGCCCATGATGCGTGGCTCTCCCCCCTTCCTTGAGGACGAGTTCTTTATATTAAACGCGACTGGCCCGGGCCTGGTTTCACGCACCTTAGCCGAGAACGGAGATTTGGCCAATACGCTGACAATTCTTTTCCCCGACGACATCTGCGATGTTGGCAATTGGAGCCGGTTCGGCACTTACGGCATTCACCTGGCGGACAGTTCCTGGCGACCGCGCCGGACTTTCTTACATGACAAGTTTTCAGGTTACTGCTGGCGTTGGATCCAACGGAGGCGCATAAAAGGCGCCCGCAGGCTCGGGAAAACGCGGTACCATCCCGTTGCGAGTCCCGTTGAGCCGCGAGCAGAGCGAGCCCGGCCCAATTCGAGGGAACCGCTGGTTTCAATTCTTGTCCCCGCGTATAACGCCGAGCAATGGTTCGCGGACACGATCCACTCAGCGATAGACCAGACGTGGAAACGGAAAGAGATCATCGTCGTTGATGACGGCTCCTCCGATCGAACGCTGGCCGTGGCGCGCCAGTACCAATCAGAATCCGTGTGCATTGTAAAGCAAGAGCACCGGGGTGCAGCAGCTACTCGAAACCATGCTTTACAACTCAGCCAAGGCGACTACATCCAGTACCTGGACGCCGACGATATTCTGGCCCCCGATAAGATCGAGCGGCAACTTGCGATTCTCCGAGAGGGCGAGAGCAAACGAATCCTTCCTTCCGCGGCCTGGGCATCCTTCTATTATCGGACCAGCGGCGCCCGCTTTGATCGAAGCCCTCTGTGGGAAGATCTCTCCCCCGTCGAGTGGCTCTTGAGGAAGATGAGCGAAAACCTGGGCATGCAAACGGCAACCTGGTTGACCAGCCGGGAACTGAGTGAAGCGTCAGGGCTTTGGGACACGCGCCTCTGGTATGATGACGACGGCGAGTATTTTTGCCGTGTGCTTTCGGCTTCCCAAGGCACCCGCTTCGTACCGGATGCGAAGGTCTTTTACAGAGTTACGCCGTGGAACCGGCTGAGCTACATTGGGTCGTCGGCAGAGAAAAGAAAGGCGCTACTCCTCTCAATGAAGCTGCACATTCAATATCTCCTTGCCCTTGAGAATAGCGAACGTACGCGAAGCGCGTGCGTGGCGTACTTGCAAAATTGGTGCCCCGTTTTTTTTCCGGACCAGTTCGATTTTCTGGCGGAGTTGCAAGCCTTGGCCGCGCAACTTGGAGGCCGGCTCGCGACGCCCCGCTTGCCATGGAAATACGCCTGGATGAAGCCGGTGTTCGGGGAAAAAACCGCGAACTGGGCGCGAAGGATGCTTCCGCACCTCAAGGAATTTTGCCTCAGGCAATGGGACAAGGCAATATTTGAGTTGGAAGCTGGCGAAAAGGCCGTCGGCAGGGTGACTTTGCTGGAGGAGTTGTTCGGGGCGGGCAAGAAGGGAGATTAAGTGGGAACCGCGACTCAACAACTGGATAAGATCAGGGCGATCTGGCAAGAACACCTCGAGGTGGCGAAGGCTCTCCCGGGGCTCGCCGCGGCCGTTTCAGACGCCGTGGATATCATCTTCGATTCCCTGGCTGCCGGTGGCCAGCTTTTCACGGCGGGAAACGGCGGATCGGCAGCCGATGCCCAACACATCGCTGCGGAGCTTACGGGCCGCTTCCTGCGAGATCGGCGGCCATTGCGAGCCATGGCGCTGCACGCTAACACTTCAGCTCTCACCGCAATCGGAAACGATTTCGGCTACGATCAAGTTTTTTCCCGCGAACTCTCCGCCCATTCCCGGCCAGGCGACGTGTTGCTGGCCCTCTCGACGAGCGGCAACAGCCCGAACATCCTGCGCGCGATTCAGGCGGCGCGCCAGGACAAGGTCAAAGTTATCGGGCTCACGGGTGGTTCGGGAGGAGAGATGCGAACGGCGTGCGACCTTTGTCTTTGCGTCCCTTCCCAGTCAACACCACGAATCCAGGAAATGCACATCATGATCTACCACGCCATCTGCGAACTGCTGGAAGAGAGGCTCATCGAGGCATGACGGAGAATCCTGAAAATGTCGGCGCTGCGCAGCCTGGAGGTGAGACGCGGGAGATCGCCTTCGATTGCCGCTTCTTCCTCGGCGATCGCCCCTGCGTTTGGCACAAAGCCGCCGGCGCGCTTTGCACCTGCGACCACTATCAACAAACCGACCAGCGCCTTCTGATCGTCAAGCTGGACGCCATGGGCGATGTGTTGCGGACCACGGCGTTGCTTCCAGCGTTGGCGGAAGCGCACCCGGGAACTGCCATTACCTGGATTACCCGGCGGGAGTCGCGTCCGCTGCTTGTGCGCAACCCGTATATTACCGAGATCCTTGATTACGGAGAAGACGCTCTGTTGCAACTGCAGGTGCGGGACTTCGATCGCGTCATCAATCTGGACGCAGGCAAGGCGAGCACCGCGCTGGCCAGCATGGCGAAGGCCAAGCAAAAGGACGGATTTGTTCTCGACCCACGAGGCTCGACGCAGCCGACCAATGCCGCGGCGCGCAAATGGCTTGAAATGGGTCTTTTCGACGACCTCAAGCGTCAGGGCACTCGCACCTATCAGGACATCATGCTGGAAATCATCGGCCTCTCCGGGGCGCCGCACCGCTATGTGTTCGAGTTGAGCGAGGAGGAGCGGGCTAAGGGGCGCACACACCTCGAGCGCTTGGGCGTTGATTTCTCGCGCCCCGTCATCGGCCTGAATACCGGGGCTGGGCACCGTTGGCAACTCAAGCAGTGGCGGGAGGAGGGCTACCTGGAGCTGGTCGAGCGTTTGGCGGGCCGGCACGACACGCAGTTTGTGCTTCTAGGCGGCCCGGAGGAACACGAGAGACATCGGCGGTTGGTTTCGCGGTCTCGCATCCCTCTGATCGATGGCGGCTGCGATAACCCCGTGCGTCCCTTCGCCGCAATCGTTTCCGCCTGCACCCTGGTGGTGGCCGGAGATACCTTGGCAATGCATCTGTCACTGGCTCTGGGCCGGCGGACGGTGGTGCTGTTTGGCCCGACCAGCGCTGCCGAAATTGAGATGTACGGGCTTGGCGAAAAAGTCGTGCCGGAGATGGATTGCCTCGTTTGCTATAAGCCCACCTGCGACTTCGTACCCAATTGCATGGACCTGATCACCACCGACATGGTTGAAGCTGCTCTCGAGCGCCAATTGTCGGCGGCCGCATATGCTCAACAGGATGCGCAGAATGTCCGACGCTAACTATCGCCCGGCGGCCGTGGACTACGAACCTAAAATCGAATACCCACAACCCTCTGTCGCCCTGCTTACCGGGGGTAGCGACAGGCCCTACGCGTACGGCCTGTCAACCTCACTTGTGTCCAAGGGCATAGCTTTAGACTTCATCGGGAGCGACGATCTCGATTTCCCCGAATTCCGCCACCAGCCCCAAGTGAGCTTCTTCAACCTGCACGGAGATCTGCGGCCAGGCGCCAGCTTCGCGAAAAAGCTCAGCCGGCTCCTGGCGTGCTATGGCGGCCTGATCCACTACGCCGCCACCGCCAAACCGAGAATATTTCACATCCTTTGGAACAACAGGCTCGAATGGATCGATCGAACCTTGCTGTTGCTTTACTATCGGTCCCTGGGGAAAAGAATTGTCCTCACCGCACACAATGTGAATCAAGCACGGCGCGACCACAGCGATACGCGCCTTAACCGTGCTACGCTGCGCATCCAATACCGGCTTGCGGACCATATCTTCGTGCATACGGAGAAGATGAAGCTCGAACTTATCGAAGACTTTGGCGTGTCCCCCGACCGCATCACTGTGATCCCTTTTGGAATTAACAACTCCGTTCCGGACACAGGTCTTACACCTGCCGAGGCCAAACGGCGACTGGGACTACAGAATGGCAAAAAGGCACTTCTTTTTTACGGCAGGATCCGGCCTTCCAAGGGGCTCGAATACCTGGTTTCCGCCTTTCGCGAACATCTGACCGGGGCTGACGACTATCAGTTGATCATCGCAGGCCGGCCCGATAAATGCGAGGAATACTGGGCCGCAATTCGGAAAACGATCCAAGAGGACGTGCAGCGGGGACGTATAGTGCTGAGGGCGGAGATCATCCCAGATGACGAGACAGAAGCTTATTTCAAGGCGGCGGACGTTCTAGTGCTGCCCTACCGGGAAATCTTTCAGAGCGGGGTCATCTTTCTTGGATACAATTTCAGCTTGCCGGTACTGGCTGCCGACGTGGGCTCGCTGAAGGATGACATCGTAGAGGGCAAAACAGGCTTTGTGTTCAGGCCTGAAGATCCAGTTAGCCTGGCGAGAACCATCGAAAAGTACTTCGCGAGCGACATTTACAGAGAATTGAACAGCCGCCGGCAGGAGATTCGAGACTACGCGCTTGAGCGCCATTCCTGGGGCCTAGTCGCTCAGATGACCATGAGCGTATATGGCGGCTTGCTCAACCGCGACGCAGACGAGGGCGCATGCATCGGCGGGAAAGCTAAGGTGTACCCGAAAAGCGCGGCAGAAGAGCCGCGTTGACGAAGGGCCCGAGCTGCTAATTTGCAAAGCCCTGAGGTACGGAAGGCTTTGCCCGACACGAATTCGTGATCTGGCTGTGTCGGTGGCCTTGCACGATATCCCACACAAGTTTAGGTATTCATGGAGAATATGGACCACGGATCGAAAAGAAAAATCGCCCGAGGAGTCGCTTGGGCGGGGGCCAGCAATTGGGGTTCGCAGCTCCTGAGCTTTTGCATTTATACCGGCCTGGCCCGGCTTCTGAACCCACAAGCCTTCGGTCTGGTTGCTATAGCAGGAATCTATCTTGCCTTCATCCAAGTTTTAGTGAGCCAGGGATTTGGAATGGCAATCATTCAGCGACGTGAGCTTGAGGAGGAGCATCTAGATTCCGCCTTCTGGATCGCCGTGGCGACAGCGGCCTTTTTTTGCCTCCTTAGCCTTCTCCTTGCAGGGAGGCTCGCCAACTTCTTTCACGAACCAAGGGTTGCTCCGGTCATCGGATGGCTTTCTCTGTCATTGCTACTTTGCTCTCTGAGCTCCGTGCCTACGGCCATCTTGACGCGTGAACTCAATTTTCGTGCGCTTGCTGTGCGTTCTCTGGCAGGAACAGCGGCAGGCGGCGTTGTCGGGCTTGCCATGGCATTCCTTGGGTGGGGTGCTTGGAGCCTGGTTGGACAGCAACTGGTGAATGCCTTTCTCGGTTGCATTTGCTTGTGGTGGGCTGTTCCGTGGCGCCCTCGTTTCCAAGTCTCAAGGCGACATCTTCGGGATTTGTACGTGTTCTCGCTAAGTCTTACTGGAAACGACATTCTTTGGTTTTTTTCGCAAAGGTCTGATCAGACCCTCGTGGGATACGGATTCGGCCCCGTGGGGTTGGGCCCATACGCCCTTGCTAGTCGGATTAACAATCTGCTAGTAGACGCGGTCAACCTGCCGCTTCAGTCTGTCGCCTTCCCGGCGTTTGCCAAACTCCAATCTGCTCAACCGAGGTTTGAACGGGCACTCTGCAGGTTCTGCGAGATGTCTTCCTTCGTAGCCCTGCCTGCGTTTGCGGGAATTATTGTCGTTGCGCCTGAGCTCGTTCCGTGGCTCTTTGGGGCCAAGTGGGCCTCCGCGGTGCCCATTCTCCAAATCCTCGCTGGATACGGTGCCCTTCGCGTAGCGCTGGCGTTTGTGCATCCGACCATGCTTGCGAAGGGCCGGACAGGTCTGTACCTCGCGCTTTTCATTCTCCAGGCGCTCCTGACGTTCGTCGGCTGCCTAGTGGCCGTCCGGTGGAGTCCCGCAGCGATCGCGCTTTCAATGGTCCTGACGATGGCCGTCTTTGGTGCATTCGAAGCAATTCTAGTAGCGGTGAAAGTCGTTGAAATCAGCCCAGCAGCCCTCTTGAGGTCTTTCTCATTCCCTGCATTGTCTACGCTGTTTATGGTCGGTGTTGTAGCGGTCGTACGCGCTTTGGCGAGCAAGTACTGTGCATCCACACTGACGATGGCGGTCTGTGTCGCAGCGGGAGCATCGGTATACACTCTTACCGCTTGCTATTTTAGACCCGACCTGGTGAAGGAAATCCGGGATATGCTCGCCCATGTATGGAGCCCCCTCGAGCGGCGCGGTCCCGAAGACGGCGGTTCACAACTGCCAAACCGCGTTGAAGGCAGCGGCCTGGAATTGTCCGGTGACTGATGGAGTGGCACAGGCTGGAGGTATTCGCGAAACTCCGATGCGAGCTTGCTCCTGCGCATGCCCTTGTGGGAACATGAGATACGACCCTGGACCGGGTCTCTCTCGCAGTCGGACCCAGGCGGCTGAGTGCTCGATCCAGAGAAAAAAAGATAATTAAAACGGAGTCTAATCCGGATCTCTGAAAGCCGGAGTTGGAGATACACGACTGAGACCAAGGATCCTGTTTGTATCAACACCCTCTCCCCGCGCGCCTGCGTACGGCGGGCAGCAGCGTGTGCTGAATATTGGGAGGTTGCTAAGCCGTTTTGGGAGTGTTTCCTTCGTGGTTGTTTCCTCACACCGTCAAGATGAGGAAGCAGCGTGCGGCACCGAGCACGGTCCCAATATTAAGAGGATCATGCGCCCTTCGCCAATCGCGAAGGGCAGCGCCCTCCGTCGTTTTCGAGACAGACTTCGACATGAGCTTGACCCAGGTTACCTGGAAACAGATCCCTACGTGGTAAGCCCGGCTGATCGCGCCGCCTTGCTCGATCTGATGCAGGAGCATGACCTCACGTGGATTCACAGCATCCGGACGGCCAACCTGTTTCGAATCAGCAGATGGCCGAGCTCGATCTTGGACGTGGATGACATCCCCAGCCGCTGGTATCAGTCAGCGGCGGCATCCGGCACCGACCTCACGAGGCGGCTACTGGATCTGAGGATGTCCTGGATCTGGCGGCGCCGGGAGCGGCTGCTCGCGCAGCGGTTCGATGTCCTAACGGTGTGTAGTGAGGACGACCGGCGTTATCTGGGTAGCCGGTCGCCGATCCACGTCATCCCAAACGGCTTCCATCCCCAACCGGTGCGCCCTCGCGCTCCATCGCAGTTGCCTACGGTTGGGTTTATTGGGACGTTCGATTGGGGTCCCAATGAGCAAGGCGCAAGGTGGTTCATACGGGACGTATGGCCCCTCATCAAGCAAGAATTCCCTCACGCCCAGCTTCGTTTGGTTGGTTCGGGAAGCGACGGTTATTTGACCAAATTGGGTCCTGATATCGTAGGATTGGGTTGGTTGGAGAATCCAGGCGACGAAATCGCTTCCTGGTCCGCCTTCATTGTTCCCATCAAAGTGGGCGGAGGGACGCGGATAAAAATCGCTGAAGGATTCGCCAGGAAGTGTCCGGTTGTTGCAACCACCATCGGCGCATTCGGGTATGACGTGCATAATGGAGAAGAGATACTGCTGGCAGACTGCGCTGCCGATTTTGCCTCGGCATGCATAACTCTTCTGAAAAACCCCGAACTGGGGGAAGCACTATCAGAGAGAGCGCACAAGCGCTTTCTCCAGCGCTGGACGTGGGATTCCTTCGAGGGCGCAGTTCGGACTGTCGTTGAGGAATGCCTCGCAGTAAGCGCCTTCCGGCGGACAGGCGGAGCTGTAATGGCGAGTGCCATAAGGTGACGTCGGAATAGCCCGCGGGAGGAAATCGGGACGGCGGCTCAAACTCTTTATGCGCTTTCTGCAATCCAAGCTACAAGGTGTTTTCGAAATTCATCTGGAACCCCACATCGACGAGCGTGGTTTCTTTGCGCTCTGCTGGTCTCAGAACGACTTTCAAAACATGGGACTGAATCCCAGGTTGGTGCAATGCAACATCTCCGTTAACACCCGTAAAGGGACGCTGCGTGGAATGCATTATTAAGCGGCTCCCTATGAACAGGCCAAGCTTGTGCGATGTACTCGCGGGGCGATATACGATGTTGCTCTTGACCTGCGACCCGAGTCGCCAACATTTAAAGAATGGGTCGGGGCGGTCCTCACGTCGCAGCAGCGAAATATGGCCTATCTGCCGGCAGGCTTCGCACAGGGCTTTCTGACCCTGGAAGATGACAGCGAAGTTTTCTATCAAACGTCGCAATATTACAACCCGGAATCAGCGCGCGGCGTACGATGGGACGATCCGGCATTCCGCATAGATTGGCCGGAGAAAGTCGAAGTTATTTCAGAACGGGACCGGACTTACCCGGACTTTAGGTAGGCGCGATTCGCCAAGTGCACTTTTCTTGCCATAAGGTATGGCCTTTCTAACAGAGTTAAGTCAAAGGAACGCTAAGGAGATCGGCCAAGAACTGCACCAATTCGCGGGGGAACTCTTTCCGATCTGCCGGAGCATTACTGGAGACGGGGTGCGGCAGACGTTGGCTCTCATCCAGGGAAAGGTCCCGCTCCGCATCACCGAGGTGCCCACGGGGACTCCGGTCTTCGATTGGACCGTACCCAAGGAGTGGAACATCCGGGACGCTTACATCAAGGCGCCGGATGGTAAGCGGGTCGTCGACTTCCAGAAGTGCAATCTGCACGTTTTGAGTTACAGCATACCCGTGCACGCGACTTTGCCCCTTCGCGAACTCGAGCCCCGGCTTTTCACAATTCCAGCCCATCCGGACTGGATCCCGAATCGCACGTCCTACTACAAGGAGGACTGGGGGTTCTGTCTCTCTCACAATCAGAAACTGGCGCTCCAAGACGGTGAGTACGAGGTGTGCATCGATTCCAGGCTCGAAGACGGCCATTTGACCCTCGCCGAATGCTATTTGCCCGGCCGATCGACCGAGGAGGTTCTGATTTCCACATATACCTGTCATCCCTCGCTGGCGAATGACAACGTCTCGGGGTTGACCATCGCGACCTTCTTGGCGAAGCTGCTTTCCGGACGCGAACTTCGTTACTCCTACCGATTCCTGTTTAACCCCGCCACGATTGGAGCCATCACCTGGCTGGCGAGAAATCGTGAGGCAGTGAGCCGTATCCGGCATGGGCTGGTGGTAACCTGCCTCGGGGATGCAGGCGGGTTCCATTACAAGAAGAGCCGCCGAGGAGATACCGAGATTGACCGCGCTGCCGCTCACGTGCTTCGCCATTGCGGCGAACCTTTCGAAATCCTGGAGTACTCTCCGTATGGAAACGACGAACGGCAGTACTGCTCCCCAGGCTTCAACCTGCCGGTCGGCTCTCTGATGCGGAGCGTCTGGGAGACCTTCCCCGAGTATCACACCTCGGCCGACAATCTCGATTTCATCCGGCCCGCTCAACTTGCCGGGTCGCTCCGTGCGTGCGCAGCCATTCTGGATGTGCTCGAACAGAATTGCAGCTACCGGAACGAGAACCCATACTGCGAGCCTCAACTCGGGCGGCGCGGTCTTTTCCGATCCACGGGAGGCGAGGCGGGCGGCCAGGCAAGCGGGGAAGAAATGATGGCGCGCCTCTGGGTGCTGAATCTCTCGGATGGAAACCACTCGCTGTTGAACATTGCGGAGCGCTCGGGTATCGCGTTCCCAAAGATAAAAGAAGCTGCGGATCTGCTCTATGAGAAGAAGCTGCTTTCGTTGATCCCGCACGGCTCTGAAAGCGGCCAGGAGCCTCTGCAAAATGCAAATCGCACAGGAGCCTGGTGATATAAGTCAGGAGTTCGTTGTACACCTGAGCCCGCGGAGCGGGCGGCAGCGTGTAGCCCACGGCGTAAGCCGTGGGTCGCGAGAGCAAACCCTCACCCCCGTCCCCTCTCCCGCCAGCGGGAGAGGGGTGCCGAAGGCGGGGTGAGGGTCGCCCAACCCAGGGCTTACGCCCTGGGCTACTCTATGCCGCCCCTCACGGGGCTCCGAAAAACCGGCGCACGCGAAAAGACTTTCTTGGCGAACTTGTGACTCATGACCGCTAGCCTTTCAGTCTATAATAGGGCTCTTTGTCCACTTGCGCATCGCGCTCTTGATAATAGTCGAGGTTGAATTCGAATGAAGATAATGCTGACGGGGCACAAGGGGTACATCGGGGCCGTAGCGGGGCCGGTATTGCAGTCGGCCGGGCACGAGGTAGTGGGGCTGGACAGCGATCTATTTGCCGGCTGCGAGTTCGGCCAGCCGGCGCCCCCAATTGCGGAAATTCGCAAAGACCTGCGCGACCTGACGCGAGAAGACCTTCTTGGCTTTGACGCCGTCTTGCATTTTGCCGCGCTCTCGAACGATCCCTTAAGTAATCTCGATCCCCAACTCACTTACGACATCAACCATCATGCTTCCGTGCGTCTCGCGGAACTGGCCAAGGCGGCCGGAGTCACGAGGTTTGTATTCTCTTCGTCTTGCAGCACCTACGGCGCGGCAGGGGACGATTTCCACGATGAAACCTCGGCGCTCAATCCGATCACACCCTATGGCGAGTCCAAGGTATCGGTCGAGCGCGACATCGCGGCGCTGGCGGACGAAAACTTCACCCCCACTTATTTGCGCAACGCCACGGCCTACGGCGTCTCACCGAGGCTGCGGCTGGACATCGTCCTGAATGACCTGATGGCCTCGGCGCTCACCACCGGGCGGGTGTACATCAAGAGCGACGGAACGCCGTGGCGGCCCATCGTGCATATCCGCGACATCATCAGCGCCGCTCTTGCCGTGCTGGAAGCACCCCGAGAATCCGTTCACAATCAAACCTTCAACGTTGGCCGAACCGAGGAAAACTTCCGCATTCGGGAGTTGGCCGCCATCGTTGCCGAAACCGTTCCGGGCTCACGCGTCGAGTATGCGCCGGACGGAGGTCCGGACCTACGCTGCTATCGCATCAACTGCGATAAGATTCGTCGCCTGGTGCCGGGATTTGAACCGCAGTGGACCGCCCGCAAAGGCGCCAAGGAGCTTTACGAAGCCTACCGCGCCATCGGTCTCACGCGCGAAGACGTCGAGTCCGGCCGCTACATCCGGCTTAAGCACATCCAGCGCCTGCTCGAGGCCGGCCGGCTGGATGCATCTCTGCGCTGGCGCCCACAGGTTGCCGGAACCACGAAGGTTGCATAATCGATTCTGCAAATGACCACAGTTACAACTCAACTTCCTGCTCATGACCTGCGATCGCACCCTGCGAAGTCGTGCCGATTCTGCGGGGCCGAACTGAAACTCACGTTCGTCGACCTGGGAATGTCGCCGCTTTGCGAGACATACCCTTCGACGCACGACTTCGAACGCGGGGAGGTTTACTATCCTCTGCACGTTCAACTCTGCGAACGCTGCCTCCTGGTGCAATTGGGAGAATATCAATCTCGGGAAAACATATTTACCGAGTATCCCTATTTTTCCTCGTATTCCGACTCCTGGCTCCAGCACGCTCAGAGTTACTGCGATAAGATGGTGGCGGAACTGGGCCTGACCCAGCAGAGCTTCGTCATCGAAGTCGCCAGCAACGATGGCTACCTGCTGCAGAATTTTGTGCGTCGGCAGGTTCCTGTGTTGGGGATCGAGCCCGCGGCAAACGTGGCCAAAGTGGCCGTCGAAAAGGGCGTGCCTACCCTTGTGGAGTTCTTCGGCGAGCGTGCGGCCAAGGACCTGGCGGCCGGGGGGCGCACGGCCGATCTGGTCGCCGGCAACAATGTGCTCGCGCAGGTCCCGGACCTCAACGATTTCGTGGAGGGATTGCGCGTCATCCTGAAGCCGGAGGGAGTCCTGACGCTCGAGTTCCCTCACCTGCTGCGGCTGATCGAGCGCAACGAGTTTGACACGATCTACCACGAGCATTTCTCCTATTTCTCTTTGCTCACTACACAGCGCATTCTCGAGGCGCACGGCCTGAAGGTGTTCCATGTTGAGGAACTGTCGACCCACGGCGGGTCGTTACGCGTCTACGCCTGCCGGGCGGAAAGCCTGAAGCACGAGATCAGGCCAAGTGTCGGAGATGTGATCGCGGAAGAGACCAGAGCGGGGCTGGCCTCGGCGGACGGCTACACTCGCTTCGCTCAGAAGGTCAAGGAGACCAAGTTGGCGCTGGTGGAGTTCCTGATCGGCGCCGCGCGTCTCGGCAAATCGGTAGCTGGATACGGAGCGCCAGGGAAAAGCGCCACTTTGCTCCACTATTGCGGCATTGGCAAAGACTTGATCCAGTTTACGGTGGACCGCAGCCCCTACAAGCAAGGTCGATTTCTTCCGGGCAGCCATATTCCCATCTACCACCCCGACCGGATCCGGGAAGCGAAGCCCGACTACGTCATCATTCTGCCCTGGAACCTGAAAGATGAAATCATGGCGCAACTGGAGTTCGTCCGCGAGTGGGGCGCGCGTTTCGTTGTACCGATTCCGGAGCTCCAGATCTATTGAAGGCTGAGGTGCCGAGTCGGCAGTAATTCGAAGAAACTAGCCCGTCAGCCGACGGGCGGCAAAGTGCAACCCACGGCGTAGGCCGCATGGGCGTTAACCTAAGGCGTGACGACTTCTCGAGCCGCGGAGCGGCGGCAGAAAATAGCCCACGGCGTGAGCCGTGGGACCCGATGCGCTGTTACGATTCACAGCCCCGGATGGGGCGACAGGCATTGTGGGGGAGCCTCTGCCGCCCCTCCGGGGCTAAGATAATCGAGGGTCGCTCCTCCATCCCACGGCTTGCGCCGTGGGCTACTCTCTGCCGGCCCTCCGGGCCTTTACTGAGCTCCTCAGGATGATAGGTTTCGCGGTTTCCTTCAGCGCCCGTTAGGGCGGCAAGGCAAGGAGTGGCCGCCCCTGCGGGCGAAGCGAGGTGAAAGATGAAAGTGGTTCTGTTTTGCGGCGGCGCAGGCATGAGATTGCGGGGCTATAGCGAAGACGTCCCCAAGCCCATGGTCACGATCGGCACGCGGCCGGTATTGTGGCACGTCATGAAGTATTACGCGCACTTCGGCCACAAGGACTTTATCCTTTTACTGGGCTACAAGGCTAACGCCATCAAAAGCTACTTTCTCGACTACGAGGAGTCTGTTTCGAACGACTTCGTTTTCTCCGAGGGCGGAAGAAAGCTGGACTTCATGCAGCGCGACATCGACGACTGGCGAATCACCTTCGTCGACACTGGACTGCAGTCAACGATTGCGGACCGGTTGCGCCTGGCCGAACCCTACTTGCAGGGGGAGGAGATGTTTCTCGCCAATTACAGCGATGGGCTGACGGATTTTCCCCTGCCTGAACTGACTGAGGAATTTTCTCGCCGCAACGATTACGCGTGTTTTCTTACCGTGCAGCCCCGCACAAGCAGTCTTGACACTGTTCGGATGGACGAGGATGGCACCGTCCGCGAAATCAAAACCATGAAAGAATCCGGTGTCTGGGTGAACGGAGGCTTCTTCGTGCTCCGCAAGGAAGTCTTTCGATACATCAAGCCCAAAGAGGAACTGGTTTACCAGCCGTTCAGGCGGATGATTTCGGAGGGCCGGGTCTGGACGAAGAGATACACCGGGTTTTGGCAGTGCATGGACACGTTTCGAGACAAGCAGATCCTCGACGAACTCGAGGCCTCGGGCGAGGCTCCCTGGTGTCTGTGGAAGAATTCCCGTGCGGCGAAGCAGGTAGTCGCGTGATCAAACTGGGCCTTCCGGGAAAGGACGCCGGGCCGCTCAACGTCCTTTGCCTGGGCGCGCACGCAGATGACATTGAGATTGGTTGTGGCGGGACAGTCCTGTACCTGGGCCGCGCATTATCACGCCTGAAGTTTTACTGGGTGGTCCTTAGCAACCCAGGAACACGTCGCCAGGAAGCACTGAAAGCCGCCGACCTTTTTACCGCCGGAAGCGACAAGGAAGTCATCCTCGAGAATTACCGGGACGGCTTCCTGCCCTACAGCGGAGGCGAGGTAAAGGATTTCTTCGAGCGGCTGAAAGGACAAGTTAACCCGGACCTGATTTTCACTCCCTGGCACGGGGATGCGCATCAGGATCATCGCCTGGTGGCGGAACTTACCTGGAACACCTTTCGAAACCACCTGATTCTCGAGTACGAAATTCCGAAATATGACGGCGACGTGGGGCGGCCTAATGTGTTTGTTCCGCTGGAAGCGCCGTTGTATCGCGAGAAGGTCGATCATTTGTTCGAAGCGTTCACATCACAGTGCTCCAAACCATGGTTCGACCGCGAAACCTTTCTAGGCTTGATGCGGATCCGGGGCATGGAGTCGAATTCTCCGAGCGGTTACGCCGAAGGCTTCCACGCACGAAAGATGGTCCTCGCGGCGGCCGCGTGAGTGGGGCGGGCAAGTACTTCCGGGAAACAAATCATGATTAAACCGGCCGAACAGAAACTTTACGCGTTGGGGTTGCAGCAGCCCAAGTGGGTCTATATGCGTGGCGATGTTCGCCCCTGGGAAGAGGCGACGTTGCATATTTCGTGCGAGGCCGTGACCAGGGGCCTAAACGTTTACGAGGGCTTGAAAGGCTACTGGCAAGAAGACGGATCACGATTCGGACTGGTGGAACTGCGACGGCACTATGAACGGTTGACCCGCTCGGCAAGGTTGCTGTACATACCTGTTCCGGTCAGTTATGAGGAGTTCAGGGACGCGTGCGCCAAGCTGCTGAAGCTGCTCCTGGAACCCGAAAGAGACATGTGGGTGCGGGCGACACTCTACGTGGTCGAGGGCCATTGGGGGGAAGGCACGGTCGCTGACCTGGTGCTTACAGCTTACCATCAGAAAAAACAGCCGCCCACTCCGGCGGATATCGGCATCAGCACCTGGCAGAGGGCGAGCGACCTGAGTTTATCGCCGCGCATTAAGACCAGCACCAATTACCAGGTGGCGCGACTGGCGCGCATCGAGGGCAGAGAGCGCGGTTGTGAAGAAATGATTCTGCTCAACCAATTTGGCCGGGTGGCGGAGGCTACCGGCGCCTGCGTGGTGATGGTGCGCGATGGCTGCGTTATCACTCCTCCCGCTTCCGAAGGCAGGCTGGAGAGCATCACCCTCGAGATCGTCCGAAGGATCTGCCAATCGCTTTCCATCCCGTTTGTCGAGCGCCCGGTGGATCGCACCGAACTCCTCGTGGCCGACGAACTTCGCCTGGTGGGCACGCTCGCCGAATTGACTCCGATCGCCCGGCTGGATAGCTATAAATTGCCTGCAAGTTCCCCCGTCACTGATAGAATAGCGGCGACGTTCTGGAACGCCGTGCGAGGCGTCGCGCCTCATCCTGCGGTGGAATTGATGTTTGTTTAAGGACTGAGCCCGCGGAGCGGGCGGCAGCCAGTAGCCCACGGCGCAAGCCGTGGGGCGGGAGATAGCACAATCACCCTCACCCCCGTCCCCTCTCCCGCTCAAGCGGGAGAGGGGTGCCGAAGGCGGGGTGAGGGCCTTCCAACCCAGGGCTTACGCCCTGGGCTACTCTATGGCGCCCCTGACGGGGCTGCGAAAAACCGGCTCGCATGCGAAAGATGTTCTTGAGGAACTTCTGACCCGGGCCAGCGCCGAATACGCGATGAATCCAAAAGAACCACTGGTCAGCGTCGTCACGCCCTTTTACAACACCGCAAAGTACCTTGCGGAGTGCATCGAGAGCGTGCTTCGGCAGACCTACCAAAACTGGGAATACGTACTGGTTAATAACCGCAGCACGGACAAGTCGGCGGAGATCGCGGAACACTATGCGAAACTCTATCCTGAGAAGATCCGCCTTGAGCACAACGTTGATTTCCTGTCTCAACTCCAGAACTATAATCGCGCCCTCAGCTTGATTTCGCCGAAGAGCAAGTATTGCAAGTTCGTGCAGGCGGACGACTGGCTATTCCCGCAGTGCCTGTCCATGATGGTTGAGACCGCGGAACGCGACCCCTCCATCGGCGTTGTGGGGTCTTACAGCCTCGAGGGACGCGACGTGGCGTTCGACGGCCTGCCCTATCCGTCCTCGTTCGTTGACGGAAAGGCAGTCTGCCGTTTGTTCTTTCTGGAAAGCCGCTATGTGTTCGGATCGGCAACCCAGCTTCTCGTTCGATCTGACCTTGTGCTGGGGCACAATCCCTTTTACCTAGAAGCCTATGATCCCTTTGAAGATGCGGCGACCATCTTCCAGTTGCTGAGGGACTGCAACTTCGGGTTCGTTCACCAGGTTCTTACGTACAGCCGCCGCGACAATACCTCCCTGATGAAGTCTCTCATGGATTTTAACTGCCCGATCGCTTTCCAGATATTCA